>Ga0209181_10002459_pt1 | contig 30231 bp, 24 predicted proteins | sample MAT05_FD_187208 | JGI IMG/M metagenome (GOLD analysis project Ga0209181, IMG submission 187208) | Freshwater microbial communities from Lake Fryxell liftoff mats and glacier meltwater in Antarctica - MAT-05 (SPAdes) (version 2) | ecosystem: Environmental > Aquatic > Freshwater > Ice > Liftoff... | reverse complement strand
AAATGGCCTTCGACATATGTTGGTATGTTTTTTTTTGTTAATGCTTTAAATTTCGGTAAAAATCGTTGAAAAAATGTAAAACGCTCATGACATCAATCAGTTGGAGAACTAACATTGATATAGCTGCTATTTTAATAAAATTATTTTGCCGCTCATCTTTCTAAATTCACGTGTTACGCTACTTTCCAAAAAAATCAATTCGGGTTACTTCATAAATAAAAAGAGCCATATCGGGTGATACAGCTCTCTATTAATTTAAAAAATTATAATCAGGCTACTTTTAGCATACTCATCTTACTGGTATTAAATTTACGCTGTGCGTACTCAAGCGTTACATCAAAAGACTTAACTTTTTGAGAAGGCAATTCATACATCGCATCGGTCAAAATGCTTTCGCAAATACTTCTTAAACCCCTTGCACCCAATTTGTACTCCAATGCTTTTTCAACCATAAAATCGTACACAGCTTCTTCAAATTTCAATGCAATACCTTCTATTTCAAACAAGCGGGTAAACTGCTTGATTAAGGCATTTTTTGGTTCGGTTAAAATATTGCGCAAAGTTGGCGCATCCAGTGGGTTCAGGTAAGTGATTACGGGTAATCGACCCAATAATTCCGGTATCAAACCAAATGTTTTTAAATCAACTGCATTAATAAACTGCAGCAAATTCTTTTGTTGAAACTCCTGCAACTCTTTATTTACGCTAAATCCAATGGCATGTGTATTTACCCGGCGGGCAATAATGCGATCAACACCATCAAAGGCACCGCCACAAATAAAGAGTATATTGGAGGTATTAACTTTTACTAACTTTTGTTCCGGATGTTTACGACCTCCCTGTGGTGGAACCAATACCTCTGTACCTTCCAATAACTTTAAAAGACCTTGTTGTACACCTTCTCCGCTTACATCCCTTGTGATGGATGGGTTATCGCTTTTGCGGGCTACTTTATCAATCTCATCTATAAATACGATTCCTTTTTCAGCCGCTGCCACGTCATAGTTACAGGCTTGTAACAGGCGACTCAGCATGCTTTCCACGTCTTCTCCTACATAACCTGCTTCTGTAAAAACGGTTGCATCTACAATGGCGAAAGGAACGTTCAACATACGGGCAATTGATTTTGCCAGTAAGGTTTTACCTGTTCCGGTTTCGCCCACCATGATGATATTGCTCTTTTCAATTTCTACTTCATTTTCAACCTTTTGGTTCAAACGCTTGTAGTGATTGTAAACAGCTACAGCCAATATTTTCTTGGCATCGTCCTGGCCAATTACATATTCATCTAAAAATTTCTTGATTTCTATCGGCTTTTTTACCGTAAGCTTGTGGCTGTTTCCACCGCTTTGTTTGGCATCCGGATAAATCATTAGTTCCTGGCCAATTATTTCCTGTGCATGCTCCACACAGTTTTCGCAGATATGTCCTTCCTGACCGGCTATCAAAATCTTTACCTCATCACGACTTCTGCCGCAGAAAGAACAATGTAGTGTTTGTTGTTTTGCCATTATTAACCTTTTATTCGCCCCGTGTTTATTAAAAGCGGAGTGCAAAGATAAGCAACCCTTTACAGAACGCTACTTTGCAGACAATATATCACAGAAAAACGTTGCAGCATCAACAATTATAATGCCTGTTGACGACTACGCAAACTTTCCGCCCACCACGAGCAGGTGTTTTTGCAATACTTGCTTCAACTGCTGCTTTACAATAGCGCCCATCGTTTTGCATTTGGAAAAACGGGTAGTTTCAAAATGCTCATTTAGCTCGTTTCGCAACGTATTTATCTTATAGTTTTCGGATATATCATCTTTGATGATGGTATTTACCAGTTGCATCAATTGACAACGATACATGATAATTCTCGCCGCCATCGAATTAAATTCAATTTGCTGGGTTTCTTCTATCTCAGTCGCCGTAAGATTTTGCAGCACTATTTCTACAAAATCTATATTTTCTTTATAAAATTGAGGTAGATAGTAATTTTTTCTGCCTTCGTAGCATTGCTGGTCAAAATCAATGGCACGCATGCGGTATTCGATATGTCCATTGATGGCGATGGGGTTCACCACAAAGTTATAGCTACGCATATCGCCCAACAACCGGGCAAAACAGCTTTCGTTGAATTGAACAAATGCTTTGGCAATGGCAATTTTATCTTTCGGGGTCAACTGCATTTCCTGTTGCAGAAAAAGATCACCAGCTATACCTTCAATGTGTTCCTCCACCAACGTGTTTTGATGGGAAAGGAAGTTGATGGGGTTGTGGGTGAGCAAATGTTCCAGTTCCAGTCCATAAATGCGGGAGGCATCCGCCTGTTTTACATAAAAAAAATCATACTGGTCTTTATCCTTGTCAATGATTTTTATACGAAAAGGGATGCTGTTGCCATACTCACAAAAATCAATTCGCTCAATATCAAAATTTTTGCCTGGCGCCCAGATGGCCCTGTTTTTAAGAATGATGTAGGTTTCTATCAGTGCTTTTTTTAGTGTTTCCTTTTGCCCGGGTTCATAAACGGCATTTTCCCAATGGGTCCATTTCCCCTTTTTATCTTTTAGGGAATCTGCGTAACTGTAATTTGCTAAATCTGTATAAAGTACAGGTATTTCAACATCTCTGCCATAATGCTGCAAATATGCCTGAAAAGAATCATTTACCGGGAACGCATCTTTCTGCATCATCGGTCGATAGGACTCCTTACTATATTTTGCGTTTATGATTTCATGAAACTGCATGTTGCAAAGGTATTCACTTAATTAAACCAGCAATAAAAAGGCCCCAAAAGATGGGGCCAATTAGAAAGTTAAACAAATACAATACTATAATTTATCCATCACTCCATCTACAATGCCATAGGCAACCGATTCTTTTGAATCCATCCAGTAGTCACGGTCAAAGTCTTTCATCACTTTTTCATAAGTCTGGCCGCAATTATCGGCTAAAATCTTTGCACCCATTTGTTTTATTTTCAATATTTGAACTGCCATAATTTCCAGATCGGCACTTACACCTTGTCCGCCACCGCTTGGCTGGTGAATCATTACCTGGCCACTCGGAAAAATAAAACGTCTGCCTTTGGCACCGCCACTTAATAAAATACTACCCATACTTGCAGCCATGCCCATACATACTGTACTAACGGGCGAACTAATCATTTGCATGGTATCGTAAATAACCATTCCGCTGGTAACTACACCACCCGGACTGTTGATGTAAAACGTAATTTCTTTTCCGGGATCGATTGCTTCCAGATAAAGCAGGCGGGCTGTAATGTCTTTAGCACTTTTATCGTCTACTACGCCCCACAAAAATATTTTGCGCTGCTCAATAAATTTTTTGTCAAACTGCCATCCGCTCATCATTTTTTCCATCGGATTTTCCGGCAATTCTTTGGGTGTTTCTTCTTCGTCATCGAAACGTATTCCTTTGTTGTTATAATAAGTCATTGGTGTGCTTTTTTTGTAATGCTGTTATAAATTAAATGTACAGTTGAATAATGGTATGCCGTACAAGTGAGTGACACAACGATGTTACATAGCTATTCAACTGCTGGTGCAACAATTATTCGTTAATCCTTTTTTGCTTTGCGGGGATTGATGGTTAGTACTTCATCGACAATGCCATATTCTTTGGCTTCTGTAGACGTCATCCAATAATCACGGCTGCAATCTTCGGCTACTTTTTCATAAGGCTGGCCTGTATGATGAACGATCACATCGTACAATTCCTTCTTAATCTTTTTAATTTCATTCACGGTAATTTCAATATCGCTTGCCTGTCCGCCTGCGCCTGCACTTGGCTGGTGAAGCATAATACGGCTATGTTTTAGGGAAGTACGCTTGCCCGGTGAGCCAGCACACATTAAAACGGCTGCCATACTTGCTGCCATACCGGTACAAATGGTAGCGATATCAGGCGTTACAAACTGCATGGTATCATACATGCCCAATCCTGCGTACACACTTCCTCCAGGTGAATTAATGTACATCTGGATATCTTTGGTACGGTCGGTACTTTCCAGAAATAAAAATTGAGCGGTGATGATGTTTGCTACTTCATCAGAAACAGGATAGCCCATAAAAATAATGCGATCCATCATTAAACGGCTATACACATCCATAACGGCAACGTTCATGGGCCTTTCTTCAATAATGTTAGGGGTAAGATTGGTTATTACACCTACTTCGCCCGAAAATGGTTGCTGTGCGTTGAACCTTGCACCATTTTTATTATTGTAATCGTGTAGCAGATTGCTGCTAATGCCTTTGTGCTTTACAGCGTATTTTTCAAATTCTTTTCCAAAATCCATCTGATATAATATTTAGGATAACAAATATAGTTGATTGAGGGAACCCAAATATTATGCTATAAAAAAAAGGGCGACAAAAAGGCGGATGAACGAGTTGATGGGGGCATTCTCTAAAATTTGATTTTGTTAGGATGGGAATTATTTGTATCAAGGCACCTTTATTGGAATCAATAAGATTTGATAATGAGAAAGGAGCATGGTGAAAAAAGCAGACTGTTCTCAGACCTTCCCCTTAGTTGGGGGCTACAAAAAACGCCGAAGCAATTTGCTTCGGCGAATATATTTTCCACTAATTGTGCGTAATCAAATACGATTAATGATGGTGGTGCTGCATTCCGGCCAATTCTTCTCCGGTTACTTCTTTCTCGGCTGGCTTTACCTGGCTCTCTGCAAAAATGAATAATTTATCTGTTATCAGGCGACGATAGCTTGCATCCACTTGCTTCTCATCTTTCATCATCCTGTCGATATAACTGTCTAACCAGCTCGTATCTCCGCCTGAATTCATACCACCCATGTAGCGCATGATTTCGCTGGTCATAGCTGCCCTTAGTTCTTCTTGAGCTACTTGTAAATTGTTTTCCTTAACTAACTTGTCGCTGATCAACGTCCATTTTAACTGGCTGCTGAAAACTGGGAATTCTTCTTCTGCCTGTTCGGCGGTTTTGCGTTCTTCACTGCCGGTTTGTAACCAACGCTTTAAGAATTCTGCCGGAAAATCCATCTCGGTTTTATCCAGCATGTAATGATAAATTTGATCGTGCAACTGGTTACGGCTTTGCCCTTCCCAATATTGTTCAATTTCTTCTTTTAGTTTTTGTCTGAATTCCGCTTCTGTTGTTATAGCGGCGCCGGGGAACACTTCGCCAAAGAAAGTTTCGTCCAATTCTCTTTTTTCAACCAATGCTATTTTCACAATTGTTAACTGAAAATATTTCTTTGCAGCAACCTGATCATCTTTTTCAAAACCGAGATCCTGCAACATCATTTCCAACTTGTCGCCTTCAAAAGTTTCAGACAATTGTAAAACAATGGTATCATTGATCTTTTTTCCTTTCAACTGCTCCTGCAATGCTTGCGTACAATATTTAACAATCAGGGAATTTTCTTTAACTACTCCACCTTCAACTGCAACTCCACTTTCATCACATTCAGTAAATAAGATATTCAACACATCTTCTTCTGTTGTGATCGTTTCGGGTTCCGTCATTTTGCCACCCTTGATCAGCATTCGGTTTACTTCTTCTTGCACCATTTCATCGGTAACCTTTACCTTGTTGAAAGTTAAACCAGCTTTATCTAAAGGAGCAATTTCAAAAGCAGGCTTTAGGCCAATTTCAAAACCAAACTCATATTCTGCAGGGTTATTCAGATCCAGTTTGCGGATATCAGCATCCAATGCAAGTGGTTGTGCAAAAATATCCGGCCTTTCGGTATCAAGGTAATTATATAATTCTTTCTCTACTATTTTAAGAATTTCTTCGGTATAAATAGAAGGACCGTACATTTTCTTAATCATGCCGGTGGGAACCATTCCCTTTCTGAAACCTGGCATATTTACAGTCTTACTGTACTCTTTTAATTTTTTTTCAAACGTTGGGAAATAATCTTCTTTACCTACTTTAACGATGATCTTGTCATTCAGGAGACCAATATTCTCTCTTGCTACTGTTGCCATAATGGGGAAATGTTGTTGTGTTTAAAGTTAAAAAAGTTGATAAGAGTAGGAAGAATCAGAAAGCAAAATAGCTGCTAATTGATCAACCATCCAACTTATCAACTGATAAAAAATGTCCGGATGATAGGGGTCGAACCTACATGGATCACTCCGCCAGATCCTAAGTCTGGTGCGTCTGCCAATTTCGCCACATCCGGTTAAGGGGTGCAAAAGTAGGGAATTTTGATAAAAGATGAAAAATATTTAGCCTCTTTCCCTCAAGTGGATTTTAGAAGGTAAATTTATTTCATTTTCTCACCCGTTTTTTTAACGGTGTCTATCTTTTGAAGCATTTTGGGAATCGGTAATTGATAGTTTTATCCAAACCTTCGGTTAACTCTCCTGTAGGTCATTGTGTTTTTTCGTAAATTCGTTTCATTCATGGAAGTATCAGTACCAAACATCAAATACAATCTCAACGAGGCCGAAGAAAAAAAGGAAATTCTCAGGCACTATCGTGGTCTATTAAGAGAACTGAAGCCGAAATTGAAGTCCGGTGATAAGGAATTATTGCGAACCGCCTTTGAAATGGCAGTAGATGCACATAAAACCATGCGCCGTAAAAGTGGCGAGCCTTATATTTTACATCCGCTGGCGGTAGCCAAAATTTGTGTGGAAGAAATTGGCCTGGGTATCCGTAGTACAATTTGTGCTTTGTTGCACGATACGGTTGAGGATACCGACATTTCTCTGGAAGATGTGCAGCGGGAATTTGGAGCTGAGATTGCCAGGATTGTTGACGGTCTTACCAAAATCAGCACGGTGATAGACACCAATACCAGCCAGCAGGCGGAGAATTTTAAAAAGATATTGCTAACGCTGACAGATGATCCAAGAGTGATTCTGATTAAACTGGCAGATCGACTTCACAACATGCGCACCCTTGATAGCATGAAGCGGGAGAAGCAGTTAAAGATCAGTAGCGAGACAGTATATGTGTATGCGCCACTTGCACACCGCATGGGATTATACGCCATCAAAACAGAAATGGAAGATCTTTCCATGAAGTATCTTGAGCCCGACACTTATCGCTACATCGCCCAAAAATTGCAGGATACTAAAAGAGAGCGTACCAGGTTTATCAACGACTTTATCCGGCCATTAAAAGAGAAGTTAGAAAAAGCAGATTTTAAGTTTGAAATTCATGGAAGGCCAAAAAGCATCCACTCCATTTGGAATAAAATGAAGAAGAAGGGCGTGAGCTTTGAGGAAGTGTATGACTTATTTGCAATACGCATCATCGTTGACTCACCCTATGAAAATGAAAAGGGCGATTGCTGGAAAGTGTACAGTATTATTACCGATGAATATAACCCTTCTCCAGAAAGATTGAGAGACTGGCTGAGTAATCCTAAAAGCAATGGATATGAAGCCCTGCACACTACCGTGATGGGGCCACAGGGTAAATGGGTGGAAGTGCAGATACGCACCAAGCGTATGAATGAGATTGCTGAAAAAGGTTTGGCAGCTCACTGGAAATATAAAGAAGGAACAACGGATGAAAGCCGCTTTGATAAATGGTTTCATCAAATAAGGGAAGCGCTGAACAACCAGGATTCCAACTCGATTGATTTTCTGCAGGATTTTAAAACTTCTTTCCTGGCGGAAGAAATATATGTGTACACACCTAAGGGAGATGTAAAAATGTTGCCGATAGGGGCTACAGCGCTTGACTTTGCTTTTGGGGTGCATACTGCGGTAGGCAGCAAATGTATTGGAGCCAAAGTGAATCATAAGTTGGTACCTATTGGGCATAAATTACGCAGTGGAGATCAGATTGAAATTATAACCAGCGCCAAGCAGAAACCCAACCATGAATGGCTGAGCCTTGTAGTAACCAGTAAGGCAAAACAAAAAATTAAGGATACCTTAAAGGAAGAAAAGCGAAAGGTTGCAGAAGATGGTAAATATATGCTGCAAAAAAAACTGGATGCCATTGGCGGAATGATGACCCAGCACAACCTGGAAGAACTGGCTACTTATTATAAAGTGAACTCGTCGCTTGATTTGTTGTATGAGATCGCCATAAAAAAAATTGATCTTAAAGAAATCAAGGAGTTCACTGCTTCGGGTGATCGCTTGTATCCGCCCAAGCCAATAAAAGTAGAGGTAGAGGAGAAAAATGAAGCCGATGTAAGTGCCAGGCATTATAATAAAAAAGACACTGAGCTCATTATTTTTGGAGAAAGCAGCGACCGGATTATGTACACACTGGCCAATTGCTGCAAGCCAATACCGGGTGACGATGTATTTGGATTTGTAACGACCGGTGAAGGACTAAAAATACATCGTACCAATTGTCCAAATGCTGCCAGGCTGATGTCGAATTATGGACATAGGGTGGTTAAAACCAAATGGGCCAAAAACAAAGAGATATCCTTCCTCACAGGATTGAAAATAGTTGGACTGGATGATGTTGGCGTGATTCATAAAATTACCAACCTGCTAAGCGGCGAATTAAAATTTAATATTTCAGCCATGACGATGGAAGCAAAGGACGGGCTCTTTGTCGGAAATTTTAAAATATTTGTTCATGATAAAGAAGAGCTGGATGAACTTTGCAACCGATTACTTCAATTGCCAGGTATTGAAAAAGTAGACCGCTACGACACTGAATAAAACAATGAAGCCGTTCAATCAAACGTGGTGTTCAAAAAAACATAAAGTATTCCGGATATAATTTTTACAATCCATTTTTATTAAAAATCAATCCATTTAAATTTCATGATCGGTTAATAATAAATTGTATTTTGGTTTAAAAAATTCGGAATTTCATATTTCATCAACTAAAAAATATAATATGCAAGAGTTAATAACACGCTTGACTGAAAAGGCAGGCATCAGTACCGATCAGGCTAATAAAGCGTTGGAAACTATCAAGGATTTTGTAAAGGAAAAATTTCCGATGATGGCGGGTGCAGTAGATAATTTATTTGGATCGGCTGCGGAGCCAACCAGCCCCATCGGTGAAACAGCCGCAATACCAGATCCGGCCGCTCCAAATGTTGCGGAGGCTAACATACTGGATAAAATCAGCGATATGATACCGGGTGAAACAGGTCAGAAAGTAGAAGACTTTGCAAAAAACGCTACCATTAAAGCAGCAGAAGTGTTTGATGATGTAAAAGAAAAACTGAGCGGTCTGTTTGGCGATGATAAAAAATAATGAGTAAAGAATAAGTTCATGTTCGTGATATTTAAAACCTCCTGTACTAACGGGAGGTTTTAATGTATTTAAAAAGCGTTAATGAATGAATTGTTTGATTGTTTCTGATAAGAGCCTGCATTCATAACCAGACACTGGTAGAAAAGTAGTTTTATTTTTTACTATGCAGGAGCATCTGCCTTTTAGCGGACGAATATTTTCTTTAGCTGATAATTTTTGTTTGAATTGTAGGTAAACTGTTCTTATTGTTTTTAAGGCCATGTAATATATTGTACCAGCTTATAAATAGCAATCAACACGAAATTTTAAATAGATTACGTTGAAATACAAATTTTCAAAATAAGCTATTGATCTTATTCAAATTTTATAAATATTCCTATATTCTCATTTGTTTTTTTTCTTTTTGAAAATACTTTTTCAATCCAAAATAATTAATTAGAATGATCAATCCTGCAATTAAAATTATGCCAATACCAAAAAAATAACTTAACGAAAATCCGCCATTCCAAAGACCATTTGCTTTTTTAAAATGAAATAATTGTTCATCATGATAACTGTTTCTTAAAGCTACAAAAACGGTAAATATAAACGGAATCCATAACCAAAATAATTGTTTCGTTTTAATAGCTACAATAGCTACCCATAGCCAACTTGTAAAACAAATAATCATACCAACAAGCCAAAATTGATTGGCTGCTGCTTCATAATACGGAACAAAATCTTTTGGAGAAGCAAATTTAAAATTGTTGATAGCATCGTATTTATAGGCTACATAAAATAAAATAGCGGTAAATACCAGGGAGACGATGATGGTTATTTTTTTAAGCATTTTATTTCTTTAAAACAATTCGTAAAACGTTGGTTTGTCAACTGGTCGTAAGCATTTTGATGATGCGTATAATCCAATAGCAGACTCTTGTTTGAGTAACACCGCATAAAATCCGTTTTTTGATTATGCAAGCAGCATTAGTACATTTTCTTTGACCGTCATTTTGCTGCCATCCAATAATTAACTATTTATCATTTTTCAATTTTAAATTTTATTTGTAGCATTAAAACAAATTCGACTGCCGGCTCTGTCACAATTGGATTAATCACTTTGTCAAAACCAGAGTAGTTAATCTTGTCATAGTAGTAAGTTGTATTTTTTTTTAAATCTTTTCTCTTTGCGTGTGAACCTTCATCAAAATATTCAGATGTAATGTTGGGTGTATAACTTTTGTACAGTTGTGAAGGATAAAAACTGTAAAACGATTCGCCATAAATTCCAGCAGATGTCGTTAGTTTCATTTTTGTTGCGCTAACATACAATTCTTTTTTATTGTTGATTACATCGTTGGTTGCCAAAAATAACTGTGTATAGATTTTATTGATGTCCGTTACGATGTAGTCAACTTTCGCTAAATCATAAATTCCGTAGTCCGCTGCTATTAATAACATTTTATCAAGCTCGGTTATTTTTTTAAATTTTATAACCACATTTTTTTTCTCTTCAAATCCGCTAATGTATTGCTCTGCATAATTTCCATTTACTTTATAGTCAGCTATCTGAGTTCGGGTAGTCATATCTACGTAAATGTCAGTTGGAATAATACCCATTTTTGTTAAACCAGCAATAAATTCTTGTATGCGTTTGTCAATTTTTGTGTTTGTAGTTTTAAAAGTTGCCGATGACTCTAAAACTCCAAAGGTTGCCACATAACTATCCGCAATAACGTTTATTAAAACATTTCCTTGTATAATAAAAGAACTGTCCGTCAAGAAGAGTTTACTTACGGCTTGCGGTTTGTCAGATTGGTTGTAGTTGTAATTTTGTCCGATAACATTATTCCCGCTTTGCTGTCCACAAAGGGTTAAGCCAAAAAGAAATAGTATCGTGCCGACAATTGAGGTTTTTGATTTCATTTGAATTTCGTTTTATTTTTGGGTGAAAGTTTTAAGTTGAAATAAATAAATAAATAAATAAATAAATAAATAAATAAATAAATAATATGGCTTTGTTTTTTATTTAGGGTAACTAAACTATACTTGTTGGTTAAATATATCAGTATTGCTACTAACAAAACAATAACAACGAAGTTGTTTTTTTATGCATACCTGATGCCATTGGTTATTCATTTTCCGGCAACTTTATGTTGGGCGCCTGTATAATTACAATCTTGGTGAAATATAAACCGCTGATTTCAAAATTTTCTATAGCAACCGTAAGGTCTTTAGGAAGATTGGTATTGTTAGATTGCCAGTAAAAAGTTTTGCCTAATACTGTAGCCACTTCTCTTTTAGTATAACTTTCTAAACCTGCTTCAATCAGTTTTGACAATTGAATTGTTTTTTCTTCCTGAAGTTTGATATCATTGGTTGATGTAGTGATTTCATAATAAGGAGCATATCTAATACCTGTTTTCTCAAAGGGAGAAGGAATACCATCATAAATATAAAACTGATTATTGCCAATGGATATGATAGGTAACCAGCTTTCTTTTTTAAAACTACCAGAAGTCAGGTACTGGTTTTTAAAACTACTATCACTTGCATTAAAAATGGTAACTAAATCATTTACCTGATCCCGTTCTGTTTTTCCTCTAAGTGTTGCAAAGCTCGTTACACTGATGTTATCAAAAACCACCGTTTGCTTATTTTGCACTATTAAACCTATTGCTTTAGCAGCATACTTACTGCTGGCTTGAAAAACAAATTTACCATTAATAAAAAATGATAGACTGCCAGGTCTTTTTATGACTTGTAGCTCGTTTGCTTCGTTCGTTTTTTTTACAGCAGCATCTATTGTCCAGCTTTTAATGGTAGTATAGTTGTTTCCTTTTTTCTCATAAATAGAAAAATTATTTTTATCCGCATCCGTTGCAAATATCAATCCTTCATTTATGTTACCGTTAATCACTTCTCCAAAATGAATACCCAATATTGAATTGGTTACACCGCTTATATGCTTAACGGTGGCTTTGAAAATCCATTCTTCATCGGTCGCTAATTTTATCCCGGCATTTTCCGGAATATTGATCCCTACAAAAGCAACCCTGGTTTGTTTATTATCAAAAGTTAAAGCACCATCTTTTACGATGGCAGTTGCAGAATCGCTGATGATACTTTTATCCAATGCCCAGTTATTTTTATTGTTCTTAAATGTTTCTTCAAAAACAATTTTACTGGTTTTATTAACTATTTTATGCGGCGATTTTTCTTTGATAACCTTTACCGGCTTTGGTACTTCTTTTTTTATTACCGGATTTTCATTTACTGCTATTTCAGTAGTGGTATTTATTTCCTCTATATAATTAAACATCCTGTACACAGGCTTGTCTTTTTTATTGGTATAAGCTGTAAGTATTATAAAGCCATCTTCATGCTGAAATATTCCTTTAATACCATTGAATGTTTCTTTCTTGTATGTTGGAAACGTGATGGCTTCATAAGTATTCAATAGAGGATTGTAGCTGGCAAACTGTTCCATGCTATTAGCAGTATCTATAAAGTAGAAATGTTGTTTACCATGATAGGCGTAATTTTCGGTTAGCCTGGATCTATTTGGTTCTTTAGCCAAACCCGGTGTTTTCATTTTGTTCCACTTACCTGATTTTTCATTTAATACCTGGTAGTCATTTCCAATTTTTGCCAATAAAAAATTACCAACTTTTAAAAATCGTTTGCCATACTGTACTTCCGCCCAGGCTTCATTGGGTAAAAATGATTTGAATGCTTTATCAATTTGTTTATTTGCTTCATTAAATTTTCCTATTTCGCCTTTGTTGGAAATATAAATTACACCGTTGAGTACCTGAGCTGTATAATCGGGATTTAAAGTAGATAAATTAACAACCCATCCAGATATTTTTTTTTCATTATAGCGAAACAATTGATAATCAGTTTTCCCTTCTTTATCCAGTTTGCAAAATGAATAAATTAGAGAGTCGGTTCTTAAAAAGTTATCAAATAAAGTAAGCCCTTTATCTTTTAAATTAAACTGCGTTAAAAAATTATAAGCTGACGACCCGTCATCAATTCGAATAACGGTTGAAGTGGTTTCATAAGCACCTGATGCCTTTGATCTGCCATTCACAAAAACATCTTTTCCCCTATCCATTACTTGTGAGTTAACGCTGATGCTCATATCGGGATATTGGGTAGAAGGTAAAGCCCCTGTATATACGGCATACACTTTAGTTGGATTGTCATCATGTATGGCAAATACCCTAAGCAGGTCATTTTTAAACGTTCGTATCAATAGTTTGTCTTTATCCGCACTTTGAAACATTTGCGATACGGTGTAAATATTACCGGGCACCTGCAAGCCGTTTACACTAAGCGTTTCGTATGGAGCTGGGCACTGTAAAGAGTAATTTATTTTTGCTGTAGCTGGATTAAGTTGTGTTACCGTTCTATATGCATCTCCCTCAGATGAAGAAGAATAGTAGATGTATTTTTTTGTTGCTATAAAAAACATGGAATTTTGCGGTGCAAATTTGTCAATTATCTTAATTGAATTTTCTGTGCGCCCAGCTTGATACAAATAGCCATTTGGAGAAATAAAATAATACCAATCGCCATGCTTAGCTACATCGCTTATTTTATAATCTCTGGTATAACCATCGTAATTATTCTTTATTTCATCTTCTCCAATAAGTATTATTTGCGCCTTGCTATTATTTAAACTACAAACAAAAAAAGTAATTAAAGCGATTGTTTTTATCATGGTTATTATTTTTAATGCGCTGCCCTTGAGTATTAAAAAGTTATTAAAAAAAGTTAAAAGTTTGGCTTACCGCTCTAAATACTACCAATACCTGTAACGAAATTGCAATTGCTAAACAACCAACCCAACCCCAAAACCATTTTGTAGCAATAGCTGTTTGCTTTACAGCTTTGTAATACAGAACGATCATTACCAATACTGCAATTATTCAGGAAATTTAAAAGCTTTTATCAACTATTCGTATTTGCCTGGAGAAACAATAAGGTAGTAAAATGCAACTGCCTGCAAAACAGGTAACACCAATTCGTTTTATAAATAGCCATTTTTTTTCCTCCAAAAAAAATAAAGCAGCTACAATTTGTAAACTCCATTTTGCACCTGCAATTGCACAGGATAAAAACATTTTTTCCTGAGAAAAGTATAATAATTCAGCTTCTTTAATATACCACCAGGTAATAATAGTTGACAATAAAAAGTAGATAAATGCCAATGCGATATTCTTCAAAAATGTATTATTTTTATTTTATGTCTGGTAGAAAAATGACTTTTAAATCGTTCAGCTTATTAAGCCCAGGTTGGTATCATTTCTTTTCGCTTGCACCTGAGACATACTAAGCAGCAGTGAATTTTCCTATACCCAATTCTACAAAAGCGTTACTTTCCCCGGTAAGCTATAGTTTTATGCCCTTAGTTTTATTTTTTACGATTGTGATTTATTGAAATATTTGTTTTGAGCGTCCATAGCCGTCGTGGTGGTAGCGATACAATTTTTATTAAGTGTAGTGGATATTTTCAAATTATCTTTATAAAACGAATTCATAAAAGCAGCGTGGCTTACTTTTTCCTTTTTAGTAGTTAACCAATTGAATGCTTTAGTAGCAGGTTTAGCAATTGTTTCTTTTTTTGACGGATCGTTGTTTGATAGCGATTGTTGATTCCCTGAAATTGTGATAACATCTGCTACCTGCCAAAATTTTCCTCTGATTATTGTTTTGGCTTGTTCAACGGTGCAAACTGGTGGTGGTAGTTTTTCGCTTTGTGTACACGAAGCGAAAAAAGAGGCAATTGATAGAATAGCGCTATTTAGCATAATTTGTTTCATGCAGTAAACGTACACAAATAGCCAATTCAATTATATACCGTATGCATGGTATTTTTAGAAACAAAAGAGCTAATATCATTTTGTAAGCAAAAGAATTTCAGAAAGCTTTTACGAAGGAGTATTATAGGTAAACGGTAAGGCGCAGAAAATACGTACTGCTTATTTGATGGGGCTGATTTTATTTATCGTAACACCTCCCTCGCAATAACAATTTTTTGTATTTCACTCGTTCCTTCGCCGATTGTACACAGCTTACTGTCCCTGTAAAATTTCTCCACCGGAAAGTCTTTCGTGTAGCCATATCCTCCAAATATTTGCACGGCATCGGTACTTACTTTTACGGCCACTTCGCTTGCATAATATTTTGCCATCGCCGCTTCTTTGGTCATTGGCAATCCTTTCATTTTTAAATCACAGGCCTGGTTGATCAATAATTCGCAGACAGCAATTTCGGTAGCCATATCCGCCAATTTGAAACTGATGCCCTGGAAATTGGCAATCGGCTGGTCAAACTGGTGCCGCTCTTTGGCGTACTTTACCGATGCCTCGTAAGCCCCTTTGGCAATGCCAAGACTCAACGCAGCAATAGAGATTCTTCCACCGTCCAATACTTTCATTGATTGTTTAAAACCGTCGCCCACGGCTCCCATTCTGTTGGCATCAGGTATGCGGCAATTATCAAAAATCAACTCGGCCGTTTCACTGGCCCGCATGCCCAATTTATTTTCTTTTTTTCCAGCGCTAAATCCTGGTGTGCCACGCTCAATTATAAAAGCTGTTGAATTGTCCTTTGCTCTGGGTTCTCCTGTGCGGCAAATTACCACGGCCACATCACCGCTTTTGCCATGAGTGATCCAGTTTTTTGTACCATTCAATAGCCACTCGTCGCCATCTTTTACCGCGGTGGTTTTCATATTGCCGGCATCGCTGCCGGTATTGGGTTCTGTTAATCCCCAGGCACCTAAAAATTCAGCGGTTGCTAATTTGGGTAAATATTTATTTTTTTGTTCTTCTTTGCCAAATGCAAGTATGTGGCCGGTGCAGAGCGAGTTGTGTGCAGCCAGCGACAAACCAATGCCTCCGCATACTTTGGCAATTTCCTGTATCACTGCATTGTATTCAAAGTATCCAAAACCGGAGCCTCCATATTTTTCCGGCACCAATATACCCATCATGCCCAGTTTGCCCAATTCTTTAAATATATGCACCGGAAACTCCTGGCTTTCATCCCAATCCATCATATTTGGTTTGATGTATTGCAAAGCGAAGTCCCTCGCAGTTTCTGCTACATGTTTTGTAAGTTCACTTTCCTGAAAATTCATACTGATGAAAATTGATAGAACTGCAAAATAGAGTAAAATAAAATACTAACGACTGTTAGTTTAAAGTTAGCCTGTAAAACTGCCTGATATCAGCCTGTGTTTTTAATCGACCGTTAAATAGGGAGCCATTTTAGAAAACGCATCTTCGGTAACAGTCATGATTTTTTTTAAATCAGAAACGGCTATGAAATTGCCATGCTGGGTGCGGTATTGAATAATTGCATTGGCGATCGGGTAACGAATGTAAGGATGTGTTTTCATTGCATCAATGCTTGCGTTGTTAATATTGATACGCCTGATTTCGGTGGTGTCTATTGTAAGGCGATTTTTTATTTTTTGAAACGTAGAATCTGGCAAACCAAAGGTTTCGCCTATCTGATCCACCTTGTAAAAGCCGCCAAGCTTGTCCCTGAAATTGATGATTCGCTGGGATAGTTTGCTGCCAATGCCTGGCAGAGCAATGAGTGCAGCAGTATCTGCCAAATTGATATCAACTAGTGAAATAGCTTTTTTGAAATCCTTCTTTTCAGTTGTTTTTTCAGCTACCTCATAAATTGGTTTATTAAGCTTAATCTGAACATAAGGCATTAGTCGATCTACCTCAGCGGGATGTAGCCCCCATATTTTACCGATGTCCTCTTTCTTATAAAATTTGCCGCCCTTTGATAAATAATTTTGAATGGTTGCAATGGTTTTATCTCTCAGTCCTAATTTTTTCCATTCGGCAGTGGTAGCAGTATTTGGATCAAAATAAAATAGTTCGCCCTTTAGTTGGCGGCTTCCATAATTGCTGGCAGTAGATGAAGTGTAATTTTTATAGTTGCGGTTATTTGGATACCTGTTTTCAAAAGTGTCGGTGCTATCTGCTTGTTTTATTTTGAGAGCGTCAATGTCTTTTTCAAAACTGCTATGGTCGTAAATTTTCGGTTTTATAAAAAAGGGAAACAGAAAAGGAAGAGCGGTGAAGAAAGCAACAAGGCCAAGTATCACAAAAGTACCAATTCGTTGTTTTTTCGAAAAGCTTAGGTAGTCGGAGCTGAATTGTTTCCACATACATGCAGGGATTAGTTTCCAAAATAATAACTAAACCTTGCATTCGCAATAGGCGGTAGAGAATAATATTAGTTTACAGCAAGTTTTTTGGAAGTTGCGACCCGATAGCTCGGGTGGTGAATGGTGAATTATGAAAAGTGAAATATAAAAGGTAAAAAGTTGACCATTCACAATTGCCAATTCACTATTTAACCAACCACTACCTGCAATCCATCAAAGGCCAGTTGAATCCCGTGTGTTAGCGTAGGATTTATTTCTTCGTGTTTACCTAACTGGTGACTGATATGTGTAAAATAGGCATTCGGTACTTGCAATTCATTCACCAGTTCAATTGCTTCATTCAGGGTAAAGTGCGACAGGTGTTTCTTATGGCGGAGTGCATTTACCACGATCCATTCACTTCCTTTAATTTTCTCTTTTTCTGAGTCATCAATCCGGTTGGCATCGGTTATATAAGTGAAGTTGCCAAAGCGGTACCCAAAAACCGGCATGTGTAAATGCCAGACTAAAATGGGGATTATCGGAATATCTCCAATTGTAAACGGGATCAGGTCGATGATATTTAGATTGATTTCCGGAATGCCGGGGTATTTTTTATCTGTGAAGATGTAATAAAATTCCCGTTTCAATGCTTCCTCTGTTAAGGTGTTGGCATATACTTCCATTGCATTACCGGAGAGAAAAGTAAATGCTTTGATATCATCCAGGCCGGCAATATGGTCTTTGTGCGGATGGGTAAATAAAACAGCATCCAGTTTGGTTACCTTCTCCCGAAGCATTTGGTACCTGAAATCCGGCGTGGTGTCTATTACAAATGAAGTGGAAGCACTTTCTACTAAAATGCTGCTGCGCAGGCGATTGTCTTTTTTATCGCTAGAAATACATACGGGACACTGACAGGCTACCATTGGAACGCCGCTGCTGGTTCCTGTACCAAGAAATGTTATGTTTAAAGGTGGGCATTGCACGCCGCAAAATTAGGGATTTGGCAATAAGCAAACCCAAATGAAATGAAAGCATTCAATATAAATGCAATAAAATCAGTTTGATGAAACGGTAAAGTAAACGTGCAATTAATACAAGAACAGGAAGCCGGATTATTTTTCACTGGCAAGTGCCATCACTTCATCGTACATTTTTTGGCTTTCGTGTGTAAGAGAATCTACATGAATATCCAACTGAGGCATTAAGTCAACCAGTGTATTGATTCTACCTTCTGTTGGTAAAAATTTATTGAGTACTACCACTCTTTTAGCTTGTAAAATGCAGTATCCGCTTTGGAAATTACCTCTTTCATAACGGATTACATAGCCACATTCCTGGGCTATTTTTTCTATTTTATCTAATATGTTTTGCGTGTATTTCATAGTACCTCAACCTGCCTCAAACCCCGGAAAGGGCTTTTGGCTCTTTTAAATTCAGTGCAACTTCCCACAATTGGTTAGCATATTAAAAAAACGTTTTCAACAATCGTTGATAAATAAAAAGCCCGGAAGCCCCCGACCCCGCCAACCAGCGGAGAGTTCTACGCACAGACTGCCTTTTTTGCAATACCAGATTGGAAGCTGATGTTAAAATAATTAAATAAAGGACTCTCAGCCCCCAAAGGAGAGTTTTGGACACTAATTGCTTGATACCTTTCCCCTGAAACATAAAAGCTACATTTAACGTAGAAAACGGCTTTGACTTGAAAGCTAAGCCCCTTTAGGGGTTTGGGGCTGTATTTCTCCTCTTTATTTATTTGTCATCCTTATAATCGGAATAATCATTTCCTCCAGGCTGATGCCTCCATGCTGAAAAGTGTTTTTATAATAATTTACAAAATGATTGTAATTGTTAGGATAGCAAAGGAACGTATCTCCCTTGGCAAAAATAAACGAAGAGTTGATCGTAGGAACGGGCAATCCAGCCTCTTTAGGGTTTTTAAATGCCAGCACATCTTTTGGTTCGTAGTTTAAATTACGACCATGTTTGTATCGCAGGTTGGCGGTGGTTTGTTTATCGCCAATTACTTTGGCTGCCGTTTTCACCCTTACGCTTCCATGATCTGTTCCAACAATCACCGTTACTTTTTTATCAGCAATTTTTTTCAACGCCTGGTGTAGCGGAGAATGCTCAAACCAGCTTTCAGTAATGCTACGATAACTGGTTTCATCACTGGCCAGTTCTTTTAGCACTTCCATTTCGGTACGGGCATGGCTCAGCATATCTACAAAATTGTACACAATCACATTGATATCGTTTTGCAGCATATTGTGGATATTATCTACCAACTTCTGCCCATCATGGTTATTGGTGATTTTTGTGTAGGAATATCTCAAATCTCCTTTGCCCATTTTCTTAAGCTGGCCTTTAAAAAACTCTTCTTCAAACATATTCTTTCCGCCTTCTTCATCATCGTTTTTCCATTGGTTGGGAAATTGTTTTTCAATCTCTATTGGCAACATGCCCGCAAAAATGGCATTTCTTGCATATTGGGTAGCTGTGGGAAGTATGCTGTAAAATGTTTCCTCTTCCTGTATTCTAAAACTATTGGCAAAAATCGGCTGTATGGTTTTCCATTGATCAAAACGCAGATTGTCGATCAATACAAAAAATAACGGAGTGCCTTTTTCAAGGTGCGGAAACACTTTAAACTTCATCAGGTTATGACTCATGATGGGCGCTGAAGTACTTTTTTCGGCCACCCACGATGCATAGTTTCGGGAGATGAATTTAAAGAACTCCGTATTGGCTTCTGATTTTTGTGACTGAAAAACTTCCTGCATTTCCGGGCTGTCGCTCTTTTTCATTTCGAGCTCCCAATACACCAGTTTTCTATAAATTTCCATCCATTGATTGTAATCGGGATTGTCGTTGAGCGCCATAAACAAGCTCCGGAATTCCTGTTGGTAAGCAGAGGTTGTTTTTTCAGCCACGAGTCTTTTATTATCAATCAGTTTTTTTAAACTCAGCCACACCTGGTTTGGATTAACGGGTTTTATCAGGTAATCGCTTATTTGAGATCCAATGGCCTCATCCATCAGGTTTTCTGCTTCGTTTTTGGTAATTAAAACTACTGGCAAATTACTGTTTACTTCCTTAATTTGCTGCAGGGTTTGAAGGCCGGTAATGCCAGGCATGCTTTCGTCCATCAATACTACATCTACAATGTTCTTTTTTACATATTCAACCGCATCAAAACCATTGGTTTTGGTTTGCACTTCATAGCCTTTGTTTTCTAAAAAAAGTATTTGTGATGTAAGACTTTCAATCTCATCATCTACCCAAAGTATTTTTGATATGCTCATGTAAAGAAATTAAGAATTATGAATTAAGAATTATGAATTAAGATTGAGGTAGAAATTCATGGAATGCCTGAATGTACAAGACCCGCAATTGTTACAAATTTAATTTTTTAACATTATGCTAATCAGCATTATTTAGCTTTGTGCATCATTTAACAAAAAAATCTGCTCTGGTTGAAGGTACACACATTCACCATAAGCAATCAACAATTAACAACTCGAAAGTGCAAACCAACTACAATCAATCATAAACCCAGCACGATTTCATGTCAGCCCGAAAAATAATCAATGATCCAGTTTACGGTTTTATTACAATCGACGATGAATTGATTTTTAATATTATTGCACATCCCTATTACCAGCGGCTTCGTCGCATTCACCAAATGGCCATGGCTGTACTCGTTTATCCGGGAGCAGTTCATACAAGGCTGCACCATTCCCTGGGGGCCTATCATTTGATGCGCAGTGCATTACATGAGTTAAGGAATAAGGGAGTGGAAATAACGAAAGAGGAAGACCAGGCGGCTAAAATAGCCATCCTGTTGCATGATATAGGCCACGGGCCATTTAGTCATGCGCTTGAAAATGTTTTGATAGAAGGCATGCATCATGAAGCCATCTCGCTGCTGCTAATGAAAGAATTGGACAAGCAATTTGATGGACGATTGCAAATGGCGCTGGATATTTTTACCAATCAATACCCTAAAAAGTTCTTACACCAGTTGGTTAGCGGACAACTGGACGTAGACAGGATGGACTACCTGACAAGGGATAGTTTTTTTTCCGGTGTGAGTGAAGGGGTAATTGGATACGACCGCATTTTAAAAATGCTGACTGTACACCAGGGTGAACTGATGGTAGAAGAAAAAGGGATTTATTCAATCGAAAAATTTTTAGTGTCCCGCCGTTTGATGTACTGGCAGGTTTATCTACATAAAACCGTGGTTTGTGCAGAGCAAATGCTGAAACGAATTATACGAAGAGCGAAGTTTGTTAAGGCACCAACAGCTTTACCGTTGCACCAATTTATCAACGAGCCGGTTGATACGGTAACACTGGAGCAATTTTGTACGCTGGATGATTATGATGTAGTGTCTTCCATTAAGGGCTGGTGTTCACATGAAGACAAAATATTGTCATTTTTATGCAAGGGGATCATCAACCGCAATTTGTTAAAGGTAAAATATACTGCAGAGCCAGTGGATGAGTTGATACTGGCAGCAAAAAAGCAGGAAGCCATGGAAAAAATGGATATCAGTTCGGCGGATGCAGAATGGTTGGTATTTACTGGTGAAGCATCGGGAAGTACCTACAATTTTGAAGATGAGCGCATCAATATTTTATTTAAAGATGGTACTGTAAAAGATATATCAGAAGTGGATGATGCCCTCATCAATCAAAAGCTGAGCGGCACGATTAAAAAATATTACTTTTGTTACTTAAAATAACCGTTACCCTTTAGCTATAGACCAATAATGAAAACAGGTAAATAACAGCAAAAGGTAAATTAGCCCAATAATAAAAACTATGCAATTTTCCGCATCTCAAATAGCAATGATGATCAATGGAAGGGTAGATGGCAATGCCGATGCCCTGGTAGCTTCATTTGGTAAAATAGAGGAAGCCAAATCTGGTCAGCTTGCTTTTTTGGCCAACCCAAAATATGAGGAATACCTCTATAGTACGAAAGCCTCTGTTATCATCGTTAACGAAACACAAGAATTAAAAAATCCGGTTGAGTGCACGCTGATTCGTGTTGCGGATGCCTATACCGCTTTTGCAATCTTACTGGATAAATATCAGCAAATTCAAAATCAGCAATTAAGTGGGGTTCAACAACCTGCTTATATTGATGCTACTTCTAAAGTAGGAGATAATGTTTTTATTGGCGCATTCGCCTATATCGGTGCAAATGCGGTCGTGGCTGAAGGAGCTAAAATTTTTCCTCATGCCTATATCGGCAACAATGTTTTGGTGGGGGAAAATACGATTGTACATCCAGGTGTAAAAATTTACCATAATTGCATCATTGGTAAAAATGTAGTGATACATGCCGGTACAATAATTGGCGGCGATGGTTTTGGCTTTGCACCACAGGCAGATGGTACTTATAAAAAAGTACCGCAGATTGGTAATGTAATTATTGAAGACAATGTGGAAATTGGTTCTAATACCACCATTGACCGGGGAACCATGGGCAGTACTTTGATTAAATCAGGAGCTAAGTTGGACAACCTGCTACAGATAGCCCACAATGTGGAGATTGGTTGTAATTCGGTGATAGCGGCCCAGGCTGGCATTAGTGGCAGTACAAAAGTTGGGAATAATGTAATGATAGGTGGACAGGTGGGTATTGTTGGGCACCTCGTAATTGCTGATGGAAGTAAGATCAACGCCCAAAGTGGCGTAAGTAAATCTATTAAAAAACCCAACACTGCGGTGTCGGGATCTCCTGCATTTGATTATACTGCAGCGCTCAGAAGCCAGGCAGTGGCCAGGAAATTGCCCGACTTGGAAAGAAGGATATTGGAACTGGAAGAAATTATAAAAGAAATGCGGGAAAGGGTTAGCTGAAATTTATAGGCTCATTGCTGACAGACCGCATCAACTCACTATTGTTTTACAATGTTGCCCTTCCGATTTGAATGGTAAATGTTTGGGGTATTTTTTGGTTCTTGCCTAATCTTCCATATCGCACCAAATAATAGACCTAGATTTCACAATTTCGAAAATAGCCAGCCTCCCATTTAAGAGGGACGATCTACCGCATCCCCATGTATTTTCCTTCATTGAATCTTTTTTTTTAAAGTTGAACCATTTTTAAAAATCCCAACAGCTAAAATTTCCGCTTCACACATTAATAGCAACCGCATAAAAATTTAAATATCTTTGCCAAAATTTTTTAGAAAAGATGGACGCAAATTTTAATCCTGATAGACAACATACATTATTTTCAGAAGTAAAAATATCGGGTACCGGTCTTCATACGGGTATCAATGTAGATATGACGCTTAAACCGGCGAACCCCGGGTTTGGTTTCCAGTTTCAACGGGTTGATCTTCCGGGAATGCCGATTATTAAAGCCGATTGCGACCTCGTGACAGATACGTCCAGGGGAACTACACTTGAATTGGGCGATGCTAAGGTGAGTACAGTGGAACATATTTTGGCGGCATTGGTTGGTCTTGGGATAGACAATTGCCTGATTGAGGTGAATGGTCCTGAAATTCCAATTATAGATGGCAGCAGCGAACCATTTGTAGAAATTATTGAAGAAGTGGGAGTGGTTGAGCAGGATGCGGCGAAAGCATGGTACACGATTGACACAAATATTTCTTACTACGATGAAGAAAAAAGGGTGGAAATGACGGCTTTGCCTTCTACTCATTATAAGATTACCACTTTGATTGATTTTAATTCGCCGGTGCTGGGTACACAACACGCCAGCTTAAAAAGAATGGCAGATTTTAAAAAGGAAATAGCTCCCTGCCGCACTTTTTGTTTTTTACATGAACTACAGGCATTGCTTGACCATAACCTGATAAAGGGGGGAGACATCAACAATGCCATTGTGGTAGTTGACAAACCTATTTCTGAAGTAGAAATGAGCCGTCTGGCAATTGCTTTTGGCAAAGAAAAAATGGAAGTGAAGAGCGAGGGATATTTAAACAATCTTGAATTGCGTTTTCCAAATGAACCTGCCAGGCATAAGTTACTGGATATTGTGGGTGATCTTGCTCTGATCGGGTATGCAGTAAAAGGACATATTATTGCCAATCGCCCGGGACATAGCAGCAACGTGGCTTTTGCAAAGAAAATAAAACAGTATATAAAAAAGAATAAGCATACCAAGGATATTCCCATTTACGATCCAAGCCAGCCACCAATTTACACCTTACAACAAATTGAGGCTACATTGCCGCATCGGTATCCATTTTTGTTGGTAGATAAAATCATTGATCTGAACGATAAGGTAATTGTTGGCATTAAAAATGTAACCTTCAATGAATTCTTTTTTCAGGGTCATTTTCCGGGGAACCCGGTAATGCCGGGTGTTTTGCAAGTGGAAGCCTTGGCGCAAACTGGTGGTATACTTTGTATCAATGCAATGCCCGAAGGTCAGTATGATACCTATTTTGTAAAAATTGAAAACTGTAAGTTCAAGCAAAAAGTAGTGCCAGGCGATACCATGATTTTAAAAATGGAACTGATAGAACCCATTCGAAGGGGTATTTGTGTAATGCGTGGCAGCGTATATGTAGGAAATAAGCTCTGTACCGAGGGAGATTTAACTGCACAGTTAGTTAAAAGAAATTAGTTAATGTGCTGATTAGCTAATGTGCTAATGGGCCATCATTCCAAAAAATAGTTCGAAATTCATCATTAACTTTAACCCCAAAAAATTAGCTAATTGGCACATTAGCTAATCAGCTAATTAAAAGATGATTCATCCACATACATATATCCACCCCAACGCAAAGCTTGCTACCAATGTAAAAGTTGATCCGTTTAGTGTGATTCACCCAAATGTAGAAATTGGTGAAGGTACCTGGATTGGTAGTAATGTAACTATCATGGAAGGCGCAAGAATCGGTAAGAACTGCCGTATTTTTCCTGGAGCTGTAATTGCCGCTATTCCTCAAGATCTTAAATTTGATAATGAAGTAACAACCGTGCAAATTGGCGATAATACCACCATTCGTGAATTTGTAACCATTAACCGCGGCAGTAAAGATCGTTGGACCACCAAGGTGGGAAACAATTGTTTGATCATGGCTTATTGTCATATTGCGCATGACTGTGAAGTGGGCAATAGTTGCATCATGAGCAATAATACACAGATGGCCGGCCATGTGAAAGTGGGCGATTTTTCGATACTGGGTGGAATGTGCGCCATTCACCAGTTTGTACAAATTGGTCAGCATGCATTTGTAAGTGGCGGAAGTCTTGTAAGTAAGGATGTACCACCTTATATCAAAGCTGGCAGAACCCCGCTGAGTTATGCCGGGGTTAATTCAGTCGGTTTAAAACGCCGTGGATTCTCATTGGATAGCATCAACCTGATATTGGATATTTATCGCATTATTTATAATAAGGGCATGAATACTTCGCAGGCTTTAAATTACATCGAAGAAGAATTACCGGCAACTGATGAGAGAGATGAAATCGTTACGTTTATCAGAGAAAGCGGCCGGGGCATCATCAAACGTTTTACTAAAGGAAGTATGGATGATGAGTAACTAGCCTGGTTGTATTTATTAGTTTAAATAAAACCCATCGCACTTTTAAGTATAAAATTAAAACACAAGTACTACCCGGCCAGGTGCCTTTTCCCTAAAAGGTAGCGAGGGAATTCAAATGCAACTCAAGCTAACCAATACCGGTAAACGATACAACAGGGAATGGATTTTCCGTCACTTTGACTATGAATTTTTAGCAGGTAAAAAATATGCCATTACCGGATCCAATGGTTCTGGAAAATCTACCTTATTGCAGGTAATAGCAGGCTCGCTCAGCCACAACGAAGGAACGGTACACTTGACCGTTGGAAATAAATTGATAACCGAAGAAAGATGTTTTCAGTACATTTCGCTTGCTGCTCCTTATCTGGAATTGATTGAAGAAATGACAGCAAATGAGTTCCTAAGTTTTCACCACCAGTTTAAATCGCTGATTTTTTCCAAAGAGGAAATCCTTCACACAATCGGCCTTGAAAAGGCCGCCAACAAGCAAATAAGATATTACAGCAGCGGAATGAAACAACGCCTTAAACTGGCGCAGGCATTCTTTAGCAATACACCCATTTTATTACTGGATGAGCCAACTACCAATTTAGATGCAGATGGTATTGCTTTATACCAACAACTAATTGCCAGTAATACGAAAAACAAACTGGTCATTATCAGTAGCAACGACTTGCAGGAATATAATTTTTGTGAGGAAGTAGTGTCGATTGGAAGATATAAATAAGGTATTCAATTCTTACTGCTTTTAAATTGCCGTTGTGGTTTGTAAAATTCCAAAAATGAATGAAGCAGAAGGGCAACTTCAAGTATCCATTTTCCAGTATAAACGAGCACCCTTTTGCTTATATTTTTCAGTACTACAGAGTGATCCGGAGGTTTATATTTTTGCGTTGATAATTTAATGAAGGGGTTTTTGAAATTTATAGAATGTTAATAAAACCCGTTACTAACAATTTATCTTTTAAATTTGCATCCTTGTTTCAGTTGATAACATTTGTATAAAAATAAAGTCATACGCCAAATTACTGCTTTAGCACTGCTACTGCTTTTTGTTTTGGGTAATACGCCTAAGCAATGGGTGCATGATCTGTTTGCAAGTCACGTAGATTATAAGAATGGAATAGTTGAACCTGCCCAACCGACAAATGTCTATCAATCCAGCTTTCATTGCCAGACGGATCATTTTATTGTAGATTCTCCCTTTACAAATGATGCACAGTCGATACTAATCAATAGTTTAGTTGGTTATCTTCAGTTTAAAAATGCACTTTACAACATTCATACAGTTGATCATCATTGCCAGCCTGTTCTTAGGGGCCCTCCGGTTTTTTGTTAGTTAAAATATTTTTTTTGCACACTGTTTCATACAGGTGTAACCCTGTAATCTTTTCTTTATATCATCTTCTAAAGTTTTCTTGATGAAATCAATTCAATTAGTATTCCTGTTTGCCTACCTGTTTTTAGCTGGCATTTCTCCAACTATTGCTTCCAATTTATCTACACCAGGTAATAACCTTAATTCTCTAAAAGGCAGCTTTTCCGGTATCGTAAAAGATGCCAAAACCAACAAACCATTACAAGGCGTTTCAATCTATTTTTCTGATATAAAAGTTGGAGTTTACACAAATGAATTGGGTAGATATGAGTTTAAAAATATTCCTGAAGGCAAGCACCTGGTGGAACTTTCGCATATTGGATACAATTCATTGTCCGACCAAGTTGAAATAAGCGGCGAAACAAAAAAGGACTATTTTTTATCGCAATCAGTGGTAGAAAACAACACCGTGATTGTAACCGGGGTAAGTGGTGCTACTCAATTAAAAAAAGTTCCCTTTCAGGTATCGGTATTGCGGCGGCAGGATTTGTTGCAGAGTGCTTCCAGCAATATCATTGAAGCATTGGCCAAGCAGCCGGGGGTTTCCAGTTTATCAACCGGGCCCGCAATTTCAAAACCTGTTATCCGTGGGTTGGGATACAACAGGGTGTTAACCATCAACGATGGTGTGCGGCAGGAAGGGCAACAATGGGGCGATGAGCACGGAATTGAAATTGATGAATCAAGTGTAAATAAAGTTGAAATATTGAAAGGGCCGGCATCGCTCATTTATGGTAGCGACGCCATGGCAGGCGTTATTAATGTGATAACCAACGTGCCGGTTGAAAATAATACCATCAAGGCAAATGTGTTTACCAATTATCAAACTAACAATAAGGCAAGAACGCTCAATGCCAACATAGCGGGAAATGTAAAAGGCATCAACTGGAATTTATATGGTTCAACAGTGGCTGCCGCAGATTACCAGAACAAATATGATGGCAGGGTTTTTAATTCAAAATTTAATCAGAAAAATTTTGGAGGATATGCCGGCTACAATGGCAACTGGGGCTACAGCCATTTGTTGTTCAGTAATTTTAATTTGAAAGCAGGTTTAATAGAAGGCGAAAGAGATGCACAGGGCTATTTTATAAAACCAGTTGCAGGCGGCGGCGAAACCAAGGCAACGGACGAAGATTTTAACAGCACCTCACCACAAATTCCTTATCAGCATATCCACCATTTTAAAGTGGCCTGGGATAATAGTATTAAGGTGGGTAAAAATCGCTTAACCTTTAACATAGGCTACCAGCAAAACCAGCGGGAAGAATTTGGCAATGTGGATGATCTACAGGAACGTGCATTGTTTTTCGATTTAAAAACGATCACCTACACCGCTCAACTACACCTGAAAGAAATGAATGGCTGGAATACATCGGTTGGCATCAACGGTATGCAGCAGAACAATACCAATAGGGGTATAGAACAGCTAATACCTGATTATGATTTATTTGATATCGGCACTTATTTATATACAAAAAAAACAATCAATAAAGTAACGCTCAGTGGCGGTGCCAGATATGACAATCGGACATTAAATGTAAAAGATTTGCTGGATGGACCGTCTGTAAAAGGGCCATCATTTGATAAATCGTTTGGTAATTTTTCTGGTAGTGTTGGCATGGCAGCAGCCATTACCAATCAACTGGTTTTAAAACTCAATGTGGCCAGAGGATTCAGGGCACCTACTATTTCTGAATTGGCTTCCAACGGTGCACATGAAGGAACGATCCGGTATGAGTATGGTGATGTTACTTTGAAAAGTGAAACCAGTACCCAGTTAGATGCGGCGCTTGATTTTAATTCGGAACATGTTTCGATGGCGTTTTCCGCTTATAACAATAGTTTTAATAATTTTATTTTTTACAGAAAGCTACAGTCCACCGGCGGGGCCGATTCTACCGTAAATGTAGATGGAGCTGATCTTACCGCATTTAAATTTGACCAGCGTACCGCTACACTACGAGGGTTGGAAGCGATGATTGATTTTCATCCGCATCCCCTGGATTGGTTACACATTCAGAATACATTTTCATTGGTAGCAGGTCGATTTAAAGAAGCTATTGAGTCGTCTAAATTTTTACCGTTCATTCCTGCTCCCCGGTTGATCACCGAGTTTAGAGGCGATTTTGACAATACAGGAAAAGCCTTCCACAACTTTTATGTGAAATTTGAAATCGACAATACATTCGCACAGCGGGACGTTTTTGCAACCTATAATACCGAAACGGAAACACCGGCTTATACCTTATTGAATGCAGCCCTGGGTGCAGACATTGTTTCAAAAAAAGGTACTCCACTCTTTAGTCTTAATTTTATTGCAGCCAACCTCGGCGATGTGGCTTACCAAAATCACCTGAGCCGTTTAAAATATTCAGCAGAAAATATGGCTACCGGCAGAATGGGCGTATTTAATATGGGAAGAAATTTTAGTGTGAAACTAAATGTGCCTTTATCCTGGAAAGTAGATCGTAAATAAAGTCAGAAAATCATATCTAAAAGCGGAACGACATTGTTCCGCTTTTTTTATGGAATAAAGAAATATTTGATTGCCCTTACTGAAATTAAATTTGAAGCTAAATTCGATGGATATCGAATTTAGCTTTGGGTCTTTGAAAAAGGATGTCACATTGTAAAATGTAAAAGGGCTTTGCAACTCCGGTTTCAATTGCTGCTGTTTTTAAATATGACTGATTTTTCTTTTTACATACCTGAAGCCGTTAACTTGCAATCCTAAATAATATTATTTTGATGTGGATGAACCAACTTAAAGTACCTGTAATTGCCTGCCTGTTTTCGTTGATGCCATTTTTGGGCTACACGCAAAACTTCGATATCAACCTATTAAAATCAATCAATCAAACCGGGAGTAATTTTAAAGATGATTATTCGAATGCTGTTAGCAATACAGTAAAGGTTTACAGCATAGCAGCACCCACC
>Ga0209181_10002458_pt1 | contig 30252 bp, 29 predicted proteins | sample MAT05_FD_187208 | JGI IMG/M metagenome (GOLD analysis project Ga0209181, IMG submission 187208) | Freshwater microbial communities from Lake Fryxell liftoff mats and glacier meltwater in Antarctica - MAT-05 (SPAdes) (version 2) | ecosystem: Environmental > Aquatic > Freshwater > Ice > Liftoff... | reverse complement strand
GCCACGCGCCCTCGACACGCCGGCCCGCAGCTTCTCGGCCGTGCGCGCCATGGTCGATGTCCGCGAGATCGCACGCGCGCCGCGCCCGACCGGTAGTGCCGACAACGCCCGCGTCCGCGCCTGGCTGGTCGGACGCCTGCTTAGCCTTGGCATGGTTGTGCGGGAGACGCCCGCAACGATGAGCGCGAAGGGTGCGGAGCGGCTGCATAAATGGAGTGGCAGCGCGGTCACGCCGCCGATCGTCAACATCGTCGCCACCCTGCCCGGCGGCCCGCCCGGGCGGCAGGCAGTCGTCCTGATGGCGCATTATGACAGTGTCTGGGGTTCGCCGGGTGCCGCCGACGACGGTGCCGGCGTTGCGGCGGCGCTCGAAATCGCCCGGGCGGTCAAGGGGATGGCGCTGCAGCGCCCGCTCACCATCGTTTTCACGGATGGCGAGGAGTTGGGCCTCGAAGGCAGCAAGGCGCTGTTCAGTGCCGACCCTGACCGCGCCTATATCGGCACCGTCGTCAACCTGGAGACGCGCGGCGGCGGCGGGCGGGCTGCGATGTTCGAGACCGGTGGCGACAACGGCGACATGATGCGGCTGTTCGCGAAAATTGTCGCGCGGCCGTCAGCGACGTCGCTCGGCGTGCTGATCTACGAGTTGCTACCCAATTCGACCGACTTCACGCCAGGCAAGGCGCTCGGATTGTCGGGCTTCAATTTCGCCTTCATCGGGCGGCCCGAACTCTATCATTCACCGCTCGCGACCCCCGACAAACTTGACCAGGGCGCACTCCAGGACCTCGGCGGCCAGGCGCTCGATATCGTTCGAGCGCTGCTGACCGTGCCGGAATTGCCGGGCAAGGCACCTAATCTGGTGTTCTTCGACGCCTATGGCTGGTTCCTGATCGCCTATCCCGCGATTGCCGGATGGGGCGTGCTCGCGGCGGCGGTGTTCCTTTTCGGCGTCGCCGCGTGGAGCGGCCGGATAGCTCTGACGGACGTGCTGCGCGGCGTCGCGGCGGTGCTGGCGATAACCGTGCTGGGCGGCGGACTGCTGTTCCTGTGCAATCTGCTGTCGGGCGCGGACGGTCCGGTGAATTATTACGACCGGCTGGCGGCGATTCCGCGGCTACAGGTGCAAGCGCTGCTGATCGGCATTGCGACGCTGGCAGCGGTGGCGGCGCTCGCCGGACGGCGCGCGGCGGTCGGCGTGACTGTTGGCATGACGGTCGGCATGTCTCTGCCGCTACTGCTACTGGGGCTGGTGCTGCAGATTGTCGCGCCGACGGCGGCGTTCGTCGTTGCCTGGCCGCTTTTACTCGCCGGGGCCGGACTCGCTGCCGTTGCCTTCGCGCGACTGGCGGGCCAATCGGTCGCAGTTGTCACTGCGGCGCTGGGTGCCGGCTATTTGTTTGGCTTCATCTTCTTCCTTCTGCAAGCAATCGGCCCCGAAACGCCGTCGGCGGCAGCGCTGCCGCTGGCGCTGATCGCGGTGTTGCTATCGCCGCTGATCCCGCCAGTGACGCGGTGCGGCGGCCTGATCACAGCCGGTGCACTTCTGGTCGCGGCGGCTGGGGTAGCGATGTCGGTTCGGCTCGATCCGATCGCCGCCAGCGTCGCGACCTACAGCCTCAAAGGCTGATCACTCCGCGGCCAGCAGCAGTTCAGCTCGCGCCAGGTCGACCGAAACGAGCTGGCTGACACCCGGCTCCGCCATCGTCACCCCGTAGAGGCGGTGCATCCGGCTCATCGTAACGGCGTTGTGGGTAACGATCAAAAAACGCGTCGCTGTCGTCATCGCCATGTGATCGAGCAAGTCGCAGAAGCGCTCGACATTGGCATCGTCGAGCGGCGCATCGACCTCGTCGAGCACGCACAGCGGCGACGGCGTCGTCAGGAACAGCGCGAAGATCAGGGCAATGGCGGTCAGCGCCTGTTCGCCGCCCGACAACAGGGTGAGCGATTGCAGCCTCTTGCCCGGCGGCTGTGCCATGATTTCCAGCCCCGCGGCCAGCGGATCGTCCGATTCGGTCAGTTCGAGATGCGCCTGACCGCCGTCGAACAGCGTCGCGAACAGGATGCGGAAATGCCCGTCGACGGTCTTGAAAGCCTCCAGCAGCCGCACCCGGCCTTCGCGGTTGAGCGCGCCGATGCTGCCGCGCAGCCGCGCGATGGCGGTGTCGAGTTCGGCGCGTTCAGATGCACTGGTCGCGGCACTCGCCTCGAGCTCCGCAAGTTCGGCTTCGGCGCGCAGGTTGACGGGGCCGAGCCGTTCGCGATCGGCGGTCAGCGCGTCGAAACGGGTGGCCAGCATCTCGGCGGAATCGCCCGGTTCGAAATGATATGTCTTTGGCAGTAGAATCGGGGAAATCTGGAAGCGGTCGCTGGACAGGGTGGCCAGTTCGGTGCGGCGGGCGTCCTGGTGCTCGGCCTGGGCGACCGCCCGGGCGCGGGCTTCGCGGGCATCGGCGAGGGCTTCGGCGGCGGAGCGGGCGGCGGCATCGGCGGCGCGGGCGACGGCCTCGACCGCGGCCAGGCGGTCGGCGGCAGTCCGGCGTCCTGCCTCGGCGGCGGCTATGTCATTGGCGAGGCTGGCATTTTCGGCGGCGATCACGGCGGGGCGCGCGGCCAGCGCGTCGAGTTCCGCGGCAAGTCCGGCATCGCGGCGGCCAAGTTCGGCGATCTGGGTGGCGCTGGCGGCGGCGCGGTCGCGCCAGGCCCTCGCATCGCCGGCGAGTTGCGTTGCCCGCGCGCCGTCGCTGTCGATCCGGCGGACCGCGCTGTCGTGCGCGGCGCGGGCCTGCGCCAGGTCGGCGCGGGCGGCATCGACCTGCCCGCGGAGCGCCGCGACCCGCGCCGACAGCGCCGACAGGCCGGTGACCTCCGCCGCCGCGGCGCGAGCGGCGTCGGCCTCGGCGCGGTGCCCGGCCAGCTCCGTCGTCAGGCGTGCCAGCGCGGCGACGGTGGCGTCCGCCCGCGCCGTCCGGGCCGCGACCTCGGCTGCAACACGGGCGATCTCGGCGCGGGCAGCGGCCTGCGCGATTTCGGCGGCGGCGCGGTCACGGCGCGCCTCCGCTTCCGCGGCGGCATGGCCGGCGAGCGCCGCCTGCGCGCGGGCAACCGCCGCTGCCGCCGCGGCCGAAGCGTCCCGCACGCCGGGCAATTGGGCTTCGATCGCGGCGAGGCGCGCCCGCTGGAGCAGCCGCTCGGCGGCAGCCCGCCCCTCGTTGCCGCTCGACCGGTAGCCGTCCCAGCGCCGCAGCTTGCCATCGCGCGTTACCAGCCGCTGCCCTGGCGCGAGCGGCGGCCCATCGAGCGCTTCGACAACGCCGATCTGCTGCAGCCGCCGGGCCAGCTGAGGCGGTGCTGCGACGAAATCCGCCAGCGGCAGCGCGCCGGGCGGTAGCGACGCATCGTCCTGCCCGTCGCCCGCACCCGCCCAATGCCGTGCCCCCGCGCCGATTGCCGCCGACAGATCATCGCCGAGCGCCGCCGCCAACGCCGCTTCATAGCCCGGCGTCACGGTGACCAGGTCGAGCAGCGTCTCGCGCGCGTCGGCGGCCACCGCGAGCGCGCGCGTCAGGGCCCCGGCCTCGGCATCGAGCGCCGCGATGCGCCCGCCCGCCGCGGCCGCCGCCTGCCCAGCCGCGTCTCGCTCCGCTGCCGCTTCGCCGCGCCCACGCTCCGCCTCGGCAAGGCTGCCGGCTGCAACCTCGATCTCGGCACCGGCGCGGTCGAGCGCACCTTGCGCCGCCTCGCGCCGGGCGGTTTCGGCATCCGGAGCTGCCAATGCTGCGCCCTGCGCCGTCAGCCGTGCGATCTCGGCCTGGGTGCGGCTCGCCCGCGCTTCGGCCGCCCCGATTGCAGCATCGGCGGCGCGGGCCTGGGCGGCAGCCCGTGCCTGCGCTTCGATTGCCCCCGACAGCGCCGCTTCGAGGCCGTCGGCTTCGCGCTCCGCCGCCGCCGACGCCGCGGCGAGCGCCGGCAGCCCGGCCTTGGCCGTATCGCGGGCAATCATCAGCCGCGCCTGCTCGTCCTCGATCCGGCTCAGTGCCCCCGCGGCATCCACGGCAAGCGCTTCCTCCCGACTCAAGTCGCGGGCACCGGTGCCGCGCGCCGCGCACAGCTCGCGGCTGCGCGCCTCGACCCGCGCCAGTTCGGCCCCGAGGCTCGTGCGCTGCTGTGCAAGATGTTGGAGCGCCGCCGCCGCGCGCGCCTCGACATCACGCAGCGCGGGCAGCGCGGCGGCCGCGTCGGCCTGCGCGGCGCTGTGGCGCGCCGCCAGCTGCGTGCCCGCCGCGACGGCCGCCTCAGCCGCTTGCGCCTCGGCGCGCGCCACTTCCGCCGCTGCCGCCGCCGCCTGCCAGCGCGCGAACAGTAGCGCCGCCTCTGCCACCCGGATGCGGTCGCTGATTTCCGTATAGCGCGCCGCGGCCCGTGCCTGCCGCCTGAGCGACGCCACCTGCGCCTCCTGCGCCTTGAGCACGTCGTCGAGGCGCAACAGATTGGCCTCGGCGGCACGAAGCCGGATCTCGGCCTCCTTGCGGCGGACATGCAGCCCGGCGATACCAGCGGCTTCCTCCAGCAGCGCCCGGCGCTCGTCGGGTTTGGCCGCGATGATCGCACCGATCCGGCCCTGGCTGACCAGCGCGGGGGAGTGCGCGCCGGTGGCGTTGTCGGCGAACAGCATCTGGATATCGCGGGCGCGCGCGTCGCGACCGTTCAGGCGGTAAGCCGAGCCGAGGCCGCGCTCGATGCGCCGCACGACTTCGAGGTCGTCGCTGTCGTTGAAGCCGGCGGGCGCGGTGCGGGCGCGGTTGTCGAGTGCCAAATGCACCTCGGCGAACTGACGGCTGGGGCGCGCCGCGGTGCCGGCGAAGATGACGTCGTCCATCCCGGCCGAGCGCAGCGATTTCGGCGAGCCCTCGCCCATCACCCAGCGGATGGCTTCGAGCAGGTTCGACTTGCCGCAGCCGTTCGGCCCGACGACCCCGGTCAGCCCCGGCTCGATCCGCAGCTCGACCGGCTCGACGAACGACTTGAACCCTGCGAGGCGAAGCCGCCTGAATTCCAATTCGGTTGCCCCCCCCCGGACGCGACCCTATTGCAACGCAACCTGCAGCTTGGGCTCGAGCTGCGGCCAGGTATTAACGCCGTCCTGCTTGACGCCATTGATGAAGAACGTCGGCGTCCCGGTGATCCCGAGCTTGCTGGTCCCCTCGTCGCGCATCGTCGTCAGGCGCTTCACCGCATCAGGGTTCGCAATACACTTGTCGAACTGCGCGGCGGTCATGCCGCGCGCCTTCATGAATGTGTCGAGGCCGCCAAGCTTCGCCATTGCAGCAATCTGCTGATCCTGCGGCAGCGCCGACAGACGCTTCGAATCCTCGGCGGTCAGCTTGGTGAACGGCTCGGTCCACTGGGCTTGCGCCGTGTAGAAAGCGTTCATCAGGTTGAAAAACTGGCGGGGCCCGTCGCAGCGGGTGAGCAGCGAAGCCGCCATGTCGGGGCCGTTGAGCAAGAAGTTGCGATATTCGTAGCTGACATTGCCGCCGGCGATGTATTTGGCGCGCAGCGGACCGTCCGACTCGTCCTTGAAGTCACGGCAGTGCGGGCAGGTCAGCGAGGCGTATTCGACCAGCTTCACCTTGGCGTCGGGGTTACCCAACCGGTAACCGCCCTCGGGCGTCGCCGCCATTTCCTGCAGCCAGTCCTTGGTGCCGGCCCTGGCGACCGCGCCGGAAGCCACCGACGTTGTCGCCGCCGGAACCCCGGGTGCCTTGTCGCACGCCGCCAAGGTCAACAATGCCGAAACCGCACCCAGAGCCAGACTACGCATTCCCGTCTCCATACCAGATGTTGTGCGCCGCCAAGGGTCTCAACGCAATGCCTTGACGATCCGGGGCTCGAGATCGGCCCAGGTCGTGATGATCTGCGACGACCCGATCGAATCCATAGTTTGCAAAGCGCCGTTGATCAGAAAGCCCGGTGTGCCGTTGACCTTGTCGGTTTCGACCGCCGCCTTCAACGTCGCGGTCAGCCGGTCGGCGGCCGCCTTGTCGGCGAGGCAGCGCTCGGCCCGCGCCAAGGGCAGCCCCTTGCCGGCCATGAACGCCGTCAGTCCGCCCGCCTTCGCCAGGGCGGCAACCTGCTTGTCCTGGGGCACCGCCTGCAACTTCGCCGCCGTCGCCTCGTCGATCGTCTCGAAGCCCTTGATCCATTCCGGCTGGGCGGCAAACAGCATCTCGGTGACAGGGTAGAACCGGGCGACCCCGTCGCAGGCCGCGAGAAGACTGGCGGCGTAGTCCGGGCCGTTGCGGACGAAGCTGCGGAACTCGAAGCTGACCTTGCCGGTCGACACGTATTTCGCCTTCAGCGACGCCACGCCCTCCTGCTGAAAGACACGGCAATGGGGGCAGGTGTAGGAGGCGTATTCGACCAGCTTCACCTTCGCAGCCGGGTTGCCCATGACATAGCCACGCGGCGTCGCGGCAACGGTGCGAACCCAGTCGGCAGCGAGCGCCGGTGTCGCGAGCAGGAATAGAACGAGGGCGCGAAGGATCATGGTCACTGGCTCTGCATAGCGGCGCATTGCGCCAAGTTGAACAGGCTTCAGGAAATGCGCGGCGGGCCGCTGGTCGAGGCGAGTGCCTGCGCGAGTGATTCGAGGCTGGCGCGCAGCTCCGGGTCGGCGATGTCTTTCAGCGTCGAGGCGGTGGCGGGCGACAGCGGCTGGTCGGCTTGGCGGACCCGCTCGGTGCGCGCCAGCGGCAGGTCGCCGTGGCGCAGCGCCAGCCGGGCGACCGCGGCATAGCCGAAGAAGCGGTTGGCGCGCTCGATCACCTGCGGTTCGACGTGGCGCAGCATCGGCGCGAACGCCCCGGTAACGAGGATTTTCAACGTCCCGCCGCTCTTCTTGCCGACCGGGAAACTGATGCCCTCGGGGGCCGAGTGCCGGGCATAGTCAGACCCGACGATCTCGGCCCAATGGGCGACGACGGCGCTCTGCATGAAGCCAAAGCGCCGGAAAGCCGCACCGCCGACCTTGGGCATCAGCTCGCTGACCGCACGGGTGCGGCGGGAGCGCGAGTCGGGGGTGGTTCCGGGCACGGGTCCGCCATGCCATAGCCGCGCCATGCCCGTCGAGGTTTCCGCGTTCCAGTCTGCCCTGCTCGCCTGGTACGAAGCGCATGCTCGGGCCTTGCCGTGGCGCGAAAGGCCTGCCGAACCGTATCGCGTCTGGCTGTCGGAAGTGATGCTGCAGCAGACGACGGTGGCGGCGGCGATCCCCTATTTCGAGCGCTTCACGGCGCGTTGGCCGACAGTCGGTAGCCTTGCCGCTGCGGACGACGCCGACGTCATGCAGGCGTGGGCGGGCCTCGGCTATTATGCTCGCGCCCGCAATCTGCTCGCTTGCGCGCGGGTAGTAACGGCGCTGGGCGGCTTCCCGCGCAGCGAGGCGGAATTGCGCGCCCTGCCCGGCATCGGTGCATACACCGCCGCTGCAGTCGCCAGCATCGCTTTCGGCGGGGCGGCGGTGGTCGTCGACGGCAACATCGAGCGGGTAATGGCGAGACTGTTCGGGGTGACGACGCCGTTGCCTGCTGCACGCCCCGAACTCCGCGCCCATGCCGCGGCGCTGACGCCCCACCACCGGCCGGGCGACCATGCCCAAGCGTTGATGGACCTCGGCGCGACAATCTGCACGCCGCGCTCGCCGCGCTGCGACGCCTGCCCGGTCGCGGTCTGGTGCGCGGGGCGGGCCAGCGGCGACCCGGCGCGTCTGCCGCTACGATTGGCCAAGCCGGCGCGCCCGGTCCGGCACGGCACCGCTTTCTGGCTGACGGTCGGGGGCGACGTTCTGCTCGTCCGCCGCCCGCCGCGCGGCCTGCTTGGCGGGATGCTGGCGCTGCCGACAACCGAGTGGACTACAATGCCTATACACCCGCTCGTGCCGGTCGCGGCCGATTGGCAGCCCGTGCCGGGCGAAGTCCGGCACGTCTTCAGCCATTTCGAGCTGCATCTGACAGTTGCGGTCGCGGCGCTGACGTCGAGGCCGCTGATCACCGGTGAATGGTGGCCGCGCGAACGCATCGGCGAGGCCGGCCTGCCGACCGTCTTTGCACGCGCCGCCGCCCTCGCCGCCGCCTGAACCGCCGGACAAAACGCCCCGCGACAACGCGGCGCGGGGTTGTCGTGCGCCGCCGCCGGTAGACCGTCGGCAAACTTCCCTTCTTCGGAGTATCAATGAACAGCGTTCTGATCGTTCCCGGACTGATGACCGTCTTTACCGGCGCGATGCTGATCGGCGTGGCGTGGCTGCTTTTTCGGCTGCGTGCCGGCGCGCCGATGCGGATGCAGCAGCGGCTGAACCGCGAGATCGCCGAGCGCACGCAGATCATGGCGGCGCTCGCGGCTGCCGCGACCGGTGCTGCGCCGGACCAGCGCGAGCGGCTGGCGGCGAACTATCGCTTCAACCGCGCTGCGGTGCTGGCGCTCGATCCGAGCATCGACACCCGTGCCGGCGACGCAGCCTTCGCTCCCGCCCGCGTTCCGACCCGCCGCGCCGCCTGACGGACCCGTTTACCGCCGCCGACGTTTTGCTCGGCAAGCCGGGCATCATGATCCATGTCGAAGGCCGCGCCGACCTGATCCAAGACAAGGCGGTACTGGAGAAGCATTGGACCAGCGGTCTCGACCGCTGGTTCGAGCAGGGTGTCGGGACGCCCGGCGCCGCCGCCAGCCATCGTGCTGGTCAAGGTCCATGCCGGCCGCATCCATTATTGGGACGGCGAGGACGAGAGCGAAATCAGGATTTAGCGTAGCTGACGATCTCGAATTCGATGCCATCGGGATCGAAGAAGTAGAAGCGCCGCCCGGGCACGTAGTCGTCATGGCTGAACGGCACCAGACCCGCCGCGACGACCCGCGCCTCGGTGGCGGCAAGATCCTCGACTTCGATGCCGACATGGTTGAACGGTCTGCCCTTGTCGAACGCCGTGGCTCGAACGCCGGCTGGCGGTTGATACAAGGCCAGATATTGACGATCCGGGCCGATGTGGATGGTCGTGCCGCCATCGCGAGACGGGCCGCGCCAACGCTCCTCCCAACCGAAAACGGCATTGATCAAGCGAGCCGTGCGCGCCGTATCGCTGACGGTCAGGTTGACGTGCTCCAGGCTGCTCATGCCGCGCTCCTTGAATGGTGGCTAACCGAGTCGTACGATCTCAAGTCAGGTTGAGGTCAAGGATGTTCGGATGGCCCCGTTGCTGACGATTGGCGAGTTGGCGCGGCGGACCGGGCTGGCGGTTTCGGCGATACGCTACTACGAGGCGCGCGGACTGCTCAGCGCGCTGCGAACCGGCGGGAACCAGCGGCGCTTCGCGCGCGCCGACATTCGCCGGCTGTCGTTTGCGGTGATCGCGCAGCGCCTGGGCCTCGGGCTGACCGAAATTGAGGCCGAGTTGTCGCGACTGCCGCACGGCCGTGCCCCTTCGGCGGCCGACTGGGCGAAGATCAGCAGCCGCATCCGCGACCGGCTTGACGCGAGGATCGCCGGGCTCGAGCAGCTACGCGATCGACTTGACGGCTGCATCGGCTGCGGCTGCCTGTCGCTCGACGCCTGCGGCCTGTACAATCCCGCCGATCGTGCAGCGCGCGGTGGCGCGGGGCCGCGCTACCTGCTCGGCGACGCGCCGCCCTAGATGCGCGGCTCGCGCGCCAGTGGTCGCGCGAGCAGCAAGCCGGTGATGAAACCGCCGATGTGCGCCCACACCGCGATACCCTGGCCGTCGAGGCGCAAGGCATAGCCGGCAAGCAGCTGCAGCACGATCCATGTCGCGGCAAACCACATAGCGGTCGCGGCCTCCGACGATATGCGGATGCCCAGCACCGTCCGGCCGCTGGCCCGGCTGCGCGCGAACAGCACGGCATAAGCACCGAATACGGCCGCGATCGCCCCGCTGGCACCGACAATTACCCCGGTGCCGTGCGGCTGAGCCGCGACTTGCAGCAGGTTCCCGGCAACACCCCCGGCCAGATACAGCCCGAGGAAGCGCCAGCGACCGAACACCCACTCGACGTATTTGCCGACCCAAGCAAGAAACACGAGGTTCACGGTGAGATGAACCCATCCGGCGTGCAGGAACAATGCGGTCAGCAGTGTCAGCGGGGCGGGCAATCCGCCGCCAATACCGTCCACCAGCCGCGCCGGTATCAGGCCGGCCGCCCCGGCGATCGGGACCGCCGCGCCAAGCAGGGTCGTCGCCAGCTCGATCGCGATGCACACGCCGATCAGCCAGCGGGTAACGGGCGCGGGCGGCGGCTTGAACGGCTTCATCCCATCACTCCCGCCCCCGGCGGCGTCAGATGAACTCGAGCTTCTCAATCTGGTAGTATTTATCACCCGACGGGGTGGTCACCTCGACCTCCTCGCCGACGCGGCGGCCGATCAGAGCGCGGCCGAGCGGCGACGAATAGCTGATGCGGCCGATGCGGGCATCGGCCTCGGTCTGGCCGACGATCTGGTATTTGATCGGCTTCTCATCCTCGTCGAGCAGGTGGACGGTGCCGCCGAAAACGACCTTGTCGCCGCTGAGCGTCGTCGGATCGATGACCACGGCGCGCGCCAGCCGGTCCTCGATATCGAAGATCTGCGCCTCGACCTGTCCCTGCCGTTCCTTGGCGGCGTGATATTCGGCGTTTTCGCTAAGGTCGCCGTGGGCGCGTGCCTCCTCGATCATCAGCACGATCTCGGGCCGCTCCTCTTCCTTGAGGCGGCGCAGCGTCGTTACGAGAACGCTGTGGCCCTCGGCAAGCATCGGCAATTTGTCGACCGTCGACATTGAAAACGTACCTTTGTCTGCCCGGACAGCTTGGCCGACGATAGGATGAACCACCGCAACCGGCTGTCGATGTCCGGAAGGCGTGTTGTTACGCCAGCGCGGAATAATAGGATTGGAGTGAGCGCACTTCAAGCGATTGCGACCGTGCCGCCGCAATCGCCTTGACCGCAGCGATGCTGGCGGCTGCGGTGGTGAAGTAGGGAACCTTGCCGTACAGCGCCGCCACACGAATCGACTGGCTGTCCTTCATCGACTGGACGCCGCCCGTCGTGTTGCAGATGAAATGCACGTCGCCGTCCTTGATGCGGTCGACGATGTGCGGCCGGCCCTGCGCCACCTTGTTGACGGCGGTGACGGCGATCCCCTCCCCTTCCAGGTACTTCGCGGTGCCGTCGGTCGCCAGCACGGTGAACCCCAGCGCGTTCAGCTCGACCGCCATGTCGCGGATCACCGCCTTGTCCGTTTCCTTGACCGAGATGAAGGCGGTGCCGGTGTCGGGCAGTTTCGTGCCGGCGCCGAGCTGGCTCTTGTAGAAGGCCATCGCGAAGTCGCTGTCGATGCCCATCACCTCGCCGGTCGACTTCATCTCCGGCCCCAGTACAGGGTCGGTGCCGGGGAAGCGCGCGAACGGGAACACCGCCTCCTTGACCGCGATATGGTCCCACTTGGGCCGCACGAGGTTGAAACTGGCGAGGCTTTCGCCCGCCATGACGCGGGCGGCGATCTTGGCGATCGGGATGCCGGTCGCCTTGGCGGTGAACGGCACGGTGCGACTGGCGCGCGGGTTGACCTCGATCAGGTAAACGAGGCCGTCCTTGACCGCGAACTGAATGTTCATCAGGCCGCGGACGCTCAGCGCGCGCGCCAGCATGGCCGTCTGGCGCTCGATCTCGGCGATGATCTCCGGGCTCAGGCTGTACGGCGGGATCGAGCAGGCGCTGTCGCCGGAGTGGACGCCGGCTTCCTCGATGTGCTGGAGGACGCCCGCGACGAACACCGTATCCTCGTCGGCGATGGCGTCGACGTCGACCTCGACCGCGTCGCGCAGGTATTGGTCGATCAGCACCGGCGCGTCGCCCGACACCCGCACCGCCTCGCGGATATAGGTGTCGAGGTGCGCGGGGCTCTCGACGACCTCCATGGCGCGGCCGCCGAGCACGTAGGACGGGCGCATCAGCACCGGGTAGCCGACCTCTTCGGCGACAGCGATCGCCTCGTCGCGCGACCGGGCGATGCCGTTCTTGGGCTGCAGCAGGCCGATCCGCTCGACCATCGCGGCGAAGCGCTCGCGGTCTTCGGCCAGGTCGATGTTGTCGGGCGTCGTGCCGAGGATCGGGATGCCCGCCGCCTCCAGCGCGCGCGCCAGCTTGAGCGGCGTCTGCCCCCCGAACTGGACGATGACGCCGACCAGCGTGCCGTTCTCCTGCTCCTTGGCCAGCACCTCAAGCACGTCCTCGGCGGTCAGCGGCTCGAAGTAGAGGCGGTCCGACGTGTCGTAGTCGGTGCTGACCGTCTCCGGGTTGCAGTTGATCATGATCGTCTCGAAGCCTGCATCCTCCAGCGCAAAGCAGGCGTGGCAGCAGCAATAGTCGAACTCGATGCCTTGCCCGATGCGGTTGGGGCCACCGCCGAGGATGACGACCTTGCGGGCGGCGGTCGGGTGACTCTCGTCCTCGGGCACGCCGAAGCTGGGGGCCTCGTAGGTCGAGTACATATAGGGGGTCTTCGCCTCGAACTCGGCGGCGCAGGTGTCGATGCGCTTGAAGACGGGACGGATGCCCGCTTGCCGACGCTCGGCGGCGATGTCGGTCTCGCTGCGGCTGGTCAGTGTCGCCAGCCGGGCGTCGGAAAAACCCATCGCCTTGAGCCGCGGAAGTAGAGAAAGCAGAGAAGGTGACGGGCTTCTGGAAAGTTGCCGTACTTCAGATTCGACCTCAACAATCTCGAAAATCCGGTTGAGAAACCACGGTTCGTAATGCGTGATCGCATTTATGCGCGACACGGTAAAACCCTCGCGGAGCGCCTGCGCGGCGATCAGCAGCCGGTCGGGGCCGGGAATCGACAACGCCGCCTCGATCTCGGATTCCGAAGCGCCCTGCAGCGCCTCGACCTCGTCGAAGCCGGTCAGGCCGGTCTCCAGCCCACGCAGCGCCTTCTGGACACTTTCGTGGAAATTGCGCCCGATCGCCATGACCTCGCCGACCGACTTCATCGCGGTGCCGAGCGTCGCTTCCGCGCCCTTGAACTTCTCGAAGGCAAAGCGCGGGATCTTGGTGACGACATAGTCGATGGTCGGCTCGAACGCCGCGGGCGTCGCGCCGGTGATGTCGTTCATCACCTCGTCGAGCGTATAGCCGACCGCGAGCAGCGCCGCGACCTTGGCGATCGGAAAGCCGGTGGCCTTCGACGCCAGTGCGGACGAGCGCGACACACGCGGGTTCATCTCGATGACGACCAGCCGCCCGTCCTTCGGGTTGACCGCGAACTGGACGTTCGAACCGCCTGTTTCGACACCGATTTCGCGCAGGCAAGCAATGCTCGCGTTACGCATGATTTGATATTCCTTGTCGGTTAGCGTCAGCATCGGCGCGACGGTGATCGAGTCGCCGGTGTGGATGCCCATCGGGTCGATATTCTCGATGCCGCAGATGATGATGGCGTTGTCGTTGCGGTCGCGCACCACCTCCATCTCATACTCCTTCCACCCCAGCACCGATTCCTCGATCAGCACTTCGGTGGTCGGCGAGGCGTCGAGGCCGGTGGCGACGATGTGGAGGAACTCTTCGCGGTTATAGGCGATGCCGCCGCCCGTCCCGCCCATGGTGAACGACGGCCGGATGATTGTCGGCAGCCCGACGAACTCGAGGCCCTCAAGCGCCTCGGCGACGTTGTGCGCGATGCGGCTGCGCGGGGATTCGAGCCCGATCTTGTCCATTGCGTCGCGGAACTTGAGCCGGTCCTCGGCCTTGTCGATCGCGACCGCATCGGCACCGATCAGTTCGACGCCGTATTTCTCCAGCGTGCCGTCGCGCGCCAGCGCCAGCGCGGTGTTGAGCGCGGTCTGCCCGCCCATCGTCGGCAGTACCGCATCGGGCCGCTCCTTGGCGATGATCTTGGCGACGACCTCGGGCGTGATCGGCTCAACGTAGGTGGCGTCGGCCATCTCCGGGTCGGTCATGATTGTCGCGGGGTTCGAGTTGACCAGGATGATCCGGTAGCCCTCGGCCTTGAGCGCCTTGCAGGCCTGCGTCCCCGAATAGTCGAACTCGCACGCCTGCCCGATGATGATGGGACCGGCGCCGATGATCAGGATGGAGGCGATGTCGGTGCGTTTGGGCATTATTGGCCTTTGAGGGCGTGATCGATGGCGGACGCTATGCCATCGAGATTGGTCGAGACTTCGCGGTTCGAGAACCGGAGCACGCGGTAGCCGAGGCCCACCATGAAGGCATCGCGACGCTGGTCGTAGTCGCCGCTGTAGTCGTGCGAGCGGCCGTCGAGTTCGATCGCCAGCTTTTCGCGGCGCGCGACGAAGTCGGCGATGTAGGGGCCGATCGGAACCTGCCGCGTGAACTTGACACCGTTCAACCGCCTGGCGCGCAACCTCTTCCAGACCGTCGCCTCCGGAATCGTCTGTTCGCAGCGCAGTTTTCGTGCCCGCTCCAACTGCTCCCTCCCCCCCTGGGGGGAGGGTCGGGGAGAGGGGCGCGAGCCTTCGCTCGCGTCTCTTACTTGTTCGTCATCGCCCGAAGCGAAAAAGGACCCCGCTCCCGGGCCGGTGCTACACGCCGTCTCTCGACCTCCCCCCGTTGGGGGGAGGGAGCCGGTGCTCGTCACTTCAGCGACCCCACGAACCGCTCGAACAGATAATGACTGTCCTGCGGCCCCGGGCTTGCTTCGGGGTGATACTGGACGCTGAAAGCGCTCCGGTCGGTCAGTTCCAGCCCCGCCAGCGAGCCGTCGAACAGCGAGACGTGCGTCGCCCGCGCGTTCGCGGGGAGCGTGTCGGCCTCGACCGCGAAGCCGTGGTTCATGCTGGTGATCTCGACGCGGCCGTCGCTCAGCCGCTTGACCGGGTGGTTCGCGCCGCGGTGGCCCTGGTGCATCTTGCTCGTCTTCGCGCCCACCGCCAGCCCGAGCAGCTGGTGGCCGAGGCAGATGCCGAACAGCGGCTTGTCGGCGTTGAGCAGCGCCTGGATCGTCGGCACCGCGTACACGCCCGTCGCGGCCGGATCGCCGGGGCCGTTCGAAAGGAAGATGCCGTCAGGGCGATGCGCCATGATCTCGTCGTAGGTCGCGGTCGCGGGCACCACCGTTACCCGCGCGCCGGCGGCGACGAGGTTGCGCAGGATGTTGCGCTTCATGCCGTAGTCGATCGCGACGACGTGCGGGCCGTCAGGGTTGGCGGCGTTGGTCGCGTACCCCTGCCCCAGCGTCCACAGGCCGTCGTCCCAGGTGAAGCTCTGAGTCGCGCTGACTTCGCGCGCGAGGTCCATGCCCTCGAGCCCCGGCCAGCCCTTCGCCTCCGCGAGCAGCGCGGGGATGTCGAAGTCGCCGCTCGCCGAGTGCGCGATCACCGCGTTCGGCGCGCCGAGGACGCGGATGCGGCGGGTCAGCGCGCGGGTGTCGACACCGCTCAGGCCGATACGGCCCCAGCCCTTCAGCCAGTCGTCGAAGCTCCGCTCGGCGCGGAAATTGGCGGCCTCGCTGATGTCTTCGCGCAGGATGCAGCCGAGCGCATGGGGGTTGGTCGCCTCGACGTCCTCGCTGTTCGCGCCGACGTTGCCGATGTGCGGGAAGGTGAAGGCGATGATCTGCCCGGCATAGGAGGGATCGGTCATTGCCTCCTGATAGCCGGTCATCGCGGTGTTGAAGCAGACCTCGCCGACCGCCGACCCTTCTGCCCCGCAGCCGCGGCCCCAGACGATCGTGCCGTCCGCCAAAACCAATACCCCCGTCGCTCCTTCAGACTGCGCGGGTGTGGTCTGGGGCAAGGCGGTTCCTTTGGCGTGCGTGCAAACGCCGGGCGGACTAGGGGGGTCCGCCGTGAGCGTCAATCTATGAATCGGCAAGCGGATGCCCTAGCCTAGAGGCTCACAAAAAGCGAGGGGGCGGCATGATCCGCGACGACATCAAGGCCGCGACGATCACCGCTATGAAGGCCAAGGACAGTGTCCGGCTGGGGACGCTGCGGCTGATCTCGGCGGCGCTGAAGAACAAGGATATCGAACTGAGGACGGGCACCGCGCCCGCGGACGACGACGTGCTGGTGGCGGACGTGCTGTCGAAAATGGCCAAGCAGCGCCGCGAATCGATCGAGATGTACGTCGCGGGTGGGCGTCACGAGCTCGCCGACGCCGAGCGGGCGGAACTGGGGGTCATCGACGGGTTCATGCCGGCGCAGATGGCAGCTGGCGAGGCACAGGCGGCAGTGCGCGCGCTGGTCGAGGAACTGGGCGCGACGAGCGTCAAGGACATGGGGCGGGTGATGGCGGCGGTGCGCGAGAAGTTCGCGGGGCAGCTCGACATGGGCAGCGCGAGCGCGATGGTGAAGGCGGCGCTGGGGTAGTGCGCCCCCGGTGACGATACCCCCCGCCTTCCTCGACGAACTGCGCGCGCGCATCACGCTTTCGAGCGTCGTCCAGCGCCGCGTGAAACTCACCCGCGCCGGGCGCGAGATGAAAGGCTGCTGCCCGTTCCACAACGAGAAGACGCCGAGCTTCTACGTCAACGACGACAAGGCGTTCTACCACTGCTTCGGCTGCGGTGAGCATGGCAGCGTCATCGACTGGGTGATGAAGCAGGACGGGCTGCACTTCCGCGACGCCATCGAGACGCTGGCCGTCGAGGCGGGTCTGGAGATGCCGCAGGAGACGCCGGAGGGGCAGGAGCGCGCCAAGGCCGCGGCGGGGCTGCACGAGGTGACGGCGCGGGCGGCGGCGTGGTTCGCGGACCAGCTGGCGAGCACCGGCGGGGCGGCGGCGCGGGGGTATCTGGACAAGCGCGGGCTGACCCCGGCCACGGTCGCCGCGTTCGGCCTGGGCCTGGCACCGGACGCCCGGACCAAGCTGAAGGCCGCGCTCGATTCGGTCGGCGAGGCCAAGCTTGTCGAAGCTGGGCTGCTGGTCACCCCCGACGAGGGCGACACCTACGACCGGTTCCGCGGGCGGCTGATGTTCCCGATCCGCGATCCGCGCGGGCGGGTGATCGCGTTCGGCGGGCGCATCCTGGGCGACGGCCAGCCGAAGTATCTGAACTCCCCCGACACGCCGCTCTTCGACAAGGGGCGGACGCTCTACAATTTCGACAAGGCCGGGCCGGCGGCGCGCAAGTCGGGGCGGCTGCTCGTCGTCGAGGGCTATATGGACGTCATCGCGCTGGCGCAGGCAGGGTTCGTCGAAGCGGTGGCACCGCTGGGTACCGCGCTGACCGAGGCACAGATCGGCCTGTTATGGCGGGTCGTGCCGGAGCCGGTGCTGTGCTTCGACGGTGACGTGGCGGGGCAGCGCGCGGGGCTGCGCGCGGCGCTGCGGGCGCTGCCGATGCTTGAGCCGGGCAAGTCGCTGCGGCTGGCCACCCTGCCCCCGGGCGTGGACCCTGACGACCTGGTGCGGACGCAGGGGGCGGCCGCGTTCCAGGCGCTGCTGGCGAAGGCCGAGCCGCTGATCGACCGGCTGTGGCGCGCCGAGACCGAGGGCATCGACACCGGCACGCCCGAACGCCGCGCCGGGGTCCGCGAGCGGCTGCGCGAGCATAGCCAGTCCATCCAGGACGGCTCGGTGCGCGCGCTCTACGATGCCGAGTTCCGGGCGCGCTTCGATGCGCTTTATTTCCCACGGCGCGAGTACGGCGGCCGGGCCGGCAAGCCGTTCGCGCCGATCCATGCGTCGGAGGGACTGAAGGCGCTGCACGCCCGCGGTGCGGGATCGGGCGAAGTCATCGCGCTGATCGCGGGTTTGCTCGAACATCCGTGGCTCGCCGACCGGTTTGGCGAGCGGCTGGCGGCGCTTAATGCGGGCAGCGCGCCGCTGACCCGCCTGCTCGACGCCATATTGGAACGCCTCACCCACGACCCCGACCTTGACAAAGCCGGTCTGTCACATGATTTGCACACTCGCGGACTGGCGGCCCTTGTGGTCGAGGTCCGGCAAGCGAACCGTCTCGGGTTCTCGTTCACGCGGCCCACGCCTCCGGACCCGGGTTCCGGCCATGTGGACAACGTCGAACGCGATTTCGGGAGTCTGGTCGACTCCGTGCTGGCACGGGCGCGCATCGACGGCGAACTCGCGGCGGCAACCGCGCGCTTCGCCCATACGGCAACCGAGGCCGACTGGAACGCGCAGCAACGGCTGCGCGCCGAGCGGGCCGAAGTCGACGCGGTGCTGATGAAACTTTCCGAGGATTTGCGCGAAGCGCAGATGTGACAACAGGCACGGGGCGACCCGTGCAGGCAGGAACTGAACTCTGATGGCAAAGACCAATGGTGCGGCTGTCGAAACCGATTCGAAACCCGAGGGTGACGGCGCGCCGCTGCTCGACCTCAACGAGGCCTCGGTCAAGAAGCTGCTGACCCGCGCCAAGAAGCGCGGCTACATTACCTATGACGAGCTGAACGAGGCGCTGCCGCAGGACCAGATGTCCAGCGAACAGATCGAGGACGTGATGGCCGCGCTCAGCGAGATGGGCATCAACGTCATCGAGAACGACGAACCCGCCGAGGACGGTGCCGAGCCGGCCGCCGCGGTCGCCAACGACGATGACGAGGAGGAGGCCGAGGCCGACCCCGCGGTCGCCGCGGCGCCCGTCACCAAGGCCGCGCCGCTCGACCGCACCGACGACCCGGTGCGGATGTACCTGCGCGAGATGGGCGCGGTCGAACTACTGAGCCGTGAAGGCGAGATCGCCATCGCCAAGCGCATCGAGGCGGGCCGCAACACCATGATTGCCGGCCTGTGTGAAAGCCCGATGACCTTCCAGTCGATGATCGACTGGTCGAACGCGTTGAACGAAGGCCGCATGCAGCTGCGCGAGATCCTCGATCTCGACGCGATGCTCGCCAAGGGCCCGACCGAGGCCGAAGTCGCCAACGCTGATGCGCCCGCGACCGGGGCCGAGCTGCCCGCCGACGCCGGCTACAAGGACGAGGAAGCACCCGAGCACAAGGCCCAGCCCGAGGAGGCCGAGGACGAGGTCCACAGCTTCACTGAGCGCCGCCTGCGCCCCGATGGCCAGCCTGCGATTCCCGACGACGACGACGAGGACAACACCCTGTCGCTGGCGCAGATGGAGGAACAGCTCAAGCCCGAAGCGCTTGAGAAGTTTGCCGAGATTACCGCGACCTACAAGAAGTTTCAGAAGCTACAGGTGGGCCGGCTGGAAGCGCTTGGCCATGGCGGCGATTTCGCCGCCGCCGATGAGCGGAAGTATCAGAAGCTGCGCGAGGAACTGACCCGCGGCGTCCAATCGATCCACTTCAACAACGGCAAGATCGAGTATCTGGTCGACCAGCTGTACGGCTTTAATCGCCGCCTGCTCGTGCTCGGGACGGCGATGTTGAAGCTTGCCGACAAGCACAAGATCAACCGCAAGCAGTTCATCGACGAATATGTCGGGCACGAGCTTGATGATGGCTGGATGGTGCGCGTCGCCGGGATCGACAAGCGCTTCGCCGCCTTCGCTGCCGCCGAGATGAGTGCGGTCGAGGCGATCCGGGCCGAAGCCGCTGACGTCGCCAACGCCACCGGCGTCGACCTGGGCGAGTTCCGCCGCATCACCAACATGGTCCAGAAGGGCGAGCGCGAGGCGCGCATCGCCAAGAAGGAAATGGTCGAGGCGAACCTGCGGCTGGTTATCTCGATCGCGAAGAAATACACCAACCGCGGTCTGCAATTCCTTGATCTTATTCAGGAAGGCAATATCGGCCTGATGAAGGCGGTCGACAAGTTCGAGTATCGCCGCGGCTACAAGTTCAGCACCTATGCGACGTGGTGGATTCGCCAGGCGATCACCCGCTCGATCGCCGACCAGGCACGGACCATCCGCATTCCGGTCCACATGATCGAGACGATCAACAAGCTGGTCCGCACCAGTCGCCAGATCCTCCACGAGATAGGCCGCGAGCCGACGCCGGAGGAGCTTGCCGAGCGCCTATCGATGCCGCTCGAGAAGGTCCGCAAGGTGATGAAGATCGCCAAGGAGCCGATCAGCCTCGAGACCCCGATCGGTGACGAGGAAGACAGCCACCTCGGCGACTTCATCGAGGACAAGAACGCGGTCATCCCGGTCGACGCGGCGATCCACGCCAACCTCAAGGAGACGGTGACCCGCGTGCTGGCGTCGCTGACGCCGCGCGAGGAGCGGGTGCTGCGGATGCGCTTCGGCATCGGCATGAACACCGATCATACGCTGGAGGAAGTCGGGCAGCAGTTCAGCGTCACCCGTGAACGCATCCGGCAGATCGAGGCGAAGGCACTGCGGAAGCTCAAGCACCCGAGCCGCAGCCGCAAGATGCGCAGCTTCCTTGACGTCTGACGTGCGAGGAACTGCAACAATCGGACGCTAGCGAGGCGGGCATGCTGATCCGCCTCGCCACGCCGTACCGCGCCATCGCGGTGTTGCTCTGTCTCGCCGCCGCGGCGCCGATGACCCCGCTGCCGCCGATACCGGCGGAGGCGTCCGCACCGCCGGATGTAGTGCAGCGCTTCGTCGACCATATGCGTGATAATATCACTCTGGGCCGACTGGCCGACGGCACTCCGATGCAAGCCGAGACACCGGCGGAGCGAGCCCGGCCGATCCTGCCCAGGGCGCTAACGCAGCAGGTCTTTGATCGCGGCGTGCTGAGCGGTCTGATCGAAGGCTGCGGCGGCGACTGGCAGGTGATGAGCTATCAGCCGTTGCTCGCCGCGCTCCGTGCGAACGCCGGGCTGACACCGAAGCAGATCGGGTTTGTCACCCTCCTTCACGATGCCGCGCGCGAGCAAGGTAACAACATCCCCGAGGAGCAGTGCACCGCCGCGAAGCGGAAGAGCCTCGCCGCCCTTGCCCGGAAGGTCAGGACGGTGCCGCTGGCAGTGCGCTAGACGGCGTGGCGGGAGATCGCGAACTGCTGTCGGCAGCGGTCGACGCCCCGTCTGCCCGATTGACGGGCGCGGGGTCGTCCCTTAAAAGACTTCTCCTCAGGCACCGGCGGGGGCACCACCCTCGCCGTTTGCTTTTGGTACGCCAGCCGGAGGGGCGTCGCATGGTGCGGCGTCAACGATCGGCAGAAGGACGAAATCGAACATGCCAGCTTATGAGCATGTCTTCCTCGCGCGTCAGGACCTGGCCACCGCCCAGGTCGAAGCGATGACGGAGACTTTCAAGCGCATCGTCACCGACGGCAAGGGTGCCGTCACCAAGGACGAGTACTGGGGTCTGCGCACCCTCGCCTACCGGATCAAGAAGAACCGTAAGGCGCATTATGTCCTGTTCAACATCGACGCTCCTGCCCCTGCGGTCGCCGAGCTCGAGCGCCAGGTTGCGCTGAACGAGGACATCCTCCGCTACATGACCGTCAAGGTCGACGAGCACGAGACCGAGCCGTCGGCGATGATGCGCCGCAACGAAAGCCGTGAGCGCGACCGCGATGCCCGCGGCGGCGGCGACCGTGACCGTGGCGACCGTGGCGACCGCCCGCGCGGCGGTGGTTTCGGCGGCGATCGTGGTGCCGGTGGCGGCGGTGGTGCGGGCGGCTTCCGCCCCCGTGCAGAATAGAGAGGGCTGAAACATGGGACGTCCGTTTTTCCGCCGCCGCAAGTCGTGCCCGTTCTCCGGCCCCGAAGCGCCGAAGATCGACTACAAGGACGTGCGCCTGCTCCAGGGCTTTGTCTCGGAGCGCGGCAAGATCGTGCCGAGTCGCATCACCGCGGTCTCCGGCAAGAAGCAGCGCGAGCTCGCCCAGGCGATCAAGCGCGCCCGCCATCTGGGCCTGCTGCCCTACCTCGTTAAGTAGGAGCTAGACCAATGGATGTGATCCTGCTCGAGCGCGTCGAGAAGCTTGGCAACATCGGCGATGTCGTCAATGTGAAGCCCGGTTTCGCGCGTAACTTCCTGCTCCCTCGCCACAAGGCACTGCGTGCGTCCGAGGCCAACCGCAAGCGTTTCGAGGCCAACCGCGCCACCATCGAGGCCGATAACGCCAAGCGCCGCGACGCCGCCAAGGCGGACAGCCAAGGCATTGATGGCCGTACCGTCGTCCTGATCCGCCAGGCTTCGAACACCGGGCAGCTGTACGGTTCGGTCGCCACCCGCGACCTTGCCGAAGCCCTGGAGGCCGATGGTGCCAAGGTGACCCGCAACCAGATCGTCCTCGACAAGCCGATCAAGGCGCTGGGCATCCACGATGTCCGTGTCAGCCTGCATCCCGAGGTGACGGTGTCGATCAAGGTGAACATCGCCCGCTCGCCGGAAGAGGCCGAGCTGCAGGCCAAGGGCGTCGACGTCACCGCCGACATGTTCGAGCGTGACGATGCCGGCTTCACCGAGGCCTACGACCCGAACGCCGAGCCTGGGACCATTGCCGAGGACGAGGCACCGGTCGCCGAAGCTCCGGCCGACGCCGCCGCGACGGACGAGGACGAGGCGTAGTTACGGTGCCGCTCCGGTGAAAGCCGGGGCGGCGGCTGTAAGATTGGGCTTACCGATGACCGACGATACCCCCGTCCCTGCTCCGATCACCGACACGCCGCCTGACCGCCTGAGCGCGACGCAAGGCAGTCCGTTCTTCGATGAGGCGGCGCTATCGCGTGGCATTGGCGTGCGCTTCAACGGCGTTGAGCGCACCACGGTCGAGGAATATTGCGTGTCGGAGGGCTGGGTCCGCCTGACCGTCGGCAAGTCGCGCGACCGCCACGGCAACCCGATCACGCTGAAGCAACAAGGCACCGTCGAGCCCTGGTACAAGACCTAGGCGTTGCCTCTCACGGTGCCGTGGGCGAGCACCGCGAACAGCCCGGTGCCGCCGATGATATTGCCCAGCAATGCCGGCAGGATGAAGCCGCCGAACGCCGCGCCGAAGCCGATGTCGCCGTTGCACCACAAGACGAACGCCTCGGTCGACCCGGCGACGACATGGCTGAATTCGCCGATGCCGACGAGCCAGGTAATCAGGATGATGATCCAGATCTCCTGACCTTGCGCGTTGGGCAGTATCCACGCGATCGAGGCGATGAGGAAGCCCGCCGGGATGCCGAGCAGGATCAACGTCGGGACGTCGTGCGCCAGTGCGGCGCGGGACAGCTCGAGCACCGCCAGTCGGTGTTCGGGACTGAGGATCAGGCCTTGAGCGATGAGTAACGCCACCAGCAGCGAGCCGGCCAGATTGGCCGCCAGCACCAGCGCCCATAGCCGTCCCAGCCGGCCCAGATTGGCGAGTGTCGGCTGCGTTGCGACCGGCAACACCGCGGTCACCGTCGTCTCGGTGAACAGTTGCAGCCGCCCCATGATGACGATCACGAAGCCGACCGCATAGCCGAGGTTTGCGACTAGCGGGGTCCACGTCGCGTCCTTCGGCAGGCCGGTCAGCAGGAACGCCTTGGCCAGCACCGAGGTGCTGATCGAGACGCCCGCCGCGACGCCCGACGCGACCAGTGAGCCCCAGGCGCGGTCGAGCTCCTCCTCGCCTTGCAGGCGGACGACCTCGTGCACGATGCGCGGGTTGGCGAGGCCGCGCTTGTCGACCTCGCGTTCTTCTTCCCGGGAGAGGTTCGAGGCCGGAGTGCCGGCCGCCGCGTCGGGACGCGGCTCGGCGGCGGACTTTCGAGCCTGTGTCGGCGGCGGACTTTCGAGCCTGTGTCGGACGCGCCATACAAGTTCCTTCCGGACCGGAAACAGCGGCTTGCAGGCTTCGTTCCGCGCTGCGCCGGGTTGCGGATGCCGCAGGCCGGCCTAAGTCGGGTCATGGTCGACCTATTCGCCGCCGAGCCCGCTCCAGCGGGCACCCTGCCAGCCCGCTCCAGCGGGCACCCTGCCTGGCCCGCCGCTCGCCGAGCGCCTGCGCCCGCGCACGCTCGACGAGGTCGTGGGGCAGGAACACCTCACAGGTCCCGATGGCGCGATCGGGCGGATGGTCGCGGCGGGCAAGCTCGCCAGCCTGATCCTGTGGGGACCGCCGGGGACCGGCAAGACCACGATCGCGCGCCTGCTGGCCGATGCGGTGGGCCTGCGGTTCCTGATGATCTCGGCGGTGTTCTCGGGCGTCGCCGACCTGAAAAAGCTGTTCGCCGAGGCGCGCCAGGCGGCGCGGGGCGGGCAGCGGACGCTGTTGTTCGTCGACGAGATCCACCGCTTCAATCGCGCCCAGCAGGACGGTTTCCTACCCTATGTCGAGGACGGCACGATCACGCTGGTTGGGGCGACCACCGAGAATCCAAGTTTTGAGCTGAACGCCGCGCTGCTCAGCCGGGCGCAGGTGCTGATCGTCCGGCGGCTCGATGCGGTGGCGCTGGAAAAACTGCTCGACCGGGCCGAGGCGGTCGACCACCGCACCCTGCCCCTGACACAGGCGGCGCGCGAGGCGCTGGTCGCCAGCGCCGACGGCGACGGGCGCTTCCTCCTCAACCAGGCCGAGACACTGTTCTCGATCTCCGTCGACACGCCGCTCGAGCCCGGCCAATTGCGCGACCTGCTGCACCGCCGTCTCGCGGTCTACGACAAGGATCGCGAGGGCCACTACAATTTGATCTCGGCGCTGCACAAATCGCTGCGCGGTTCCGACCCCGACGCCGCGCTCTACTATCTGGCGCGGATGCTGACCGCGGGCGAGGAGCCGCTCTACGTGCTGCGCCGGCTGGTACGTTTTGCCAGCGAGGACATCGGGCTGGCGGATTCCAACGCGCTCGTCGTGACGCTGGCGGCGAAGGACAGCTACGACTTCCTCGGCTCGCCTGAGGGCGAACTGGCGATCGCGCACGCCTGCCTCTACCTTGCCACCGCGCCCAAATCGAATGCCGCCTACAAGGCGCAAAAGGCCGCGTGGCGGAGCGCCAAGGAGACCGGGTCGCTGATGCCGCCTGCGAACATCCTGAACGCGCCAACGAAGCTGATGAAGGATATCGGCTACGGCAAGGACTATGCCTATGATCACGATGCCGAGGGCGGGTTCTCGGGCTCGAACTACTGGCCCGAGGAGATGCACCCGCAGGACTTCTACGCGCCCGTTCTCGGGCTCGAACTACTGGCCCGAGGAGATGCACCCGCAGGACTTCTACGCGCCCACCGAGCGTGGTCATGAGAAGCGCATTGCCGAGCGGCTGGAGCATTGGCGGGCGTTGCGGGCGGCGAAGGAGTGAACTTCGACCGCTATGTCGCCATCGACTGGACCGGGGCGGCGGGCGAGCGGCACCGGGCCATCGCTATCGCCGAGGCCGATGCCGCGGGCGGCACGCCCCGGCTGGTCCGCCCCGGCCATCGCTGGTCGCGCGCCGAGGTGTTCCGGATGATCGATGAAACCGATAACCGGACCCTGTTCGGCGTCGACATGTGCTTCGGCCTGCCGTTCGTGGACCGGGGTGCGTATTTTCCGGGTGAGGCCTCGCCCCCCGACGCACGGTCGCTGTGGCGAGAGGTCGCCACGGTCGGTGCCGGCGATCCGCACCATGCTGCACCCGCCTATGTGCAGCACCGCCGCCGGCATTTCTGGCTCGGTGGCGCCGATGGGCCCCGCGCCGACCGCGCCCGGCTACGCGTCGTCGAGCACGCCGACAAGGCGCGGGGCAACACGCCGTCGTCGGTGTTCGTGCTGCTCGGCGCGGCGCAGTGCGGCAAGGCGAGCCTGTCCGGGATGCGCCTGCTTGCCGAAACCGCGGTGCCGGTGTGGCCGATGGAGCCGCTGCCGCCGCGCGGCCCGGTTCTGGTCGAAATCTACTGCCGCCTGTTCGCGCAGATGGGCGGCGAGCGGGGCAAGCTCCGAAGCCGCGCCACGCTCGACGCAGCGCTTGCGAAGCTGGGCAGCGCGCCCAGCGAGGGCCTGCCCGAGCATTTCGACGATCACGCCGGCGACGCGCTGATCTCTGCGGCAGGGATGCGCGCGATCGCCGGCGACGCGCGCTACTGGCAACCCGCCCGCCTGACCCCCGCCATCGCCGCGACCGAAGGCTGGACCTACGGCTTGGGCTGATACCAGACGCCCGCCAGTTTCGCGGCGCGGTCGCGACCATACTCGATCAGGCAGCGCATGTAGCGTTTCTGGAACTGCAGCGGCACCGCGCCGTGCTTCCCGTCGGTATCGCGGTCCTGCCAGGCCTTGCAGCTAAGCGTCTCGGTTTCGCCCGCCACGCCGGGAATGGCGGTCTCGAACCCCGGCGCATCGTCCTCGATCCGGGCGAAGCGGAAGGCCAGCTCGCCTTCCGCCGTCCGCCGCCGCGCATAGTCGGCGGAGAAGCGGTAGACTTGGTTCTGCAGCACATCGACCGAGCGCAATCCGAGATCGAGGATGTTCCAGTCGGCGTGCGGGCTGGCGACGGCGCGCGGTTCCAGCTCCAGCGTGCCGTTGACAATCAGGTACGACTGCGCCGCCGTGTCCAGCGTGCCGTTGACAATCAGGTACGACTGCGCCGCCGTGCCCGTGACCGCGGCGCTCGTGCGCAGCGCTTCGTCCGCGGCGACGAAGAACATGCCGAAGCGCGCGCCGCCGTCGATCAGCTCGCGGTCATTGATGAACACCGGCGGCGCGGCGGGCGGTGCTGACGCGGACGCGATGATCGCCTCGACATAGCAGGCCTTCAGCGCCGGTTTTTCGGCCGGCGGTGCGGCGACCCAGTTCCGCGCGATCTCACCGAGGCTGTAGGCATAGGCCTCGCCGTCATCGACATCGACGACGCCGACCAGCAGTCGCCGCTTGTCACCCGTGCTTTCGGTCGCGACCGCGGTCATCACTTCGCTGCTGAGCAGGCGCTGCAGGCGGCCGCGCAGCGGCACCAGGTCTGCGGCGGCACCCTTGCGGACGAGGCCGAGCGGGCTCTTGCCGCCGAGCGGATTGACCAGATCGGCTTCGCTGTCGATCGTGTAGCCCTGCACCGCGATGTCGGCGCGGCCGATGAAGGCAAACGTGCCGAGCAGCGCACCGGTGCTGACCCCGGTGACCACCGCGAACTTCGGCAGCGCCCCGGCGCGCTCCTGCCAGCCCGCCAGCAGCCCCGCCCCGAACGCGCCGCGCTCGCCGCCGCCCGACATCATCAACAGGCCCTGCAGCTCGTTGGCGACGGCACCGCGGCGTAGCGAATCGCGGTAGAAGGAGGCGACCGTCGGCCTCTCTCCCGTGCCCGCGACCGCCCCGACACCGGGCGGCGGTGCGCCCGGTATGAAGCCCGGCGCGGCGCTTTCGCCATAGCCGTCCGACGGCGGCACCGGGACGCCGATCGCGTAACGCTGCACCTTGCGCGGATCGCAGCCGAGCGAGACCGGTTTGTGCGCGCACGCGGCCAGGCTGGCGAGGGCGGCAAGAACAAGTATCCGTGAGGCGCGCATGCTCCGCTCCACCGCTACGCGACCCTGGCGGCAGGATAACCCGTCGGAGCGATGCGGCCAAGCCGGTTCCCAAAATGCACCCCGGCGGCTACAGGCTCCGCGATGCCCGTGATCGCCGCCCTGCCCCCGCTTGTCCTCGTCATGCTTGGGGGCGGCATTGGCGCGGGGCTGCGCTACGGCGTCGGGCGCTGGTCGTTGGGCACTTTCGGCCCCGGCCTGCCGTTCGGGACGTGGGCGGTCAACATTCTCGGCGGCCTGCTGATGGGCCTGCTCGTTGGCTGGCTGACGAGCCGCACCGCCGCGGACGAGCCGTTGCGCCTCCTTCTCGGCGTCGGCGTGCTCGGCGGCTTTACCACGTTCTCGGCGTTCAGTCTCGAGATGGTCGAGATGACGGCCCGCGGCGATCTCGCGCTCGCCGCCGCCTATGCCGTGTCGTCGGTCGCGGGCTCGATGCTGGCGCTGTTCGCCGGCCTCTACCTGGCGCGCCTCGCATGACCCGCACTGTAACCATCGCCGAGGACGACGAAGGCATCCGCCTCGACCGCTGGTTCAAGCGGCACGAGCCCGGCACCAGCTTCAACGTCGTGTCGCGCTGGGCCCGCACCGGGGCACTGCGGCTCGACGGGGCGAAGACCGAGCCCGGCGCGCGGCTGGTCGCGGGCCAGGTGCTGACCCTGCCGCCGGCCGAGGAAGGCGCCGTGACCATGGCGCCGCGTGTGGGCAAGCCGCTCAGCGCCGCCGAGATCGAGTATGCCCAGTCGCTGGTCATCCACAAGGACGCGCACGCCATCGTCATCAACAAGCCGCCCGGCCTCGCGACGCAGGGCGGCACCGGCACGACCAGCCATGTCGACGGTCTGCTCGACGCGCTGATCTACGATACGAATGCGCGGCCGAAGCTGGTCCACCGGCTCGACAAGGACACCAGCGGCGTCCTGCTGCTGGCCCGCACCGCCAAGGCGGCGGCGTTCTTCTCCAAGTCGTTCTCGGGCCGTACCGCCAAGAAAGTTTATTGGGCATTGACCGTCGGCCAGCCAGAGCCGGAGGCGGGCGAAATCGACGCGCCGCTGTCGAAGCAACCCGGCACGGGGGGCGAAAAGATGCACATCGACCCCGAGGGCGGGCAGTCGGCGAAGACGCTCTACCGCGTCATCGACCATGCCGCGACGCAGGCGGCGTGGGTCGAGTTCCAGCCGCAGACCGGGCGCACCCACCAGATCCGTGTCCACGCCAACGCGCTCGGCCACCCGATCGTCGGCGACGCCAAATACGGCGGCCGCGACGCCTTCCTGACCGGCGGCGTCAGCCGCAAGCTCCACCTCCACGCCCGCCGCCTGCGGATCGAGAACGTCGACGGCGGCTGGCTCGACATCACCGCCGACCTGCCGTCGCACTTTGTCGAGAGCTTCAAGATGCTCGGCTTCAGCGAGGCCGACGGCGACGGCGCGATCCTCGATCCGGTCAAGTTCTCCGACACGCCGGAAGGCAAGAAGAAACTCGCCGCTGCCGATGCCAAGGCGCGACGCAAGGCGCATCGCGGCGAGCGGCGGTCGCGGGGTCAGGAACGCTAGTGCATCCGGCGCCGCTGTTCCGCTGGGAGGACCGCGCCGCCGCGCTCGCCTTCGTCGCGGAGGTGTCGTTCGCGCATCTGTTCCTGCAGACGCCCGACGGCCCACGCGTCGCGCACGTACCGGTCATGGTCGACGGCGAGCGGCTGCGCTTCCACCTCGCCAACGGCAATGCGCTGACCCCGCACCTCGACGGCGCCACCGCGCTCGCCAGCGTCGCCGGGCCGAACGCCTATGTCAGCCCGAGCTGGTATGTGCGGACCTCGCGCGTCCCGACCTGGAACTATGTCGCGGTCGAGTGTGAGGGCCCGGTGCGGCGGCTCGCCCCGGATGAGCTGGTGGCCCTGCTCGACAGCAGCGCCGCGACTCACGAGGCCCGCGTCGGCGAGCGCTGGACCCGCGCCAAGATGGCACCGGGCCGGTTCGAGGCGATGTGCCGCGCCATCACCGGCTTTGAACTGACCGTCGCCACGGTCCGCGCTACCCGCAAGCTGAGCCAGGACTCCGACGCCGCCGATATCGCGGGCGCGGCGACCGGTGTCGCGACGACCGGCGATCCGGCGGCGGCGGCCCTGATGCGGAGCCTGCGATGATCCGCCTCGCCGTCTTCGACTGCGACGGCACGCTGGTCGACAGCCAGGCCAATATCCTGCTGGCGATGATGGACGTTTTCGACGCTGCCGGCCTGCCGCGGCCGGCGGCGCACGACATCCGCCGCGGCGTCGGCCTCAGCCTGATCGAGATCATGCGCGTACTCGTGCCGGACGGCGATGACGGGCTCCATGCGCGGCTGGCCAGTGACTATCGGGCGGCCTTCCAGCAGCGCCGCGCCGACAAGCGCCTCGATCCGGAGCCGCTGTACCCCGGCGTCGCCGAGGGGCTGGCGACGCTGTCGGGGGCGGGCTGGCTGCTCGGCGTTGCGACCGGCAAGTCGGATCGCGGCCTGCACCTGATCCTCGAACACCACGGCCTCGCGCATCATTTCGTCACGCTGCAGACCGCCGACCGGCACCCGTCGAAGCCGCATCCCGCGATGCTTCAACAGGCGATGCTGGACGCCGGCTGCGCGGCGGCGGACGCGGTGATGATCGGCGACACGGTGTTCGACATCGCCATGGCGCGCAACGCGCGCGTGCGCGGCATCGGCGTCGACTGGGGCTATCACGACGCCCACGAGCTCCACGACGCCGGCGCGGCAGTGGTGGTGACGACGATGGCGGAACTGCTGGAGGATTTGCGATGATCGGGCGCCTGAACCACGTCGGCATCGCGACGCCCGACATCGACGCGACCGCGCGGATGTACGCCGACCTCTACGGCGCGACCGTCAGCCGGGCGAAGTTCGC
>Ga0209181_10002456_pt1 | contig 30287 bp, 28 predicted proteins | sample MAT05_FD_187208 | JGI IMG/M metagenome (GOLD analysis project Ga0209181, IMG submission 187208) | Freshwater microbial communities from Lake Fryxell liftoff mats and glacier meltwater in Antarctica - MAT-05 (SPAdes) (version 2) | ecosystem: Environmental > Aquatic > Freshwater > Ice > Liftoff... | reverse complement strand
ATTGCACACCGTGAAGCCACCCGTGCATACCCATTCGTCCTCGTCGCAGGCGGCGCTGGCTTTGTAGAGTTCGGCGTCGGAGTCATCCAGACGTACGGCTTTGAGAAACTTTGGCATGGTTATCCAGCGAAAGATTGAGTTCAGTGTTGACTGAAGCGCGTCTTGAGGCGCTCCATTGTTTCAATGAGTTTTGCCCGCGTGCCGGGCTCGAACGCCGAGTGGCCGGCATCGTTGATGATGTGATAGTCGGCTTCCGGAAAGACGCGAACCAGATCGTCGGCAGAGACGATCGGGCAGACCACGTCGTAGCGCCCTTGTACGATGGTCGTCGGAATATGCCGGATTCGACTAATGTTGTTGAGTAAAAAATTGTCCGGCAGAAAAATGTTGTGCATGAAGTAATGAGACTCCATGCGCGCGAGTCCCAGGGCGACGCCGTCGCTACCGAAGTTGGCAACTATCATGTCGTTCGGAATCAGGCTGGAACACGAGCCCTCGTAAATGCTCCATGCGCGCGCGGCCGGAATGTGTACGGCAGGATCGGGATCGGTGATCAACACGTAATAAGCCTTGAGAATGTTGTCACGCTCGCTCTCCGGGAGGTGACCGGCAAACTTGTGCCAAGCCTCGGGGAAGATGTTCTTCAGGCCATATAAAAACCAGTCGATTTCAGATTGCCGACACAAGAAAATGCCGCGCAGCACCAGCGCCATCACACGATTGACGTGGTGTTCCGCATAGGCCAGCGCCAATGTCGATCCCCACGAGCCGCCAAAAACAATCCACCGAGGTATCTCTAACTTTTCCCGCAGCCGCTCAATGTCGCTGATCAGGTGTGGTGTCGAGTTGTCGGCTAATTCGCCAAGCGGCGTCGAGCGTCCCGCGCCGCGCTGGTCAAAGATGACGATTCGGTAGAAGGTCGGATCAAAAAACTGCCGGTGGGCGGCGGAGGCACCGGCACCCGGACCGCCGTGCAGAAACAGCACCGGCACGCCATTCGGGTTACCAGACTGTTCGTAATGCATGGTGTGGACGCCGTCGAGCACCAAGCGTCCAACCTGAAAAGGCGCAAACGGCGGGTAAAAGTCAGTCCTAAAGGTCATGGGAATCATGGATTTGCAGCGAAAACGCGAAGATTACCGTCAAGGGTAGCAGATTGGACCTTGATCGCGGTCGCGTCATTTTATGTTGCAGCGCAGTACAATGGGGTGTGAGTGGTTGCTGGCGACCTTGTTGCCTCCGTGGTTGGCCTCGTTGTTCCTATTGCTTGGCGCTTATCGGGGTTTTGGCCCGAACGCGATGTGGCACCATTATCTCGCGCGGTCCCGTGACCGCTCTGTAGTACGCCGGTCGTCTGAACCGATTTCAGGCCGTCGCTGAATATTGAGTATTGGCAGGACCCAGGAGACTTTCAGATGCTGTATCAAATGCACGAATTCCAGCGTTCAATCATGGAACCATGGCGGTGGTGGGCGCAGGCCAGTGTCGATGCGTTGCAAAGCCCGTTGTCGCCCCTGTCGTTGGTGCCAAGCTCGAACCGGGCCGCAGCCGGGTTCGATCTGATGCTGCGCCTGACCGGGCGCTACGAGCGGCCACCTTTCGCCATCACGCAAGTGCAGGTCGATGGCAAGCCCGCGGACATCACCGAGTCGGTTTTGCTCGACAAGCCGTTTTGTCAGCTGCGGCACTTCGCCAAATCGACATCGCGTAAAGGCGAACCGCATGTGTTGGTGTTCGCGCCGCTGTCGGGTCATTTCGCGACGTTGCTGCGCGATACCGTGCGTACCATGCTGCCGGATCACGACGTCACCATTACCGATTGGAAAGATGCGCGCGAAGTGTCGCTGGCCGAAGGGCCGTTTCACTTCGACGATTACGTCGCTTACGTACAAGAGTTCATTCGCGTGATGCAAAAGCGCGCTGGTGGCAAACTGCATATCGTGTCGGTCTGTCAGCCGACTGTGCCGGTGTTGGCGGCGGTCGCGCTGATGGCGGCACATGGTGAAAAACTGCCAACCAGCATGACCATGATGGGTGGGCCTATCGACACGCGCAAGAATCCGACGTCGGTCAACGATTTCGCCACGAGGCGACCTCTTTGGTGGTTCGAGCAGAATGTCATCCAGCGCGTGCCGGTGAAGTATCCGGGTGCCATGCGTCGTGTTTACCCCGGCTTCTTGCAACTGGCAGGTTTTGTGGCGATGAACCCTGAAAAGCATATGGAATCGCATCAGGAGTACTACAAGCATCTCGTTGCGGGAGATGGCGAATCGGCTGAATCGCATCGCCGCTTCTACGACGAATACAACGCGGTGATGGATCTGCCGGCCGAGTATTACCTTGATACCATCGTGCACGTGTTTCAGAAGCAGAGCCTCGCCCGCGGCACGTTGGAGGTTGCCGGTGAGTTGGTGAATCCTTCGGCGATCCGCCACACCGCGTTGTTTACCATTGAGGGTGAGCTGGACGATATTTCTGGTAGCGGACAGACGGCGGCGGCGCATGCGCTGTGCAGCAATCTGCCGCCCGCGCGCGGGCAGCACCTGACGGCACCGGGTGTCGGCCACTACGGCATTTTCTCGGGCCGCAAGTATCGCGAAACCATTTATCCGAAGATTCGCGACTTCATCAAAAAACACAATCGATAAGATGGTCAACCAGCCGAAGACGCCACCGTTGCCCGACTACTTTGAGCTGTTGCGCGCCATGACTGGTGGCCCATCTGCGGCAGCGGGCTTCGCCGGACTCGGCGGGCTGGGCGGTGTCGCTCACAATCCTGCGGCTGCCTTTGCGGGGATTCCGGCCATGGATCCCGACGAAATCAACAAGAAGATTCGCGAACTGGAAGTGGTGCACATGTGGCTGAGTGGCCAGGCCGGTGCCGTTGAGATGTCAATCAAGGCGTTGCAATATCAGCGCGATCTGCTGCTGCAGATGGGCAGTGCGCGCGAGGCTGCGGGCAACGCGGTTTCAGCCGAAGACATAGCCAAGTATGCGGCGGCGTTCAACCCAACGGCATGGATGGCGCAGGTGAAGCCGGCGGCTTCAAGCGCCGACGCAGATCGCTCGAAGCGCGCCGGGACAAAGCCCGGCGGCCGATCCACAAAACGTAAGTCATAGCAACAGCAGTCTGCGGCTGCGCTTCCCCACCTATGTTTACCTCCAATGATTTACCGTCTGACAGCTGAGGCGCAATGGCAGCAGGCGCAATGTGACGGCATGTTTGCGAGCGAGGATCTGGCCAATGAGGGCTTCATCCATTGCTCGGAACGGCACCAGATACTACGCACCGCGAACAAGTACTTCGCGGAGACGGCAAGTTTGCTGCTGCTTGAAATTGACGAGGGGGCGCTGGGTGACAAGTTAAGACGTGAAGATCTGGCCGGTAGCGGAATGTTTCCGCATGTCTACGGCGAGATTCCGATCGTCGCGGTAGCGGCAGTACATTTGCTCTTGCGCCATGACGGAGCAGGTTGGCAATTGCCAACAACACTGATTAGCTAGCCCCGCAGTGCAATTCGTTGTCGGCGTAGCGCACGAAAAAGATTCAAAGTACAACAGGGACAGGCAGTTCCAGCCAAAAATGCCTGAAATCGCCCGTGGATAGGCGACTTTGGAGAAGAGCTGCGCTAGTCCGAGTAAACCAACAACTGCACGAACAGTTGAATTTTGGTGTTCACCGCCGCCGGCACTGAGGTGAACTCCACACCAGTCAAGATCCGATTGTGGCGCGTTTTTTGATTGACGACCTTGCCATAGATGTTCTTGGCCAGATAACTTACGTGCGACAGATCAGTGGACATTTTCATCTCTGTCATCGGCGGCTGCGGTGCCGATAATTGAACCAGAACGCCGTAGTAACCTATGTCGTAGATGACACCGTACAACATTTCCGGCATCACGATGCCGCCGCGAATCGGCTGGTATGTGAAGGGTAGCCGTACTTCGACCCGATGGCTGCGGCGAATTTCCTGGCGCGGCACCTGGAGACCCTTGTTCGGTATCGAAAGTACTCTTCGTACACTCACCGTGTTCGGCTTGCCCTTGACATGCAGTGTCATTGGCTCTGAGGTTTCAACGAAGTCGCGACAACGCTCAAAGGTGCTGTTACTGATTAGCACTTAGCCGCGCAGACTGAATGCTTCGCTTCGGGACGCGAGATTCACCTCGCCGCCGATGACGGTGTATTCGGAGTAGACGTCCGAACCGAGCACGCCGGCCAACACTTCGCCGGTGTTGATGCCGATCCCTTTATACAGCTCGGGGAGGTCCTGCCGGCGATGTTCCACGTTGAGCTCGTGCATCTTGATTTGCATCTCGACTGCGCATGCCAATGCACGCGCGACATCGTCGTCGCGCTTGGAAAGTGTGCCGAACAGCACCGTGATGGCGTCACCCATGAATTTGTCGATGTTGCCGCCGTGCTTGAAGATGATCCCGCTCATGCCGATGAGCACCGGATTCAACATCTGGATGACGGTTCCGGCAGGAAACTCGGCAGCGGTGGCAGCGACTCCGCGCAGATCGGCCGACAGCATCGTGACTTCACGTGACTGGAAGCCTTAGTTTTTCTCGGCCGGTTTTTGAATGTCGGTGGCGACCAGCTCAGCTTCGATTTCACGCAGCCCGTGGCGCGACAGGCCCTGCCCGGTTTCGTGCATGACGATCTTGCGTGTACGGCTAATTGTTTTTGGGATTGAGTGCGACTTCATCCGGTGCGGAGGTTGGGAAAAGCGGGCTTGCTGTGGTGATACTTCTGCCACTCGATTCGGCGATATTTCTTCGCGCCCGTCGCCTAGGGGAAACGCGCCTTAGGTTGGCACTCCCGTCTCCGCGATTCGGAAGCGCGGTTCAGGCGGCGGGCAGCCGAGAGAACGCGATATAGGTCTCGCTGGCGTCGATAAGTTGCGCATCAACAAAGCGCACGTTTGCCCCTGGTGGGCCGTTGTGACACCAAGCAACGATTCGATCGACGGCGTCCTCATCGCCTTGAATGACCGCCTCGACATCGCCGCTGCCAAGATTGCGCACCCAGCCGGTTACGTCCAGCGCCTGTGCCACCAAGCGCAGTGAGTCCCGGTATCCCACGCCTTGCACGCGGCCGCTGATAATCATCCGAACCGAGATGGGATTCATTCGTCCGCAGAGACTTTTTTGCTACGACCCGTTTTAACGACTGCGCGCGTCTTCTTTTCGCCAATGCGCCGCTCTTTCGATGCGCGGGTTGGTTTGGTTGCGAAACGCTTTTTCGGCACGTGGTTCAGCCGTTTCAGTTTCTCGATCAGACGCGTAAAGGCAATCTCTTTGTTTCGAAATTGCGAGGGTGAATCTTGGGCGATCACGACCACACCTGAAGGCCCATGCGTGAGACGAATCGCAGAGTTGGTCTTATTGACATGCTGCCCGCCGGGACCCGACGCGCGAAAGGTATCGATCTCGACGTCGGCTTCGATGACATCACGCAACGTGCAGTAAGGAGGCGGGCTCGTGGCATTGCGGGGAGCAGTCACGTTAGTTTCTCCGCAAGCGCCAACTCATAGCGATACTCGGTACTTGAAGAGCCCTTAAAGAAGGCCACGTTTTCAGTCGTGGCGACACGCTGAAATCCCAACGAAGTCACGAGCTTCCACGAGGCGACGTTTCTCACATCCATTTCGGCCACGACTCGATTGATCTGAAAAGTGGCACGTAAATGATCCAACACGGCAACACAGGCTTCACGCGCAAATCCTTTGCCTTGATACGGTGTGAACACGAAGTACGCAAGGTAGGCGTAATCGTTTGGGAAGACGCTGGTCTGAATAAAGCCCAAATACGTATCTGTCGCGGATTCGCGAACCGCATAATTTACCCAACGTTCAGTCGGATGGTCGCGTGGCCCAGCCAGAACTCGCGCGTAATCTGCTCGCAGCGCCGCAATATTGGCATGCGGCATTTCATCAAAATAGTCGTACAGACGCTCGTCCGCAAAGCCTGGGAAAAGTGATTCCGCGTGTGCGACTTGCAGCGGCTCAAGCGCGAGCCGCTGCGTTGTGAGAATCATTTAATCCGCATGCCAGGCACGGCACCCGAATCGGGGGCCAGCAGGTAGATACTGGTGCCGTCGCCGGCCGCGAGTACCATGCCTTGCGATTCGCCGAAGCGCATCTTGCGCGGCGCGAGATTAGCTACCATCACCGTCAGTCGTCCGATCAGCTGCTTTGGATTGTAGGCGATGCGAATACCAGCGAACACCTGTCGTTGTTCGATGCCCAAATCGAGCGTCAGACAAAGTAGTTTGTCGGCGTCGGCCACATACGCGGCATCCAAAATCTTGGCGACGCGCAAATCGATGCGGTCAAAATCATCGATTGAGATGGTCTCGCCGATCGGCTGAATGACGATCGGCTTCGGCGCTTCGACGGGCTGCAGCGCAAACTCCGCTACCTGCGGCGCTTCGTCGTTGGCCGGTAGGCCCGCTGCTTTCGCGGCGGGCCTACCGGCCGGCGGAGAAGCGTCCTCTGCCAAGTCTTTAGGTGCATCAAGCAAAGCGTCGATTTGTTTTGGGTCGATGCGAGACATCAAGTGCTTGTAGGGATTGATCCGGTGGTCTGCAGGTAACAGCAGTTTTGTGTCAGACCAATCATAACCTTTTACGTCAAGAAATGCAGCGGCGTCGGTGCTCAGCTTTGGCAGGATCGGCGCAAGACAAGCGGTGAGCAAATGAAACGCGTTGATGATGATCGAACATGTGTTGTGCAGTGCGGCGTTGTTGTCGTCGTTTTTAGCGAGCTCCCATGGCTTCTCAGCATCGACAAATCCGTTAACCACATCGGCAAGCTCCATGATCTTGCGTACCGCCTTGCCAAATTCCCGCCCGTTGTAGAGGGTGGCAACTTCGCTCGACGCGCCGATGATGGTTGAGAGAACCGGATGCTGTGCATCAACCTTTAGCAACCTGCCGTCAAACTTCTTGTGCAAAAATCCTGCCGCCCGGCTGGCGATATTGATGTACTTGCCGATCAGGTCGGCGTTTACGCGTGCCAGAAAATCGTCCGGGTTGAAGTCCAGATCTTCGACGCGATCATTGAGCTTGGCGGCGATGTAGTAACGCAACCACTCGGTGTTGAGCTTCAGATCGAGGTATTTGGCTGGTGTTGGACCAAAGCCGCGTGATTTCGACAGTTTCTCGCCGGTCACCTGCAAGAAGCCGTGAACAAACACATTGTTAGGCTCTTTGCGGCCAGCGAAGTGGAGCATTGCCGGCCAAAACAGCGTGTGGAAGTAGACGATATCCTTGCCGATGAAGTGGTACTGCTCGACCTTGTCGTCGGCGAGAAATGCTTCAAAATCGCGCGGCTCTCCGTTGGCCTTTGCGCCGCCGGACGCGAAGTAGGCTTTGAGGCTGGCTAGATAGCCGACCGGCGCATCCAGCCACACGTAGAAGAATTTTCCAGGCGCGTCGGGAATCTCGATGCCGAAGTAGGGCGCATCGCGCGAAATGTCCCAATCGTTGAGATTTTTGCCGCCGTCGCCAAGCCATTCGGCAAGCTTGTTTTTGACCTCGGATTGGAGAGGTGTTTCTGCCACCCATTTTTGCAGGAACGCGACACAACGCTTGTCGGATAGCTTGAAAAACAGATGCTCAGAGGTCTTCATGACCGGCGTGGCACCTGTCAGGACCGAATAAGGGTTCTTAAGCTCTACCGGGGTGTACACCGCGCCGCAAACTTCGCACGAGTCGCCGTATTGATCCTTGGCGCCACACTTCGGACACTCACCCTTGATGAAACGGTCAGCAAGGAACATCGACTTGACCGGATCATAAAACTGCTCGATCTCCCTCGATACGATCAGTTTGTTGGCCTTGAGCTTCTTATAGATGCCCTGTGCGAGCTCAACGTTTTCCGGTGAATGGGTCGAGTGCCAGAAGTCAAAGCTGATATGAAACTGCGGCCACTGTTCGATATGCTCGGCGGCAACGCGTTTCACCAATTCCTCGGGCGTGATGCCCTGCTTCTCGGCGTTGAGCATGATCGGCGCACCATGCGTGTCGTCAGCGCAAACGAAATGCACTTGATGGCCCTGCATGCGCTGGAATCGTACCCAGATGTCGGCCTGAATGTACTCCATCATGTGGCCGATGTGAAAGCTACCGTTGGCGTAAGGGAGCGCCGTTGTGACGAAGAGTTTGCGTTGCATTAGCATTGGCTGATGGCTCACTTCGCGGACGTACCGCGCAGTCCCGGAGCGATCACGGATTTCTGGTTGATTTTTGAACTTCGATTGTATCAAGCCCTCCTCTGCAAAGATACCAAATACATCCGTTGGCGGGTGGCCAATGCCGATAAAATAGTGCTACGTTTCCAAGGAAAAATAATGAGTGTCACAACTGAGCAAGTCCAGAATGCATTGCGCGAACTGATTGATCCCGTCACCGACGAGAACTACATTGAAAGCAAGTCGGCCAAGAACATCGTCATTGATGGCGGCAAGATATCGCTCGACATTGCGCTCGGCTACCCGGGCAAGAGTGTGACCGAGACCATTCGCAAGCAAGTCGTCGAACGTTTGAAGAAAATCGACGGCGTTGAACACGTCAGCGCGAATGTCTTTTCGCGCATCGTGTCGCACAGCGTGCAGCGCGGCGTAAAGCTCAATCCCAACATCAAAAATATTATTGCGGTGGCGTCCGGCAAGGGCGGCGTCGGCAAGTCGACCACGGCGGTGAATCTTGCGTTGGCGTTGGCGGCTGAGGGCGCTGTCGTCGGGATACTCGACGCCGACATCTACGGCCCCTCGCAACCGACCATGCTCGGCATCACTGGTCGGCCGCAGTCCAAGGACGGCAAGACCATGGAAGCCATGGAGGGCCACGGCATCCAAGCGATGAGTGTGGGATTTCTGATCGATCCTGAAACGCCGATGGTGTGGCGCGGTCCGATGGTCACACAGGCGCTAGAGCAACTCCTCAACGAGACGCGCTGGAACAACCTCGACTATCTGGTCATCGACCTGCCGCCGGGAACCGGTGACATCCAGTTGACGCTCGCACAGAAAGTGCCCGTGACGGGGGCCGTGATTGTCACCACACCTCAGGATATTGCGCTCCTCGATGCACGCAAGGGCCTCAAAATGTTTGAGAAGGTCGGTGTGCCGATCATCGGTGTCGTCGAGAACATGGCGGTGCATACCTGCACGAACTGCGGGCATACCGAGCATATTTTTGGCGAGGGTGGCGGTGGTCGGATGGCGGCGGACTACAACATTGAGTTGCTCGGTTCGTTGCCGCTCGATATCAAGATCCGGGAAATGGCGGACAGCGGTAAACCCACCGTTGTGTCTGACCCGGACGGTGCTGCGGCGATGATCTACAAAGCGATAGCACGCAGGTGCGCGGCCAAAATCGCCAAGCAATCGCAGGATCGTTCTGCGATTTTCCCGAAAATCGTCATTCAGAACACTTGAGCTGGCAATGGTCGGCGCCAGCGCGGCGGTATTGAGGGCGATCAAGCTGCGTGACGCCGGGCAGCATACGGCGGCGTTGGCGATTTTGCTCGATCTTTACAAAGCATCGCCGGATGACGCGAAGCTCAACTACGAGATCGCCTGCACCTACGACCCGCAGGGGCTTGAAGCGGACGCTATTCCCTTTTACGAGCGCGCCTTGGAACGCGGCCTCACCGGCGAAGACCGCCGGGGCGCGTTGCTGGGTTTGGGTAGCTCATACCGGTTTATTGAGCGATTCGCTGACGCCGTCAGAACGCTTGAGCGAGGCCTCGCAGAGTTTCCAGAGGCAGCTGAGTTCGAGGTCTTTCTGGGGCTGGCGCTCTACAACATGGGCGACTATCGGCGCGCTGTCCAAACGCTATTGCGACACGTCGCGACGCATCCGGGCCATGAGGACGTCGCGAAGTACCAGCGCGCCATCCATTTTTATGCGGAGCAGCCGGATCCGCCATACGAGGAATAGGCATGGCGGCTTACTACGTGGGCACCGTTCGGGTCACTGATGCGTGCGCTTGGGAGATCTATGTCAGCCAGGTTGGGGCGACGATTTCCCAATACGGTGGACGGGTACTTTTTCGGGGCACGCGTCACGACGAAGCGAATGCGGGCGGCTTCGGCGACGATTGGCGAATCGTCACCCTGCACTTTGACAGCCGCGAAGCGGCCAAACGTTGGCATGGCTCGCCGGAGTATCAGCGGTTGGTGCCGCTTCGCGATGCGGGTGCCGAAGTCGAGTTGTTGCTCTATCAGGGGTAGCCTGCAACGCGCGTTTGCTAAAATGGCTCATAACTGGTCGCCAACTCCAATTTCGAAAGACAAAAACGCGATGACTATCAAGAGCGATAAATGGATTCGCCGCATGGCGCAACAGCATGGAATGATCGAGCCCTTTGAAGCTGGCCAAGTGCGCGAAGCCAACGGCCAGCGCATCGTCAGCTACGGGACGTCGAGTTACGGCTACGATATTCGCTGCTCCAATGAATTCAAACTATTCACCAATCTGAATTCAACGATCGTCGACCCGAAGAATTTCGACCCTAGTTCATTCGTCGATATCAACGCTGATTTTTGTATCATTCCGCCGAACTCTTTCGCGCTCGCACGCACGGTTGAGTACTTCCGCATTCCGCGCAATGTATTGACGATTTGCCTCGGCAAATCAACCTATGCGCGCTGCGGCATCATTGTCAACGTGACGCCGTTTGAACCGGAGTGGGAAGGCTATGTCACGCTCGAGTTTTCCAACACGACACCGTTGCCGGCAAAGATCTATGCCAACGAAGGTGTCGCGCAGGTGCTGTTTTTCGAAAGTGACGAAGTTTGCGAGACCTCGTATAAAGACCGCGGCGGAAAGTACCAGGGCCAGCAGGGCGTGACACTTCCAAAGATGTAACGGGTTGCCGGACGCCGCCAGTTCGATGCTTCGTGTTGCCGTGTGCTGCGCGCCCCGCAGGTAACTTGAAGCCCAAAACTGACGCGGCCTCCGGCAGCGCCATTCCCAGCCTCCCTCCGAAAAAGCCAATGACAGTACGTTCCCGCTTCGCTCCCAGCCCCACCGGTTACCTGCACATCGGCGGCGCCCGCACCGCTTTGTTCGCATGGGCGTTCGCGCGCCGGCATGGCGGCACCTTTATTCTGCGGATTGAAGACACCGACGTTGAGCGCTCGACGCCCGAGGCGGTTCAGGCGATCCTTGATGGCATGCAGTGGCTCGGGCTTGCGCACGACGAAGGGCCGTTCTATCAGATGCGTGGCATGGATCGCTACAAGGCGGTCATCGCAAAGATGGTCGAGAAGGGCACGGCCTATCACTGCTATATGCCGCCAGCCGAACTTGATGCGTTGCGTGAAGCCCAGCGTGCGCGTGGCGAAAAACCGCGCTACGACGGCACTTGGCGACCCGAGCCGGGCAGCGCGATGCCGCCTATTCCGGCCGACGTTAAGCCGGTGGTGCGATTTCGCAATCCGCTTGACGGGGTTGTCGCTTGGGATGACGCCGTCAAGGGCCGCATTGAGATTGCCAACGCCGAGCTGGATGACCTCATCATTGCTCGGTCGGATGGCACGCCAACGTATAACTTCTGCGTATGTGTTGACGACTGGGACATGAAGATCACGCACGTCATTCGCGGGGATGATCACGTCAACAATACGCCGCGCCAGATCAATATTCTCAAAGCGCTGGGCGCCGACGTTCCGGTCTACGCCCACCTATCGATGATCCTCGGCGAGGACGGCCAAAAACTGTCAAAGCGCCACGGTGCCGTGTCTGTCATGGAGTATCCCGCCAACGGATACCTCCGCGACGCGGTGGTGAATTACCTCGCGCGGCTGGGCTGGTCGCATGGCAACGATGAAGTCTTCTCGATGGCGCAGTTCTGCGAATGGTTTGATCTCGACCACGTCACACCCTCGGCCGCACAGTTCAACACCGAAAAGCTGAATTGGCTCAACCATGAGTACATCAAGAAAATGGATGCCGGCGATTTGGGCGCGTTGCTCGCGCCATTCATCGCCCGCGCGGGGCTCGACCTCGCCGCCGGGCCGGACGCCGCCCGGGTAGCCGACTTGCTGCGCGAGCGTGCGCGGACGCTGGTTGAGATGGCGGCGCAAGCGCATTACTTTTACGCTCGTCCGGCTGTCGATCCGCTACTGCTAGATCAGCACCTCGCCGATGTGGCAAAGCCCGCAGTCACGGCGCTGACAGCAAAGCTGGCATCCGTTGCGTGGGTCAAGCCAGAGATCGCCGCAGCAATCAAGGTTGAGGCGGCAGCATTTGGGTTGAAGATGCCGCAGTTGATGATGCCGCTACGGGTGTTGCTTACCGGACAGACACAGACGCCGGGTGTTGATGCGGTGATCGAGCTACTTGGCCGCGAGGAAGTTCTGGCCCGCTTGACCGCGCTTGGGGCACTCAATAGCGCCTGAAGTTGCGTGTTTTTCGAGGCTTTGCAAGAGCGCTGTCTTCCGGCTATAATTGCCGTCTTTCCAAGTGGGGGTATAGCTCAGCTGGGAGAGCGCTTGCATGGCATGCAAGAGGTCAGCAGTTCGATCCTGCTTATCTCCACCACAGAATTTCCAGCATTGTAGTTCGGCGATATTGTCCCCATCGTCTAGAGGCCTAGGACATCGCCCTTTCACGGCGGTAACGCGAGTTCGAATCTCGCTGGGGACGCCATAACAAACGAAAACGCCCACGCAAGTGGGCGTTTTCGTTTGTTATGGCGCACGTACGGAAACCCCGCGCGCGCTTCCCGCCGCCGCTGCGCAAACCATCCGCGATATAATGAAGTCGTCATTAGGGAGTAGCTTCACCCCGCAACAGGGTGGCTTGCATCAACAGACTTGGCTCGAAAGAGCTATGGTGCAAACGGCAAATGCTTAGCGAGACTTTTGGCTACATCAACCCATCGTGCCGGTGGGGTTTATGTAGTCATATGTCGTTTACCGGCTAAGGTGCCAAGATGGAATCCTTTTTCGTTTCAACAGGCGTTGTCGCGCTGGCCGAGATCGGCGACAAGACGCAACTGCTCGCCTTCCTGCTCGCGGCACGCTTTAGGAAGCCGGTGCCCATCATCCTCGGGATTCTTGCGGCCACCCTCATTAACCATGGGCTAGCCGGTGCGCTCGGGGCGTGGATAGCATCCTCGGTGAGCCCGGAAATTATGCGCTGGGTGCTTGGCTTGTCGTTCCTCGGCATGGCCGTGTGGACGCTGATCCCGGACAAGATCGAAGCCGATGAGGCCGATGTCGCAAAACGGCTCGGCGTGTTCGGCGCAACATTTGTCACGTTTTTCTTTGCTGAAATGGGCGACAAGACCCAACTCGCAACCGTCGCGCTGGCCGCCCATTACGCCGCGCCATTGCTGGTCATCGCCGGCACCACGCTGGGCATGCTGATCGCCGATGTGCCGGCGGTGTTGATCGGCAATAAATTCGCGCAAAAAATTCCGATGAAGCTGGTGCACGGAATCGCGGCGGCGATCTTCGCGCTGATGGGCGTGTTGACTCTAGTGGGCGCGGAAAAGTTGTTCACCTCGACGTAGGTCACACCAGTCGGCCGATCTGGCTGGCGCAAAAAGCTAGGGAAGCTCTGATTAAGTCCATTTCGTCGCTTCGGTTTTGCAAAATGAGGTTGTTGCTCAACCAAAAATATTTCCCGACATATCAGACATATGCTGCGGCAACATTTTTGCGAGTTTGGCAACTGCGGCGCCTGGTCTGGCTTAGAACTGAACTTGATCAGAGCTTCCCTAGGTCTCGGCTGGATGATCGCGATCCGGCCGCCGCCACGGATCGATGTGGGTCATCAGATTCAATACGCGATGGCGTTGCATTACACGCTGACGTGCCAGTACGGCAATGTCATGGCCGGCTTCGACGGTGAGGGTCGCATCAACTTCAAGGTGTGCGTCAACAACAATCATGTCGCCCATCTTGCGCGTGCGAAGATCGTGCACGTTCTTGATGCCCGGTGTCTCAACCAGCGTCTGACGGATGGAGGCGACTTCCACGTCGTCAACCGCACGATCCATCAGATCGTGCAGGGCGTCCCAGCCAAAGCTCCAGCCCATCTTCGCCACCATGAAGCCGACGATGAGGGCTGCGATCGGATCAAGTATCGGGTACCCCAACAGGTTGCCGATGATGCCGATGCCCACTACCAGCGACGAGGCCGCATCCGAGCGCGCGTGCCACGCATTGGCCACCAGCATGCTCGATTTGACGCGCTTGGCAACCGAGAGCGTATATCGGAACAGCAACTCTTTGGCGACCAGTGCGCCGACCGCCACCCACAGCGCGATGATGTGTACCGTTTGTACGCTCTCCGGATCCTCAAGCTTGCGGAATGCTGACCAAAGCATGCCAATGCCAACACCGAGAAGCAGCAACCCAAGCAGCAGGGACGCGGCGGTTTCAAAGCGCTGATGACCGTACGGGTGGTCCTCGTCGGCGTCTTTCTGGCTGTGACGATTGGCAATCAGCACCACAAAGTCTGCGACCAGATCTGAGAGCGAGTGAATCCCATCCGCCACCAGCGCCTGCGATTTTGCAGCGATACCGACACTGATCTGCACCGTGCTTAGCACCAGATTGACGCCCACGCTGATCCACGTGCTGCGTGACGCCGCCGCCGCGCGTTCGGCGCTTTGTATCACGCCTTCCGGGTCGTCAGAAAACTGGGTCAGACTCATGTCGCCATCCGCGGGTTTCGTCTCAAGGACAGTTTACGCCCCGCGCCCAGCACGCGGCATGGTGGTCACAGCCGGCAGCGTAACTTTTGCCCGTCTCACCCGCAAACGGATCAAAACCGAAAGATAATGCGGCTACGCTCAAATCAACCCTTCTCGGATCCATTATGAAATCTACCAGAACACTGCAATCTGTCATTGCCGCCGCGCTGCTGGCATCCGGCGTTTTCGCCACGTCGGTGGCGTTGATGTGGATGGACCATGCCAGCGCGCAGGCTGCCGCCACGGACGCGGCCAAGGCTCCCGCAGAAACACTGCGGCCAGAAGTAGCCAAGCTGCTCAAAGCGGCACAAGACTTCATCAATGCGAAGCAGTTCAAGGAAGGGCTCGCCAAGCTCAACGAGGCGGATGCGATCGCCGGCAAAACACCTTACGAGGCCTACATTCAGGAACGGCTGCGTGGACCGGCCGCCGCCGGAGCGGGAGAGACCGCTGTTGCGGTGAAGTCGTTCCAGCTGGCATACGACACCGGCCGGCTGAATGCGGCCGAGCGCATCCAGTTTAGTGAAGCAATCGCGGTGGCGCAGTTTCAGCAGAAGGACTTCAAGGCGGCTGCGCTGTGGACGAAGCGGGCGATCGAGAACGGCAGCAAGGCGGCGCAGATCAAGACCATCATGATTCGCGCGCTGTTGCTTAGCGAAGACTTCGCCCAAGCGACCAAGGAAATCGACGCATCCATCGCGGAGGACCAGAAAGTTGGACGCGCGCCGACTCAGGAGATGTTGTTGTTTGCCACGACCGCAGCCTACAAGCAAAACAATGATGCTGCCTACATCAACGCCCTTGAGTTATTGGTTGTGAACTACCCAAGCAACGAGTATTGGACTGACTTCATCGGGCGCGTCGCGCGCAATCCCAACATTGCCGAACGCTATATGTCGGATATTTTTCGCTTGAAGCTGACATTGGGGCAGCCGCTGACAGCTGCGCAGTATTTGTTCATGGCGCAAACCGCGAAGGGTGCGGGCTTCCCGATCGACGCGACAAAGGTCATGGATGCGGGCTTCGCAGCGGGCGTACTAACCACCGTCGAGCATAAGCAATTCCGAGATCTGGTCGCTAAGGACGCCGCCGACGACGTCAAGAACATGACCAAGTCATCAGCCGAGGCGGCAAAGGCGAAAGAAGGCCCGGGCCTGTTCAACTCAGGATTGAATTACGTCTACAACGGCGAGACCGACAAGGGGTTGAACATGATGGAGCAGGGTATTCGACGAGCGGGCATCCGGCGTCCCGACGACGCACGCCTGCGGCTCGGCATCGCCTTTGCGCTGGCGGGCGAGAAAGTGGCGGCTGCGGAGACGTTGGCAGAGGTGAAGGGTAGCGAGGGGGCGACTGAAGTCGCCCGCGTGTGGACGGCGTATACGAAACAAAAGCCGGCCGTACCGCCCGCCACAGCCGCGCCAGCGTCGCCTCCTGCCGCGGCATCAGCGCCGCTTAAAGCACCGGCAGCGACCAAATAGCGTAATCACTTACGCGGCTGGCGGGCTGCCGGCGGCGTGCAGCCACTTGGTCAGCGCCATGTTGGCTTCATAGAAATAGCGCTTGATGTCCTCGTAGAGTTCATCCATCTGGCCCTGTGTTGGCAGTGGATCGTTTGATAGCGTTGGCGGAACGCCGGCCTTTGGAGACAAGCGGCGCGCAGAGAGTTCCAGCGTCTTGCAGGCCGCGGCAACCCGCGGAAAGCCGATGCTGGCAGACGAGCCACGCACGCTGTGGGCGATATCGCCGAGCAGCAACCAGTTCGAGTCGACCAGGCATGACGCCATCTGGCGCAAGCGGTCCTCTGACTTTTCCTGAAACAACGAGATCAGCCCGTGTTCACCGGCGTCACCACCACTCTTCGCTGGCAATCCGCGCAAGTCGTCGAGTTGCTCGAAGTCCAGAATCGGTGTGCTGTTCAGGTCGGGACCGAATCGCTGGCCGGCAGCCGACTGCAGATTTGGGAGCGAGAACGACCTTGCGGTACCTGCTTGTTGATCCCGGCTCAACTCAACAGGTTCGTGTGCGACGTTGACCTCCGCGGCCTTGGCTGGAACACACCGAGCAAGCATGGCTTCGAGTTCTGCTCTGCGCAACGGCTTGGATATGTAGTCATCGAGTCCTTGTTTAAGGTAGTACTCCCGGTCTCCGGCAAGCGCGTGCGCCGTCATCGCCACGATTGGGACGCGGCGGAGCTTCTCCCCATCCAGTACGCTGGCAAATCGTCGCTTGAGTTCAACGGTTGCGGCCACGCCATCGAGTACCGGCATATGGATGTCCATGAGCACAATGTCGAGCGAATCACCTTCCGAGCCAAGCGCTTTCGTTGCGGCGTCGACGGCGGCCTGGCCGTCGGCCACAATGGTCGCATGGTGGCCTAAGCGCTTAAGCATGCCTTCGATCACCCGTTGGTTGATCTCGTTATCCTCGGCTACCAATATCTTGAGTTGGTTGGCGGTCGGCAGGACGCGGTCTGGCTGTCCGGCCGAAGCGGCGACCGAGCTGGCATTCGCCGCTCGTTGGACCGACGCCCTCGACTTCAAGTGAGCGAACTCAGTGTCGTACATCGGCTCACGTGTAAACGGGCGCGTCGCCGCGTCTGTCCGCAGCGTACCTGAGGCGGCTTGCGTCAGGACGTCGAACATCCGCGCGCCCGCGGCGGGTTGCATGACAAACATGTCGTGCCGCATCAACTCGATGGCCGGCCGAAGTGAAAGTTCCGCGCGAGACACAGACGACATCAATATGACCACGATTGATGGCGTGCCCGCCGCTTGCCTCACAAAGTCGCTTTTGACAAGCGCCGCCGCCCCCGCAGTCTTGGACGACGTAGAAGCGCCGCCGCTGACGATGATGTCAATCGGCGCCCCGCCAGCACCGAGTATGGCGGCGGTGATGTCAGCGGCGGCGTTCGCGGGAATCGCCACCACATCAAATCCCCATTGCTGGTATCGATACTTCACGGCGTCCAAGCGGGTGACATTGTCGTCAGTAATCAACAAGCGTTTACCCTTAAAGTCCGGCAGGGACCTCTGCATATAAGGCATGACAGGCCCGCGTGCGCGCTCGGTGGTGATGCCGAAACGAAACGTAGACCCCCGACCCTCTACGCTGTCAATCGAGACTTCACCACCCATCATGGTCACCAGCCGCTTGACAATGGCCAGTCCAAGGCCGGTTCCTCCGTACTTGCGTGTGGTTGATGCGTCCACTTGCGTGAAGGCCTCGAACAGTTTGTTCACACGATCTTTGGGAATGCCAATGCCGGTGTCCGACACCGCCGCCTGTAACTTGATGCGGCCATCCGGCAATGCATCGCAGGTCATGCGGAGGGCGACCTCGCCTTTATCGGTGAACTTAATGGCGTTCGACAACAAGTTTAAGAGTATCTGTCGCAGACGGGTGGCGTCGCCGGTGATGTAGAACGGAACGTCATCGCGCACGTCGTAGATGAGGTCGATTTTCTTTTCGCGCGCTTTCTCTGCGACGAGCTCGAACGCTTCTTCCACGACGCCGGTTACTTCGATGCTGACCGCTTCAATGGTCATGCGGCCCGACTCAATCTTGGAAAAATCGAGCACGTCGTCAATCAATCGTAGCAGCGTGTCGCCGGAGGCGCGAATTAGACGGATGTAGTCGCGTTGCTCGTCATTGAGTTGTGTATCGGCAAGTAGTCCGGCCATCCCCAGCACGCCGTTCATCGGCGTACGAATCTCGTGACTCATGGTGGCAAGAAAAGACTCCTTGGCCCGCGCCGCTTCCATCACCCGCACGTTGGCTTCGATTAGTTGCAACTCTGCCTGTCGCCGCTCGGTGACGTCAACGATCGAGCCGACAAAACGCTGAGCCCGCCCGCTGGTGTCGAACTGGGCGACGCCGCGAACACGCACCCACATGTGCCCGCCCGCGGCATGCAGCGCCCGGCACTCGACGTCGAAGAATGGAGACTCACCTTTGAAGTGATGTTCCAAACGGTCGCGAAACTCCGCGACGTCGTCTGGATACACCCACTGGTCCCAACTAAATGCGGCGGGGAGCTTGTCAATGCTGAAGCCGAGAATTTCGCGGAATCGCTCGGAGTAATAGGCGGTGCCGCCCGCATTGAGTTCGACGTCCAGAATGCCCTGCTGTGAGGATCGGATCACCAAATCGAGCTGCTCGCGGCGCTTGGCCAATTCGCGCTCAAGTAACTTGATCTGCGTAACGTCTGTCACGGTGCCAATCAGTCCGTCGATGGTGCCGTCCGCGCGATGTACTACCTGCTTGGCGAGAATAGCGGGAACGCGTTCGCCGGTTGCGGTGATGACGAATGCCTCGCGGACTTCGAGGCCGCTCTGTGACTTCAGCACGTCGGTATCCTGCAGCACGGCCGCCTCGCCGTTGTGCGACCGATAAATTTCGTTGCTGGTCTTGCCAATAACGTTCCCGCGCTCGCGTTTGTGCAGCAGTTCCCAGGCGCGATTGACAACTACGAAGCGACCCTTCGCGTCGGTTCGGTAAATCGGATTCGGGTTCAGCTCGATCAGATCGTCCGTAAATTTCACTTGATCGCGCAGCTTCAAGGTCATGCTCGCGGCGAGCGCAGCCGCCTGCTCGCGCAAGCGCGTGAGCAAGAGTACCATCCCGGCCAGCAACAGCGTGCCGACAATGCCGATGCCGAGAATCATGCCCGGCGTGCTGTTCGCCAGCTCGCGCTCCAATAAGGGCGAACTTTCAACAAGCAGTTGCCAGTTGCGCTGTCCGACGGCCAGCGTCAATGGAACTCCATAAGCGCTCTCGTGGATGGTGGATGTGGTGACTGCGGGCCGGACGGCGCTTTTTTGGCCGGACTCTGCCGGCGGCGGCTGTTCACCTTCGTCCCGCAGCGTGAACAAAAGGCGCTGGTCGCTGCTTCGCGTCACCCTCGCGAGCAGGTCAGCCGGCCGCACGAACGCCACCAGATATCCCATCGGATCAGACGAATCGGTGAACGCGGGAAAAACCGGCTTTACCAGAGCGATAAACTCGGCGGCGTCTTGGGGGCTGGCCGCGGGTAGGATGGCGGTCGCCGCCATCCGCTGAGCCCGCCTTGATGTCTCGATCGCCTCGGTGATGAGCCCGGAGCTCGCCAGCGTGTCGCTGACGACTGTCACTTCGGGTATGACGCGGATCAGTGCGGAAGGCTGGGCGACCCCAGCGCCCCTGCCGACTGGATCGGCGGCGACGCGATACTCGATTCGAGCCAGCCCGGTGACAGGGGTCGCCCGCTTGTCGCGCGAGTCCAGATACTTGTTCCAACGGGCGTTGTCGATCTGCGGCGACGCGGCCACCACGGCACCCGCTGTTGAGAGGGCGTCGTCAATCTGTCTGAATTGCGTGCTAAGTTCATTCTTTGCAGTTTCCGCGAGGGTCTCAAAGCGGCTCTGTGCCTCTTTGTTGACTTGTCGGTAGCTCTGTAGCGAGGCGACGCAAGTTGACAGCAGAAGCGCGCCCAAAACCAGCCACGGCGCCTCGATCCGCGGTGACTTCGTCTCCGCACTGTCGGCAGCTGCCGATGGGTCGGGCGATGTTATATCGTGACTTTTCATGCTGCAAGGTTAACGTATCCGGCAGCCGAATTCCAACCCGCGCGGTGCTGCACGACGGCAGGGCAATGCCGTCAGTCCGGTACCCGTCAGCGCCCCGCAAAAGTCGTGTAGAGTAACCGCTAAATGTGCTCATATATACAATCACTTACGTTGACGGTGCGGGTCGGGCTGGTCGTGGCTGCGGCGGGTCTTGTCGCGCCGTTCACGGCGGCCGCCAACATTTACTCGTTTAAGGACGACGTAGGCGTTACGCATTTTTCAAACTTGCCGCATTTGGATAAACGCTACAAACTGGTCTACAAGATTCCGGCGTCGTGGAGCGCGCGCCCGAATGCTTGGACGCCCAGTTTTCCGAGGTCAGTCGATATTGGCAAGCTGGTACCGGTGATCGACAACGCCGCGCGCATGCATGGCGTAGATCCGCGTCTTGTGCACGCCGTGATCCGGGCGGAGTCCGGCTACAACGAGCGGGCACAATCAAACAAGGGCGCGCTCGGCCTGATGCAATTGATCCCGGCGACCGCCGAGCGAATGGGCGTCAAAGACGCGTTCGATCCGGTCGACAATATCTTCGGCGGTACGCGCTACCTGAGCTATCTCATCAAGATGTTCAATGGCGATGTTGAACTCGCGCTGGCCGGCTACAACGCCGGCGAAAACGCGGTTGTCAGACACGGTAATCGCATCCCGCCTTTTGCCGAGACGCAGGCTTACGTTCCCAAGGTTTTGGCGTTTTATCGCAGCCCGGAGCTGAACCGCTTTGTTTCACAGCCCCCAACCGCCCTCGTTAGTGGCTCGCCGGGTAGTGCGCCCCGGGTCAGTGTTCGCTAGTCGGCTAGACGAGCACCAGATTGTCGCGGTGGATGAGCTCGGCCTCGGCGACATAGCCCAGAATCTCCTCGATCTCACGCGTCGATTTGCGGGCGATCTTGCGGCATTCTGACGAGCTGTAATTGCACAGCCCGCGTGCAATTTCCCGACCCTCGGAATCGACGGCGCTGACCACGTCGCCGCGTGAAAATTCGCCACTGATCCCAGCCACGCCGATCGGCAACAGCGACTTGCCGCCGGAGACGAGGGCAATCGTCGCGCCGGCGTCGATTGTCAGCGTCCCCATGGTCTTCTGATGGCCGGCGAGCCACATCTTGCGCGCTTGCATGGCGCTATTTTTAGACACAAGGCGGGTGCCGATCGCATCGCCGCGAACGATCGCCCGTAGCACCCCGTCAGCGCGGCCGAAGGCAATGATGGTGCTTGCACCTGAAAGCGCAGCCTTCTTCGCGGCGAGAACTTTCGTCAGCATGCCGCCTTTGCCGAGCGACGACCCCGCCCCACCAGCCATTTTCTCCAGCGCCGCGTCACCGGCCGTGGCCACGCTCACGAGCGTTGCGTTGCTATCTTGGCGCGGATCGGCCGTGTACAGCCCCTGCTGATCGGTGAGGATCACCAACAGATCCGCTTCGATGAGGTTTGCCACCAGAGCGGCCAGAGTGTCGTTGTCGCCGAACTTGATCTCATCGGTTACCACGGTATCGTTCTCGTTGATGACGGGCACCACGCCCAGTTCGAGCAGGGTGGTCAGCGTGGAGCGCGCGTTCAGATAACGTGTCCGGTCGGCGAGATCATCGTGCGTCAACAGTACTTGTGCCGTATCCAGCGCGTGCTGCCGAAAAGCCGCCTCGTAGACCTGGATGAGCCCCATCTGCCCGACCGCCGCCGCCGCCTGCAGCTTGTTGACTTCATGCGGCCGCGTCTTCCAGCCGAGCCGCTTCATCCCCTCTGCGATGGCACCCGATGAAACGAGCACAATCTGATGCTGCTGTTGGCGTAGCGAGGCGATCTGCCGCACCCATTCCGCAATCAACGTGTGGTCAACGCCGACGCCATTATTGGTGATTAGTGTCGAGCCTATCTTGACGATGATACGCATGGCGTACGTTATACGGCTTCGGCAGCCTTCGCCGCTGCGCGTTGTGCGTCAACGTGATCCATGATGGCGAAGGTGAGTTCACGACAGCCGTCCGTCTTCATCGCTGAGATGGTAAACGTTGGCCCCTTCCACTTGAGACCTTTGATAGTGGCTTTCGCACGCTTTTGGGCTTCTGCTGGGTCTAGCAGGTCGGCCTTGTTCAGGATCAGCCAACGCGGCTTGTCGAACAGCGACGCATCATATTTCTTTAGTTCGTTGATGATCGCCTTTGCTTCCTTGACCGGATCAACGGCATCGTCGTAAGGGGCGATGTCGACCAGATGCAAGAGCAGGTGGGTGCGCTGCAGGTGCTTGAGGAACTGATGTCCAAGACCCGCACCTTCGGCCGCACCTTCGATCAAGCCGGGCACATCGGCGATCACGAAGCTGCGATTCTCATCAACCCGCACCACACCCAAGTTGGGATGAAGGGTGGTGAACGGATAATCCGCGACCTTCGGGCGCGCCGCGGACACCGCGCGGATGAACGTGGACTTGCCGGCGTTGGGCATGCCGAGCAGGCCGACGTCCGCCAGCACCTTCAATTCGAAGTGGATGTCTTTGACTTCGCCGTCGGTGCCTTTGGTGAACTGGCGCGGCGCCCGATTGGTCGAGCTCTTGAAGTTGATGTTACCCAGTCCGCCGCGGCCGCCCTCTGCAACCAACACCCGCTGCTTGTCGTAGGTCAGATCCGCCAGGACCTCGCCCGTGGCCAGATCTTTGATGACGGTACCGACGGGAACACGCAGCGTGATGTCGTCGGCACCCGCGCCGTTGCAGTCGGCGCCACGTCCGGAGTCACCGTCCTTGGCGCGAAAAATACGCGCAAAACGGTAGTCGATGAGCGTGTTGATGTTGCAATCGGCGACGACGTAAATCGAGCCACCGCGTCCGCCATCGCCGCCGTCGGGCCCGCCGAAGGCAATGTATTTTTCACGGCGCATTGAGGCGGAACCGTTGCCACCTTTGCCGGCGTGGATCTCAATTCGTGCTTCGTCGATGAATTTCATTTCGGTACGTCTTTACGAGATCACTACATGAAGCAAAAAAGAAAAAAGCCCCAGAGAATTCTCCCCGGGGCTTTTCTTTGCAGAATCGCCTGACCTGTTAGGCTGGCTGCGCTGCGCTTTGATCGGCGGGCACAATCGAAATCATACGATTGCGCTTGGCACCTTTCACCGCAAAGAGTACTTTGCCGGTTTTCAGGGCGAACAGGGTGTGATCCTTGCCCATGCCAACGTTATCACCAGCGTGAAACTCAGTTCCGCGCTGACGGACAATGATCGTGCCAGCGTTGATCAGTTCGCCACCGTAGCGTTTTACGCCAAGGCGCTTCGATTCTGAATCGCGGCCATTTCGGGATGAGCCACCCGCTTTTTTATGTGCCATGAGTCGGCTCCTTAGGCTTTAATCTCACCGATTTGAATCTCGGTGTAGTTTTGACGATGCCCCTGGTGCTTTTGATAGTGCTTGCGACGGCGCATCTTGAAAATACGTACCTTGTCGGCACGACCCTGTGAAATAACGGTGGCCGTGACGGCAGCGCCTGCGATCATCGGTGTGCCAATGGTGACGGCTTCGCCGTTACCCATCATTAACACCTGATCCAAAACGATCTGCGCGCCCACGTCTGCCGGTATCTGTTCTACTTTAATTTTTTCACCGGCGGCAACACGATACTGTTTGCCCCCGGTTTTTATGACCGCGTACATGGTTAAACTCCAAAAGTTGTTTGATTCTGATCAAAGGCCGCGCAGGGCTTTGAGATTACTTGCACAAGCGCCCGACAGAACTCGTTACTATACGGGTCTCGCAAGCCCGCGTCAAACCGGTTTTTGACGTCAAAACAGGAACTTAGCGACGAATTTACGCCGACTGAGTCCATTAACGCCCCGACCGCCGAATGAATCTGCCGCAAAACCCGATAAAGCTGGAAAACATACGTCGCGTCATTGATGCAGATATGGTTGCTGTCGACAGCGTGATTCGGCGGCGCTTGGCGTCCGATGTGGTGCTCATCAACCAGATTTCAAACTACATCATCGCCTCGGGCGGCAAGCGTTTACGCCCGATTCTGGTGCTGCTAGCGGGTGGTCACTTCTCAGCTAAGCCAGAACATGCAAGGGAGATGGCGGCGGTTATCGAATTCATCCACACCGCCACCCTGCTACATGATGATGTCGTTGATGAATCGTCGCTCCGACGCGGTCGACCAACCGCTAATGCAGTGTTTGGTAACGCGGCATCGGTGTTGGTCGGCGACTTTCTGTATTCGCGGGCCTTCCAGATGATGGTTGATGTCGGCTCGATGCGCGTCATGCAGGTCGTGTCTGAGGCGACCAATATTGTGGCCGAAGGTGAGGTCTTGCAACTGCTGAATGTCGGTGATGCCGATACCGATGAGGAAAAGTACTTGCGGGTGGTACGTTATAAGACAGCAAAGCTGTTCGAAGCGGCGACGCGTGTCGGGGCGATTCTCGGCGGCGCGGCGCCCTCGGAGGAGCGCGCATTGGCCGATTACGGCATGCATTTGGGCACCGCGTTTCAGTTAATTGACGACGTGTTGGACTACTCCGGCGACGCGGCGGAGACGGGCAAGAGCTTGGGTGATGATTTGGCCGAAGGAAAACCAACCTTGCCGCTGATCTATGCCATCCGCAATGGTGATGATGCCGAGCGCGAGGTGGTGCGACGCGCGATCTCCAACGGCGATCGAAGCAATATGGCCGCGGTAGTTGCGGCAATTCGCGCGACCGGCGCGATCGAATATGCAAGGGCAGCGGCGCATCGCGAAGCCGAGACCGCGATGGCTTCGATTGCACTCCTAGCCGATTCGCCACACAAGGATGCTCTGTTACAATTGGCGCTGTTTGCAGTAGAAAGGCGCTTTTAGACGCATTTAACAGAAGTGACCGTGCAAATTGCCAGCACCGCGGCCATATTATGTAGAACCCGTGGCGGTCACCCGGGATGTTTGATCGACCGACTGGCGAGCATCTTTATAACGGGTTATTGCGGGTCCGAGCGGCAAAATGGCGTCAAAACGGGCGCGCGGCGCAGGGCGTGTATGGCGCGAACGCCGTGCGCTAGCCGAGGTCTGTCAGTCTGACCAACCGATGCAAGCCTTCGAGCGCGTGCGAAGGCTTTTTGTTTTCTTGGAACGTAACGTAATGGCTAATGTTTTTCAAGAGCGTGTGTTAACCGTCCACCATTGGACTGACACCCTGTTCTCGCTGACGACGACGCGTGATCCGTCGTTCCGATTTCTCAACGGTCAATTCACCATGATCGGGATCGAAGTCGACGGTAAGCCCCTGATGCGCGCCTATTCGATGGTCTCGGCGAACTACGAGGAAACGCTCGAGTTCCTTTCGATCAAGGTGCCTGACGGCCCGTTGACTTCGAGGCTTAAAGACATCGAGCCCGGCCACACGCTGCTGGTGAATTCCAAAGCCGTTGGTACGCTCATCATGCAAAACGTGCTGCCAGGCAAGAACCTTTATCTGCTTTCTACCGGTACCGGCATGGCACCTTTCATGAGCCTCATCAAGGACCCGGAGACTTACGAGAAGTATGAGAAGGTGATTCTCGTGCACGGCGTGCGCCGGGTTTCGGAGCTCGCATATGACGATTACCTGCGCAACGAGTTGCCGAACAATGAGTTTTTCGGCGAACAAGTCCGCAATCAATTCATCTACTACCCCACCGTCACGCGCGAGCCTTATCGCAACCAGGGGCGTGTCACCGACCTGATCGAAAATGGCAAGCTGCAGGCGGACATCGGCTTGCCACCAATGAGCAAAGAGCACGATCGCGTGATGATTTGTGGCAGCCCGGAGATGCTGCGCGATTTGCGGATCATGTTTGAAGCGCGCGGCTGGGAAGAGGGCAACATGAGCACGCCTGGACACTGCGTCATTGAGCGTGCGTTTGTTGAGAAGTAGATTTCGGCGCGTTTGACCGCCAGGACCGCGACTTCTTTCGCCTGGCTCTGCCGCAGTACCCGGCGTAGTGCTTTTCGCGCACAATGCCGGTTTACGCAATGCTTGGAAGGTGTCGGGTTACCGTATATGGGAAAAGTGCTTTTTCTGGTGTTGATCGGCGTTGTGGTCTGGCTGCTGTTTTTTGCCAAGCGAGTCGGCAAGGATAAAGGCGACAGTCAGTCCGGCACGCCACCGCCGCTTAATGCGCCCGAGCAGATGCGTCAGTGTGCTCGCTGCGGCGTGCATATTCCGGCCTCCGAGGCGTGCGAACTCGCCGCGCAACGCGGCAAGTTTAGCTGCGCCGATCCGGATAACTGTGCAAACCGTCCGCGCTGACATACGCGCGATGCCGCCGCAGCCGACGCCACCGGCAGTGCCGCCGCCCAGCGTGGCGGGTTACGCGTTCACGGCGTTCGAGTCACCCGAGAGTGCTTGGAGGACGTTGACCGCGTTTGCGGTCTACCGGCTTGTCATTGTGCTGGTACTGGCCATCATTTTCTGGGGCTTCAGTCGCATCCCCATTCTTGGTGGCGTCTCGCCGCTCATGGGCGCAGTCTCACTCGGGGCCTATTTGGCGCTGTCGGTGGTGCTGATCCTCGCCACCCAGGTTCGCATGCCCCCGGCGACCGCCCAACTGACCATCCAAGTGCTGGTGGATGTGACGATGCTGACACTACTCATGCATGCCTCGGGCGGCACCCGCAGCGGTATCGGGATGCTGTTGCTTGTTTCACTCGCGGCTGCGGCGCTGGTCTCACATGGTCGACTCGCGTTTTTTCATGCGGCGGTCGCCTCGCTGGCGGTGCTGTTCGAGCAGCTCTGGCAGTTTCTTTATGCTGACGCCAGCGCGGCCGAGTTCGTCCCAAGCGGAATGCTCGCCACCGGCTATTTCGTTATCGCGGGTCTCGGCTACACGCTGGCCGCCTATGCCCGCGGCGCGGCGCAAGTGGCGGAGAAGCGCGGGGTCGATCTGGCCAATCTCGCGCAAATCAACGAGCTCGTGATCCGCGATATGCAAGACGGCTTTGTGGTGGTTGATGAACAAGGCGTCATCCGCCAGCACAACGCGCAATCTGCGTTGATGGTACGCGGCCTTGGCGCGTCGACCGGGCGCGCGTTGCGCGAGGTGGCACCGCAGGTCGGTCAATTGCTCGACGAGTGGCGGGCTGACCGCCGCAGGATTTTTTCGATCATGCGCGACGCCGCTTCGCAGCGCGACTATCAATTGCGCTTCGTGTCGATCGGTGACGCCGAGGTGTCCCCGACCGTGGTGTTTCTCGAGGACGCCTCGCGCATTCGTTCGCAAGCCCAGCAGATGAAACTGGTCGCGCTCGGCCGACTGACGGCGTCAATTGCGCACGAGATCCGCAACCCGCTCTCATCCATCAACCACGCCGCCGAACTGCTTGAAGAAGATGCTGCACGAAGCGTCGAGGATGCGCGCCTGCTCACCATTATTCAGGAGAATGCGCACCGGCTTGATCGCCTGGTTGAGGGGGTTCTCTATTTGAATCGACGCGACCGCGCGCATCCCGAAGCGATCGATATGCAGGTTTTTCTGCCGCGATTCGTGCGTGACTTCAGCGCCAATGAAAAACGCCCGCCGGACGCATTCGTGCTGGATATTGAGACGCGACTCGCGCCGCTGTTCGACCGTGCGCATCTCGACCAAGTCATGTGGAATCTGGTACGAAATGCCGCACGTTTTGCGACCATGCAACCGCATAGCGTACGGGTTCGTGTCTATTCACAAAATGAACAGGTGGTCGCCATGATTGAGGACGATGGTCCGGGGGTGGCAAACGAGGCGCTGCCGCACCTGTTCGAGCCCTTCTTTACCACCGACTCGCAGGGTACCGGCCTGGGCCTCTACATCGCGCGCGAACTGGCCGAGGTCAATGGTGCCGCGCTTGAGTATGTGGTCGATAATGCGGCTGCGGGTGGCGGCGCGCGTTTCCGTCTGACAATGAAAGGATCGGTAGTGCGATGAGTGGCGCTGATGCAAAACGTGTGCTGGTGGTGGACGATGAAGCCGATATTCGCGAATTGGTCGTGCTGACCCTGATGCGCATGGGAGTCGAGGCCGATAGCGCCGAAACCGTTGCTGACGCGAAAGCGCGGCTCGCCGAGCGCAACTACAATTTGTGCCTCACAGACATGCGCCTGCCGGACGGTGACGGGCTGATGGTGCTCACCCACATTGCCGCGCACTACGGCAATACGCCGGTGGCGGTCATCACCGCGTTTGGCTCGACCGACAACGCGGTTGCGGCGCTCAAGGCCGGCGCGTTCGACTATCTCGCCAAACCGATCCAATTGAAACAATTGCGAGAGCTTGTGACCGCGGCGCTCAACCTGCCACGCGCTGCCGATCGACCGCAAAAAAAGGTCGCGCCGCCGGAGCGTACGACGGGCGGCGCAGCCCCTGCCGCGCCCGCCATCCCAGCCATCGCTGCCATCCCGGCCGCCCAAGCGCGCCTGCTCGGAGACTCCGCGCCCATCAGCCGCGCGCGTGACATGATCAGCAAGCTGGCGCGCAGTCAGGCACCGGTTTACATCACGGGTGAGTCCGGTACCGGCAAGGAAGTCGCCGCGCGCATGATGCATGACGATGGTGCCCGGCGGGAGGCGCAGTTTGTGGCTGTCAACTGCGGCGCGATTCCGGAAAACCTCATGGAGAGCGAATTCTTCGGCTACCGGCGGGGCGCGTTTACCGGGGCGGATACCGATCGCGACGGTTTCTTGCAGGCAGCCGATGGCGGCACGCTGTTTCTCGACGAAGTCGGCGACCTGCCATTGCTTATGCAGGTCAAGCTGCTGCGTGTGATTCAGGAGAAAAAGGTTCGACGCGTCGGCGACACAATCGAAAAGCCAATCGACTTTCGCATCATCAGCGCAACCCACAAAAATCTTGCAGACAAGGTGCAGGCGGGCGAGTTCAGGCAGGATCTGTTTTACCGACTCAACGTGATTGAACTGAAGATGCCGAGCCTGCGCGAGATCCCGGAAGACATTCCGCTGATGGTCTGGAGCTTGATCGCCCGTCTGGTATCGCAGTCCGGAAAGCCGCTGCCGACGTTATCCGAAGACGCGCAACGCGCCCTTGCCGACTACGACTACCCTGGCAACGTGCGCGAACTTGAGAACATCCTCGAGCGCGCGATTGCGCTTTGTGATGGCAACACGATTCGTCAAGACGACCTCTACCTGACCGAATCAGGGGCTGATTCGTCGAGCGAAACGATGACCCTCGGCGAGCGCAGCCAGCCGTTGCATGAGTATCTCGACAAGATCGAGCGGGAGCAGATAATGAAAGCGCTCGAGCAAACGCGTTTCAACAAGACCCAGGCGGCGAAAATTCTTGGCATCACTTTCCGATCCCTGCGCTACCGCCTCGATCGTCTCGGTATCGAGTGAGCAGGTGACAGCTGCGGGCTCCCGCAGGCTGTCATGGGATCGTCACGCCGGCGTGAGAAACTGAGAACGCAGGCTGTCTCTGATGACTATGCAGGGCGTCGCGACGATGAAACCCTAGGATTGGCGGCCTTTCCCAAGCGTTTTTGGCTGAAAACGCCCACCAAATAAGGGTGTTTTGCACTTCATGTATTACATGAAGTGGCAACCGCACAAATGACCGTTTTTAAGGCTTTAACGGTCTGATTATTAAGCCTTTTTCGCGTTAAAAATATTTCGCTTGCATGTTGCGAAGTCGCGATATATTGTGTCTGCAACCCGAGTAAACACTACATCTTGTGGATAAATCTGTTCCTAACCTAGCGCATAAGGTTGGGACGCGCGGTGGATTTCCTGTGGATAAAACCACATCGAATTCACCGTGCTCTAGCACCTGCTGCGGCGCGCCTGCGCCGACCACAGTGGAGGCTTTAGCCAGATGTATCCATGTCTCAAGGCGTTTGTAGGGCTAAGCCATTGTTAGCAAACAAAAAAATAGAGTGGAGACCCCCATGAGACTTGGTTCCGATATCGATCCGGTGAACCCATTAGCAAATCCTTTGATGACCAGCAGCAACCCGAATTCCACCGG
>Ga0209181_10002453_pt1 | contig 30302 bp, 31 predicted proteins | sample MAT05_FD_187208 | JGI IMG/M metagenome (GOLD analysis project Ga0209181, IMG submission 187208) | Freshwater microbial communities from Lake Fryxell liftoff mats and glacier meltwater in Antarctica - MAT-05 (SPAdes) (version 2) | ecosystem: Environmental > Aquatic > Freshwater > Ice > Liftoff... | reverse complement strand
GGGATGTAGCTCTTGCCCTCGTTCATCCAGCCGCGCATCGCGGGGTCGAGCGAGAGGGCCAGGGTCTTGATGAGCACGCCACCTTCGGCGGGCTCGGCCACGGCTTCTTCAGTGAACTGCCAGTCGTTGGCCTTGGGCAGGCCGACCGGCCGTGCGGCCAGGCGCACCTGGTGGTTGATCAGGGTGGTCAGGGTCGCGGTCATCACGTTCTCCGGCTGGGTGGAAGCGCCGGATGGTAGACGCCGGGACGCTGAAGAGGCGTCACTCAGGCGTCATCGCGAAGTCACCGCGAGGTCAGTACGAAGTCATCGCGAGGTCAGCACCAACTCAAGGCGCCTTGTTCAGCGTCGTCACGGTGTAGTTGCCACCGACCTTGTCGGCGACGAAGCGCACTTTGTCGCCGACGGCCACGCTGTCGAGCATCTTGGCGTCGCTGACGCGAAAGACCATCGTCATCGGCGGCATGTCGAGGTTCTTGATCTCGCCGTGCTGGAGCGTGATCTTGCCCTGCGCCTTGTCGATCTTCTTCACCTCGCCCTCAGTGGTGGGCGGCTGTGCGAGCAGCACGCCGCTCAGCAGGGTGGAAAGGGCAAAAACGAGCAGCTTTTTCATGGATTCTCCTGAGTACGAAACGTTCGGTCGGCATTCCCGATGACAGGGTTTGGCGCCGCGGCGCAGCGACCGTTTTGCCGTGTCGGTCAGAGCCTGACCGGCACGACAAGTTCCCCGGCCGGCTGCGGCGGCTTTCCTACAATGGTTCGAACCGCCTCTATGGATGCCGAACATGACCGCCCCCACCCCCACCCACACCCCAGCCCCAGCCCCAGCCCCCGACCACAGCCTGGCCCATATCACGCCGCGAGACCAAGCAGAGATTCTGGCCCAGGCATTGCCCTACATCCGCAAGTACCACGGCAAGACGCTGGTCATCAAGTACGGCGGCAACGCGATGACCGACCCCGCGCTGCAGCAGGACTTCGCCGAAGACATCGTGCTGCTCAAACTGGTGGGCATGAACCCGATCGTCGTGCACGGCGGCGGCCCGCAGATCGACGACGCGCTGTCGCGGCTGGGCAAGAAGGGCACCTTCATCCAGGGCATGCGTGTCACGGACGAGGAGACGATGGAAGTGGTGGAATGGGTGCTGGGCGGCGAGGTGCAGCAGGACATCGTCGGCCTGATCAATGCCGCCGGCGGCAAGGCCGTCGGCCTGACCGGGCGTGACGGCGGGCTGATCCGCGCCCGCAAGCTGAAGATGCTGGACCGCGACGACCCGAACATCGAACACGATGTCGGCCAGGTCGGCGAGATCACCTCCATCGACCCCAGCGTGGTGCAGGCGCTGCAGGACGACCAGTTCATCCCCGTCATCAGCCCGATCGGCTTCGGCGAGAAGAACGAGAGCTACAACATCAACGCCGACCTGGTGGCCGGCAAGCTTGCCACCGTGCTGAAGGCCGAGAAGCTGATGCTGCTGACGAACACGCCCGGTGTGCTCGACAAGGCCGGCAATCTGCTGACCAACCTGACAGCGCGCCAGATCGACGAACTCTTCGCCGACGGCACCATCAGTGGCGGCATGTTGCCGAAGATCGCCGGCGCGCTGGACGCCGCGAAGAGCGGCGTGAACGCCGTGCACATCATCGACGGCCGCGTTCCGCATGCCATGTTGCTGGAAATCCTGACCGATCAGGCCTACGGCACGATGATCCGTTCTCACTGAGAACCCACTGTGGCCTGTGCGTGAGGGTTCAGGATGGCGAAAAGCGCCATGTCGCAGAACTCGCCCTGCGGGTCGCGCTCGTGGCGAAGCAGCAAGCCCTCTTGCCGCAGGCCCACGGCGGCGGCGAAGTGCAGGGCGCGCTTGTTGCGTGCATCGCTCATGGCCTCGATGCGCTCGAAGCCGATGCGAAAACACAGCTCGACGACGGCGAGCACGGCCTCGCGCATCAGCCCGCGGCCGGCTTGGCGCAGGTCGCCGACGTAGCCGATCTCGCCGCGCGCGGCGTCGAAGTCGATGGTGTGCACGTCGATGCGGCCGACCCAGCCGCAGCCCGCGGTCTCGAAGGCGTGGAAGGAGAGGTCGTCACCGGCGGCCACGCAGGCCGCGTCACGTTCGCAGAAGCGGCGCGCCCAATCGATGTCGCGCGGCCGCAGGCCCCAGTCCACAAAGGTCAGCGCCGGCATCGTCGCGGCCACGCCGTCGGCGAAGGCTTCGGCGTGTTCGACACGCGGTGTTTCCAGGCGCAGCCGGGGGGTGAGCAGCAGCCTGCTCGCGGCTTTCAGGTCGTCTCGGTTCATCGCGGGCATCGTGCACCGCGCGAACCGGCGGCGTCAATGACGGCGTCGATGGCGGCGGCAAAGGCGGCGGCAAAGGCGGGCTCGCTTCGGCGATAGTCTGGCCATGCCCAAAATGACGCCCCCGCAGCCCGCCAGGGTCTGGCTGTTCGATCTCGACAATACGCTGCACAACGCCTCGCACGCCGCCTTTCACGACATCAACCAGCGCATGACGGACTACATCGTGCGCGAACTCGGCCTGCCGTTGGCCGAGGCCGACGCCCTGCGCACGCGCTACTGGCGGCGTTACGGCGCCACGCTGCTCGGCCTGGTGCGCCACCATGGCGTGCGCCCCGGCCACTTCCTGCACGACACGCACATCCTGCCGGGGCTGGAAGACCGCCTGCACGGCCATCCGCACGACTTTGCGGCGCTGCGCTCGCTGCCCGGGCGCAAGTACATCGTGACCAACGCGCCCCGCGCCTACACCGCGCGCGTGCTCGGCGCGCTGGGCATCGCGCACTGGTTCGACGGCGTCATCGCCATCGAGGACATGGCGATGTTCGGCCACCTGCGCCCCAAGCCCGACGCCCGCATGCTGCGCCGGCTGGCCGCGCGGCTGGGCGTGGCGCCCGGCCGCTGCGTGCTGGTGGAAGACACGCTGGTGCACCAGAAGGCCGCCCGCCGTGTCGGCATGGGCACGGTGTGGATGCAGCGCTGGACTCGCGGCGCCGGCTGGGGCTCGGCGGCGGCCCCCCGGCTGGCGAGGAGGCCGGTCTACGTCGACCGGCGGGTCGGCACGCTGCGTGATCTGCTGCGCCGCCGCATCGGTTGATCGCAGTGCGGTGTGGCGTGGATTGACATCGCGGCGGCCCGAAATTCAGTGTTTACGAGCCCCAGGGTCCTGCCGGGGCGTGTGCCAGAATGCCCTGAACCCCCACCTGCCAGCCCGCGCTGCGATGTCCGAGACGTCTGAAGTACCTGTCGTCCCCGACACCGCTGGCACCCCGGGCAGCGAAGCGGCGGCGCCCGCGCGAAAACGGCCGCGCCCCGGTGAGCGCCGGGTGCAGATCCTGCAGACGCTGGCCGCGATGCTCGAACAGCCCGGCGCCGAGCGCATCACCACTGCGGCGCTGGCGGCCCGCCTCGAAGTGAGCGAAGCCGCGCTGTACCGCCACTTCGCCAGCAAAGCGCAGATGTTCGAAGGCCTGATCGATTTCATCGAGTCGAGCGTTTTCACACTCGTCAACCAGGTCGTCGAGCGTGACGCCTCGGGCGCCGTGCAGGCGCAGAAAATCACGACCGTGCTGCTGCAGTTCGGTGAAAAAAACCCCGGCATGACGCGCGTGATGGTCGGTGACGCGCTGGTCTTCGAGCACGAACGACTGGGTTCGCGCATGAACGTTCTTCGACCGTGTCGAATCGCAGTTGCGCCAGAGCTTGCGGCTGGCGGCCGAGGCGGCCGGCTCGGCCACGCCGACGGTCGACGCGAATGCGCTGGCGTCAGCGCTCACTTCGCTGATCGTCGGTCGGCTGCAGCGTTATGCGCGATCGGGCTTTCGTCGCCTGCCGACCGAATACCTCGACCTGGCGCTGCTGCGGCTGGCGGCCTGAGAGGGGTGGACATCGAGGTCGGCGGCGCCCGGCTGCGTCTGCTGCCGCAGCGCGCGGCATTTCTCCCTGACCATGCCACGCTGCTGATTGCCGACGCCCATATCGGCAAGGCGGTTTCGTTCCGCCGCCTCGGCGTGCCGGTGCCGCGCGGCACCACCGGCGAGACACTGGCCAGGCTCGACGATCTGCTGGCCGGCACCGGCGCACACCGGATCGTCTTTCTCGGTGACCTGCTGCATTCGGCGCGCGGGCGGGGCCAGGCCACGATCGACGCCGTGACGGCCTGGCGCCGCCGCCACGCCAGGGTCGAATTGACGCTGATCCGTGGCAACCACGACCAGCATGCCGGCGACCCGCCGGCATGCTGGGGCGTGGAGGTGCTGGGCGGCCCCTTGCGCCTGGGAGGGCTGGCGCTGACCCACCACCCCGAGCCGCTGACCGGCGCTTATGTGCTGGCCGGCCACCTGCACCCTGCGGTGCTGCTGGGTGGCCGCGCCCATGACCGGCTGCGCCTGCCGTGTTTCCACTTCGGCCCGACGGTCGGCGTGCTGCCGGCCTTCGGCGCGTTCACAGGCATGCACGTCATCGCCCCCGCGCCTGGCGACCGCGTCTTCGTGGCCGCAGGCGACGCCGTCCGTCTTTTGCCCGCCTGACTACACTTCGGAGCATGTCGACTTCCCCCTTCGAATCCCTGATGGCGCGCGCCGAATCGGTGCTGGCGCGTCTTGAAGCCGTGTTGCCGCGTGCCGCTGCGGCGCCCGACTGGGCGGCCTCGGTGGCTTTTCGGTATCGCAAGCGCGCTGGCCTGGCGTTGACCGGCGTGCTGGAACCGGTGCGCCATGTCGCCACCATCCGCCTGTCGGAACTGAAGGAAGTCGATCCGCAGAAAGAGCGGCTGTTGCGCAACACCGCGCAGTTCGTCGCCGGCCTGGGCGCCAACAACGTGCTGCTGACCGGCGCACGCGGCACCGGCAAGAGCTCGCTGATCAAGGCCTGCCTGAACGAGTTTTCGGCGCGGGGCCTGCGGCTGATCGAGGTCGACAAGGCCGATCTGGTCGACCTGCCCGACATCGTCGACCTCGTGGCCGAGCGCCCCGAACGTTTCATCGTCTACTGCGACGACCTCAGCTTCGGTGACGGCGAGCCGGGCTACAAGGCGCTGAAGAGCGTGCTCGACGGCTCGGTGGCGATGGCCAGCGACAACGTGCTGATCTACGCCACCAGCAACCGCCGCCACCTGCTGCCCGAGACGATGAAGGAGAACCTGAGCTACCGCCACACCGAAGACGGCGAGGTGCACCCCGGCGAGGCGGTGGAGGAGAAGATCTCGCTCTCAGAGCGGTTCGGCCTCTGGATCAGTTTCTACCCCTTCACCCAGGATGAGTACCTGGCGATCACGGCGCAGTGGCTGCGTTCGGCCGGCGTGAGCGACGCAGCGATCGCGGCGGCGCGCGCCGAATGCCTGGTGTGGGCGCTGGAGCGTGGCTCGCGCTCTGGGCGCGTCGCGTTCCAGTTTGCGCGGGACTATGCCGGGCGGCATGGTGGGTGAACGCACGGCGGTAGATGTGGCGGTGGGCGTATTGATCGATCCGCAGGGCCGCTTTCTGCTGACCTCGCGCCCCGAGGGCAAGGTGTACGCCGGCTGCTGGGAGTTCCCCGGCGGCAAGCTCGAGGCGGGTGAGACGGTGGAGCAGGCGCTGCGCCGTGAGCTCTTCGAAGAACTCGGCATCACCATCGGCCCGACGCACCCCTGGCAGGTGGAAACGATGGACTACCCGCATGCCCGTGTGCGCCTGCATTTCTGCAAGGTATTCGAGTGGTCAGGGATTTTCGAGATGCGCGAGCAGCAGCGCATGGCCTGGCAGACGCTGCCGGTGACGGTGTCGCCGGTGCTGCCGGGCACCGTGCCGGTGCTGCAATGGTTCGCCGTCGAGCGGGGCTTTGCCGGCGAGACGCATGTGCAAGTTGGCTAGACTTCCGGCATGAACTGGCTGGACCAAGTGAAGTGGGACGCGCAGGGCTTGTTGCCCGTGATCGCCCAGGAAGTCGGCAGCAACGACGTGCTGATGTTCGCCTGGATGAACCGCGAGGCGCTTGCCGAGACGGCGGTGCGTGGCCAGGCCGTCTACTGGAGCCGCTCGCGGCAGCGGCTGTGGCACAAGGGAGAGGAGTCGGGCCACTTCCAGCAGGTGCATGAGATGCGCCTGGACTGCGACGCCGACGTGCTGCTGCTGAAGGTGACGCAACTCGGCCGCAAGCCCGAAGAGCCGTCGATTGCCTGCCACACAGGGCGCCACAGCTGCTTTTTCCAACGTTTCGAGAATGGCGCCTGGCACACGGTGGAGGCGGTGCTGAAAGACGCCGAGAGCATCTACAAATGAGCCCGAGAGAGATCGATATCGACACCGAACGCGGTGGCAACGACACGCTGGCCAGGCTGGCCGCAGTCATCGACTCGCGGCGCGGCGGCGACCCCGACAAGAGTTACGTCGCACGCTTGTTTTCCAAGGGCACCGACGCCATCTTGAAGAAGATCGGTGAAGAAGCCACCGAGACGGTGATGGCCGCCAAGGACGGTGACCGGCAGAAGATCGTCGGCGAGGTGGCCGATCTGTGGTTCCACACGCTGGTGGCACTCAGCGCGTTCGATCTGAAGCCGGCCGACGTGCTGGCTGAACTCGAGCGGCGCCAGGGGCTTTCCGGGCTGGACGAATTTGCCTTGCGCAAAGTACGCGAACGAGAGGTGAAAGAATTATGAACCAGGTTGTCAATGTCGCCTCGCGCGACAGTTCGCTGAAGACCGTCGGTCATATCAGCTATCTGCTGCACACTGTCGTGGCGGTGGGGGCGGTGCTGCCCGGCGCGCAGGCCAGCGTGCTGCTGTTGCTGGTAGCGTTCATCATCGACGTCGTCAAGCGCGGGGATGCTGTCGGCACCTGGCAGGAATCGCACTTCAGCTGGCGCATCCGTACCGTGCTGTGGGCCGGCGGCCTTTACCTGGTCACCGCGCCGCTGTGGTTGCTGTTGGTGGCGCCGGGATGGATCGCCTGGACGCTGATCTCGATCTGGTTCCTCTACCGCGTCGTGCGTGGCTGGATGAACCTGAACGGCAACCGGGCGATGCCGGCATGAGTCGAGCTTCCGACCCGAACTGCATCTTCTGCAAGATCGTCGCCGGCCAGATTCCGGCGCGCAAGGCGTATGAAGACGAGGAACTTCTGGCCTTCCACGACATCCACCCCTGGGCGCCCGTGCATGTGCTGATCATCCCGAAACAGCACATCGTGACGTTGGCCGAGGTCGGGCCCGAGCACCACGCGCTGCTCGGCCGCATGCTCGGCCTGGCCCCGCGGCTGATGCACGAACTGGGCGTGAGCAACGGCTTTCGCACGCTGATCAATACCGGCCCCGACGGCGGGCAGGAGGTCTACCACCTGCACATGCACGTGATGGGCGGGCCGCGGCCCTGGCTGAAAGGCTGACGCGACCGCGGCAGCCGCGGGCTGCCTTGTTTTGCCGCGCCGGACGTCCGTCGCCTCCGGTTTTCGGCCCTGACACCGGCGCGTCTTGCCCGCTCACCTAGAATTCAAGCCAACTCTTCAGGAGAACGATCATGGGTTCATTCAGCATCTGGCACTGGCTCATCGTCTTGCTGGTCGTGGTGTTGATCTTCGGCACCAAGAAGCTCAAGAACATCGGCGCCGACCTCGGCGGCGCTGTCAAGGGCTTCAAGGACGGTGTCAAGAGCGGCGGCGACGCCGCGGCCGACGCGCCGGCGACGCCCGCGCAGCAGGTCACCACGCAGCGCGGCAACGACGCCAACACCGTCGACGTCGAGGCCAAGACCAAGTCATGACATGTTCCCGCCGCGCCCGCGTTTGTCCGAGCGCTGAATGATCGACTTCGGCTTCGACAAGCTGGCGTTGATCGGCGCGGTGGCTCTCATCGTCATCGGCCCCGAGAAGCTGCCCAAGGTGGCGCGCACGGTCGGCCATCTGTTCGGCAAGGCGCAGCGCTACGTGGCCGATGTCAAGGCCGAAGTCAACCGATCCATCGAGCTCGACGAGCTCAAGAAGATGAAGAGCGAGTTCGAGGACGCGGCCCGCAACGTCGAGAAGACCGTGAACCAGGAAGTGCGTGACGCGAGCAGCGGTTTCGAGAACGACTGGAAGGGCGCCACTTCGGGTCTCGATAGTCATTTGAGCATCGGCTCGCCTTATGAGCCGCTGATGCCGCCACCGGCCTATCGGCCGCCGAAGAAGAACTGGCGGCTCAAGCGCGGCGCCACTCCGCAGTGGTACAAGCAGCGCACCGGCATCCGCGCCAAGGCGCAGTCGGGCGCGGCGCGCGTGGCGCGTTTCAGGCCGCCCGGCGCCCGTCCCGCGCCATGAGCGACGCGCCCAAACCGAAAGACGAACTCGAAGGCAGCGAGGCGCCCTTCGTTTCGCATCTGGTCGAACTGCGCGACCGGCTGGTGCGCGCCGTCATCGCGATCGGCATCGCATTCGCCGTGCTGGCGTTCTGGCCCGGGCCGTCGGGCCTCTATGACCTGCTGGCCGCGCCGCTGGTGGCACACCTGCCCAAGGGCGCCACGTTGATCGCCACCAACGTCATCTCGCCCATCCTGGTGCCGCTGAAGATCACCCTGATGGCCGCTTTCATGCTGGCGCTGCCGATGGTGCTGTACCAGGTGTGGGCTTTCGTGGCACCGGGCCTCTATTCGCACGAGAAGAAGCTGATGCTGCCGCTGGTGATCAGCAGCACGGTGCTGTTCGTCGCCGGGGTGGCGTTCTGCTACTTCCTGGTCATTCCGGGCATGTCGCGCTTTATCCAGGCTTTCGCGCCGGCAAGCATCACGGCAGCACCAGATATCGAGCAGTATTTCGGCTTCGTGCTGACGCTATTCTTCGTCTTCGGCATCGCCTTCGAGGTGCCGATCGCGGTGATCGTGCTGGCCCGCATGGGCATGGTGACCATCCCTCAACTGAGGGCGTTCCGCGGTTATTTCATCGTTGCCGCCTTCATCATTGCCGCCGTGGTGACGCCGCCCGATGTCATCTCGCAACTGGCGCTGGCCATCCCGATGGTGATCCTCTACGAGATCGGCATCATCGCCGCGCAGGTGTTCATCAAGCACACGCAGGCGCCGGACAGCGAGCCTGCCGTCAGCGATAAACCGACTGAGAACCCCAGCGACAAGCCGGCAGGCTGACGAGCGCGGCGGCCTTTCAGCGTGCCCTGGCCGGTTTTCCGGCTGCCGGCCGCTGAGCCACCGTCAGCGTCAGATCCATCGCCTTGTCGCCGCGTTGCACCCCCACCACGGCCTGACTCTGCGGCACCAGCGCGGCCACCGCCGCCAGCAACTGCGCGGTGTTCGCCACCGGCGCGCTGCCGATGCGCAGCACGACGTCGCCCGGACGCATGCCGCCCTGGCTGGCCGGGCCGTTCTGCAGCACCCCGGTGACCAGCACGCCTGTCTTGATGGGCAGGCCGAAACTCTCGGCGAAGTCGGCCGTCAGTTCGCGTGTTTCGACGCCGATCCAGCCGCGCGTGACCTGGCCATCGCGCACCAGGCTCTCCATCACCTGGCGCGCGGTATCGACCGGGATCGCGAAGCCGATGCCCATGCTGCCGCCGCTGCGCGAGAAGATGGCCGTGTTGATGCCCACCAGGCTGCCGGCGGCGTCGACCAGCGCGCCGCCCGAGTTGCCAGGGTTGATGGCGGCATCGGTCTGGATGAAGTTCTCGAAGGTCGACAGCCCCAGCCGGTTGCGGCCGAGCGCGCTGACGATGCCCGAGGTGACCGTCTGCCCGACGCCGAAAGGGTTGCCGATGGCCAGTACCGCATCGCCCACCTGCAGCAGGGCGATGTTGCCGAAAGTGATGACGGGCAGGCGCCCCGCTTCAATCTTCAGCACCGCCAGGTCGGTTTCGGGGTCGGTGCCGATCAGGCGCGCGCTCGCCTGGCGGCCGTCGGCAAGCTGTACCTCGATCTCGTCGGCGCCTTCGATGACGTGGTTGTTCGTCAGCAGGTAGCCCTCGGGCGAGACGATGACGCCGGAGCCCAGGCCGGTCTGCGGCTGCTGGCGCTGCTGCGCGCCGCCTTCGCCGAAAAAGAAGCGGAATGCCGGGTCGTCGGCGTGCGGGTTGCGCGCCGCCATCTTGCTGGCCACGATGCTGACGACGGCTGGTGCGGCCTGTTTGGCGGCCAGCGCATAACCAGGCAGCGCGCCCTGCAGATAGGCCAGCGCCGGGGCGCCCGAGGCGGGCCGCGCCGGTGCTTCGGCGCTGGTCAGCGTGGGCGCGGGCCGTGCGACGGCAGCGCCCGGTGCGAACGCCGGCAGCCACTGCGGCTTCAGCGTCGTCACCACGAAGAGCAGCGCCACCGCGACAGTGACGGCCTGCGAGAATACGAGCCAGGTTGTACGCCACATGCTGGGGAGGGGTCGGCACCATGGCCGCACGCATTGAAAATGAAGCCGGCCTGCGCGAACTGCCGTGGCCGGACCTGTTGCAGGATTATGGGCCGAGCGGCCTGTTTGCCGAGGCACGGCGCGGGGCGGCCTGCGTCGCCCGCGGCCAGCATGCCAGCATGCATGGCTTTGCAGCGCGCAGGGTGGAGCCTTGGTGAAACCATTGCTGCTGACGATGGGCGATGCCGTCGGCATCGGCCCTGAAATCCTGGTCGCTGCCTTCCTGCGCGGTGAAGCTGCCGGCTGCGTCGTCATCGGCGATCCGGCCGTGGTGCGCCGCGCCGCGGCGCTGCGCCGCGAAGGCGCGGCCATGATTGCAGTCATCGAAAATCTCGTTGACCTGCCCGAGGTGCCGCCCGGTTGCCTGCCGGTGCTGGTGCCGCCCGGCTTGCCCGAGGGCCTGGCAACGCTGCCCTGGGGCCGCATCGCCGCGCCCTGCGGCGCGGCGGCGGCGCGCTGCATCGAGGCCGCAGTGCGTCTGCTGCGCGCCGGCGAGGCTGCCGCGCTGGTCACCGCGCCCATCCACAAGGAAGCGCTCTCGGCTGCCGGCGTGGGCTACCCCGGCCACACCGAGATGCTGCAGACGTTGGCCGCGGAGGGCGGTGAACTGCCGCCGGTTCGCATGATGTTGGCCAACGACGAGCTTCGCGTGGTGCTGGTGACGATCCACGTCTCGCTACGCCGGGCCATCGAACGGCTCGACTTCGACGGCGTGCTCGACACCATCCGCATCGCCCACCAGGCCGGCGTGGCTGCGGGCGTGGCCAGGCCGCGCATCGCCGTGGCGGGGCTCAACCCGCATGCCGGCGAAGGCGGCCTGTTCGGCGACGAAGAGCAGCGTTTCATCGCCCCGGCCGTGCTGGCGGCGCGCGCTGAGGGCCTGGACGCCAGCGGTCCCTATGCGCCGGACACCGTCTTCATGCGCGCCCGCAACGCCCCGGCTCACCCGGGCGAGTTCGACATGGTCGTGGCGATGACGCACGACCACGGGCTCATCCCGGTCAAGTACCTGGGCGTGGAGACGGGCGTCAACGTCACGCTGGGCCTGCCCTTCGTGCGCACCAGCCCCGACCACGGCACGGCGTTCGACATCGCCGGCCGGGGTTCGGCCGACCCGGCCAGCCTGACGGCCGCCATCCGCATGGCGCGCCGGTTGGCTGGCCTTGGCTGACGCTCAGCCCGGCCGCAGCGAGGCCAGTTGCCGCCGGGCGCGAGCCGTGGCACGTTCCAGCAGGTAGGCGCTCTCGAACGCCCGCAGGCGCCCGGTCTCGCACATGCGCACCAGCATGCGCTGCGTGAGCGAGACGGCCTGCCGGTGTTTCTTGCCGTGCGTGAAGACGAAGAAGCTGCGGCCCGGGCTGATGTGCGAAAGTCTGGCCTTCTGCCATGCGCCCTCGAGGTTCATCTGATAGGCAAAGCCGATCTGCACATGGTCGGCGAGCGACTTGCCCTGCATCGGTTCCAGCGGCTCGGCCACCGCCGCGGTCGGCCCCAGGCCTTCGATCTCGATGTCCACCGCCGACACTTCCGGCTCGGCGCTCAGATCGAGGTCGAGCTTGCCGTTCCAGTCGACCGCCGATTCGTCGACCAGGCCGATGCGCCGCGCTTCCTCGGCGCTGAAGCGAGGCGCCATCAACTCGTCGGTGAGTACCGGCAACTGGATGGCGGTGGCTGCCGCGACCGACACGGCGGCCTGCGAGGGCAAGCTGCGCTCCAGCGCGCCGTCGACGCGCTTGACCAGCAGGTTGTAGTCGAGCAGCCGCGCGCCGGGCGCCTTCAGAGACTCGGCATGCGCCGGCAGCAATTGGCCGAAGAAGGCGCGGCGGGACTCCGGCGGCCAGCCTATGAGTTCCATGCCCTCGGTCAGTTCCTGCATCAGCTTGGGCAGGTCGGCCAAGAAGGCCTTGCGGTGCGCCGGCGAAGCCTTCGGCTGCACGCTCATGAAGAGTTCCCGGCCGGCATGGCGCAAGCGCTGCACGCGCCCGCTGTCGGGGCCGTCGCGCGCGGCGGCTCGCACCAGCACCTGGCTCCACACCTTGCCGATGAAGTCGCGCACGAAGTCGGGCGCGGTCAGGCCTTGCAGGTCGCCCTGCAACTGCTGCGCATAGAGCGCGCGCAGCCGCAGGTCGTCTTCCTTGGCCGACAGCAACTGCGTGGCGTCGCCGTCGGCGTCGACCTCGCTGCGCGCCTGCTCGGCGATGAAGCTCTCCAGCGCGGCGAGTTTGTCTTCGTAGAGTTCGATCTGCTCGAAATCGCCCTCGACGACCTGCTCGACGAGTTCGCGCACCTTGGCCAGGAAGCGCTGCGCGCCTTCGTCGGCGAAGTCCTCGAAGGCCGCGCCCAGCGAGGCCACGCGGTTGACGAAACGGCGTACCGGATGGCGGCGTGACGAGAAGAAACTCGGATCGCCGAGCGCGGCGCGCAGCACCGGCAACTGCAGGCGGGCGATCTGGCGCGCCATTTGCGGCGCCACCTTGGGGTCGGAGAGAATCTGGTCGAACAGGGTGCCGATGACGTCGATCACCATGTGATCGAGCGAGCCGGTGGCGGCCTGGCGCAACTCTTCGCGGTGGGCGCGGATCAGGTTGGCGGGCATCGGCGCGCTATAGGCGCCGCCGCCGTTGCCGTCGCCGCCATCGTCCCAGTCGCCGGCCGCGCCGCCTCGGCCCCCGCCACCGCCGCTGAAGTCGGTGTAGGCCAGGCGCCGTATCAAAGCCATCATCGCCGGATCGACCTGGCCGAGCGCCGAACCCTGGCCGCCGCCCTGCCGGCCGCTGCGCGTGGAAGGCCCGAAACCACCGCCCGGTCGTCGGCTGCCGTAGCGGCTGTCGAAGCCGCCGGCCGCCGAGGGCCCACTGGTGGTCGGGCCGCCGGTCGGAGCCCCGCTGGTGCTGTGGGCGCCGCGGCTGCGCGAGTCGTCGTCCATGCCCGCCGGCCGGTTCACGCTGTCGTGGCCCGCGGTGGCACCGCGCGGCTCGGTGGTGCGCACGCTCAGACTGGCGGCCTGCACGCCAGCGCGCCGCAGATCCCCGATGATGTCCTGGTAGGTGCCGCGCAGCACGCCGCCGAGCGAACGGCCGATCTCGGCGCCCAGCACCTTGCGGATGTCGGCACGGTCGGAGACCGGTTCGATGCCGCGCATCATCGCGTGGCCGACGGTTTCCGGTCGCAAGGGGTTGCGCAGCGCGCCCAGCAGCGAAGCGACATAGGAGTCGAGTTCGCGCAGTTCCCACTCGCAGCCGTGGCCGTATTCGAGGGCGAAGCGCTCGGCCGCGACCTGCATCTCGACCTCGCGGTCCTCCACCAGGCTGAGCGCGTCCCAGCCGGCGGATGCGTTGCCAGGCGCCGCGCCGCTGCGTGGCGACACTTCGCGTGTCACACGTTCATCGAAGCCGTCGTTGAAGGCGAGGATGAACATCGCCGACTTGCGGTTCAGCTCGAACTGCGCGCCCAGCAGGCTGTCGCGCTGGTGGGTGTTGCCGGCCGCCAGCGCGGTCAGCCCCAGGCTCTCGACGGTGCGTTCGACCGCCTCGCGAGCCGCGAGTTTGAGCCGCTGGACGGCCGCTTCCAGCGGGGCGGGCAGGCGGTGTACGGGGTTGGGATTCATGCAGGCAGCATCTGCCGGCTAGTATGCGGCATGCCGCAGGCGGCCATGCCGGCGGCGCGGCCCGTCACCTGCGGATGGCGTTACTTCTTCAGCGAGTCGCGTATTTCACGCAACAGCAGCACGTCCTCGGCGGGCGGAGCCGGCGGCGCAGGTGGCGCTGCCGGCGCTTCGCGCTTCAGGCGGTTGATCTGCTTGACCATCATGAAGATGATGAACGCCAGGATGATGAAGTTCAGCGCCACCGTGATGAAACTGCCATAGGCGAAAACCGCGCCCACCTTTTTCGCCTCGACCAGCGTGGTGACCGCCGGGCCGGACAGCTGCACGTAATAGTTGCTGAAGTCCAGGCCACCCACGACGCGGCCGACGATCGGCATGATGATGTCGCTGACGAGCGAGTCGACGATCTTGCCGAAAGCCCCGCCGATGATCACGCCGACCGCGAGGTCGACCACATTGCCCTTGGTGGCGAATTCCTTGAACTCTGAAACCATGCCCATGCTGAGAACTCCGTATATTTTTCTCGGCGCACGTCGATAAAGAGGTTCGTGCATCCTTGCGGTTGAAGGGGCTGACGGTGGGGCCGTGCCCTTGAGTAGTCAAGCGGGCCGACCTGTCAGTCTGCATGAAGACAAGCCCGCTAGAATCCCGGGTTGACCCGAATCTCCCCAAGCATTCAGAGGAAATCCATGACCGACGCTGTCGACACCAGCAGACGCACCTGGATCGCCATCACCTGCGGCGCCGGCGCCGTGGGGGGTGTGGCGGTAGCAGTTCCGTTCGTCAGCAGCTTTGCACCATCGGAGCGCGCCCGCGCTGCCGGCGCGGCCGTGCAGGCCGACATCAGCACGCTCAAGCCCGGCGAGAAAATGACCGTGGAATGGCGCGGCAAGCCGGTGTGGATTGTTCGCCGCACGCCGGAGCAGCTGGCAGAACTGCCCAAGCTCGACCCGCAACTCGCCGACCCGAACTCCAAGCGAACCGCGTTGCCGATGCCGGAGTACGCGATGAACGTCGGGCGTTCGATCAAGCCCGAGTTCTTCGTCGGCGTGGGCATCTGCCCGCACCTGGGCTGCTCGCCCAGCGAAAAGTTCACGCCGGGCGCACAGACCTCGCTGCCCGACGACTGGGTGGGTGGTTTCCTGTGCCCCTGCCACGGTTCCACTTTCGACATGGCCGGTCGGGTCTTCAAGAACAAGCCCTCGCCGGACAACCTCGAAGTGCCGCCGCACATGTACTTGTCCGACACCGTGCTGTTGATCGGTGAAGACAAGAAGGCTTGAGCAAGCAGTAAACAGTTACAGGACACAAGTCGAAATGGCCGAATTCAAGGAAGCTCCCGCTGGCGCACCGGTGCCCGAACAGCTGATGACATGGGTGGACAACCGGTTTCCGGCCACCAAGCTCTTCAAAGAGCACATGTCGGAGTACTACGCGCCGAAGAATTTCAACTTCTGGTACTTCTTCGGCGCGCTGGCGATGCTGGTTCTGGTGATCCAGATCGTCACCGGCATCTTCCTGGTGATGCACTACAAGCCAGACGCTGCGCTCGCCTTCGCGTCTGTCGAATACATCATGCGCGACGTGCCCTGGGGCTGGCTGGTGCGCTACATGCACTCGACGGGCGCCAGCGCTTTCTTCATCGTCGTCTACCTGCACATGTGGCGCGGCATGATCTACGGCAGCTACCGCAAGCCGCGCGAATTGATCTGGATCTTCGGCTGTGCCATCTTCCTGGCGCTGATGGCCGAGGCTTTCATGGGCTACCTTCTTCCCTGGGGCCAGATGAGCTATTGGGGGGCGCAGGTCATCATCAACCTGTTCGCCGCCATTCCGTTCATCGGGCCCGACCTGTCTCTGCTGATCCGCGGTGACTTCGTCGTCGGCGACGCCACGCTGAACCGCTTCTTCGCCTTCCACGTCATCGCCGTGCCGCTGGTGCTGCTGGGCCTGGTGGTGGCGCACATCATCGCGCTGCACGAAGTGGGTTCGAACAACCCCGACGGCATCGAGATCAAGGCCCGTAAAGATCCGAAGACCGGGCACCCAGTCGACGGTATCCCGTTCCACCCGTACTACTCGGTTCACGACATCATGGGTGTCAGCGTCTTCCTGATGCTGTTCAGCGCGGTGATCTTCTTCGCCCCCGAGATGGGCGGCTACTTCCTCGAATACAACAATTTCATCCCCGCCGACTCGCTGACCACGCCACTGCACATCGCTCCGGTCTGGTACTTCACGCCGTATTACTCGATGCTGCGCGCCGTCACCGACCCGATGGTCAACGTCTTCGCAGTCATCGTCGCGCTGGCGACGGTGTTGGCGGTGCTGAAGGGAGGCCTGGCCGGCGTCTGGAAGGTGGCCGTGCTGGTCGGCGGCTTGGCGCTGATCGTCGCACTGAAAGCTTTCGACGCCAAGTTCTGGGGCGTCGTCGTGATGGGCGTGTCAGTGTTGGTGCTGTTCCCGCTGCCCTGGCTCGACCGCAGCCCGGTCAAGTCGATCCGCTACAAGCCGAGCTGGAACAAGTGGCTGTACGGCATCTTCGTCATCAACTTTTTCGTGCTCGGCTATCTGGGCATCAAGCCGCCGTCGGACATCGGCACCCTTGTGTCGCAGATCGGCACCATCTTCTACTTCGGCTTCTTTCTGCTGATGCCCTGGTGGAGCCGGCTGGGCGAATTCAAGCCGGTGCCCGACCGGGTCACGTTCCAGCCCCATTGAGCGCCGCGTAGCCATGAAAACAATCAAGAAATTCATCATCGGGCTGCTCGCCTGTCTCTCGATCGGGTCGGTGCAGGCTGCGGCTGGCGGCATCGAATGGGACAAGTTCCCGAAAGAGCGCATCACCGACATGGCCGCTCTGCAGAATGGCGCCAAGCTGTTCGTCAATTACTGCCTCAACTGCCATCAGGCGGCTTTCATGCGCTACAACCGCATGCGCGACATCGGCCTGACCGAAGAGCAGATCAAGGCCAACATGGTGTTCACCGGCGTCAAGGTTGGCGACACCATGATGGTGGCGATGGCATCGAAGGACGCCAAGGCCTGGTTTGGCGGCCTGCCGCCCGACCTGACCGTGATCGCCCGCTCGCGCTCGGCCGCTGGCAAGGGCAGTGGCGCCGACTACATTTACACGTACCTGCGCACCTACTACCGTGACGAGGCGAAGGCCACCGGCTGGAACAACCTGGCGTTTCCTGGTGTCGGCATGCCTCACGTGCTGTGGGAACTGCAGGGCCAGCAGAACGCCGTCTTCGTCGAAGAAAAGGACCCGCATGACCCCACCAAGGTCGTGCACAAGTTCAAGAGCTTCGAGCCCATCACCGCGGGCACGCTTTCGCCTGCGGACTACAACCTGGCCGTGGCCGACCTGGTGTCTTTCCTGCAGTGGATGGGCGAGCCGGTTCAATCGCAGCGCGTACGCCTGGGCGTCTGGGTGATGCTGTTCCTGGCGGTCTTCACGGTGATCGCGTGGCGGCTGAACGCCAGTTTCTGGAAGGACATCAAGTAAGTTCGCATCGCATCGCATCGCAACCGGCCGGCCGGCCGGCCGGTTCTGTAGCGCAGTGGGGGCTTTGACGCGCCCACTGCGTTTTTGGCTTTTCCGGGATCCCCGTGGTCCCAAGTTTGATTGAGGGCTACCCGCCATGATGGTGCTTTACTCCGGAACCACTTGCCCGTACTCGCATCGTTGCCGGTTCGTCTTGTTCGAAAAGGGCATGGATTTCGAGATCCGTGACGTCGATCTCTTCGCCAAGCCCGAAGACATTGCGCTAATGAACCCGTACAACGAGGTGCCTATCCTGGTGGAGCGCGACCTCATCCTGTATGAGTCGCACATCATCAACGAGTACATCGACGAACGTTTCCCGCACCCGCAGCTGATGCCCGGCGACCCCGTGGCGCGTGCCCGCGTGCGCCTGTTCCTCTTCAACTTCGAGAAGGAGCTGTTCGCCCATGTGAATCTGCTCGAAGGGCGCGGCGTCAAGGCCACCGACAAGCAGCTTGAAAAGGCGCGCAGCCAGATCCGTGACCGGCTGACGCAGTTGGCGCCGATATTCCTGAAGAACAAGTACATGCTCGGCGACGACTTCAGCATGCTCGACGTTGCCATCGCTCCGCTGCTCTGGCGTCTGGACTATTACGGCATCGACCTGTCGAAGAACGCCGTGCCTCTGCTCAAGTACGCCGAGCGCATCTTCTCGCGCCCTGCCTACATCGAGGCGCTGACGCCGTCTGAGAAGGTCATGCGGAAATGATCCCTCCCCGCAGCGGCTGCGCCGCTCCCCATGGACCCGCAGGGGCCAGCGAGGGCCCCGGGGGCGACGCCAGCGGCCCTGCAAAGCCGGTTCTGCGGCGTCCGCCTGGTCACTGACGCGATGGCGACCGGGCCGATCACCGACAACCAGGGCACGTCGACGCGGCCCTATCTGCTGCGCGCACTGCACGACTGGTGCACCGACAACGGCTTCACGCCGTACATCGCGGTATTCGTCGACGCCAGCGTGCAGGTGCCGATGGAGTACGTGAAGAACAACGAGATCGTGCTCAACGTCGGCTTCGAGGCCACCAGCAGCCTGAAGCTCGGCAACGAGTTCGTCGAGTTCAAGGCTCGCTTTGGCGGCAGTGCGCGCGACATCGTCGTCCCGATCGACCACGTGGTGGCGATCTACGCCCGCGAAAACGGCCAGGGCATGGCCTTCCCCGTGCCCACCGACGGCGGCGCCACCAAGGTGGGCGGGCCAGTCTCCGTGCCGGGCCCGGGAACCACGGCCACGCCTGCCGGCGCCGGCAGGGGGCCGACGCCGCTGCGTGGCTTGCGGCTTGCCAGCTCCGAGCCCGAGGCGCTGCCCATCCCGCCTGCCGCTGGCGACGAAGGCCCGCCGGCCGATGAGCCTCCTGACCCGCCCGACGCGCCCGCGAGGCCGTCGCTCAAGCGCATCAAGTAAGTCTGCAGCCTAGAATTTCACCCTGTCGCCGGCTTAGCTCAGTTGGTAGAGCACCCGCCTTGTAAGCGGAAGGTCTTCGGTTCGATTCCGAAAGCCGGCACCAGCACTCGAAACGGTGGCGCCAAGGGCGATCAAGCGCCTTCATCTCCCAGTTCAGCCGGTTCGCGGCAGCACCTTGACGCGGATCGGCGTGGCCTGTCCGCGCTGCGCCAGCAAGGCTTTTTCCAGCACCGGCAGCATCTGCCTCAGCTTGGCGGCGGCCGCGCCATTGGCCACCAGCACAGACCAGCCTTCGTCGTCGAGCGGCCCCGGGCGCATCTGACCGAGCAAGGCGGGCGGCAGCAGCGGTCGCAGCGCCTCGAAACACTCGTTGGACGCGCGCAGGCGTTGCATCAGCCGGCCCAGCGGCTCACTGCGGCCGAGCGCCGCGCCCAGCGGCACGGTCGACGAGGGCGGGTGGCGGATCGACATGGAACCCGAGTCTACCGACGCGGTGGCGCGCGCCGCGCGGCGGGCCTGCGCTCCGCCGGGTTGTCGCAAGCCCGGGTGTTAAAGTACCTCGCCCGCAGCTGCGGCCCGCCTTGAAAGTCAGCCGGGTCGCTCCATCTGCTCTGGACTGCCCGTGTCGCGGGCCGCGCCCGCCCTCTACGGGCGATTTGCGGCCCGCGCCCGGTGCGGCTCCGTCACAAGCCCCCACGCCGTATGTTCCCCAAGATCCTCACCTCGCTGTTCGGCAGTCGCAATGACCGTCTGCTCAAGACCTACCGTCAGACGGTGGCGAAGATCAACTCTCTGGAGCCGCAGTTCGAGGCGCTCGACGACGCCGCGCTGCGCGCCAAGACCGATGAGTTCCGCCAGCGCCTGGCGCAGGGCACCGCGCTCGACGACCTGCTGCCCGAGGCCTTCGCGGTGGCGCGTGAGGCCGGCAAGCGCACGCTGAAGATGCGCCACTTCGACGTGCAGCTGGTGGGCGGCATCGCCCTGCACCAGGGCAAGATCGCCGAGATGCGCACCGGCGAGGGCAAGACCCTGATGGCCACGCTGCCGGTCTACCTGAACGCGCTGGAAGGCAAGGGCGTGCATCTGGTCACCGTCAACGACTACCTGGCCCGGCGTGACGCCGAATGGATGGGCCGCATCTACAACTTTCTCGGCCTGACTGTCGGTGTCAACGTGCCCGGAATGCAGCGCGAGGAAAAGCAGGCCGCATTCGCCGCCGACGTCACCTACGGCACGAACAACGAGTTCGGCTTCGACTACCTGCGCGACAACATGGTCTACGAGACCGCCGACCGGGTGGCGCGCGGCCTGAGCTACGCCATCGTCGACGAAGTTGATTCGATCCTGATCGACGAAGCCCGCACGCCGCTCATCATCAGCGGCCAGGCTGAAGACCACACCGACATGTACGTGCGCATCAACGCCGTCGTGCCGCAACTGACGAAGCAGATCGGCGAGGCCGACCCGCGCACCGGCGAGGGCGTCATCGAGGCCGGTGACTTCACCGTCGACGAGAAGACGCACCAGGTTTACCTGACGGAAAGCGGTCACGAGAAGGCCGAGCAGATGCTGACCGAGGCCAGCCTGCTGCCGCCCGGCGCCAGCCTCTACGACCCCGCCAACATCGCGCTGATGCACCACGTGTACGCGGCCCTGCGCGCCAAGCACCTCTACAACCGAGACCAGCATTACGTGGTGCAGAACGGCGAGGTGGTGATCGTCGATGAATTCACTGGCCGACTGATGACGGGCCGGCGCTGGAGCGACGGCCTGCACCAGGCCGTGGAAGCCAAGGAAGGCGTGCAGATCCAGAGCGAGAACCAGACACTCGCGTCCGTCACGTTCCAGAACTACTTCCGCATGTACGGCAAGCTGTCGGGCATGACCGGCACCGCCGACACCGAGGCCTTCGAGTTCCAGGAAATCTACGGTCTTGAAACGGTGGTGATTCCGCCGAACCGGCCGACCATCCGCAAGGACGACAACGACCTCATCTACAAGACGACGAAGGAGAAGTACGACGCCGTCACCGAGGACATCCGTGACTGTTTCGAGCGTGGTCAGCCGGTGTTGGTCGGCACGACTTCGATCGAGAATTCCGAGCTGATCTCCGGCCTGCTGACGGAGGCCAAACTCCCGCATCAGGTGCTGAATGCCAAGCAGCATGCCAAAGAAGCAGAGATCGTTGCGCAGGCCGGGCGCCCGAAGATGGTGACGATCGCCACCAACATGGCGGGTCGCGGCACCGACATCGTGCTCGGCGGCAACGTCGAAAAGCAGGTCCAGTTCCTCGAAGCCGACGAGGCGCTGTCGCCCGATGAGCGCACAGCGCGCGCCAGGGTGCTGAACGACGAGTGGCAAGGCCTGCACGAGCAGGTGAAGTCGCTCGGCGGCTTGCGCATCGTGGCCACCGAACGCCATGAAAGCCGCCGCATAGACAACCAGTTGCGTGGGCGTTCGGGCCGCCAGGGCGACCCCGGCGCCAGCCGCTTCTACCTGAGTCTGGACGACCAGCTGATGCGCATCTTTGCGGGGGACCGCGTGCGCGCCATCATGGACCGCCTGAAGATGCCCGAGGGTGAGGCCATCGAGGCCGGCATCGTCAACCGCAGCATCGAGAGCGCGCAGCGCAAGGTGGAAGCGCGCAACTTCGACGTTCGCAAGCAGTTGCTGGAATATGACGACGTCAGCAACGACCAGCGCAAGGTCATCTATCAGCAGCGCAACGAAATTCTGGAAGCCGCCTCGCTCGAGCAGCAGATCGGCGGCCTGAGGCAGAGCGCCATCACCGAGGTCGTGCGCACCTTCGTGGCCACCGAGAGTCTCGAAGAACAATGGGACCTCGCCGGCCTGGAGCGCGTGCTGAAGGAGGAATGGCAACTCGACGTCTCGTTGCGCAGCGAAGTCGAGAAGAGCGACAGCATCACCGACGACGACATCGTCGAGAAGGTGGTAGCGGCCGCCGACGCGCTGTTCAAGAGCAAGATCGACGCCGTTGGCGGCGAGCAGTTCACGCCCTTCATGCGCATGGTGCTGCTGCAGTCGATCGACTCGCACTGGCGCGAGCACCTGGCGGCTCTCGACTACCTTCGTCAGGGCATTCACCTGCGCGGCTACGCGCAGAAGAACCCGAAGCAGGAATACAAGCGCGAGGCCTTCGAGCTGTTTTCGCAATTGCTCGACGTCGTCAAGCTGGAAGTCACGCGAACGCTGATGACGGTGCGCATCCAGTCGCAGGATCAGGCGGCGCTCGCCGCCCAGGCCATCGAGACGCAGGCCAGTCAGCTCTCCAACGTCACCTACACGAGCCCGAACGAAGACGGCAGCGTGTCGGTCGAGGCAGGCTCGTTGGCCGATGCGGCCAGCATGGCGCATGACGTCCCCAAGGTGGGGCGCAACGATCCCTGCCCGTGCGGCAGCGGCAAGAAGTACAAGGTCTGCCACGGCCGATTGGCCTGATCGACCCCAGGCGCGGGTCCACCCCGCACTGCCGGCGAGTCGGCGCAACCATGGCCTGCCGCCTCGTTCCGCAGGCCATTTTTTCGGCCCGCGCGCCGCTGGCACCCGGTGGGGCCGCCCGTCAGCGCACACGGTCGCTGTCGCTGACACGCGGGCACCCCCCGAAACAGGGGGGCGGGGTTCTGCGGAGCGAACCCGGGTGCAAAGCTTGCTAACCTAGCCCTACATGACTTTCGTCACGGATTGGTGCAAGCAGGCATGCATTCGCAGTGGGGCACACACGCACCACGCGAATGTGTCGTTCATCCGCTGATCCGGGTGTCGAGCGTCTACTTTGGCCATCACCGCTGACCCGTCACGCCGACAAACCATTGTCGGCCTGGCACCGAATCTTCGGAAAGTCTCTTTGATCAGCCCTCAACCATTCAAGGGGTTCCATGAAAAAGTTCATTCGACAACTGGCAGGTTGCGCCGCCCTCGTCGGCGCCGCGATGTTGCCTATGGCTCACGCGGCGACCGTCATTGACTTCGAAGGTGATGCGCTGGCCGGCCTGTACAACGATGGCGACAGCTTTTCGCAGGGCGGCTTCACGATGACGGCCAGCTACGACTTCGGCATCATCGGCACGGCGGGCGACCTCGGCAACGCGGGTCCGTCGGGCAACAGCACGCAGTTCTTCTTCAATTCCAACGACGGCTACCTGAGCCTGAAGACGAGCAATGGCGTGGCGTTCAGCCTCGAAGGCTTTTCGGCTGCTTTCGTGCCCTTGATCCCGTCGCCAGTGCCCAACCCCACCATCGTCATGGTGGCGTATGCCTTCACCGCTGACGGGCAGCAGTTCGGTACCGCCTGGAACTTCGCAGGCAGTTCCACGGACAGCAAGCCATTCGGCCTTTACGGCAATCCGCTTGACTTCGGCCGCTTCACCAATTTGAAGGAGGTGCAGTTTTTCGCATGCGTCTTCGACAATTCGATTTGCGGCACGCCCACGCAAAACAATGGCCAATTCGCGATCGACGATATCCGCGTCACGGCCGTGCCGGAACCCGGCACCTGGGCGCTGATGGCACTCGGCATCGCCGGCCTGATGCTCCGCAGCCGCCGCAGCCGCCGCAGCATCCGCTGAACCTCTGAACCTTCAGGAGTCATCAATGACATTTCCACGTTTTGCGCTCGCCGCCGGCATGTTTGCCGTGGCCTGCGCCGCGGGTGCCGCCACGGCACCAGCCAAGGTCTACATCGTCCAGCTGGCTGATGCGCCCGCTGCCACCTACACCGGCACCATCAGCGGCCTTCCCGCCACCCGCCCCGCTGCAGGGGCCCGCCTCGACGCCCGTTCGCCGGCCGTGCGCGCCTACCTGCGCCACCTCGACGCCCAGCGCGCCAGTTCCATCGCGGCCGCTGGCAGCCCGAAGGTCATCCACCGCTACGGCATCACCTTCAACGGTTACGCGGCGGTCATGACGGCCAACCAGGCCAGGTCGCTGATGACCAAGGCCGGCGTGCTGTCGGTCAGCCCGTCCGAAATCCGCAAGCTCGACACCACGACCACACCTGCTTTCCTGGGCATCAGCGCCCCGGGCGGCATCTGGTCGATGCTCGACGCCAACTCGAAGCAGGTGAAGGGCGAAGACGTCATCATCGGCGTCATCGACGGCGGTGTATGGCCTGAAAATCCATCGTTCGGCGACAAGGCCGATGCGCTTGGCGCGCCGGTCGCCTACAACGGCGTTGGCACCCCGGTCTACGGCCCGGCGCCAGCCAAATGGAACGGCACCTGCCAGGTCAGCTCGGTAGCGGGTGACAAGAGCTTCAGCACCGCGATGTGCAACAACAAGCTGCTTGGCGCCCGTTATTACGCGGACAGCTTCAAGGCTTCCGGCGCGGTAATGGCGTCTTTCGAATGGGATTCGCCGCGTGACGGCGACGGCCACGGCACGCACACCTCGTCCACCGCAGGCGGCAACAACAATGTGCAGGCCAAGATCGACGGCGCCGCCGTCGGTGCCATCTCGGGCATCGCGCCGCGCGCCCGCCTGTCGGTCTACAAAGTCTGCTGGAACGCGACGGTAAGCACCAGCACAGGCTGCTACACGGCCGATACGCTGAAGGCCATCGACGACGCCGTCGCCGACGGTGTCGACGTCATCAACTTCTCTGTCAGCGGCACGAAGACCAACTTTCTCGACGCCGTCGAGATTTCTTATCTGAACGCCGTCACTGCGGGTGTGTTCGTGGCCTCTTCGGCCGGCAACAGCGGCCCGGGCAACGAAGTCGCCCATATCAGCCCCTGGATGATGACGGTGGCAGCGTCCACCCACGACCGCGCGGCCTTCGCCGACCTGAACCTGGGCGACGGCAGCAGATTCACCGGCGTGTCGGTGTTCAGCGGCAACCTGCCGATCGCCCCGATGATCCTGTCCAACACCATTCCTGGCTCCGGACAGACGGTCAGCAACGCCAACCTGTGCATCCTCGGCAGCCTGGATACGACTGCAGCCATCGGCAAGATAGTCGTCTGCGACCGCGGCACCAATGCGCGTGTCGACAAGAGCGCCGAAGTCAAGCGGGTCGGTGGTGTCGGCATGGTGCTGATCAACCCGAGCCCGAACTCGCAGGTTGCCGATTTTCACAGCGTGCCCACCATTCACTTCGATTCGAACGTGCGCACCGCCATTCGCACCTACGCTGCCAGCGCAGGTGCCATTGGTTCGTTCAGCCCGCCGGCCGTGCCGCCGGCCGTCGTCGCCCCGCAGATGGCCAGCTTCTCGTCGCGTGGCCCGAACAAGGCCAACGGCAACATCTTGAAGCCGGACATCACCGGCCCGGGCGTGGACATCATTGCCGCCTACTCCGACCGCACGCTCACCACCGCACAGCATGCTGACGTGGTAGCTGGCACGCTGGTGCCGAACCCGAACGCCAATTCGATCTCCGGCACGTCGATGTCCAGCCCGCACGTGGCTGGAGCCGCGGCGCTGCTCAAGCAGCTGTACCCGACCTGGTCGCCGGCCGCCATCAAGTCCGCCATGATGACCTCGACCACCGATGTCAAGCTGCCTGACGGCACGCCTGACCTCGACCGCTGGGGTTATGGCGCTGGGCACATGAATCCGAACGGCTCGGCCAACCCCGGCCTCGTCTATGACGCCAGCGCAGCCGACTACGGCCGTTTCCTGTGCGGTGTGAACCTGGCGCCGCCGGCTTCCCTGGGCACCTGCGCCACGCTGGGCAGCACCCTGCCATCGAACCTGAACCTGGCCTCGATCACGGCTTCGGACGTCACGGGCAGCACCACGCTGACCCGCACGGTGAAGAACGTCAGCGGTGCAGCCGCCACGTTCAATGCAAGCGCCGTTTTGCCGGGCTGGACCGTGCTGGTGACCCCGTCGCAGCTGAACCTGGCCGCCGGTGCCACCGGCACCTTCACGGTCAAGCTGAGCAACACAGCTGGCACGACCGGCGTGTGGAGCTTCGGCAGCCTGTCCTGGAACGACGGTGTACGCAACGTGCGCAGTCCGCTGAGCGCGCGTGGCTTGGGCTTCTCGGCACCGTCCCAGGTGTCTGACGTCCGCGCTTCGGGCAAGGGCAGCAAGGTATTCACCATCGTCTCGGCCTACACCGGCAGCCTGCAGGTAGTTCCCAACGGTCTGGTCCCGGCCACCCGCAGTGCAGGTTTCGTGCTGACGAATGCCAGACAGTGCTTCAACACCACCGTGCCTGCCGGCGCGGAACAGGTGCGATTCCAGCTGTTCAACGCCGACACCGACGGCGCCGGCGCCACCGACCTCGACCTCGACGTCTTCAACGGCGCGAACGGCGTCGGCACCAACGTCGGCAGCAGCGGCGGCGGTGAATCCGAAGAGCTCGTGACGCTGACGGCGCCGGCTGGCGGCACCTACTCGGCTTGCGTGACCGGCTTCAACACCTCGGCGGCGGGTGCGAACTTCACCCTGTCGGGCTGGACAGTCGGTCCGACCGTCGGCACCACGCTGAAGGCAAGCGGCCCGGCCAGCGTCTATCTGGGCGGCACCGCCTCGATCGGCCTGAACTGGAACGTGCCTGCCGGCCAGCGTTACCTGGGCACCGTGATCTACAAGAACGGCGCTGCGGTTCTGGGCGGCACCACGGTGTTCGTCAACAACAAGTGAAACTGACCGGCCCTGACCCGAAAGGGTCCGGGCCGTAACCCGGGCGGTCACGGTGCCCAGGAAAAAACCCCGCGCAACTGAGAAGGTCCGCGGGGTTTTTGTTTTCCGGCCGGGCCACGCACGCAGGTTTGATGTCAGCGACTGGCCGGTCCGCCTCGCCCGGCCGACCCCTGCAGCTGGCAGGTTCTGGCGATGCCGCCTGCAGGCGCCGGGGCGGCCCTGCACACGGCGCCGGGATCGACGACGAACTGGCAGTTGGACACCCGGCCATCTGTCACCTGGGCCGCCTGCTGCGCAGCGTTGTGGTCGGCCACGGCGGGTGCCAGAGCTTCGGCATTCGTGACTGCAGTCGACCACGCCAGATAAGCCTCCGGCCCACCGCAAGACTTGTGACCGATGGCCACCGTGCGGCATTCGGCATCGGACTGGCAGCTTGCGCTGCCGATCAGCGTTTGCACAAGGGCCAGCCGCTCCGGGCCTGCCGGCAACGCTGTCACCGGCTGCGGCTCTGCCGCGCAGGCGGCCAGTGCGCTCAGCAGCAGCAGGCATGCAGCCTTTCGGCCAGGGTGTCGTCTGGGCAGCGAGAGCACGGGAATCGGTGGCATCGGCTGGGTGTCTGGGCGTGGATTGATTTTCATGGCCTGCGCATGGTGCCACCATCGCGGCCGCGTTCCTACAATCGGGGCCCCATCTCGCACCAAAGCACCCATGCCCGTCAATCTTCAAGCACCGGACCCCACCAGGCTCCTTGCCGTGCCCGGGGTGCTAATCGGCATCACCATGGCCGGCGTGCGCAAGGCCAACCGGCGTGACCTGGTGGTGCTGACGCTCGACGAAGGCAGTGCCGTCGCCGGCGTCTTCACGCAGAACCGCTTTTGCGCCGCACCCGTGCAACTGTGCCGCGAGCATCTGGCCCTCGCCGCCGCGGGTGGCTCGGGCATCCGGGCCATGGTCATCAACACCGGCAATGCCAACGCCGGCACCGGCGCCGACGGCCTGGCGCGGGCGCGCCGCACCTGCGCCGCGCTGGCTGCACTGACGGGCCTGGCGCCCGAACAGGTGCTGCCGTTTTCCACCGGCGTCATCATGGAAACGCTGCCCGTGGAGCGCATCGAAGCCGGCCTGCCCGCCGCCCTGGCCGACTTGTCTGCCGAGCATTGGGCGCTGGCGGCCGAAGGCATCATGACGACCGACACGCTGCCCAAGGCGGCCTCCCGGCAGGTGCTCATAGGCGGCAGGACGGTCACCGTCACAGGCATCAGCAAGGGCGCCGGCATGATCAGGCCGAACATGGCCACCATGCTGGGTTTCATGGCCACCGACGCCGTCATCGCGCCGGGCCTGCTGCAGGCGCTGGCATCGGACGCCGCCGAGCAGAGCTTCAACCGCATCACGATCGACGGCGACACCTCCACGAACGATTCCTTCGTGCTCGTGGCCACACAGCGTGCCCGCCACGCTCCGATCACCGACCTCGCCAGCGCCGAAGGCCTGGTGCTGCGCGATGCCGTGGTGGCGGTGGCCACGCAGCTCGCGCAAGCCATCGTGCGCGACGGTGAAGGCGCCACCAAGTTCATCACCGTGCAGATCGACGGCGGCCGCACCCAGGCCGAGTGCCGGCTGGCGGCCTACGCCATCGCCCATTCGCCGCTCGTCAAGACGGCGTTTTTCGCCAGCGACCCCAACCTCGGCCGCATCCTGGCGGCCGTCGGTTACGCCGGCATCGACGACCTCGACCAGGCGCTGATCGACATGCATCTCGACGCCGTGCATGTGGTGCGGGAAGGTGGCCGCCACCCCGACTACCGCGAAGAAGACGGCAAACGTGTGATGAAGCAGAGCGAGATCACGGTGCGCGTGAACCTGCACCGCGGCCCGGCCAGCGCCACCGTGTGGACCTGCGACCTCTCGCACGACTACGTCAGCATCAACGCCGATTACAGGTCGTGAACTGGCCGTCGCTGCCGGCCGGCGACCTGCTGCGCGACGCCACCTACCGGCGTCTGTGGACGTCCATCCTGATCAGCTCCTTCGGCGGCCAGGTGACGATGCTCGCGCTGCCGCTGACGGCCGCCGTGCTGCTGCACGCCACGCCCACCCAGATGGGTTTTCTGACCTCGCTGGGCATCCTGCCTTTCGTGCTGTTTTCGCTGCCCTCGGGCGTCTGGCTCGACCGCGTGCGCAAGCTGCCGGTGTACGTGGCGGGCGAGACCGTGATTGCGCTGGCAGTGGCAAGCGTGCCGCTGGTCTGGTGGCTGGGCCAACTGACCATGACCTGGATGTACGCGGTGAGTTTCGTCGTCGGTGCCGTGCACACCACGGCGGGCAGCGCGGCGCAGATCGTGCTGACGCAGGTGGTGGCGCGCGAGCGGCTGGTCGAGGCGCATGCGAAGAACGCGCTGGCGTCGTCGGGCGCCGAAGTCGCCGGACCGGGTTTCGCCGGCCTGCTGATCAAGCTGGTCGGCGCGCCGCTGGCGCTGCTGTTCGACGCCGTGCTGCTAATTTCCTCGGCGCTCATCCTGCGCGGCATCCGCGTGCACGAGCAGCGGCTGGCGCGCGCTGACGCCCACTTCTGGCGAGACCTCAAGGCCGGCGTGTCCTTCGTCGCCGGCCACCGGCTGCTGGTGGCGCTGGCACTGGCCCTGGGCACCTGGCAGATGTGCCACCACGCCGCCATGGTCGTGCAGATCCTCTACGCCACGCGCACGCTGGGCCTGTCGGAACAGGCCATTGGGCTGTGCTACACGGGAATGGGTGCGGGCACCGTGCTGGCCAGCCTGTTCGGCAGCCGCATCAGCCGGCGCATCGGGCCCGGGCCCTGCCTGGTGCTGGGTTTCGCCCTTTGCGGCGCCGGCTGGCTGTTGCTGGCCGCGGCGCCCGCCGGGCCCTGGGGTGTGGCCGCGTTCGCGACCATGCTGATGCTGTTCAGCCTGGGCGCGGTGCTCATCTTCATCAACTTCCTGGCGCTGCGCCAGGCCGTCACGCCCGAGCCACTGCTCGGCCGCATGACGAGCACGATGCGCTGGCTGATCCTGCTGCCCGCCGGTCCTGGCGCGCTGCTGGGTGGCTGGCTCGGTGAACATGCGGGGTTGCGCGCCGCGCTGGCCTTTGCCGGCGGCGTATCCCTGCTGCTGGTGCTGCTGGCATGGCGCAGCCCGGTGATACGCGGCGTGCGCGCACTGCCCAGGCCCGACGGCGACGACGATACGCTGGGTGCCGAGGCTGGCGCGCTGCGCGTGCCGGCATCGGCGCCATCGATTGGCGGTTGAGCCCGGCGCTAGTCGCAGCCTGGTGTACCGGCATGCGTGCAATCGAAAGACTCCGACGGTCGGCTTGCGACCTGTCACCTGCGCCGGGAGATTGACCGTCTTGAAGCGATCCCGCCGTGGCTCAGTTGCCATTCCGGCGCGAGCGCCTGCATCCACTCCCTCTGGCTCATCACCAGGCACGTGTGCCGCTATGCCAGCGGGCTTCGGCCCGCCATCCCCGCCGAGCCCGGCACCTGCGAACCCCCTCGACCGGGGGGGGTGCCGACATTTCGTAGACACACGCAGAGTCTCTGTGGCTAACATTGGTGAACCAACCCGATTGGGTTTTTTTGAGAACCTTTGAAAGGAGCTCAACCATGTTCCCATTTCGCCGCGCCACCCTGATCGCCGCCCTGCTGGTCTCCGCCGCGGGGGTTGCACAGGCTCAGGTCCGCTACGACCTCAAGATCGATTCGTCGTTCGATTTCAGTGGCGAAATGCTGTCGGGCAGTTTCTCGCT
>Ga0209181_10002452_pt1 | contig 30309 bp, 28 predicted proteins | sample MAT05_FD_187208 | JGI IMG/M metagenome (GOLD analysis project Ga0209181, IMG submission 187208) | Freshwater microbial communities from Lake Fryxell liftoff mats and glacier meltwater in Antarctica - MAT-05 (SPAdes) (version 2) | ecosystem: Environmental > Aquatic > Freshwater > Ice > Liftoff... | reverse complement strand
GCCCGCGAGGCCTCGCAGGCTCGGGCCGGTCAGCGTTAGGTAGGTGTGCGCTTCGTCCGCGAGGCGGAAGATGTCGTCGATCGGCGTGAGATCCTTGATCGAGCCGTTCAGGCCGGGAAGCGGCTCAGTATAAAAAGGGTTCTCATCCAGCGCTGCGCCCGCGGTCTGGAGCGCGGCGAAAAGGTCGTCATAAGCCGAGGCGATGCCCGCGGTGAAGACCAGGTCAAACGCCACGTCCGCCATCGCGCCGTGGGGCGCTGCCGAAGCCTGCTGCAGCACGATTTCCGTCGCCGTCGAGAGCCGATAGCGAGCGTTTAGGCCATCGCCCGACTGCGTGAATTGCTGGCCCGGCGTATTGGCGGCGTGCAGCGTGGCGAGTTCGGCTCCGGTCAGAATGCCGTCTGCCGCCTCGGAATTCACGAGCGTCAGCGCAGCAGTCGAGTCGACCGCGACCGCCCCGCCCGTGATATTGAACTTGTGGCCGCCGCCGAAATCGACCTTTCCTGCCGGAGCGTTCTGCGAGCCCAACACACGCACCTGCGTGGCGCCAAGGGTGGAGAAGAAACCGCCGTTCGCATCCAGCCCGAACGAGAAGGTCACGTCGCCGGACGCGGTCACCGGGATCAGCGGCGCGATGTCGAAGGTGACGTCGCCCTCGAGCTTTGCCGCGACGGTCGTCGCACGGTCGCCGGAGATTTTCAGCTCCCATTCAAACGGATGCGCGCCGGAGTAGGAGCCGCCCTGGATGAAGTTCCAGCCGACGTTCGCAAATGCCCCGGTCGGGCCCGCTCCCGGCCCCGCCTGGAGGAAGGCGTTCACGTCCGCGACCGTCGCTGCGGCGGGAAAAGCCGCGTTGAATCGATCGCGGAACGCATCTCCCAAAAAACCGTCCGTGCCATTCGCCGACCCTAGCCCGAAGAGCCCGCCTGCGCCTTTCTCCAGCCCGGCAAAACTGGCCATCGTCGTCGACAGATCCGCGTCGTGCAGCACGAGATTCAAGGATTCCAGCCCCGTCACTACCGTGTCCACCTGCGCCGCGGAAAGGCTGCCCGCCACCATGCCCGCGCCCATATTCGCCGCCGGCACTACCCGCGGTTCGAGCACCTCGACACCATAATGCCTCGCCTTCTCTTTTTTCTTCCGCAGGAAGGAAGGCGAAGCTGGCGAGATACGGGAGGCGAGGGGTGTCATAGAAAAGTGGTGAGATTCCAAAAAACGGCCCTGCCACAGAGTGGGGAAGGCGGGCGCGCCTCTGGAAAAACGAGAATTTCAAGGGAACATATGGTTTTCCCGAAGAAAGGTAACAGGGTTTTCGGACTTTCCTCTCGATGCCCCGAAACCTCGCGCTTTTTCACTGGAGAGTGCCTGGTTCTGCGTCAGCGCTTCTTTTTCAGCACGACGATGACCCGATTCCCCGAATTGAAAACGAGCAGCCGCTTTCCATCAGCGGAAATGTCCAGACCGCCGCCCCCGAGGCGGCCGAAGCGTTTGGCAATGACCTCCACCGCGTCGCGATCCAGCCCGGTGGGTCGCAGCCGCAATACGTGCTGCAGGGCCGGAGTGGAGGAGGCCTGCCATGCGTCGTTGCGGTTGGTCTGCTTCGTCGTTCGCGAAGTCCTGTCCAGACCGTCTTTTACAGAGGGAATGCTTTCGCGATGGGGGCCGGGATACAGGCCACCGTTCTATCCATTGAACGACGGGGACGCTCTGTGTATCAGGGCTTCCGGACGGTCGTGCTTCAGTAACGGCCGAAGCATTTCCGCAAGGCCCTGACTGGCGCGAATGTTGCCAGTAAGGGGGAGTTTCGCAAAGCCCCCGCACGCGGGAGGTTCGATCGCTCCCATGTATTCCTTAACAGACTCCACACGCTTTCCCAAGAAAGCCCTTCCTCTGATCCACGAATCGCCAGGAACCCGCGTTTTCGCGTCTGGACGGCCTCCCCCGCGCCCAGCAGGGCGGTTTCCCTCCCACCGGAAACCGAAGTTGGGTCCGCCGGGACTCGAACCCGGAACCAAGCCATTATGAGTGGCCTGCTCTAACCGATTGAGCTACAGACCCGACGCGAGTGAAGAAGGAAGCAGAGGATCGGGGAGAAGGGAAGCGCCCGTTCCGATGGGGGTTGGAAGAGTGTCGCCGACACGGCATGCAAATCGGCGGTGCGCGGCGTCGGCGGCGTTTTGGAGCGTGCCCAAGGGTGTGGGGGGCGGCGGGCGATGCTTGCGAAAAATATTCCGAACTTTGTGTTGCAAAGTAAAGCTTTGCGCCACAAAGTCCGTCCCATGTCGATCCGCAACGAAGCCGAGGAAAACCTGCGCATCATCCGCTCGCTCATGGAAAAGGCGACCGTCTACCGAGCCATCTCCGCGCCCGGGGCGCTGGCCGGCGGGCTGGGGGCGACGGCGATCGCCATTTACGGCGGCGCCGTCGCGCAGGGGCGGTTTGGCAGTCCGGCGACGGTCCCGCAGTTTCTTGGCATGTGGATCGGGTTGTTGGTCGTCGTCACGGTTGCGAATTTCATGCTCCTCGCCCGCGATGCGGCCCGCCGCTCCGAGCCATTCGTCTCGCCCGGCATGAAGCTCGCGTTGCGAGCGATGCTGCCCGGCTTGCTAGCCGGCGGAATGCTCGGGCTGGCGTTCAGCTTCACCGCCCCGCAGATCTCCGCCGCGATCTGGGTGCTGCTCTACGGCGTGAGCCTGCTCGCCGCAGCGCACTTTGCGCCAAAGTCTATCTGCTGGCTTGGCCGCGCCTTTTTCCTCGCGGGCACCGGCCTCTTCGCGTTGTTCGCCTTCGGCGCCTCGTGGGAAAGCAGCCCGCTGCTCACCGCGCACGCCGCGATGGGCCTCACCTTCGGCCTCTTTCACATCGTTTACGCCGCGCTCACCTGGCCACGCCGCAGGCCGGGCGCCGACAACTAGCCGATGTTCGACTTTGAGAAACTGGACAAGACGATCCATGAAAAAGGCCGCCTCGGCATCATGACCCTCCTCGCCACGCGTCCGACCTGGTCATTCCAGGATCTGAAGGCCGAACTCAAGATGAGCGACGGCAATCTCGTCACCCACCTGCGCACCCTGCATGACGCCGGCCATGTTTCCATCACCAAGGAAGTGCTCGACCGCCCGCAGACCACCTACGGCCTCACGGTCAAGGGCCGCACCGCCTTCAGCGAATATCTCACCGTCCTCGAGCAGATCGTGAATGCCGGTAAACCTCCGCAATGACTCTGCCGCCTTCAGCGAATATCTCACCGTCCTCGAGCAGATCGTGAACGCCGGCAAACCACCGCAATGACTCTGCGGATCCTGCGGGAAAACTTTCGCCTGTCCGCCGCCGTCCCGCCGCCGCGGCTCGCGCGCCTCTTCAACCTCCTCAACCGTGCCTTCAAGCTTTGCCATACAAAGTAACCCCATCATGAAAATCCACCTCGCCCAACATTACGGCCTTTGCTTCGGCGTCCGCGACGCCATCGCCGAGGCCGAACGCCTCGCCCAGCAAGCTCCGCTCACCATCCTCGGCGAACTGGTTCACAATCCCGTCGTCCGCGATCGGCTCGCTGCCCGGGGCGCTCGCGAAGGCCGGCTCGGCGACGTGACGAGCGCCACCACCCCGCAGGTCATGATCACCGCCCACGGCGCATCCGACGCCGCCCGCGCCGAATGGCGTCGCGCCGGCTTCGGCGTCGCCGATGGCACCTGTCCGCTCGTCCGGCACGCCCACGATCAGCTCCGCCTATTGGTGGAACTCGGCTACTTCCCCGTCGTCGTCGGCCAGCGCGGCCACGTCGAAGTCGCCGGCCTCACCGGCGATTTTCCCGGCGCCTTCGTTTTGGAAAATGAGACCGACCTCGCCGCGCTCCCGCTGCACGAATGCTACGGCGTCATCTCGCAGACGACCCAGCCGATCGACCGCGTTCACTCGCTCGTCGCCGCCCTCCGACACGCGCGACCGAACGCCGAGGTCCGCTTTACCGACACCGTTTGCCAGCCCACGAAGAACCGCCAAACCGCGCTGCGGCAGCTCCTCGCCACCTGCGACACGCTCCTGGTCGTCGGCGGACGCAACAGCAACAACACCCTCCAACTCGTCGCCGCCGGCACCGTCGCCGGCCTCCGCGTCCACCACATCGAGCGCCCCGACGAACTCGACCCCGCGTGGTTTCGCGAAACCGAAAACATCGGCCTCACCGCCGGGACTTCGACGCTCAAAGAAACCGTCGCCGCCGTCCACACCCACCTCGAACAAATCGCCCAAAACCTCACCGCCAAACTCCAAACCATCGCCTGAACCCATGAACCACCCCTACTGGATCGCCCACTTCCAAGCCAACCATCTCAATCGCCCGGAACCCGATTGGAGCGGCGGCCTCGTTAGCTTTCTCCGCGAAATCGCACAACTCGCGGCACCCGCTGCGGACTCGCGGCCGGAGGTCGCCTCCAGCCACGAAATGAAGACGACGATGGCGTGATGCAAATATCTGCGTTCCCGGTGCTGCAATCCGCGGACGTCTGCGCAAACTGCGAGGCATGAATTTTTCCCACCTCGACGAATCGGGCCACGCGCGCATGGTCGATGTCGGCCACAAGCCCGAGCAGCGGCGCACCGCGCGCGCGGAGGGCTGGGTGCGGTGTGCAGCGGAAACCATCGTCGCCTTGCGTGATCAGGCATTGCCGAAAGGCGACGTGCTCACCGTGGCGAAGATCGCCGGGATCCAGGCCGCGAAGCGCACGGACGAACTCATCCCGCTCTGCCACTCGCTGCCGCTCGATGCGGTAGACCTCACCTTCACCATCGAGCCGACCGCCATCCACATCGCGTCCAGCGTCACCATGACGGGTAAGACGGGCGTGGAAATGGAAGCGCTCACGGCGGTGAGCGTCGCCGCGCTGACGATCTACGACATGTGCAAGGCCGTGGACAAAGCCATGGTGATCGACGGCATCCGGGTAACGGAAAAGCGCAAGGAGTGATCCCCGAGATGCCGGTCGCGCGACGGCCTGAGACCGCCGCGCGTGCCAGTTGGCAACGTGACCGCAAGTCCGGACGCGTCACCGGTGGCGGCCAACGAAGGAGCCGACGTCTCATCCGCCGAGGTGGGGCGGGGGCGCAGTTCGGTAGGGAAGCCGCGCCGCGGGTTCCCAAATAAAGGGAGATCAAGCGGAATGGGGAACCCGCGGCGCGGCTCCCCTACCGGAATGGGGAACCCGCGGCGCGGCTCCCCTACCGGAATGCTTCAGCCGCCGATCGCGCTCATCTCGATCTTGCGCCCGGCGGGCTGCGCCGCGCGCAACTCGGAGTAGCGATCGCCGCGGGCCGTCCACACTGCGCGGATTCGTTCTGCCACGGCTGCGTCGTCGCCGGAGCTGCGCAGCAGCGTGCGCAGATCGGTGCCGTGCTGCGCAAAGAGACAGGTGAAGAGGTGTCCATCCGCGCTGATGCGGGCGCGGGTGCAATCGCCGCAGAAAGGCTCCGTGACGCTGTGGATCAGCCCGATCTCGCCGCCGGCGGGGGTGCGGTAGCGGCGCGCCACTTCGCCCCGATAGCGCGCGGGGAGTGGCTCCAGCTTCAGCCGCTCGGCGATCTCTGCGGCGGGCACCACATCATCGAGCCGCCAGCCGTTGGTGTTGCCCACGTCCATGTATTCGATGAAGCGGAGCACAAACTCCGGCCCGCCGAAACGCTCCGCCATCGCCTCGATCTCGCCGTCGTTCACCCCGCGCTTGATCACCGCGTTCACCTTGATCGGCGCGAAGCCCGCCGCGCGCGCTGCATCGATGCCGCGCAGCACGCGGTGGAGGGGAAAGTCCACGTCGTTCATCGCGCGGAAAGTCGCGTCGTCCAGCGAGTCGACGCTCACGGTTAAGCGGCGCAGACCGGCGGCGCGCAGCGGCGTGGCCAGTTCGACGAGCGCGGAGCCGTTTGTCGTCAGCGTGAGATCGCGCAGTCCCTCGATGCCCGCGAGCATTTCCACCAGCCGGGGAAGCTGCCGGCGCAGCAGCGGCTCGCCACCGGTGAGGCGCACCTTTTCCGCCCCGAGCGAAACGAAGATCCGCGCCAGCCGCGCGATCTCCTCAAAGCTGAGGATGTCCGTCTTCGGCAGAAAATCGTAACCGTGGCCGAAGACGTCCTTCGGCATGCAGTAGGTGCAGCGGAAGTTGCACCGATCCGTGACCGAGATGCGCAGATCGCGCAGCGGGCGGTGCAGTTGATCGGTCGGCGTCACGCGTTCATCCCTACGGGTGATCGCCATCCGCAACAAGTGGCACGCAGCGCGCGCGCACGCTACGATTCGCCCACCATGAGCCAACCTACCAACGTCCTCGGCACCCCGCTGCAATGCTGCTGCCTCGCGCCGCGCACCGGCTACTATCGCGACGGCTACTGCCGGACCGGGCCCGGGGACGTGGGGCTCCACACGGTGTGCGTGCAGGTGACGGAGGAGTTCCTCGACTTCAGCCGCGAGCAGGGGAATGACCTGATCACGCCGGTGCCGGAATACGATTTCCCGGGGTTGGTGCCGGGCGATCGCTGGTGCGTGTGTGTGACCCGCTGGGCGCAGGCGCTGGAAACCGGCGTGGCGGCGCCGGTGGTGCTGGAAGCGTGTCACCTTTCCGTGCTGGAGTTTGTCTCCCTGGAAGATCTCCACGCCCACGCGGTGCGGGACTGAGTCGGGGCAAATCCCCGCAACGTCTGCGCGCGGCGGCGGTTCTGGAGCACAACCGCCTCCACCATGAAATCGCTCCGCTTCTTCCTCATCACCCTTGTCCTGCTCGGCGCCTCGCCCAGTGCGGACGCTGCTGAATCGCTCGTCCGAAAATCGTGGAGCGTGGTCAGCGTCGAACGCGAAGCTCTCGTTCATCGGCCACCGGGTTCTGCGCCCGCGCCGCTGGTCTTTGTCTTCCACGGCCACGGTGGTTCGATGCGAAATGCCGCGCGCTCTTTCGCGCTCGAGACGCTCTGGCCCGAGGCGATCGTCGTCTATCCGCAGGGGTTGCCCACGCCCGGACAGCTCACCGATCCCGAGGGCAAACGCTCCGGGTGGCAGGGCCGGCCCGGCTTGCAGGACGACCGCGACCTGAAGTTTTTTGACACCATGCTCGCGGCGCTGCGCAAGGAAGGCCGCGTCGACGACCGCCGCATCTATTCCACGGGTCACTCGAATGGCGGCGGCTTCACCTACCTACTTTGGGCCAAGCGTGGCGATGTTCTCGCGGCCGTCGCCCCTTCCGCTGCTGCTGGGTCGAGCGTGATGAATCTGCTTCAGCCGAAGCCGGTCTTGCACCTCGCGGGAGAGGCGGACCCGTTGGTGAAATTCGCCTGGCAACAAGCCACCATGGCGAAGGTGCGCGAGATCAATGGCTGCAGCGCCACCGGCACCCAGTGGGCGCCGCTGGCCACGCAATACGCATCGTCTTCCGGCCATCCACTCGTCGCGTTCATCCACCCCGGCGGGCATCAATTCGTCCGCGAGGCCCCGGCGCTGTGGGAAGGTGAATGGTGAATGGTGAATGGTGAATGGTGAATGGTGATCGGTGAATGGTGAGTTCTGAATGGTGATTTGAAAAAACGCTTCGCCGGAGGAGTCTCCCACCATTCACCCTTCACCGATCACCATTCACCCTCCATCGACCCTCGCCACGCTGCTCGCCGATCCCCGGCCAGTGCTGGCGCTCGCCCCGATGCAGGACGTCACGGACCTGCCCTTCTGGCAGCTCATGACCCGCTACGGCGGCGCGGACCTTTATTACACCGAGTATTTCCGCGTCGTCCCGCACACGAACCATCTCGAGAAATACATCCTCCGCTCGATCACGGAAAATCCCACCGGCCGCCCGGCCATCGCGCAGTTGATCGGCAACGACATCCCCGCACTCGTCCGCACCGCGCGCGCGCTCCAGCAGCACGAAGTCGCCGCCGTGGACCTCAATCTCGGCTGCCCCGCGCCCGTCGTTTACCGCAAGTGCGCCGGCGGCGGTCTGCTCCGGGAACCCGCGCGCGTCGATGCCATCCTCGGCGCCTTGCGCGACGCGCTCAGCATTCCTTTCACGGTGAAAACGCGGCTTGGTTTTAAGGACGCCGCCGTCTTCGAGGAGCTGCTGCCCATCTTTGCGAAGCACCGCATCGACCTCCTCACCGTCCACGGCCGCACGGTCGCCGGCGGTTACACCAGCGAGGTCGATTACACTGCCATCGCCCGCGCCGCTGCCTATCTGCCGTGCCCCGTGCTGGCCAATGGGAATATCTCTTCCGCAAGCCAGGCCGCCGCGATCCTCGCGGAAACCGGCGTGCGCGGCCTTATGCTCGGCCGTGGCGCGATTCGGAATCCGTGGCTCTTCACTCAAATCCACGCCCACCTCCGCGGCGAAACCCTGCGCCTGCCCACCGGTCGCGAAGTCCTCGACTACATCCTCGCCCTCTACGAGGCCACCATCTCGCCCGACGTTCCCGACGCCTCGCAGGTGCAAAAGATGAAGCGCTACATGAACTTCATCGCCCACGGCGCCGAGCCCACCGGCCGCTTCCTCCACGACATCCTCCGCTGCAACACCCGCGCCGATTTCCTGCGAATCTGCACCGAGCACCTGGACCACGGGGCGCCCCTCGCGCTGGACCCGGCGGCGGGGGAAGCGGATGCCGTCGCGGCGTAACGGCTTTACCGAAGTGACGCGGAAAACGCGGAAGTAACGAGGAATCAGGGCCGTTCGGAGCATTCCCCTTCTTCGCGTCTTCCCCCGCCTCTTCCGCGTCTTCCGCATTCTCAATTCCACTTGGAGCCAGTCCCGCTGGGATGGTGAACCACGAAATAAACAAAATAGACGAAAGCAGAGGTCTGCTTTCGTCTGGTTCGTCTATTTCGTGGTTCGAAAAATCAGTCCGCTACGCGCTGAGCTTCCCTTGGAGTGCGGCCGCGGGTTTGCCGACGCTGGGCTTGAAGTCGATGGCAACGGTGTCGTCCTTGAAACGGCAGGTGACCGTTTCGCGGTGCGGGGTCTCGATGAAGCGCCAGGTGAGTTCGAGCGTGGTTTCGTCGCGCCAGGTGGCGCTGGCGACGAGCGGGTGGCTGGTGCCGGCGGGCGGAGCGCCGCCGGAGATGAGGCGGGGTGGGGTGCCGGGGAAAGCGGTTTCGCCGCGCCGCCAGCTCTGCACGCCGTGGGCGATGGTGTGGGTATCGGCGGTGAGTTCGATGAGGCCTTTGCCGAAGCTGAAGCGGAGGTTGCGCAGGCCGCGGTCGTTATCGGCGAGGGCGAAGGTGCGGCCATCGAGGCGGCCGGACTGCGGGGAATCGGGCTGCGCGGTGGGGATGTCGAGGGCCAGGTTGCGCAGGGTGGTGGCGAGCGTTTCCTGCGCGGGGCGATCGGGCGGGAGGGCGTCCGGTTTCAGCGCGGGCAGGAGGTGCTCCCAGACGAGGTCGAGCTGGCCCTGCATGTTGGCGGATTCGCTGTTCATCGCGATCACGGTGTCCTGCTCGGGCAGCACGATGGTGAACTGCCCGAACGCGCCGTCGCCGCGATACGCGCCGTGCTGGCTGCGCCAGAACTGGTAGCCGTAGCCCTGCTGCCAGTCGTTCTGCTCGGCAGGGCGGGTGGGCTTGGCGATGGACGGCTGCTGGATGTGGAAGCGGGTGGCCTGCTCGACCCAGCCGGGGTTGAGGATCGCGCGACCGTTCCACTGGCCCTTTTGCAGGTAGAGTTGGCCGAATTTCGCGAGCGCTTCGGTGGGAACGCTGAGGCCCCAGCCGCCGGTGCAGATGCCGCGCGGGCAGGTTTCCCAAGTGGCATCTTCGATCCCGAGCGGGGCGAAGAGCCGGGGCTGCAGATAGCGCACGATCTTCTCGCCGGTGACCTTTTGCACGATGGCGGAGCACATGTAGGTGGCGGCGCTGTTGTACATAAAGACGCTGCCGGGTTCGTGGGAGATTTCGTGGGCGAGGAAGCTCTTCACCCAATCCTCCTCGCGGACCATCGGCTGCGTGGGCTCCTTTCCGCTGCCCACGGCCATGATGAGCAGATGCTTCACGCGCAGGGCGGCGAGGTTTTCGCTGATTTTTGCCGGGAGTGAGCTGGGGAAGAACGAGGTGACTTTAGCTTCGACGTTCAGCTTGCCCTCGGCCACGGCGAAGCCGACGGCGGTGGAGGTGAAGCTCTTGCTCATGGAGTAGAGCGTGTGGCGCAGGGTGGGGGCGTAGGGTGCCCACCAGCCGTCGGCGACGACGCGACCGTGGCGGGCGATGATGAGGCCGTGGACTTCGTGCTTCGCGGCGGCGAGGCCATCGAGGAAGGCGGAGATGGCGCTGGAGGCGATGCCTTCCGCCTCCGGCGTGCTGCGCGGGAGGCGCGCGGCTTCCGCAGCCCAGGCGAAGCGGGAAGCGGGCAGGAGCAGGGCGGTGGCGCCGAGTTGCCGGAGAAAGGTGCGGCGGGTGGAGAGCATGGCGGAGAGTGTCGAGGGTGCGGCGGCGATGACAAGGGCGGTTGCGGGCTGCTGGGGAAGATCGGGATTGGTGGGCCCGTGGCGGCGGCTGGTTTCGTCCGCGTGCTGGAATCCGTCTGCGCCGCGCGGTGCGCGATTGATCGCAGCCGCGACGGGATGACGCGCTTAGCTGGGGGGAAACTTCGCGGACGTGCGGCTTGCACCGTCTTGCCGGGCGGCTTATCCATTCCGTCCCTTACGCCCAAACCATGATTAACTGGCTGCTGAAAAAGCTCATCGGATCGAAGAACACGCGCATGCTCAAACGCATGCGGCCCGTGGTGGAGCAGATCAATGAGCTGGAAGTCGGATATCAGCAACTCAGCGACGATGAGCTTCGGGCCAAAGTGGCAGCGTGGAAGGAGCGCATCTCGGCGATCGACGGCATGGATGCCCAGCAGGCCGCGCTGGAGGAAGTGCTGCCGGAGATGTTCGCCGCGGTGAAGAACGCCGCGCGGCGGCTGGTGGGCCAGACGTGGACGGTGTGCGACCAGCCTTACACCTGGAACATGGTGCACTTCGACGTGCAGCTCCTCGGCGGCATGTGTCTGCATCGCGGGATGATTTCGGAGATGGCGACCGGCGAGGGCAAGACGCTCGTGGCCACGCTGCCGCTGGCACTCAATGCGCTGACCAGCCGCGGCGCGCATCTGGTGACGACGAACGATTACCTCGCCCGCCGCGACGGCGAGACGATGGGCCAGCTCTACCGCTTTCTCGGGCTGTCCACGGGCGTCATTCAGCACGACCAATATCCCGACGAACGCCGCGCGCAGTACGCCGCCGACATTTGCTACGGGATGAACTCGGAGTTCGGTTTCGACTACCTGCGCGACAACGGCATGGCGACTTCGGCGGAGCAGCAGGTGCAGCGCGGATACTATTACGCGATCGTCGATGAGGTGGATTCCATCCTGATCGACGAGGCGCGCACGCCACTGATCATCAGCGGGCCGGCGACGGTCTCGACGCATCAGTACGACAAGTTCAAGCCGCTCGTGGATCAGCTCGTGAAGAAGCAGACGATGCTCTGCAACCGGCTCGTCACCGAGAGCGAGGAGCTGTGGACCGCGGGCAAGACCGAGGATTACGGCGTGTTGATGGTGAAGGTGAAATTCGGCATGCCGCGCAACAAAGGCTTCCTCCGCGCGATGGAAGATCCCGAAAAGCGCCGCGCGATCGGCAAGGCGGAGCTGAGCTTCTTCGCCGACACGCGGAAAGAAGAACTCTTCAAGCTCAAGGAGGAGCTATTCTTCACCGTGGAAGAGCGCCAGCACGAGGCCGATCTCAGCGAGCAGGGCCGCGAATTCCTGAACCCCGATGACCCCGATGCGTTCGTGTTGCCGGACCTCATTTCGCAGTTCGCCGAGATCGACCAGACGCGCACGCTGACCGACGCGGAGAAGATCGAGGAGAAGTCGAAGCGGCAGGCCTTCTGCGATCACCAGAGCGAGCGCATTCACAATATCTCGCAGCTCCTGCGGGCCTATTGCCTCTACGAGAAGGACGTGCAGTACGTGGTCGAGGAAGGGAAGGTCGTGATCGTCGATGAATTCACCGGACGCAAGATGACCGGCCGCCGCTGGAGCGATGGCTTGCATCAGGCGGTGGAGGCCAAGGAAGGTGTGCAGATCGATCGCGAGACGCAGACGCTCGCGACGATCACGATTCAGAATTATTTCCGCCTGTATCAAAAGCTCGGCGGCATGACTGGCACGGCGGAGACCGAGGCCAACGAATTTTGGGACGTTTACAAGCTGCACGTCGCCGTCATTCCCACGAACCAGCCGTGCGTCCGGGTGGACTTGAACGACTTCATCTACAAGACGCGTCGCGAGAAGTTCAACGCGGTGGTGAAGGAGATCGCCGGCGCGCACGCCAAGGGCCAGCCGGTGCTCGTCGGTACGGTGAGCGTCGAGGCGAGCGAAGTGCTCAGCCGCATGCTCAAGCGGGAGAAGATTCCGCACGCGGTGCTGAATGCGAAGTATCACATGCAGGAGGCGGAGATCATCTCGCGCGCGGGCCAGCCGGGGGTCGTGACCATTTCTACGAACATGGCGGGCCGCGGCACGGACATTAAGCTCGGCCCCGGCGTGGTCGAAGTGGGCGGCCTCTGCGTCATCGCCACCGAGCGTCACGAAGCGCGCCGCATCGATCGTCAGCTCCGCGGCCGTTGCGCGCGGCAGGGCGATCCGGGTCTCTCGCGTTTCTACGTCAGCTTTGAAGATGACCTGATGCGCAACTTCGGCGCGGCCGAGCGGATGACGAAAATGATGGAGCGCTTCGGTCTCGAAGAAGGCCAGGAGCTGGAACATCCGTGGCTGAACAAGTCGGTCGAAACCGCGCAGAAGCGCGTGGAGCAACGCAACTATCAGATCCGCAAACGCTCGCTCGACTTCGACGACGTGATGAACAAACAGCGCGAAGTCGTCTACGGCTGGCGCAATGAAGCGATCAGCACCGCCGAGCCGCGGCCGATGCTCTTCGAGGTGATCGACGAAGTGCTTCCCGCCAAGGTGCTCGAATACCTGCCCGACAGCGAAGACCGCAACGAGCAGGGTCTGGTCAACTGGCTCAATACCAGCTTCCCGCTCGGCCTCACTGCCGCGGCGGTCGGGTTGAAAGATAAATCGCCCGAGGAAATCGGCGATCTGCTCGTCAAAAAAATCAAGCAGAGCTACGAACTGAAGTGCTCACACGAGTTGCCCGAGGCGGTGATGCACATCGAGCGTTACACCATTCTCAACGCGATCGACCGGCTCTGGCAGGAGCATCTTTACGCCATGGATTCGCTGCGCGAGGCCGTCTACCTGCGCGCCTACGGCCAGAAAGATCCGCTCGTGGAATACAAGAACGAGGCCTACGAGATGTTCACCGTGCTGATGGGCAACATCAAAGGTGAAGTCCTGCACAATCTCTTCCGCTCGACCTCGAACCTCGAAGCGTTCGGGGCCTTCCTGCAAAATCTGCCGCAGTTCCTCACTCACTCCGACGAAACTGGCGCGGAGACGCACGAAGCCGGCGGCGGCACCGCCGTAGCCGCACCACCCCGGCGGGCGGCTCTGGCGAATGCGGAACCGGAAGCGTCGCTCGACGATGTCTTCAGCCAGCGCGCGGCCGAAGTTCCCGATGCGACCAAGGTCGGCCGGAACGATCCGTGTCCGTGTGGCAGCGGAAAGAAGTTCAAGAACTGCTGCGGCCGCACCGCCTGATCTTCAGCCGCAGAGTTTCCCGCATGGCTCGCGCCGATTCGAGGCGTGACCTGCGATTTGGGCGCGACTTGACGGAACAGACCGTGTTTCGTTGAGCGAAATCTCGCTGAATGACCCCCCCATTTGGAGAGCCCGTCTGGCTCGGCATCGACCTCGGAACTCAGAGCGTCCGGGTGGTGGCGGTGACGGCGAACGGACGGGTGGCGGGGGCGGGGAGCGCGCCGCTGACGAGCCGGCGCACCGATGGCCGCCACGAACAGGATCCGGAGGAATGGTGGAGCGCCTTGATTCTCGCCGCTGGCGAAGCCCTCGCGGCGATCGATCCCGCGGCGATCCGCGGGCTGGCGGTGGATGGGACGTCCGGCACGATTTTGCTCACGGATGCAGGAGGCCGGCCGCTGACCGCGGGGCTGATGTATGACGATGCGCGGGCGTCCGTGGAAGTTCCCCGCGTGAATGCCGCCGGTGCGGCCGAGTGGGCGAGATTTGGCTATCACCGGATGCAGACTTCGTGGGGTCTGCCGAAGCTGTTGTGGCTCCTCGATCACCAGCCCAAGCCGCTCGGCGCCGGTTTGCGGCTCGCGCACCAGACGGATTTCATCAATGGCCGCCTCGCCGGCCATCCGGTGAGCACGGACACGAGCAACGCGCTCAAGACCGGCGCGAGCCCGATCGACGAAACCTGGCCGCCCGGCGTCTTCGAGAAGCTGGGCACCCCCGCCACGCTCCTCCCGCCGCTGGTGCGCGCTGGTGCGCCGCTCGGCCAGGTCGGTGCGGCGGCGGCGGCGGTCACGGGCATTCCCGCGGGCACGCCGATCTTTGCGGGCATGACGGATGGCTGCGCCGCGCAGATCGCCGCGGGTGCGGTGGCGCCGGGAAGCTGGAACTCGGTCCTCGGCACCACGCTGGTGCTGAAGGGCGTGACGCCGCAGCCGATTCAGGATTCCACCGGTGTCGTTTATTCGCATCGCTCGCCGGACGGGCACTGGCTGCCGGGTGGCGCCTCCAGCGCGGGCGCGGGAATCCTGGCGCAGGACTTTGCGTGGCGCGATCTCGACCTGCTCACCGCGCAGGCCGCCGCGCGGGACATCACGCCCGTGGTCGCGTATCCGCTGGCCGGCCGCGGGGAACGCTTCCCGTTTTACGCCCCGGAAGCGTCCGGTTTCCTGGTCGGCTCGCCGACGGATGACGTGGAGCGCTTCGCCGCGCTGCTGCAGGGCGTGGCCTTTCTCGAGCGGCTCGCTTTCGACTACCTCGATCTCCTCGGCGCGCCGACCAGCGGCGAACTGCGGCTGACCGGCGGCGCCACGCGCAATCGCTACTGGTCGCAGCTCCGCGCCGATGCGCTCGGCCGTCCCGTCACGATTCCCGAGAACGCGGAGCCGGCCTGCGGCATGGCGATCCTCGCCGCGGCGGCGGGACGCAACCTCGCGGAGGTCGCGCGCGAAATGGTCGCCGTGCGCGAGGTGATCGAGCCGCGCGCTGGGCAGACCACGCGGCTCCGCGAATCCTATCTGCGCCTCGTCGAGGAACTGTCGCAGCGCGGTTGGATTTCCTCGTTGCTCGCCCGCCACGCCCGGCGCCGCGCGGGCTGAGCGGTGGGTTATTTCTCGTTCGTCGGCAGCTTCAGCGCCCAGCGGATGCCGTTGAGCAGGAGGCGGCGAAATTGCGGAACCGCGAAGTCTTCCTCCGCGCCGAGCGAAGTGTAGAAAACGCGGCGGTCATTCGCGGTGTTCACCCACGCGACGGGCTCCACTTCCGGCCGGCCTTCCATGCGCGCGGAGATCAGCGTCGTCACGCTCCCCGCGAGGCGCGGATATTTGTAGAGGTGCGAGGGGATGACGAACTCCTCCGGCCCGATGCCGGCGAGCACGGGATGCGTGGCGGCGGTGGCGATGATTTTTCCGAAGGTCTTGAGGCCCTTGCCGTAGTGGTTGTCGTAATCGCCACCGAGCACCTCGGTGTCGAAATTCTCCCACGCGCCCTCCGCCTCGCCCTTGCGTTTGCCGAAGGCGTGGCTCGCCGTGCGAATGCCGACGACCGCCTTGCCCGCCGCAACGTGCGCGCGGATCGCGGCCATTTGCTCCGGCGCGGGCCGATGGCGGCGCACGCTGATGACGAGCAGGTCCGCGTCCTTGAGCGCGTCGAAGCCGGGGAATTCGTCACTTTCCGCCGAGGGCGCGATGGAAAACGTGCTGCGGATGCCGCGCGGTTCGAGTTCCGCTTTTGCAAACGCGGGCAGGGTGACCGCCGTGTTGTATTCCGTATCGCCGATGAGGAAAAAGACGCGGGGCTCGGCGGCACGCAGCGAACAGAGCGGGAAGAAGAGGGCGAGGAGGGCGAGGAGGGCAGGAAGGAAGCGCATGGGGAAGTAAGCGATGCGCTGCCGGACGCGGGCTGACAATCCCGAACCGCGCATTCGCTCTTTGCGCCTTGCCCTCCGGCGAGCGGCGGTGCAGCCTGCCCAGGTCGCTCTTTTGGTATGATGAAACACGATAGAATGTTCGTTTTCCTGGCAGGGGCCCTCGCATTTTCGCTCCACTCGCCGAACGCGCTGGCCAAGGATCCCTTCGCAAATTTCGGCAACACGGGGCTCGATCGGAAGCCCGGAGCGTCCACTCCCTCGCCCTTTCAGCGGAATGCACCGGCCGCGCCTGTGGTCGCGCCGGGCGGAACCGCCGGCATTGCACTTTCCAAGGAATGGGCGGGAAACGTCGCGCAGAGCGCGGGCGGGCAATCGATGAAAATCGACGACATCCGTAAATTGCTGGCGGGCTACGGGACCGCGGAAGCGGACCTCGCGAGTCATCCGGAGGTGACAATTTACGAGGGTCCGAGTGCTGCCGGGGGAAGCTGCCGCATCGCGTATCTCATGCCGCTCGCGAATGCCGAGCGACTGCTCGGACTCAGGCTGGGGACCGGCGGGCGCGCCGTGGTGCCGGGTTTTCCCGACGGGCTGTTTCTCAAGACGTACGACGTGAAGCTGGGTATCTACAATCGTCTCACGCTCCTGCTCGACAGTGCAAACCAGGTGGTGGCGCTCCAGCTCAAGGCGGAAAACGTGAACTGGTATCCGCCGTCGCCGCCATTCTCGAAGCAGCCGGGCGACTGGCATGTCGTGGACTATCTGAATGTCGTGAACAAAGGGCAGCCGCGGCTCGCGATCGATACCTCGGTAAACGATCTACGGAGCAAAGGGGGCTACCTCGTGATCAATACCACAGGCGGTCCACGGCCTGCGGACGGCATCGTGCTCAAGCCGGCAGCGAATTCTCCGAAACAGAACGCCACTCTATATCTGCCGGTCCCGCTGGTGAAGTTGATCCTTTTTTGCGTCGAGCGACAGGCGGCGAAATAAGTCCGGAGCGCAGGCGGTTCCCCGTGCTTTCGTCGCGCGTCTGGCGGGAAAGAAATGGCGGGAAAAAGAAAACCCGCGCTGCGCGCAAATTTTGGGGGGCGCGCAGCGCGGGTCTCGAGGAGGAAAGCGGGTTCGCTCTCGCGATGAATTGTTCTTCGCGTTCGCGAAGGGTGCAGCGCCTTAGCGCTTGCTGAACTGGAAGCGCTTGCGAGCGCCGGGTTGGCCGGGCTTCTTGCGCTCCTTCATCCGCGGGTCGCGCGTGAGGAGGCCTTCGGGCTTGAGCAGCGGACGAAACTCGGGGTTCGCTTCGGTGAGCGCGCGGGCGACAGCGAGGCGGACGGCACCGGCCTGGCCATTTGGGCCACCGCCGTGAGCGTTCACGCTCACGTCGAACTGATTGACGACCTTCGCCACTTCAAAGGGCTGGAGCACCGCGTTCTGGAGGTTCGTGGTCTTGAAGTATTCGTCGAACGGGCGGCCGTTGACCTGGATCTTGCCCGTGCCGGGCGACATACGAATGCGGGCGACGGCGTTTTTGCGGCGGCCGGTGGCGATGAATTCCTGGGACATGATCTTTTAGAAAAAACGAGTCAGATGATCTCGGTGACGGGAGCCGGGTTTTGGGCGGCGTGCGGGTGCTCGGCACCGGCGTAGACTTTGAGCTTGGTGAACGTGGTGCGACCGAGGCGGTTGTGCGGGATCATTCCCTTGACGGCTTTCTCGATGAGGAGCTCGGGATGCCGGGCGCGGCGGGATTTGACGCTCTCGCTTTTGTGGCCGCCGACGTAGCCGGAGAAGCTCATGTAGCTTTTCTGCTCTTCCTTCTTGCCGGTGACGCGCACCTTCTCGGCGTTGATCACGATGACGAAGTCGCCGGTGTCGCAGTGCGGGGTGTAGATGGCCTTCTCTTTGCCCCGCAGCAGGGTGGCGGCTTTGACGGCGACGCGGCCCAGAATTTGGTCGGCGGCGTCGATGACCCACCATTGGCGTTTCACTTCGTTGGCTTTTGCGGAAAATGTTTTCATGTCTCGGATTACCCTGTGGAAAAGGGCGGGCAAACTAGGCGCGTGGATTTTGAGTGTCAACGGTTTATTCCGCGTGAACTCCCCGGATTCCTCCGCTCGGAGTCGCCGCTTGACCCGGCGGAGCCGGATGGGGAGTTTCGCCGCCGACATGGAACCCGCCGCCCGGCTCCCGCGCCAAGCCCATCCTTCGCCCGCTGCGCGGTGGCACGAGGTCTTTTCACCGGACGGCAAGCCGCGGCCTCTCTTTGCGAAGCTGGTGTCCGATCTCGCGGATCTCGCGCCGGCCGACATGCGGGTGCTGGACGATCGCATGGAAGCGACGCTGCGCGAGATGGGCGTCACCTTCGACATCATCCGCAACGACCCGTGGGGCCAGCAGCCGTGGTCGTGCGATCTGCTGCCACAAGTCTTTGCCAGCGCGGATTGGGCGCACATCGTGGCGGGCATCCGCCAGCGGTTGCGCGCGTTCGAGTGTTTCCTGCGCGATGTCTACGACCGGCGCGAAATCCTCCGCGCGGGCGTCGTGCCGATTCACGCGGTGCTGGGCAGCCCGCACTATCAGAGTGCGGCGATCGGCCTCGCGCGGCCGCGGGATTCGTTTTTGCACCTCAGCGGAATCTGCATTTCGCGCGACGTCCGCGGGCAGTGGCAGGTGAAGCATCATCATTTCAGCCACGCGACGGGCATCAGCTACATGATGCAAAATCGCCGCGCGCTCGCGCGGGTCATCCCGGAATTGTTCGAGGATACGCCGGTGCATTCGCTCGCGGAGGTGCCGCTCGTCATCCTCGAACGGCTGCGCGAAACGGCGGCGGCTTTCGGCGGCGATCCCACGGTGGTGCTGCTGTCGCCGGGGGCGGGGCGCACGCTTTCCACCGAGCAGAGCTTCCTCGCGCGGCGCATGGGTATCCCCATGGTGCAAGGCGGCGACCTGCTCGTGCTGAACGATCGCGTTTATCTGAAAACGGTGCGCGGCCTCGAACGCGTGGAGGTGATCTACAATCGCGTGGCCGATGCGTGGCTCGATCCGCTCGTCTTTCGGCGCGACTCGATGCTCGGCGTCCCCGGCCTCGTCCATTGCCTGCGCAAGGGCACCGTGGCGCTCGTCAACGCCGTGGGCGCGCAGCTCGCGGACGATCGCAGCCTGCTCGCTTTCGCGCCGCAGATCATTCGCTACTACCTCGGCGAAGCGCCCCTCCTGCCCACCACGCCCACGAACTGGCTCGGCGACATCGACCAGCGCGAGATGGTGCTGGAGAATCTCGATGACTACCGCATTCGCCCGATCTTTCTCGAGAACACGAGCGGCTCGTGGGAACGCGCGCTCTCCGGCGACGAGGCGAGCCTCCGCGCCGAGATCCGCAAATCGCCGGCGGACTACGTGGCGCAGCCCCGCGACGAAGGCGCGACCACGGTCTGCTACGAGCGCGGAAAAAAAGTGGAGTACCCGCAGGATCACGTCGTCTTCGCCGTGCGCAAGGGCGCGGACTTCGAGGTCTTCCCCGGCGCGCTGACCCGCGTGCATGCGCAGCGGGTGGCGCCGAGCGATTTTGGCTTCGGCTGGACGAGCAAGGACTCGTGGGTGCCGAGCGACGCCGTCACCGAGCCGCTGCTGCCCGACCGGGCCGGGCGGCAGCCGGAGACCAGCCTGCCATCGCGTCAGGCCACGAGCCGCGTCGCGGAAGCGTTTTTCTGGATGGGCCGTTATCTCGAACGCGCGCATCACCAGGCGTATCTCATCAGCGTGGTCGAGACGCTTGAAACCGAGGAACTCAACACCGCCGAGCGCAAACACTATCGCCCGATGTGGAACCGCCTGCTCCCGCCGCTGGAAAAAAGCGCCGGCACCAGCCGCCGCAGCATCGCCAATCACCGCGACCGCTACCGACTCGTCCTCGCGCCCGAGCCCGGCTCCGTCGTCAGCACATTCCTCCGCGCGGTGCTCAATGCCGAGAGTGTGCAGGACAGCCTCAGCCCCGAGGCCTGGGCTACGATCAGCAACCTGCGCACGCGTTTCCAGCGCACCCGCTTCCGCGAGGAACTGCCCGAAGTCGAAGCGGTGCGCACCACGCGGCGCTTGGCGGATTTTGCCACCCAGCTCATCCCGCAGTTCTTCGCCGTCTCAGCGAATACGATGCTCGCGGACGATGGCTGGCGCTTCTGCGAAATGGGTCAGATGCTCGAACGCGCGATCATCACCGCAAACTCGATCGTCTCGATCAGCAAATCCCTCGACTGGGCGCCCGCGGGCAACTCCGTGCACGGCGCTGAGATCGAACTCAGTGCGTTCCTGCGCCTGCTCGGTTCGCGCGATTCCTACCGCCGCATCTACCAGATGCGCGCCGAGCCCATCCCCGCGCTGGAGATGCTCTGGCAGAATCCGCAGGTCCCCCGCTCGGTCGTGCGCTGCCTCACGCATTGCCGCAATTGTCTGCGCGAATCGATCGCGCCCGAGCTGCTCAGTACCTCGACCGCGCCAGCCGCGATCGAGGCGTTGATCCTGCGCATCCAGCGCGTCGATTGGCGCGCCTTCGTCCGCCCGCCGCAGGAGGAAGACCGACCCTCCCTCCGTGCGAACAATCTCGGCGCCCCGACGCCGGAGGATCTCGATCCGCTGCTCGATTCGCTGCTCGGCGAAACGCTGGGCATTCACGACGCGATCGCGGACAGCTTTCTCAATCACCAGGCGCGTATCGTCGCCGTTTCGCAGCCGCTTTTGCGAGGATTCTGAGGCGCGGATGGCGGGACGGGCGCGGAATCGCTTGTCGGCGTTTCGACGCTCCCTAGAATCCTGCAGCAACCCACTCCGGCATTGAAGGCCATCCCAACATTATTCCGTCGGCTCAGCGATCCGTCCCTGCGAGTGCGACCCGCGATCGAGGGTCTGGTGTTCGCCCGGCGTCCGGCCGCTCTTCCACGTTCACCTCATGCCGTATAAGTTTCGCGAACGCAGAGTCAAAGCGGTTACCCGGAAGTCCTACCTCCCGTGGATCGCCGCCGTTGTCCTCATCCTGGCAATCGGAAGTACCCTGCCGTACGTCTGGACCCGCTATCGGGCGCGCAGCGAGCGGCTGCGGCTCGTCCAGGCCCAGCAGGCCCTCGGGAGGGGAGATTTAAAGGGGGCGCTCTTCGATGCCCGCGCCATTTTGCAGCGCAGTCCGTGGAATTATCTAGCCCAGGAAGTCGTCGATCGGGCGACGGAGGCGCTCAAGGCGCCGGACACCATGTCGTGGCTGCGCGCGGCCCGCGCGATCGAGACGGGCGACGATGACCAGTTGCTCGGGATCGCGGAGGCGTTCATCGAGGCCCGAGACTACGTCACCGCCGATCGGGCGCTGGAAAAGGTCAGCGCCGAGCGGCAAAACGCGGCTATCTACCATGACCTGCGTGCCCAGATCGCGGCCGCGCGAAATGACTTCGTGGGGGCGCGGCGGCGGTGGGAGGAAGCCGCCCGCCTCGCCCCGCAGGACGAGCGCTACCGCATCCAGGTCGTCGCGCTGCGGCTCAACCCGGCCAACCCCGCGGAGCGCACCGAGGCGCTCGCCGAACTCGATCGGCTCAAGCAGACCCCCGGCGGCGCCTTGCCGGCCCGGCGCGCGCTCATCGCGGACGCCCGCCGCCTCGGAGACCTGGCCCGGACTCGGGAACTCGCCGCTGAACTGAGCGCAATCGACGGCGCCCAGTTTGCCGATAGGCTCGTCCTACTCGATGTCCTCCACCTTCTCCGCCCGAAGCGCGAGGTGGAATTCCAGGCCACCCTCACCGAATTGAAATCTCGAGCCAGCGCCAACCCGCTGGATGTCGCCACGCTCGCTGGCTGGCTCGTGGAAAACGGCCTCGCCTTTCACGTCCGGGAATGGGCGGTCGATCTCCCCGCGGTCTATTTTTCGCAACCGCCCGCGGCCCCCATGCTTGCCCAGGCCAGCATGCAGACGGCGGAGTGGAAGGGGCTGGAGGAACTCGTGGCGGGGGCGCATTGGGGTGAGCTGGAATTCCTGCGCCTCGCCTTTTTCTCCCTGGCTCTGGAGCGTCAAGACAGCCGAAACGCCTCCGATACAGTGTGGGAAGACGCGCTCAAAGCCGCGGAAGTCGCACCCGGCCGGCTGGAGCGGCTGGCCCGCGCATGTGAAAACTGGGGCTGGCGCGACCGCGTTCAGGAGGTCCTGTGGAAGCTCGCGCCGAGCGACTGGTGCCCCCGGTGGGCGATGGAGTACCTCTGGGCGACCGCGCAATGGCGCCGCGACACCGCGCGGATGAGCCAGGTCGCCAAGCTCCAGCTCCGCATGGACCCACGGGATCTCACGTTGCGCAACAATCACGCGGCGCTCGCCCTGCTCCTCGGCGAGGCCGACGAGGCGACCCGCCGCGAAGCGCAAGCCGTGCACGAGGAAAGTCCCGCCAGTACTCCCATCGCCGCCACTTACGCGCTGTCGTTGTTTCTCCAAAAGCGTGTCCACGAGGCCGTGGCGGTCTTGGAATCCTATCCCGCCGGGGATCTGCGCCAACCCGCGGTGGCCCTCTACTTCGGCGCTTTCCTCGCCGCGGCGGGCCAGACGGAGCGCGCGGCGGAATATCTCCGCCTCGCCGAGAGCGCCCGAAAGCTGCCAGAAGAAGCCGCCCTGGTGCGCGTTTTCACCGCGGTCTGTGAAGGTCGAGCGCGCGAGGAAACTGGCGCCCACGATGCCGCCCAGGCCCGCTGGAGCGATGCGCTCCGGGCCGCCGATCGCCAACCCGTCTGGCTGGAGATCCTCGCCACCACCGCCATCGAGTGGAACTGGACGGCTGCGGCCGATGCCGCGCTTTTGAAGCTCGCCACCGAAGATCGCTGCCCGCCGGGAGCCGAGGAAAGACTGTGGGCCGCGGCGCTCAAGACGGGGAACGAAACCCAGCTCTATCGCGCCAGCCGCCTGCTCGCCCGGATTCGCCCGGATGATGCCACCACCCGCAGCCGCTATGTCCTCCTCACCGTGCTCGGCCAGCGCACCAAGGAGCCGCCGCTCAGTCTCGCCGAGCAACTCGTAAAGCAATTTCCCGCCTCGGCCGACGCCGCTGCCGCCCTGGCGCTGGCCCTCGTGCAGCAGGGAAAATCGGAGCGCGCGGTCGAAGTCCTCGGCGCGCATCCGCGCCAGGAGCCTCGGGCTGCCCTGTATTCCGGAATCGTCCTGGCCGCTGCCGGCCGGATCGACGAAGCCGAGCCGCTCCTCAAGATCGGCGCGCCCAGCGCCCGCTACAGCGAAGAGCGGGCGCTCGTCACCATGATGCAAGCCGCCTTCGCCGCCATGCGGGCCGAGCAGCGCGGGTCTCCGCGCGAGAGCGACGACCATTGGGCGCGGGCGCTCGAGGCCGCCCGAGACCGCACGGACTGGGTGGAAATGCTGGCGCGGATGGCCGCGGCGGGCGCTCCCCGCCACGCCCAAGCGGCCATGTGGAAGCTCGCCGCCAGCGAAAATTGCCCGCCCTGGGTGGTGCAGGCGCTCTGGGCCGCCGCGTCCGTGAAAGGCACCTCCAGCGAACGCTACCGGGCGAGCAGGCTGATGGCAAAGTCCGATCCGAAAGACCTCGCGGCTCGCTGCACCTGGATCGTTCTGGCACTCCTCACCAATCAGGAACTGGACGCGCCCGATCGCGAAGCCAAAGCCGTCCATTCCACTCACGTCACGGAGTCCGCCGCGGCCATCGCCTACGCGCTTTCGCTTTTCCTCCACGAGCAGCGGGGAGAGGCCATCAAAGTCCTCACCGCGCTGCCCGCCGCCCAGCTCGCCCTGCCGCGCACGGCTTTCTACCTAGGAGTCTTCCTCGCCGCCGAAGGGAACACCGAACCGGCGGCCACCCAGCTTCGGGCCGCGTCCCGCGCGCAGATCTTTCCCGAAGAGCGGGCCTTTGCCGAGCGCGCCGTCACGGCCGAGGCCCTGCGGGCGATCGTGTGGTCCTGGCCAGTCTCAACCCCGTAGCGAACGGTTTCCGGCGTCGCCTCCCTGGAATATGTTCAATGCGCCTTCCCTCCCAGGACGGCTGCAAAAAAATCGCGGCCGCAAGTGATGCGACCGCGATTTGAAAGTGCTGAATTCGAAAGTGCTGAAGGACCGCCGGGTGGGGCGTCAGATTCGATCGCGAGTCTAAGCGGTCTGACCACGCATGCGGCGGACGCCGAGCGCCAGGCCCAAGGCCGCCCCGAAAAGAATCGTTCCAGCTTCGGGAATCGCCGCCAACGGCACAAAGTTGTAAATCGGTCTCACCCCCCCGCTGACCGTCTGCGTCGGAGAACTGAAGGAGCCAGTCACACCCTGAGAGAAAGTAAGCAGCGTCGGAGCCGAGAACGAACTCGTGAGCGCCACCGAATAGTTCCCCGTGGATCCTACAAACTGAGCCAGATTCGGCGCGTTGTTTTCTGTGGACGAACCGGTCGAACTCGCCGACCCGACGAGTGCCAAGCTGTCTGGGCCGACAAAGTCCGCTGCACCCACCTCGCCGTCGGCTCCCAAGGATCCGCTCCGAGTGACACTCATCGGAGCGATGGCATCGGGAACCCCCGGCGCCGCGATCGCCCGGACCGACGAATTGAGGCTGAAAGAGGCGTTACCGGCGACCAAACCTTCATTGTCGAAAACCAAGCTTGAATTCGTCGCCGCTGCCGAGAGCTGCAACTCGATCGAGATGAGAGTGCCGAGCGCGGGATCGAATTTCGGGAAGAAAATCGATGGAATGGGAGAACCTACGGAGACGGGTCCAAACATCACCAAGGGGCCCTCGAGGACCACGGCGTGACTGGAAGCGATGGTGCTAGCAGCGGCGATTAGGCTGGCGAGAACGAGTTTTTTCATAGTTTTAGGGGATTTCCGGCCTGGGTTATCTAGGTCGGGGGCGTTTGGATGCCATCGGATTATGATTTTCTAGAACCAACCGCAAGGAATTTGTCGATAAATCTCATAGCCCGACGGCTCCCGGACCGCATCCCTCCTTTTTGGCTGGTGTGATTTAGGCGGCGGTGACGGCGCGCCGATGATGACGATTCACTTCCTCGACAAGATGCGGATTCACTTGGTGCCGAATGGATTGCACTGCCATCCGAATCGCGTTTTTGATCGCAATGGGCGAACTACCGCCGTGGGCGATGATGCAGACCCCATTGACGCCCAAGAGCGGCATTCCGCCGTATTCATCGGCGTTCGTCACCGCGTGCACAGCGCGAAAAGCTGGTTTGCAGAGCAGCGCGCCGGCCTTGCGGATGGGCGTTTTCATCAATTCGCCTTTGAGCAGGCGGAAGATCGACTTGGCGAGCGCTTCACTCGTCTTGAGGACGATGTTGCCGGTGAAGCCATCGGCCACCACCACATCGACCGCTCCTTCGAAGAGATCGTGACCTTCGACGTTGCCGTGAAAATTGACCCCACAGGCCTTGATCAGGGCGTGTCCGGCGAGGGTGAGTGCGTTCCCTTTGAATTCCTCGGTGCCGTTGGAGAGCAGCCCCGCCTTGGGATTGGCGAGGCCGAGGACGTGCCGGGAGTAGGCGAGGGCCATGAGCGCGTTGTCTTCGAGCTGCTCGGGGGTGGGGTCGGGATTGGCGCCGGCGTCGCAGAGGAGGAAGTGACCACCCTTTTCCGTGGGCATGGTGGCGGCAATGGCGGGGCGTTCGATCCCGGGCAGCATGCGCAGCTTGATGGTGGCGGCGGCGACGGCGGCGCCGGTATTGCCCGCGCTGACGAAGGCGTCGGCGGCGCCTTCTTTCACGAGGTCCACGGCGCGGCTCACGGAGCTGTCCTTTTTTTTTCGCACCGCGTCGATGCCGCTGTCGTGCATCTCCACGATCTGCGTGGTGTGGATGATTTTGATCCGCCGATCGGAGCAGTGGATGCGCGCGAGTTCGGCCTCGATCTGCGGGGTGTCGCCGGTGAGGAACAGCTGCTCGATTTCAGCGAAGGCACTCAACGCCAGCGCGGCGCCCGCGATGAGGTCGGCGGGTCCGCGGTCGTGGCCCATGGCGTCGAGCGCGATCTTCATCCCGCGCAATTGCCTGCTTGCGAGCCAGGGTTCAAGGTCAAAATAGTCGAGGTTGGCGTCGCAGAAACTCCCGTCACCGCGAATTCGGCGACAGACCCGTAAAACACAAAGAGACACCTGCGAAGATCGCAGGTGTCTCCAAAGTGCGAGCTGCCAAAATCGGCAGCCGGGTGACTAGGAAGCCGAGATCGTGAGAACCTGGCGGCCTTTGTAGTAGCCGCAAGCGGCGCAGACCGTATGGCCGGGCACCGTGCTGCCGCACTGGCCGCATTTGTTGAGCTTCGGTGCGTGCCAGCGGTGGCTGGCTTTGCGCGTGCGCAGGCGCATCTTCGAGGTTTTGCGTTTTGGAACTCCCATGGCTTTAAGTCTTTTTGATTTTTAATTGATCCAGCGCGCCCCACACCTCGCGGTCTTCAGGGAGCGGGTCTGCGGCGGTGGCGTGGATTTTCGCCACGCGAGCGGCACCTGTGCAGACCCTCTCGCCGTTCCAGTCGCAGTGCGGGTGGGGCGGAAGGGCGAGCAAGATGTCTTCCCTCATGGGCTCTGTCAAGTCCACCAATTCACTGCCGGTCAATTCGACCTGGCAGGCGAACGTGGGCACCTCCAGCGGGAAGTGAAAACGCTCCAGGCAGCTCACACATTCCAGCTCCAGATCGACCGCGAGTTCGCCGGTGGCGAAGAGCCCGTTGTCGCTCACGCCGAGGTCGAGCGAGTAGCGCACGTCGCTGACCGGCTGAATCTGCGGCTCGTGAAGATCGAGGATCGCCGCCGGATCGGCGCCCTCGACGTGTTGGCCGTCGTGGGGAATTTGGTTGAGGTGGACTTTCATAGAACGATGGACGGTGGAGAGCCGGGCGAAGCGCGCCGGGGCCGGTCAGCAGCGGGAAGCTGCCCCGGCCACCGAGCCGCGACTTTCAGCTCACGCGAACCGGGCTTTCAGCGCGGCCGCGACGGACACTGGCACGAATGCGTCGATATTGCCACCGAGGCGGGCCACCTCTTTCACGATTCGCGAGCTGAGGTAGGTGTATTCCTCGCGGGGCGTGAGGAAGACGGTCTCGATCGTCGGCTCGAGCTTGCGGTTCATCAGCGCCATCTGGAATTCGAACTCGAAATCGCTGATCGCCCGCAGGCCGCGGACTACCGCGGTCGCGCCTTGGTCGCGGGCAAAATCCACGAGCAAGCCGTCGAAGCGCGTGACGCGGATGTTTTCCTCGCCCGCCACAGCTTGTTCGATCAGGGCTACGCGTTCTTCCGGGGGGAAGAGCATTTGCTTTTGCACGTTGAAGGCGACGCCGACGATCAGCTCGTCGAACAGCCGCGCCGCGCGTTTGATGACATCGAGATGCCCCTTCGTGATGGGGTCGAAACTTCCGGGGTAAATCGCGCGGCGCATGAGCGTACCCTGCGGAAGCCGGCGGCCCGAACGAAGAAAAAAGCGCGGGTGACCGACATTGGGCCGCACAGATTCTCGCAGAGGGTCCGGTCGCAGCCGCCCCAGCTTTACGGAGATAACAAAAATGCGCGGGTGACCGACATTGGGCCGCACAGATTCTCGCAGAGGGTCCGGTCGCAGCCGCCCCAGCTTTACGAAGATAACAAAAATGCGCCGGTGACGGGGTCTCCGGGCTTGTGCGCCCCGCGTTTTACAGTAGACCTTGTGGCACGAAACCAATTTTCTGCGCCTCCGGGCGCGGCTCGTTGTCTGTAGTAAATAGCGGGATCAGCCCTACTCGTCGTCGTAGTTCATAGCCTGCGGCGGCGGTAGGGCTGGTCTATTTTACGGCCGTAAACCAAAGCGGGCGCGCGGTGCCCGCTACTCCCACTCGATCGTCGCTGGCGGCTTGCTGCTGATGTCGTAGCAGACGCGGTTCACACCCTTCACTTCGTTGATGATCCGCGTGGAAATCTTCGCGAGCAGTTCGTAGGGCAGCCGCACCCAGTCCGCGGTCATGCCGTCCTGACTCTCCACGATCCGCACCGCGATCGTCTGCGCGTAGGTGCGTTCGTCGCCCATCACGCCCACGCTCTTCACCGGCAGCAGCACGGCGAAGCTCTGCCACACGCGATAGTACCAGTCGCTCGCCTTCATTTCGGCGACCACGATCGCATCGGCCTCGCGCAGGATACGCGTCTGCTCGGGCGTGATCGGGCCGAGGATGCGCACGGCGAGACCCGGACCCGGAAAGGGTTGGCGCTGGACGATCTCCTTCGGCAAGCCGAGCTGCGCGCCCACTTCGCGGACCTCGTCCTTGAAGAGCTGCCGCAGCGGCTCGACGAGCTTGAGTTTCATTTTCTTCGGAAGGCCGCCGACGTTGTGGTGCGACTTGATCAGCGCCGCGGGATTGCCGGCGATGGCGACGCTTTCGATCACGTCGGGATACAGCGTTCCCTGCGCGAGGAATTTGAACTGCGATTTTTTCCCGCGCGAAAGGGCGAGCACCGCGTCGTCGAACACGCGGATGAATTCCCGCCCGATGATCTTCCGCTTCCGCTCGGGTTCGGTGACGCCTTTCAGCTTGGTGAGAAAGCGGGTGCTGGCGTCGACGTATTTCAGCTTCACGTGAAAGTTGTCGCCGAAGACGCGCCGCACGGTCTCCGCTTCGTTCGAGCGGAGCAGGCCATTGTTCACGAAAACGCAGGTGAGCTGGTCGCCGATCGCCTTGTGCAACAGTGCCGCGGCGACGCTGGAATCCACGCCGCCGCTCAAGCCGAGGATCACGTGATCGCTGCCCACCTGCTCGCGCACTTCGGCGCACGTCTGGTCGATAAACGAGCCCATCGTCCAATCCATTTTGCAGCCGCAGATTTGGAAAACGAAATTCGCCAGGATCTCCTTGCCGCGTGGGGTGTGGACGACTTCGGGGTGAAATTGCAGGCCGTAAAACCGCTTCTTCGGATGTTCGATGGCGGCGTAGGGCGAATTGTCGCTGGTGCCGGCGGCGTGAAAACCGCGCGGGAGTTTGGTGATTTTGTCCCCGTGGCTGTTCCAGATATCGAGGGTCTTCGCCAGTCCGTGAAAGAGCGGGCTGCTCCCGGTGTGCGTGAGCAGGCCGCTGCCGTATTCGCGCCGCGCGCTGTGCTCCACCTTGCCGCCGAGGTGGTGGGCCATGAGCTGCACGCCATAGCAGATGCCGAGGGTGGGCAGGCCGAGATCGAAGACGGCCTTATCCGGGTGCGGCGCGTCCTTGGCGTAAACGCTGCACGGGCTGCCGCTGAGGATCAAGCCGTGGGGACGGAGCGCGGCGATTTTTTTCGCCGGCGTGTCGAAGGGCAGAATCTGCGAGAAAACCTGGCACTCCCGAATGCGCCGCGCGATGACCTGGGTGTATTGCGAACCGAAATCGAGGATGACGATGCGCGAAGCGCCGGCGGGCTCAGCCATGCTAGTAGCCGACGCGGGTATTTTCGCGGATCAACGGATCGCCGGATTGGTCCGGTTGGACGAGCGTGCCGGTGCCGATCGGGCCACCGCGTTTCGGTGCGGGATCGGGCGGTACGTCGCTTTCGCAACCGCTGAACGAGAGGCCGCCGAGGGCCAGCAGGATCGAGGCGAGGATGGCTTTCATGGGCCGCGTACATAGCCGGGCGCTGCGCGAAAGGGAAAGGGAAAGTGCGCCGGGCGCGCGACGATTGCATGACTCCCGCGGCTGCGGCATAAACGCCGCGGATGATCCCGGTGCCGCTGCTGCTCCACGCCTATCGCAATGCCATTTTCCCGATGGCGATGGAGGATGGCGAGATCGCGTGGTTTTCGCCCGATCCGCGGGCGATCATCCCGATCGACGACGGCTTCCACATTCCCCATGGGCTGAAGCGGACGCTGCGCAAGAATCCCTTCGAGATCCGGATCAACGCCGGCTTTGAGGAAGTGATGCGCCGCTGCGCGCTGCGCGAGGATACCTGGATCAACGAAGAAATCGTCGCGAGCTACGTGGCGCTGCACCAGCTTGGCCACGCGCATTCGGTCGAGGCGTGGAGCGAGGGCCAGCTCGCGGGCGGGCTTTACGGGGTGGCGCTCGGCGGGGCGTTTTTCGGCGAGTCGATGTTTCACGAGGTTACCGATGCGTCGAAGGTGGCGCTGCACGCGCTCGTGACCCGGATGCGGGAACGGGGGTATTCGCTGCTCGATACGCAGTGGCTTACTCCGCACCTCAGGACATTCGGCGCGCAGGAAATTCCGCGCGGCGCTTACCAGAAAAGGCTGAAGGATTGCGTGGACGACGACTGCCGTTTCGCCGACTGAGCGGCC
>Ga0209181_10002450_pt1 | contig 30328 bp, 27 predicted proteins | sample MAT05_FD_187208 | JGI IMG/M metagenome (GOLD analysis project Ga0209181, IMG submission 187208) | Freshwater microbial communities from Lake Fryxell liftoff mats and glacier meltwater in Antarctica - MAT-05 (SPAdes) (version 2) | ecosystem: Environmental > Aquatic > Freshwater > Ice > Liftoff... | reverse complement strand
TTTTCGGCAAGCTGCTGAATATGCGGAACCATTTCTTCCAGCAACAAATCTTGCTGAAAGGTGTCTTCGCTGGAAATTTGCTGTGTTGGACGTTCCGACACCACAAGTTGATGGTCAATACCCATTGAAAGCTCATGCAGACGCAAACCCCAACGCCCGAATCTGAGTTCTAGGCTTTGCGCACTGTGTTGGCGCAGTTGGCCAACACTATTGATGTCGAGTTTCGCCAATTTGGCTTCCATCACTTTGCCAACACCGGGCAACCTGCCTACCGGCAGGAGTGTCAGGAAATCAAAGGCTGCCGCCGGCTTGATCACATATTGGCCATTGGGCTTATTCCAGTCAGAAGCAATTTTTGCGAGAAATTTGTTGGGTGCAATACCGGCCGATGCTGTTAGTTGAGTTTCCTCATAAATAGCGTGGCGAATTTGCAAAGCTACTTCGGTAGCAGAGGCTAATTCGAGCTTGTTTTCGGTGACATCCAGATACGCTTCATCCAGCGACAAGGGTTCAATTAAATCGGTATGCCGCGAGAATATTTCACGCACATGTTTTGAAGCCGCTTTGTAGCGAACGAAATCAGGCGGCACAAAAATTGCGTCTGGGCATAAACGCTCGGCGCGTATTGCCGGCATGGCGGAACGGATGCCAAATTTTCGCGCTTCGTAAGACGCCGCGCAAACTACCGAGCGTGCACCACGCCATGCCACGACCACCGGTTTGCCGCGAAGACTGGCGTCATCACGTTGTTCAACCGAGGCGTAGAAGGCATCCATATCGACATGAACAATTTTTCTTTGTGACATCTGGCTTACTTTGGGCTAGCCATGCGTGGACTGCCTTTGCGACAGGACTCTGAGCAATACTTTACTTCATCCCAGACATTCTGCCATTTCTTGCGCCAAGTGAAAGGACGTTGGCATACGAGGCAAGTTTTTTCTGGCAGGTTTGATTTGCCAATGGATTTATTGCTGGCGTTTTTCATGGAATCTTTTTATGAAAATCCAGAAAAGCGGCCAATACTGCGCCGGGGGCTTCGATTTGTGGATAGTGCCCAATGCCTTCGAGTCCGACAACATCGGCATTTGGAATCAATTGGCGATAGCGTTCGAGCAAATGTTGGCCCGAAACAGGGTCGTCGAGACCATTAATCAAGCGCAGGGGAATCGCACTGGTTTGCATCGCCTTTAACCAGCGCTCTCGGTGTTTGCGGCGTTCGGGAATATATTGCAGCAAACGGTGTGCCAGTCGATGACCGTTGTTTAATGCGACCAAATGCCAGAAGTCAGATAATTCAATAGCGCTGGGCTGGGTGTTAGCGCCGAATACGGCGGCAAAACTTTGATTGAATTTTTTCTCGTTCAATCCGCGCACGAGTATTGGCCCCAACGGCCCGCGTAGTAAAGTTTGAATTAAACGCGGACGATGCGCTTCCGGAAACAAACCGCCATTCAAAAAACAGATCGAACTGATAGTGTATGCCGCTTCAGGGTGAGAGATTTCATTACGAGCTAAACACTCCTGCGCGACGCTGTCGCCAAGATCATGCGCCAGAATATGTACTTGCTGAATATCCAGCGATACCAACAAGGCAGCAATAATATCGGCTTGTTCCAAAACAGAATAAGTGTGGCGACGCGGTTTGCTGGAAAAACCGAAACCCAATAAATCCAGACTGATAACCCGGAAATGTTTTGTTAGCGATGGCCACATTCGGTGCCAGTCAAACGATGCCGTCGGGAATCCGTGAATACATAATAAAACCTCGCCCGTGCCTTGCTCACGATAAAAAATGGCATGCTTTTGCCATTCAAAATAATGGCCAGACGCTTTCCAAAATTCCAAGGGTTTTGAAGTCATAGAATAGGTATTTGTTAAATAAAAATAACATTCATAAACATTGCTTGAAGATCGTACGTCAAAAATATTTAACGAAGATACGTAATCCTAGTGATTTATGGCAATTTATCCGATAAATCTGCCATAAATGTGAATTGTGTCCGGTTTTCCGGAAGTGTCGCGTTCTTATACATGCCGCCGATACTTTGGTTGATGAATTAAAGTTCAGGTCGGCATCCCGGAATTTCATTAGGAGCTTTGTTGTGAAGAAAAGTATTGTCGTCTTATCACTTCTCGCATTCAGTATTACTGCCGCTATTGCAGCGACCAATCAATCAGGCCTAGTAAAAAAAATCACTCCGGCCCAGAAAAAACTTCAACTAGCCATACGAAATGAAGTGCGGCAATATTTGCGCACCGATGGCATGATCGAAGTGCCGAGCGTCACTAAAGCATCTGCCAGCACCAAAGCCGCTTACACCGATGAAGAGGTGGGCGATGCTAATTCTTATGGTCGTGCCGTTAATTTTATTGGTACCGTACAAAGCGGTGTATTGACCATCGCACCCGATTGCACGCCTGACCCAATGTTTCCACCTGGCCCTAAAGACAAGTGCGTTGTTCCTGATGTTAATGGATTTGCAAATATTAATTTCCCCGATATGGGTGCAGTATTAATTCCCGGGAAAAGTGCAAAATCGCTTTTCTGCCATTGGCAAACCCCGTTTGGAATTTCAATTTATAACAATTTAACGGGTGTATATCAGGGCCAAGCACGCACAACTTTCACTGCAACCTATAAAATAGAAAATGAAGTGCTAAACGACCCTACGTTGCTCGATCCAAACACCGGCTTGCCCTATGGCGGCTTTATCAGCACTGCATTGGGTGCCGTGCGTGATGGGCGTAGCTTGCAACCGGGCGAATCACAAGTGTTTCGCGACAACTACACACGGGTTTGTCTGGGTGGTTTGGTATCTAAACGTAACTTGATCGAAGGTTATGGTCTGAGCGAAGCTCAAGCAACTAAATTCTTCAAAAAAGATACCACGATTACGATAGGGATGATTGGCAGTACTCGCCATGTTAGCAACGGCAGCATGATTATCGGTACTCGTTTTGTAGGCGATTGATTCATTCTTAACCTCTCTCTCTCCAAGGAAGGAACAAAACGGCAGCCGAAAGGCTGCCGTTTTTATTTCTGATCGTGCAATAAATTCATGTAACAATTACTACATGACCGGAACGTTGTACTAATGCCCAGTAAAAATTCTTCAATGCCGGGTATTACCGCTATGTTAGCGGCGGTGTGCTTGTTTTCGTTAATGGATGCGGGCCTGAAATGGCTGTCGCCACATTATCCGGCGATTCAAGTGACGGCGATGCGGGCGATGGCATCGTTGCCGTTTGTTGTAGTGTATGTGTGGCTTCGGGGCAGTGCTGCCAGCTTGCTGAAAGTTCGTTGGAGCTTACATCTACTTCGTGGCGTACTCGGTATTAGCATGCTGGCCTTGTTCACCTATGGCATTAGAACCTTGCCTTTGTCTGAAGCCTATTCTCTTTTTTTCATAGCACCGTTGTTGATCACAGTGTTGTCAGTGCCCATGCTAAAAGAAAAAGTCGGTAAGGCGCGCTGGATCGCCATTTTCATCGGTTTATTGGGTGTCTTGATAGTGTTAAGGCCCAGCACGGAAAATCTGGTGTCCCTCGGCAGCCTCGCTGTCTTGGCAGCAGCCGTGTGTTATTCGATATCGGCTATTACCGTTCGTGTGTTGAGCCGAACTGATACTTCCGACAGCATGGTGTTTTGGGCGATGACGATGATTGCTATCGGTGCAGGCTGTATTGCAGCTCCGAACTGGCAAACGATTGAACAGCGACATTTCATGGTCTTGGCGGGTATTGGTATCACCGGTTTTTTTGGACAAGTAGCGATCACGGCCGCTTTTCAAAAAGGCGAAGCCTCGGTAGTGGCGCCTTTTGAATACAGTGCACTTGCCCTTGGTATGGGCCTGGATTGGTTGCTTTGGCAAACCCTGCCAGATGGCGTCGCACTGTTTGGCGCACTGGTGATCGTCGCAAGTGGTTTATATTTGATTCGTAAAGAAAAAACGCATGCGGAAGCAGAGCATCCTTAAGTCATCATTAGTGCGCCATCATTTTTTTGGAGAGTTTATGTGGATTTTTAGATCATTTATTGCCGGATTTATTTCTACCTTGATATTTCATCAAGGACTTTTTCATTTACTTTATCTTGCCGGAAAAATTCCCAAGCCAGCTTGGGATATGACCGCAACCCAGCCCTTGCATGTACCTGCCGTTATCTCACTGGCATTTTTCGGTGGTGTATGGGGCATAGCATTATGGGCAATGATTAAAAAACAATCGGGTTCACGGCAATGGTTATTAGCTATTTTTTTAGGCGCAGTTCTGCCTAGTGTAGTGGCCTTGCTGATCGTGTTCCCGTTAAAGGGCATGGCATTTGCGGCCAATTGGGATCCCAAAATGTGGCTCGGTGCTTTCCTGTTGAATGGTGCTTGGGGGCTGGGTGTGGTCTTGATCATGAAGGCTTTTGGAAAGAAGTAAGCCAACTCAAGCTGTCAACGGCTTGAGGTTTGTCGCGTTTTAGTAGGCAAGCCCAAGACCAACACAGAGAAACCCCATGAAAAAAGTAATTCCCCTTATTGCCCTCAGCGTGATGAGCATGAGCCTGTTTGCTGCAGCTCAAAGCCAAACGACTGACCGCAAAGCCCAAATGCAGGCCAAGGCGCAAGAACGCTTTCAGACATTGGATGCCAACCGTGACGGTAAGCTCAGTTACGTCGAACTTCAGAATAACCCGAAGCATCGTGAGCGTTTCGACAAAGCCGACCTGAACCATGACGGTGGCTTATCGCAAGACGAAATAAAACAAGGCCACCAAGAAAAGAAACGACAGCGTCAGGAACGTCTTGCCAAAGGCCATGAAAAAATGCAGGCTGTCCGACAAAAAATGCAGGCCTTGGATGTCAACAAGGACCAGGCTTTTACTCGCGCTGAATTAGGCAGTTCAATGCCGAAGTTGACGGAAAACTTCAGTATTATTGACGGCAACAATGACGGTAAAATTACCCGTGAAGAAATGAAGATTGCCCGTATGGCAATGCGGGCCGAGCGTCAATCGCAAGCAAAATAAATCTTTTCGTAGGAACGCTTGCTTGCTGCGCCCTGCGTTGTATCGTAGTGGCGCTTGATTGCTGCGCCCATTTGCGACAATGTTGACACAGGGCGCAGCAAGCAGCACCCCTACAACCGGCCAAATTTTAAAACTCACCTGGAATGGTATAGACCAACCGGTCTTGACTCGTGGGACCTTTACGGTCGGGAATAGTGCCTAAAAAAACCGGATCGATATTTTTCTCAGTCATGGCATTCTTGAAGTACTGTTCATTCTCGCGTTTAAAAACAAAGATTCGTTTACCGGGCTTTTGGTCGAGCGCCTGACTCAAGGTCATATCGAATTGGCTGTCCGAAATGGTTTTTGTCTGTGGTTTGAAGCTGACCTTGTTGATCTGGGAACCTAAATATAGATGCAGGCCGTAGCGGGTCATGTCTTCGACGAAAATAATTTCACGGGGTGGTGTTTTAGTAAAAGCCAAGATTTTCTGGGCAAATACTTCTGGGTCTTTTTTGTGGTTGTAGCTGCTTAGGCCTAAGCGCATGCCTAATAAAACAACAATCCAGACCACCAGCCACGCGGCTTTGCGTGTGTTGAACTCGAATTTACTTAAAGCCTGGCCCAGTAATAAGGCGAACGGTGTAAACAAGGGCAAGACATAGAGCGGCATGCGCGAGCGCGAGAGAGAAAATATTACCAGCGGTAGCAATAACCACCACCACAGAAAACGCTGCTCACTGGTCTGGCTTGACCATGATTTGAGATTGCTCGCCATGCCACCGCCAGCCATTATTAGCCAAGGCAATGCACCTAATAAAAAGACCGGCAAATAGACTTTGAATGGGCCGTACCATTCCGGACTGCGCTGCATATTTTCATCTGCCAGACGAGCCACAACTTCATGCCCTATAAAATAGTCCAATAGGCCCGGATGTCTTTGAATCACAATGCCATACCAAGCCAGCCCAATGAGGGCAAAAGCCAGAAACCCAATGGGGCGTAAAAGTGCTTTCAAATCTTTTTGCTGCCAAAGCAAAAAAATAATCGCCATCAATGGCAATAAGCTGGGCGGCCCTTTGGCAAGAAAGGCCAAGCCAAAGCCGGCCCACATGGCATCCATCCAGAATTTCGATTTCTTCAAAAAGGCGTATTGCGTAAAACATAAAACCGCTAGCGTTTCACAGACGGCCAAAATAAAATCGGTACTGATGTAATTACCGGCCAGGAACGGAAACGGACTCGTCGCGAAGATAAGCGCCGGTAGCCAGGGTTTTTCCCGACAAAATACTTTGCCTAGCCGGAAAATCATTAATACGCTAAAGATATAGGCTAGGGCAATCGGCAATCTGACCGCCCAAGTATTGAAGCCAAAGGTTTTAACACTGGCAGCAATCGTCCAATAAGTTAAAGGTGGTTTGGTGAAGTGCAGGGATTCCGGGTGCCGGTGCAGGGAAATCCACTCGCCACTATCTGCAATATTTAGCGCGACATTGGTATAGCGACCTTCGTCGGGTTCAAACAGACTGCGGCTGCCCATAAAGGCAAGGCCCAGTAAGCTTGCTAACAAAAAAAGACTGAGGAAGGGCCGATGTCTAAAAAAATTCATAGGAAAACTCTTTGCGCAATGGCCAAGGATAAGCCATTTTAGCGATAAACGAGCCCCAACACGCTTTTTTGGCGCCAGACAATCATAGGCCTGAGCAGTATTTTTCATAGGCCATGACGAAAGTCATTGCTGCCAAAGGCACATGTGAATATTGAATCCGAAATCTATGCTGGCATTGTCAAACACCGCCGCATTACCAAGGGGAGTCGCATGAAACGTCTGGCACTGATCACTGCACTAAGTTTTGCAGCTTCGTTTTCCGCACATGCGGAGTCGCTGGAATGTAATTTTGAAAGTAATTATGAATTTTCGCAACAGGGTCGCACGCTGATTTTTTCGCGTGATACCGCCCCTGGAAAGCGCATCATGATTCAAGACGGCAGAATGGTGATTGATGGCAAAGAACTCAAGCTCAGTAGCAACGACAAGGCACGTATCACGGAATTTGAGCATGAAACCCGGTTATTAATCCCGCAATTCAAGCTGATTACAAGTGAAGCCATTGATATTGCCTTCAGCGCCCTGATTGAAGTTTCGCGTGGGTTAAACGGCGAGCAAAATAACCCAACGCTTAAAAAACTCCAGAGTGCCCAAATAGCCTTGCATAACTCATTGAGCAAAAATCCCGCAGTACTCTTTAACGACGACATTGATGGAAAAATCATCGAACCGATCGTGACCGATTTTGTTCCAGATGTTGTCGCTGCCGCCGTCAAGCAGGCATTGTCGCTGGCATTCAGCGGCGACGATGCAAAAGCTAAAGCGTTTGAAGTGCGCATGGACAAGATGGGCAAAGAAATCGAAACCAAAGTCGAAGCGCGTGCCAAAAAACTCGAGCCCTTGGCGCAAGCCATGTGCACTCGGGTCAGAAATATGGACAAAATTGAAGACAGTATTAGCGTGCGTTTAAATAACCAACAGAAAATAAATTTACTCGACGTCAAAGCGCCTTAAATACATCTGCCTATCGCTCGGCATCTGTCCCCGGATGTCGGCTTTACACCCTCTTGCCAATGGTAAGAGGGTGTTTTTTTATTAGCCGGTTTTTTAATCCTGCCCGTGCTTTCAACCGCGTAGGGGCGCCTGCTTGTCGCGCTCGTATCCTCGACAATCTGATATTAGGGCGCAGCAAGTAGGCGCCCCTACAGCGCGCAAGCCCAAAACTTGGCGACAATGGCCCTGACAGGCGACAATGTGCGCTTACGCCATTGAGGCGGGAGGGTTGTATGTCTGTATTGCAAGAAGCAAAGGTGCCTGACATTGGCGGTAGCAAGGGCGTTCCCGTGATCGAAGTCTTGATAAAAGTGGGCGATAGCGTCAAAAAAGATCAGGGCTTGATTACGCTGGAATCAGACAAAGCCACAATGGAAGTACCGGCGCCATTTGCGGGTATTGTGCGCGAGCTTAAAGTCAAACTCGGCGATGAAATGTCAGAGGGCGATGTTGTCGCACTGATCGAAATATCGGATGAAGCCGCGGCCTCGCCAGTCTCCGCTGCAGCGCCAGCGCCAGCCATCAAAGAAGACGCGCCGAAAAAAATAGAACCCGTAGTACCCGTACCAGTTGCTACGGTGCCAACACCGGTAGTTGCTGCAATGCCTGCAAACAATCCTGTTCGTACGCCGCCGATTAGTTTTGATGCCGACGGCTTGATGCCTGCCAATGTGCCCTATGCGAGTCCTTCCGTGCGGGTATTTGCCCGTGAACTGGGCGTTGAATTATCGAAAATAAAAGGTAGTGAGCGCGGCGGGCGTATTTCAAAAGCCGATGTGCAGCAGTTTGTTAAAGTTGCTTTGGTTTCGGGTAGCGCAAATTCAGGTAGTGGCTCAGGTTTGAATTTAATTCCCTGGCCGCAAGTAGATTTTGCCAAATACGGCGCGATTGAATCATTGCCGTTATCACGCATCAAAAAAATTTCCGGAGCGAATCTTGCGCGTAACTGGGCGATGATTCCGCACGTCACGCAGAATGACGAAGCCGATATCACCGAAATGGATTTGTTCCGCAAGAAACTTGCTGAAGAACACAAGGACGTTAAAGTCACACCGCTGGTTTTCATGATGAAAGCAGTGGTCGCCGCATTAAAAAAATATCCGAACTTCAATGCATCGCTGGAAGGCGATAACCTGATCCTGAAGAAATATTTTAATATCGGTATTGCAGTCGATACCCCGGACGGTTTGGTCGTGCCGGTCATTGGTGATGTTGATAAAAAAGGCTTGCTTGAATTGGCGCAGGAACTTGCTGTAATGAGCGCCAAGGCGCGCGATAAAAAACTCGGCCCGAATGATATGCAGGGCGGTTGTTTTTCGATTTCATCACTCGGTGGTATTGGCGGCACCGGCTTTACGCCGATTATCAATGCGCCTGAGGTTGCCATTCTTGGCGTTTCGAAATCACAAATCAAACCGGTCTGGAATGGTACGGAATTCCAGCCGCGCTTGATGTTGCCATTGTCATTGTCCTACGACCACCGTGTTATTGACGGTGCTGCCGCGGCAAGATTTGCAAGTTTCCTGACCCGGTCGCTGGCCGATTTACGCCAGTTATTGCTGTGATTATCGAAGGCATAACAATATGAGCAGCATCGAACTAAAAGTTCCGGATATTGGTGGTAGCACCAAGGTCCCAGTGATTGAAATATTGGTCAAGCTTGGCGACACGATTAAAAAAGATCAGGGTCTGCTGACCCTTGAATCGGACAAGGCCACGATGGAGGTACCGGCGAGTGCTGCCGGTGTCGTGAAGGAATTGCGCGTGAAACTTGGCGATCAATTGTCCCAAGGTGATGTCATTGCGATTGTGGAATCTGATGAAGCAGTGGTTGAAAAACCTGCTCCGGCTTCTGCGCCCGCTGAAAGTAAAGCACCGGCTCCTCTTGCTGTAGCTGTTGCAACTCCGGTCGGCGTTGCCATAGACAATGCCGATATTTCCTGTCAATTAGTCGTGCTTGGCGCTGGCCCTGGCGGCTATACCGCCGCTTTCCGCGCGGCTGATTTGGGCATGGACGTAGTGCTTGTGGAACGCTATGCACAATTGGGCGGTGTTTGCCTGAATGTCGGGTGCATTCCATCCAAAGCACTATTGCATGCGGCAGAAGTCATTGAAGAAGCAAAACATGCCGCCGATTACGGCGTGAGTTTTGGTGAAGCGAAAATTGATCTAGCGAAACTGCGCACTCATAAGGAAAAAGTGGTGGGCACTCTGGTCAGTGGCTTGACCAGCATGGCGAAGCAAAGAAAAGTACGCTCAGTCACCGGTACCGGCAAATTCATCTCGCCCAATCAACTGGAAATTGAAACGGATACTGGCAAGCAGACATTGGGTTTTCAGCAATGCATTATTGCCGCAGGTTCGCAGCCGGTAAAGTTGCCGGGTTTCCCGTGGGAAGATCCACGCGTAATGGATTCCACCGATGCCTTGATGCTGCATGATATTCCGAAAAGTTTACTGGTAATCGGTGGCGGCATTATCGGCCTGGAAATGGCGACGGTGTATCGCGCCTTAGGCAGTGAAGTGATCGTGGTTGAACTGGCTGAGCAGTTGATGCCGGGCGCCGATAAAGACTTAGTCAAGCCATTGGCGGATCGTTTGAAAAAAACCGGTGTCGCGATTCATCTTAAAACCAAGGCGGCCAAGGTCGAAGCAAAAAAAGACGGTATTCATGTTGGCTTTGAAGGCGTGGGGCCGGAAAAAACCGTGTTTGATCGCGTGCTGGTAGCGGTTGGCCGCACGCCAAACGGTGGCAAGCTCAATGCGCCGCTGGCAGGGGTTACAGTTTCTGATCGCGGATTTATTCCGGTCGATCGGCAAATGCGTACTAATGTGCCGCATATTTTTGCGATTGGTGATTTAGTCGGTAACCCCATGCTCGCTCATAAATCGACTCATGAAGGTAAGCTCGCGGCCGAAGTGGCCTCGGGTGAAAAACGTGAATGGGTAGCACGGGTCATTCCATCGGTGGCCTACACCGATCCGGAAATTGCCTGGGTCGGTGTGACCGAAACCGAAGCGAAAGAAAAAAATCTCAATATTGGCGTGGGTAAATTCCCTTGGGCTGCCAGTGGTCGTGCGATTGGCATTGGCCGTACCGAAGGCTTCACCAAATTGATTTTTGATGAAGCTACGCATCGCATTATTGGCGGCGGCATTGTGGGTCTGAATGCCGGTGATTTGATTTCCGAAGTGGTGCTGGCCATTGAAATGGGCTGCGAAGCAGGTGATATTGGCCACAGTATTCATCCGCACCCGACTTTGGGCGAATCTATTGGCATGGCGGCCGAAGTGTACGAAGGCACCATTACCGATTTGTATATTCCTAAAAAGAAATAAAGTCCGACCTTAAAAAAAATGAAAGAACTCGTGAAAAAAACCAAGGGGTGATGCAATGTTAATCAGTACCGGTTTATTTTTCTGCGGATTATTGGTGTTGTTATTGGGTGGCGATTCTGCGGTCAAAGGGCTTGCCGGATTGTCGCAGCGGTTGGGCTTGTCCGGCTTCAAAACCGGCGTATTGATGATGTTGTTTGCGACATCCGTTCCGGAATTGGCTGTCAATGCTTATGCGATTTTGAACGGGCATCCCGAGATTGCGCTGGGAAATGCGGTGGGCAGCAATATCGTTAATATCGGCTTGACACTTGGCCTAGCCGCCATTTCGGCGCCGTTACTTCTAAGCATGCGTTCGCTGGCGTTACAAATTGTTTTTCTGCTGGTTGCTACTGGAGCCGTATTGCTGCTGGGTCTGGATGGTGAGTTACAGCAATGGGAAGGCGGACTGTTATTGCTGGCTTTCATCGTTGCGGTGTTTATCATCATGCAACGATCCGGCAACGAGGCGATTGAAGTTCAAAAAGAAGTAACAGAAGCCTTCGAAACCAATACTTCTCCGGCGATGAATGCGGTACGAATTCTGATGGGCGCGGGCTTGCTATTTTTCGGTGCAAAACTGGTGATTGATGCTGCACCGGCCATTGGTTTGTCTCTGGGTTTCGGTCATTTATTAACAGGTCTGACCGTTGTCGCCATTGGCACGGCATTGCCGGAAGTCGTGATGGCGATTCTGGCTGCACGTAGTGGCAAAGCCAATCTGGTAGCGGGCCTGGCAATTGGTGCTTGCCTGTTTAATTTATTGTTTATTGTTGGCGGCATGGCGCTGCTTAACCCATTGATAATACCGGCTTCGTTTGTCGGATTTGAATTGCCTGCCGCAATGGCTTTCACGCTAGCTTTGTACCCGATTCTGGGTGGTGATTTACGAATCAACCGAAATGAAGGATTTATATTGCTCGCTTTGTTTCTGTCTTGGCTCGGATTCGAGTTGTTAAAGGTCTGGGCATAATTATTTGTCGTAGGAGGCCGCTTGCGGGCGACGTTAATTCGACTTTCATTGGCAAACGGCATTTACAGTTCTTGTCTGTATTAAAGTCGCCCGCAAACGGCATTTACAGTTCTTGTCTGTATCAAAGTCGCCCGCAAGCGGCCTCCTACGATAATTATTCAATGAAACGCTACCCAGCAGGCGACGGATAATACGATTACACAAAGCACATCCATCACAGCGCCTTCCCTGATCATCTGGCGTGTGCTAACGCGGCCTGTGCCGTATGCGATGGCGTTAGGTGCCGTAGCCACTGGCAGCATAAAACCGACGCTGGCGGCCAATACAGCCGGATACATCAATAGGGCAGGTTCGACATCAATCGCTTTTGCCGTCGCTGCCAAAATAGGCATTAACAAAACCGCAGTCGCGGTATTACTGGCAATTTCCGAAAGCAAAACAACCCCTGTCATCAATCCCAATAACAGCAAGGGCAGAGGCAAATGTCGCAAGCCTGTAAGGTGCTGGCCGATAGCATCGCTTAATCCCGATTTATCAAACGCCGTTGCCAGGGCAATGCCTCCGCCAAACAGTACCAATGCACCCCATGGAATTTTTTCCGCTGATGCCCAGTCGAGCAAGCGTCCTTCGCGTCCATCTGGTATCAGGCACAAAACAATCACGGCAATCAGTGCGACGCTGGCGTCGTTGGCCTTGTCCAAACCGAGCCATTGGCTCCATCCGCCGAATGGCTCGGTGCGAAAAATCCAGGCTACCGCAGTGAGTGCAAATACGATGAGCACCCGCCGTTCGGCGCTTGTCCATTTTCCAATGTCTGGAAGTTGTGCTTCCGGTGACGTCCGCAAATTACGCCCCAACCAAATGGCCAACATGACTAAAGCAATGACCGCGACTGGGACGCCGACTTTCATCCAGTCAAAAAAACCATAAGCCACACCGGTGGTCTGCTCGTAAACCTGCATAAAAACAAGATTCGGTGGCGAGCCGATGGGGGTGCCCATGCCACCGATGCTAGCAGCGTAGGCGATGGATAATACCAAAGGTATTTCCAGGCGTTTATCGGGATAGGTTTCAAGAATGGCAATCGCGACCGGCAGCATCAATAAGGTAGTGGCCGTGTTCGAAATCCACATGCTGATAAAGCCAGTGGCTGCGATGAAACCATAAAGCAGATGACGTCCACTGCGGCCGCCGAAAGCATTCACCATCGTCATCGCCAATCGTTGATGCGCGCCAGATTTTTCGAGTGCCCGTGAGAGCATGAATCCACCAGCCAGTAGTAAAATCAATTCATGTCCGTAGCTCTGTGCCACTTCTTTTGCGGTCAACACCCCCAGTAAAGGCAATACCGCAATCGGTAACAATGCTGTTACCGGCGCTGGAACGGGTTCTGTAAGCCACCAGATCGCACAGCAAATGGTCACCCCCACTGTGACTGCAAGCGCAAAACTTTGGCCGTTGTATATGCACAGATATCCGGCAATAACCGATAACAGGGGTCCCGCGAGCAAACTCAAACGTTGTAACAACATGTATTCACGCTCGCCTTGATAGCTGATTGGCTATACTGCCATGAGATGAAAATATTGGAAGCCTATAACTATGCCGACCGAAACAAATTTGCCGACGCGCGCCTTTAACAGGTTGCTTGAATTTTTCCGCCTGGAAGCGGCCGGTGGCATCATGCTGGTGGCAGCATCGATTATCGCATTGCTGGTAGCCAATTCGTTATTCAATCCGGCTTATCAGGGCTTTCTTGATTTTCCGGTGCATATCGGTGTTTCGGATTTCGCCATCAAGAAACCACTTGTGCTCTGGATCAACGATGGTTTGATGGCGATTTTTTTTCTGCTGGTGGGTCTGGAGTTAAAACGCGAGTTCGTTGAAGGACAATTCGCCGATAGAAAGCAAATCATGCTGCCTGCCATGTGTGCGTTAGGCGGCATGATCGTGCCTATGGCCTTATACGCCGCTTTCAACTGGAACGACCCTGTTGCCATCAACGGCACGGCTATTCCAGCCGCTACCGATATTGCCTTTGCGCTAGGAGTGTTGTCATTACTTGGTTCACGGGTACCGGTGGCACTGAAATTGCTACTGACTGCCATTGCAGTAGCAGACGATCTTGGTGCCATTATTATCATCGCAATTTTTTATACGACCAATCTTTCCTTGCTATCAATAGGAGTGGCGCTGGGCGCAATTTTTTGTTTGTGGGTGTTGAATAAATTCAATGTCATGCGTCTAAGCGCCTACTTGGTCATTGGCCTAGTCATGTGGGTGGCGGTGCTGAAATCAGGCGTGCACGCTACGCTGGCCGGGGTGGTGTTGGGTTTGTGTATTCCACTGGGAAGCGCTGACGATGATGTAGTAAGGCCATCGGAAAAACTGGAACATTTCTTGCATCCATGGGTAGCCTATTTCATTTTGCCATTGTTTGCATTTGCGAACGCCGGGGTTTCCCTGCAAGGTGTGCAATGGTCAAATCTAATCGACCCTATTCCATTGGGTATCGTGATGGGTTTGGTTGTTGGTAAGCAGCTTGGTGTATTTGGTGTGGCTTATGTATTGTTGAAATTAAAATGGGTGCAACTGCCGGAGGGACTTACACTTCCCATGCTATGGGGCTTGTCGATGTTATGCGGCATTGGCTTTACCATGAGTTTGTTTATTGGCTCGCTCGCTTTTGAAGGGCAGAGCGAATTAATACAGGTCAGTTATCGTCTTGGTATTTTATTGGCTTCATTGATTGCCGCCGTTTCTGCATTCGTTTTTTTGAAATGGCAGCTCAATAAAAATATTCCATGAATAAAGTGCTTATATTCGGATTGTCGGGCCAAGTTGGCGATGCCTTGCTGCCATTGCTGCATGATTCACCCTATCAAGTCTTAGCTATTTCGCGCCAGAAGAATTTGAATGGACAAAATATTGCTTGGCAGCAGGCGGAGTTTTCAAACTTTGAATCAGTTGAAAAATATTTCGATGCGATTATCAGCCTTGGGCCACTAGATGCTTTTTCAAACTGGTTAGCGTCTGCGAATATAAAAACGAAAAAAATTATTGCATTAAGTTCGACCAGTATCGTCACTAAAAAAAATTCTTCCGATCCAAATGAACGCAAGCTAGCCGAAGTGCTACATCAAAGCGAGCAGCGGCTTTTGCAACATGCTGAAAAAGCAGTGGGCAATTTAATCATCTTGCGTCCGACTTTAATTTATGGAGCAGGACGCGATCAAAGTTTGTCGCGCTGGTTGCGTACGGCGAAACGCTTTAAATTTGTCGTGTTACCCAAAAATGCTGCTGGTTTGCGTCAGCCAGTGCATGTTGCCGATGTTGCGAGCGCAGTCTTCAAAGCCCTGGAATTGCCCAGCTCCGATCAAATCACCCTCGATTTGCCCGGCGGTGAAACTTTAGGCTTCGACCAGATGCTGCTGCGTAGTTTGGAAAGCTATTCGCCCAAGACGCTTGTTCTGCGAATTCCTGATCTTTTATTCCGATTAATGCTCCGATTTGCCGTATTTTCAGGTCAGGCTAATGGCTTGGGCCCGGGTTTTTTTGCGCGTTTGAGCGAAGACTGGCTGTTTGACCCGATACCTGCCCGTATGACACTGGACTACCGACCTAGGCCGTTTAGCCTGTAATTTAGAGGGAAAGCTCAATTTTGTGCATCGCAACATGGAAATATTTTGTTAAACCGTACGCTTGAGCATTGCGATTTTCTAACGGACTCTTAATATGCAAGTACTGGAAACCGAGTCTCCGGGGGGAGCGTCCGTAATAAAAGTGCAGAATTGCGAAAATTTAACGATTTTCTCAACTCTGCCTCGCGGGGCTTGTAATTCAAAAACTTTTGCTGCCGATCAGGAATAAATCAATGAAAAAACTAAATCGTTCCACCGGGCTTCGAGCTCGCGCACCCTTGGCAATGGCAGTCGCTTTAGCGTTGCTTTCAGCTCCTGCAGTTCAGGCCTTTGAATTTGAAAGAGGCGAGTTAACCGGCAGCTTTGATACGACGGTTTCCTTGGGTTACTCATGGCGTACTGAAGATCAAAATCCTGACTTAATAGGCAAAGCGAATTTCAATCCGCTGATCGGCGGTGCAAACCAAGGGTTTGCGGCCCCGTTTACTCCCTTTGGTACTTTTCCAGGCTCCTTGATACAACAAAACGCACCAGGCCGTTTCTCGATTAATCGTGACGACGGTAATTTGCTCTATGACCAAGGCGATGCTATCTCCCAAGCTTTCAAGATCACGTCTGAATTGGATTTGAAATATAAAAATTTCGGTGCCTTTATGCGCGCCAGTTATTTTTATGACATGGAAAACATTGATCGCCCTGAACTGTCCGCAGCTGCAAAAGAAAAAGTGGGCAAGGATTTCCGTCTTCTTGATGCATTTCTCTACGGAAGCTTCGATATTGGTGATCGCAAATTAAATGCGCGTGTTGGTCGCCAAGTCATTAGCTGGGGCGAAAGCACCTTCATTCAGGGCGGCATTAATGTTATCAATCCAATCGATGTTTCGAAATTACGCGTTGCTGGTGCCGAGTTAAAAGAAGCATTTTTACCCGTTGATGCACTTTGGGCTTCATTTGGTATTACCGACAATCTTTCCGTTGAAGGTTTTTATTTGACAGAATTTGAGCAAACCGAAGCTGATCCAGCGGGCACTTATTTTAGCCAGAACGATTTCGGCACCAATGGCGGTACTTACGTCATGTTGGGCTTCGGCATTGCGCCGCAACCTGTAATAAATCCCGAGAACTTTGCTGCAACCTGCAGGCCGGGTGGTAGTGTCGCCAACAGCGACCGTTTTGCCAGCCTCGCTGCGACATATGGCGTGCCGACCGCTTCAGCAATTTTAACTAGTGCTTGCCGCAACGCCGTCCCACGCGGACCAGATAGATATGCAAGTGATAGCGGTCAGTTTGGTGGTGCGGTTCGTTGGTTTGCTGAAGGCTTGAATCAAACCGACTTTGCTTTCTACGCGATGAACTATCACAGCCGCTTACCTTTATTGTCCGGCACAGCCGTTAATATTCCTGGCTTTCTGGCCGGTGGTGGCGTGTCTCCTGCGAACAACGCTACGTATTACGTGGAATACCCGGAAGACATTCAACTCTATGGTATGAGCTTCAATACCACATTACCTGGTGGTATCGCATGGCAAGGCGAGATTAGCTATCGTCCAAACCTGCCCTTGCAAGTTGATGACGTAGAACTATTGTTCGCAGCACTTACCCCGCTCAATCCATTGTTGCAAGCCGGTGGTCTTCCAATATCTGCCCGCTTCTCAAGTCAACTTGGCATTTTCAGTTCTGGACAGGAAGTGAAGGGCTGGCGCGAGAAAGAAGTGAGCCAATTGCAAATGACCTTCACTAAAGCTATCGGTCAAGCACTCGGTGCCGATCAAATCGCATTAGTGGGTGAAATTGGTGCTACGCAAGTGTGGGACATGGAAGATCCTTCGGTATTACGCTACGAAGGTGAAGGTACTGATACCGGCGGCGGCCGCTCCTTAGACGCCAACCTATTAGCTCTGATCACGGCATATAACGCCGCGCCAGTTGTAGGTAGCCCTCAGTTCTTTGCTCTGTTGGCTGCTTTGAACAATCCTGCTAACGCAGGCGCTTTACGAAACCCGTACACCACGACAGACGGCTTTCCAACTCCATTTTCATGGGGCTACCGTTTGGCAGCACGTGCCGATTACAACAGCTTCATGGGTACGCCAATTACCCTCTCGCCTCGCCTCGCATTTAGTCACGACGTCGGCGGCATCAGCCCAGGTCCAGGTGGCAACTTCTTGGAAGGTCGTAAGTCTCTCACCGTTGGTGCTGAAGCTAACTATCTGAACAAAGTAGTGTTCGATTTAAGCTGGACCCGTTTCTACGGCGCTGGCAGTTTGAACCAAATCAGTGATCGCGATTTCGCATCATTCAGTGTCAAGTATTCGTTCTAAGCCATATAGGGAGGGCATCGAATGAAATTAGTAAATAAAACAGCACTTGTCGTTTTCGCCAGTGCAGCCGTGTTTTCGATTGGTACTGCGCAGGCAGCTGTCAGTGCAGATAAAGCAGCGCAATTGGGTGGCAAACTGACACCTATGGGTTCTGAAAAAGCGGGTAATGCCGAAGGCACCATTCCAGCATGGGAAGGTGGTATCACGCGTCCGTTAGCCAGCTATAAGGCCGGGATGTTCCATCCTGATCCTTTTGCGGCCGATAAGCCTAAATTCACCATTACTCCGGCGAATGCCGATCAGTACAAAGACCAATTGTCGGTCGGCCAAATGGCCATGTTTAAAAAGTATCCGACCTTCAAAATGATCGTGTACCCAACCCGTCGCAGTGCATCATTCCCACAGCGGACCTATGACTTCACCAAGAAAAATGCGACTGCCTGTAAGTTGATTGCAAATGGCGAAGGCATTCAAAATTGTGCGGAAGGTTTTCCGTTTCCGATTCCTAATAACGCCTATGAAGTTATCTGGAATCACAAACTAAAATACAAGGGTATATCGGGTGTGCGTTTCGCTAATCAGGCGGCGCCATCGGCTTCTGGCGCCTATCAAATGGTTCGTTTGAAAGAAGAATTACTCGGCCTTTACTACAAGCCAGGCAATACTTCTGAAAACATCAATAATATTCTTATTTACTTTAAGCAAGAAGTACTGAGTCCGCCACGTTTGGCCGGCCAAGTCTTGTTGGTGCATGAGTCCTTGAATGCTGCATCGCAACCACGTAAAGCCTGGATTTATAACCCTGGTCAACGTCGTGTTCGTTTGGCACCTAACGTGGCTTATGATAATCCAGGCACTGCAACGGATGGTTTGCGTACCAATGACATGACCGACATGTTTAATGGTGCGATGGACCGTTTTACCTGGACGCTGGAAGGCAAAAAAGAAATGTTGGTTCCTTACAACTCATACAAGGCTCATAGCGGCAATACGAAGGTGAAGGACCTTATCCGTCCGAACCATTTGAATCCGGATTACCTGCGCTATGAGTTGCATCGCGTCTGGGTGGTAGAAGCAAAATTGAAGGCTGGTAAGCGCCACATCAACAGTCGCCGTACTTTCTATCTTGATGAAGACAGCTACCAAATTCTGGTAACCGATCATTATGACGGTCAAGGCAATATGTGGCGTTACTCCGAAGCACCTTCGGTTAATTACTACGAAGTGCCGACCTTCTGGTCAACGATTGAAACCCATCATGATTTGAAATCAGGCCGATATATTGCCGGTCTGCTGGACAATCAGGAAAAACCGTTTGACTTCAGTTACCAAACCTCACCGGCGAACTTCTCGCCACAAGAACTGCGCAGTAGCGGCGTACGCTAAGCGATAGTTTTGAAAGCCGCGCCCGCAAAGGGCGCGGCCGTTTTGGGGGCTTCAAAAACGCCAAGGGACCATCATGTCGAATTCGCATTCTTCGAGTAAGCGTTATCTGCTCACTTTCTTGCTCGCGATGACCTTGCCACTGTTTGCACAAACAGCAGGTCAAGCATCAACAGATTCAGCCGAATTGCCGGCTGAAACAAAAGCACTTGCTGCAAAGGCACTTTTGCTTGATATCGCACAAACTAATGCCGGATATTTTACTGTCGGTGAACGTGGCCATGTTCTAACATCCGTTGATGGAAAAACGTGGACACAAGTCGACAATATTCCTACCCGATCAACACTAACCAGCATTGCCGCATTTGATCAGCAGCTTTGGGCCGGTGGTCATGATGGCGTAATCCTCGGTTCTGCCGACAGCGGCAAAACCTGGACACGCCAGCGCGTCGATATTTATGTGTCCGGTTCAGCCGATCCTGCTCAAGGCGCGCCGATTCTTGACATGCTGTTTATGGATGCCAAACATGGCTTTGCCATTGGCGCCTATAGCCTGATGCTGGAAACCCAGGATGGTGGAACTACCTGGACGCCGCGCAAAATTAATACGAGCGTTGTTGCTCCAAAAGCAGCGCCGATCGCCAGTGAAGCCGGTACTTTCAGCGAAGAAGATTTGGCGCTTGGCGATGAAGCCGATCCGCATTTCAATGCCATGACACAATTAACCGATGGCACTCTGGTGCTCGTTGGCGAACGTGGCACGGTTTATCGCTCCATCGACAAAGGTGCTACTTGGAATAAGCTGGCCTTTCCTTATAAAGGTTCGATGTTCGGCGTGATGTCATGGAACGACAACAATATTCTGGCTTACGGTTTGCGCGGTAATATTTTTGAGTCCACCGATCGTGGCGACAGCTGGAACAAATTGCAATCAAGCAGCAACGCAACCTTGATGGGTGGCGTTGATCTGCTCAATGGTGGTGCGGTGTTAGTCGGTGCCAACGGGATGGTGTTGCGAAGAAGCGATGCCGCTTCGGCATTCACCTCAAGTGTTGTACAGACAAAATCGGGTGAAGTGCCCGTATTCTCTGCGGCGGCAAGTTCAAGTGATGGTCAGTTAGTTCTGGTCGGCGACAAAGGTGCCGACCTGTTTTCAGCAAATACGGAGACACCATGAGCCTTCCCAGCAATAATCCGCCGTCGGCATTCTGTAATTTTGCTGAAAAAGTCGTTTTCAGTTCACGCCCAATCGTTTTGGTGGCATTTGCAGTTATTACGGTAGCGATGCTTTATTTTGCCTCCATGCTCGAAGTAGATGCAGGTTTCAAGAAACAGATTCCGCGTGAACATGAATACATGAAAACCTTCGAGCAATATGAAGAAGGTTTTGGCGGTGCCAACCGCGTACTGGTGGCCGTGTTTGCTGAAGATGGCAACATCCTCAGTGACGACTACATGGGAACCCTTGAAAAAGTCAGCAACGATGTCATGAGTCTTGATTCGACTGATGATGCCCGCATGCGTTCGCTGTTTACTCCCAATGTTCGCTTTGTCGAAGTGGTAGAAGATGGTTTCGCCGGCGGCAATGTAATCCCTAATAGCTACTCACCCTCTTCGGGTAGTGGAACGCCTGAACAATTCGATACCATTCGCAGCAATATTGTAAAAGCCAATATTGTCGGACGTCTGGTGGCGAAAGATTATTCTGCCACTATGATTTGGGCCGATCTAATTCCAGAAAGCAAAAACAAGAAAACCGACTACCCCAAAATCGCTGCTGATTTTGAGAGCATTCGCAAAAAATACGAAAAAGGCAACATCAAGATACGTATTATAGGTTTCGCAAAAGTCGTGGGCGACATCACCGATGGTGCGAAATCAGTCGGATGGTTTTTTATCATCACCATTGCCTTCACGTGGCTGTTGCTGTTTATTTATTCGAGCTCGATAAAGCTCGCATCGCTCACGGTATTTGTGGCGATGGTATCGGTGGTTTGGATGCTCGGAGCTTTGCGCTTGCTAGGTTATGGCATAGACCCGATGAATATGCTGACGCCGTTCCTGATATTTGCTATAGCGGTCAGCCATGGCGAACAAATGATTAATCGATTCCGTGGCGAGATTTTCTTCGGTGGTCTGGAAGAAGGTACCGTTGCCGAATTGAGAGAGCGCGCCAAGAATGCACACCCACCTCTAGAAGCGGCCCGCAATTCGTTCCGTGCCTTGCTGGTACCGGGAACGGTTGCATTGGTTGCCGGTTGCATCGGCTTCGCTGCCATCATGGTGATCAACATCCAGATGATTCGCGAACTCGCGGTCACTGCCACGATCGGCGTTGCATTCACAATTCTAACCGATCTTGTTTTGCTACCCGTGTTGCTGAGCTACACCAAGCTTCGTAACATGGATAATAAACGCGCTTATCGTCTGCGTCAGTTGACCCAGTTCGATAAAATTTGGGCTTTCCTCAGTAATTTCAGCAAACCGAAACCTGCCGCCATCATTATTGTACTCGGCGCAGTAATCTGGTTTTTTGCATGGATGCAGGGAAATAAAGTATTGATTGGCGATGCCGAGCAGGGCGTGGCGGAATTACGTCCACCCGTTCAAAGCAAATTCATGAAAACATTCGGCATCCCAGCCTCGCGTTACAATCAGGACGCGGTTGCCATTAGTAAAGAATTTGGTTTAGGCGTGGATATCATGAACGTGATTGTCGAAGCTGGTCCATCAGCTTGTACCGGCAGTTACAAAGCGATGGAAACCATTGATCGCCTGGCCTGGCATTTAAATAATGTTGAAGGTGTCGAGCAGGTGATGACACTTCCAATGGCAGCGAAAATTGCCAATGCTGGCTGGAACGAGGGCTCGGTTAAATGGCGAACTTTGCCACGTGATAGCGATACCATGCGACAAGCCACGCAAAGTTTTGATACCGATAGCGGATTGCTCGACTCCGATTGCCGCACCATGCCGGTGATGGTGTTTGCGACAGATCATAAAGCAACCACTATCGATCGTATCGTCGCGGAAACCAAAAAATTCCGTATCGAAAACAAACTCTACGTTGAAGGCTTTGCTAAAAAACGTGATGCCGCCGAATTGGCCGCGAGCGAAAAAGGTGAAACCTACAGTACCGATGACGTCAATATTCGTCTAGGCACTGGTAATCTGGGTGTTGCTGCCGCAACTAACGACACCGTGCGTGATTCGGAACACATGATTTTGTATCTGCTTTACGGTGCCGTATTTTTGATGTGTCTATTGAGCTTCCGCAGCCCATTGGCAGCGCTGTGCATCGTATTGCCCTTGGTCTTGGTAACAGAGCTGGGACATACATTAATGACCTTTCTCGATATCGGTATGAAAGTAAACACCTTAACGGTAGTGGCTCTAGGTGTTGGTATCGGTGTTGATTACGGTATTTACATTTTTGCTCGAATGCGTGAAGCCATGATGCAGGGACATACCTTGAGCGAGTCCTACTTCATTGCACTCAAAACAACCGGAATCGCCATTTCCTACACCGCGCTGACACTGGCAGTCGGCGTGGCAATGTGGATGTTCTCTGATCTTAAATTCCAGGCCGATATGGGCATCATGCTGACCTTCATGTTTATCGTGAACATGATTGCTGCAATTATCTTCCTGCCAGCACTATGCCGCTGGTTGCTGCGTCCAAAAGAAAAGGATGATTGGAAGCCAGTGTTGTAAGTTACCATTTCGCGAAAATAGAAAACGGGCTTCGGCCCGTTTTTTGTTTTGGAAGATGACAACTCGTAGGCGCGCCTGCTTGCTGCGCCCAAAGCATTGCGAAAGATTCTGGGCGCAGCAAAAAGACATCTACGCCCAAAGCATTGCGAAAGATTCTGGGCGCAGCAAGCAGGCGCCCCTACGTCATGCCTGACGAATAATTTGGGGTGCAGGTGGTAAACGGTTCCTAGGTTTTGCTTTTGGCAATATTCCGATAGGCAATAATCAAGACACCGCCGATCACCATGGCACCGCCGATCCATAATTTCGGGCCGGGCTTATCACCCCAGACCAGAATGCCGAATATCACGGCCATCACTGGCGCGAACAAAAGATAGGGAGTTATCTGGGCAACCGGATGCCGTTTAACCAGCGCGAAATACAGGCCGTGGCCCAGCAATGAAGAAACCAGTGCCGAGTATGTAACGCAGGCCCAGGTCGTCATGCTTGCGTTCGTGATCGAGGGGACAACATCGGTTTCCAGTAAAAAGCTAACAGCAGTCATCGGCAGCACACTAATCAATGCCGACCAGCCTTGTTGCTGCACGACATCGACACCTTGCAAGCCGCGCATCCATATCGTACCCAAGGCAAGAAAAAACGCAGCAGCCAGCATTGTCCATAAGGCCGATGGTTTATCGAGCACGATCGGATCGAAACCCAATATCAACACGCCACCAAAACAAATGGCAATGGCAAGGCCGGTTCGCCATGCAAAACGTTCGCCCAGCAACCACCAGGCAAGTAATGCCGACATCGGCACATAACTTTGCAATGCAATGGCAGGCGATGCCAAGTCACCTGCAAGCTTCAAGGCAATGGCGCACAAACTTAAATGAATAGCACCGTTATTGAGTGCAACTACTGTCAGTCTCGACCATTGTTCGCGTGCCGGAATTTTCAGAAACGGTAATAAAACCAGCGCTAATATTCCCATGCGAAGGGCGGAAAATAATATCGGTGGTAATTCGCGAACGCCTAAGGCTGTGGTAATGAAATTGCCAGCCCAAGCCAAACAAATAACCGCGATGAGCAAGCCATCGCGGGTACCGATTCTGTGCTGTGTCATTTAGGTTTTAATGCCGAGGCGATAATAAAGTTTACGCAATGTCCACATTGGGCCAACGAGCAAATACACCACGTCGGTTAAAAAGCTCGGACGTTTACCTTCGATTTTGTGGCCGATGAATTGCACCACCCACGCAACGGCAAAAACAGCAATGGCAAGCCAGAACAATACGTAAATACCGTAGGTATATAAAATCCAGCGATTCAAAAAGCCCGCTGCAGTGAAGCAAAACAATAGACCTATCGATAAGTTAACCGACAGGCGGTAGTAATAACAAAACCCTGCAAACATCAAAATGCCACCCCAGAAACCGGGAGGCAATGCATGGCTCGGAATCGGAATACACCACAACAGGGCTGTGACAGACCAGACAATAGCGGGAACGCAAAACACGTGAATCCATTGATTGGTCGGGTTTTGATGGTCCATCGAATAATTATCAAGTAGTTCGTCAACTCGGCGCATGGTGTACTCCTAAATTAAATATACGGTCACCCCAGCGGAGACCGGGACCCAGAAAGGTAAGGCGCAGCGCGGACTAATTGCTTCGCAGATAGTTCTGGATCCCGATTTTCCTTGGGACGACGAATCTTGTTGTACCTTCATACTTTAAATTAACGGTCTCTATAAAATTTACTACAAAGTTATATCGGCCAGACGATGTAATGCCTCGGCATATTTTGCACGGGTAACTTCAATGACATTGGCAGGCACAGATGGGCCGGGCGCGGTTTTATTCCAGTCCAGCGTTTCCAGATAATCACGCACAAATTGCTTGTCGTAACTCGGTGGGCTGATTCCGGTTTGGTAGGAGTCGGCTGGCCAGAAACGTGACGAATCTGGTGTCAGCATTTCATCCATCACATGCAGCACACCGTCTTCATCCAGACCGAATTCCAGTTTGGTGTCAGCGATAATGATGCCGCGTTGAATGGCATAACGGGCAGCGAACTCATAAATCTCCAGCGTTGCCGCGCGCACCTGTTCGGCCAGATCGGCACCGATTTGTTCGACGATGATATCGAAGCTCACATTTTCATCATGATCGCCCGCCGCTGCTTTCGTCGATGGCGTAAAAATCGGAGTCGGTAATTGTTCGGCTTGTTGCAAACCGGCAGGTAATTCAATGCCGCAAATGGCGCCGGTTTTTTGATAGTCCTTCCAGCCACTACCAATAATATAGCCGCGTGCAATGGCTTCGACCGGCACTGGCTTTAACTTCTTGGTCACCACTGAACGTTTGGCATACAAGGCTAGATCAACACCGGCAGGCAGAACCGACGCGACAGATTCATGCGTTAAATGATTCGGGATGAGATGCGCGGTTTTATCAAACCAGAAATTCGAAATCTGGCAGAGCATTTCGCCTTTGCCGGGAATCGGGTTGGGCAGCACCACGTCGAATGCGGACAGACGGTCGCTGGCGACCATAAACAAGCGTTGATTATCAAGGCCATAAACATCTCGGACTTTGCCACGGTGCAGCAGGGGCAGGCCGGGTAGATTGGAAGTGTGCAGAGTCGTTGTCACAAGCAGATTCCGGAAATACGATGAACTGCCACTATTGTAAGGCCGATGGATGCTTTGGCGCTGTTACAATATCGACATGAAAGCGATTATTTCGATATTTTTTTTAACTCTTGCATTGCCAGTTACGGCTCAGGCCAATAAACCGGCCAAGCTGGGCCTGTGTGCGGCTTGCCATGGGGAAAATGGCATTAGTCGAATACCCGGCACGCCCCATCTTGCCGGGCAGGATGAGGCCTATCTTCGTAAAGCGTTGAATGATTATCGCAGCGGCGCCCGCAAAGTTGCGCCGATGAGCAGTATCGCCAATCAGCTGCAGCCCAAAGATATTGCCGCGTTTGCAAAATGGTATGCAGCGCAGCCCAATGGCTTCAAACGGACAAAAACACAATGAAATACAAATGGACATTGATCGGCTTTTTACTGGGACTGTTTACGCGGCGCCCACAGCTGATTGTCATCGGCGCCTTAATCGGATTGGCCATTGATGCCGGCTGGCTCGGTAGATTGTTCAAATCTGGAGATGAAGTCACACCGCCATCCAGCGAAGGCATAAAAGATCCCTATCAAATACTCGAAGTGGATTCACAGGCCAGCGATGAAGATATTGAAGCAGCCTATCGCCGACAAATAGCGCAATACCATCCTGACAAAGTCGCCGGTGCCGCAAAAGAAATTCGCGAACTCGCCGAAAAACGTGCCACCGATATCAATGCAGCCTACGATCAAATTCAGAAAATTCGTGGGAAGAAGTAATGAAGGTATAAAAATAATCGTCATACCGGCGAAGGCCGGTACCAGAAACACAAGACAGTGCGTGACATCGCCACTTCGACACGCTTCTGAACCCCGACCTTCGCCGGGGCCACGGTCTGAAATAATTTTTGATTGCAGGAATCATTATGTCTAAAGCCATCATCGCTCCATCAATTCTTTCGGCCAATTTCGCCAAGCTCGGCGAAGAAGTTGACGCCGTGTTGAAAGCCGGTGCCGATTGGGTTCATTTTGACGTAATGGACAATCATTACGTGCCAAACCTCACGATTGGCCCGCTGATTTGCGAAGCCCTGCGCAAACATGGCGTCACCGCACCAATCGATGTGCATTTGATGGTGAAGCCGGTTGATCGCATCGTGCCGGATTTTGCCAAAGCAGGCGCAACGCTGATTAGTTTTCATCCAGAAGCCAGCGAGCACGTGCATCGCACTATTCAACTAATTAAATCGACCGGATGCCAAGCGGGTTTGGTATTGAATCCGGCCACGCCGATCGAAGTGCTCGATTATGTTTTGGAAGAATTAGATCTGGTGTTATTGATGTCGGTGAACCCCGGTTTTGGTGGTCAGAGTTTTATTCCCTCAGCCTTGACAAAGCTGAAGCAGGCGCGACAAATGATTGATCGCACAGGCAAAAATATTCGTCTTGAAATCGACGGCGGTGTAAAAGTCGATAATATTGCCGAGATTGCCGCTGCCGGGGCCGATACCTTTGTCGCGGGCTCTGCGATCTTCAATGCACCGAACTACGAACAAGTTATTGGACAAATGCGCGCAGAAATCGCTAAAGTACGGCCATGATGCTGATCGCGAACAATCCGTCTCCCTGCTGGCAATGGCTATGGCAACCGCACAGTCGTGCTCGTCAAACCATGTCCATGAAAAATGTCTGCAAGGAAGTAACGCGTGATAACTCAAGAACAATTCCAGCAATACGCTGCTGAAGGCTACAATCGCATCCCTGTAGTCCGCGAGGTGCTTTCTGACCTCGACACACCGCTTTCTGTTTATTTGAAACTGGCCGATGGCCCGCATACCTATTTATTCGAATCGGTCGAAGGTGGCGAAACCTGGGGTCGTTATTCGATTATTGGTCTTCCGGCAAAACGTGTTTTCAGTTTGTATGGCCACGACATGCAAATTCATGAATACGGTGAGCACGTCAACACCGTTTATCTGGAAAACCCACTCGAAGAAATTGATGCATTGCGCGAAAGTTTTCGCGTCCCGAAAATTCCTGAATTGCCAGCATTTACCGGCGGGCTGGTGGGTTATTTCGGTTTCGAAAGCATTGCCTATATCGAACCGCGCCTAGCCGCAGGCAATAAAAAGAAAGACGAACTCGGCACGCCCGATGTTTTATTGATGTTGAGCGAAGAGCTCGCCGTCTTCGATAATCTAAAAGGCCGCTTGTATTTAATCGTGCACGCCGACCCGAACGAACCGCAGGCGTATGCAAAAGCGCAGCGACGCCTAGATGCCTTGACGCATCGCCTGCGTCACAGCGGCGCGACGTATCCGGATGTGCTTGATCCTTCACTATTGAACGAAAGCGATTTCATTTCCGGCTTCACCAAGCAGGGTTTTATCGAAGCGGTCGAAAAATCGAAAGAATATATTCGCGCCGGTGATGTTTTCCAAGTCGTGTTGTCGCAAAGGCTCAGCGTGCCGTTTCGTGCTCGACCTGTAGATGTCTATCGCGCGCTGCGTGCTTTAAACCCATCGCCCTACATGTATTTTCTCGATGTCGGCGGCACACAGATTGTCGGTTCCTCGCCAGAAATTCTGGTGCGTCTGCAAGGCGGCGAGGTGACCGTGCGACCGATTGCCGGTACACGCCCACGCGGTGCCACCCATGAAGAAGATTTGGCACTCGAAAAAGAATTGCTCGCCGACCCAAAAGAACTTGCCGAGCATTTAATGCTGATCGATCTGGGTCGCAACGATGTCGGCCGCGTTGCTCAAGCTGGAACGGTGACGGTGCCAGATCGTTTCCTGATCGAGCGTTACTCGCATGTTATGCATATCGTTTCCGAAGTGCAGGGCAAGCTAAGCGCCGATATGAAATTTTCCGATGTCTTCAAAGCGACATTCCCTGCTGGCACCGTTTCCGGCGCACCGAAAATTCGCGCACTCGAAGTCATCCAAGAACTCGAACCGATCAAACGCAATATCTACTCCGGTGCTGTCGGTTATCTCGGCTGGTGGGGCGATGCCGATACCGCGATAGCCATTCGCACCGCCGTGATCCAAGACGGCCGACTCTATGTGCAAGCCGGCGCCGGTATTGTTTATGACTCCGATCCTGAAAAGGAATGGGATGAGACGATGAATAAAGGCCGGGCTTTGTTTCGGGCGGTGGCGCAGGCGGCGGGTGGGTTGTGATGGATGAATTAGTAAATGAAGCAGTCATAGTTCATCATGAGTTAGTAGGCATAGTTACAGCTGTTTCAGACTTGGTATTTTCACGCGACAAGAAGGTAGAGATAGGACTATCTTTGCTGAGAGCGAGTGCTGATCATGCTATTGCTTCAGCGAGATTGATTGAAGTCACTCAAGCCGAATTAGGCGCTTCGGTAGTTGTTTTGGCCAGAAGTCAAATTGACTCTTTTTTAAGAGGTGTTTTCTTTCTTCAGATAGCTACTGATGAAGAAGTTGATTACTTTATAGAGAACGATGAAATGCCATCTCGAAAAATGCCTAATGGGAACATGGGTAGGTTGGGGCCCAAAACTCTTGCTTCAATGGTAGAAGCTGAGCTTGGCATTACTGAAAACGGAAAGCTCTTTCCGATGGTCGATAATACTTGGAAATCATTTTCAGGATTCACGCATGGCGGGATGCATATGGTGCAAACTTACTCGGAAGCTGATGAAATCGGCTCCAATATTGCCGCTGATAATTTAATTAACCTGCTAAGAAATATGTCTGTTTTAGTAACCTTTTCGGCATGTGCAATGGTCAATGCATGTGGACTCAACGTTGAAGAGCAGCAAGAAGTTTTACAAAAGCTTGCTGCCATATCTAAATGCAGAGCAGAGAGAGTTCTTGAGGGAAAAGCATAATGCTCCTAATGATCGACAACTACGACAGCTTCACCTACAACCTTGTGCAGTATTTCGGCGAGTTGGGGCAGGAAGTGAAAGTCGTACGCAATGACGCGATAAGTGTGGCTGATATTGCAGCATTGAAGCCGACGAAGATTGTAATTTCACCCGGCCCCTGCACTCCGAACGAAGCTGGTATTTCGCTGGAAGTGCTGGAAAAATTATCCGGCAGCATTCCGATTCTTGGCGTGTGTCTGGGACATCAAAGTCTGGGGCAGGCATTTGGCGGCAATGTGATTCGAGCCAAAACCATCATGCACGGCAAAACTTCCCAAATGCATCATAAAGGCCAAGGCGTTTTTGCAGGTTTGCCAAGTCCGTTTGAAGCCACGCGTTATCATTCACTCGTGGTTGAAAAAGATTCGCTACCCGATTGTCTTGAGATTACTGCCTGGACAGAAAACGAAGACGGCAGCTTTGATGAAATCATGGGGCTGCGTCATAAAACCTTGCCGGTACAAGGTGTGCAGTTTCATCCGGAATCTATTTTGACGCAGCATGGCCATGCGATGTTAAAGAATTTTCTGGAACAAACGTAGGAGGCCGCTTGCGGGCGACGAGAAACATCAACGAAACGCGGTCGCCCGCAAGCGGCCTCCTACATATAGAGAATTATCGTAACAAAGCAGCCGCCCGCAAGCGGCCTCCTACATATAGAGAATTATCGTAACAAAGCAGTCACCCGCAAGCGGCCTCCTACGTAAATGAAATGTGAGCCCACGAAAAAATATATGAACTTCACACCCCAGCAAGCCCTTCAACGCGTCATCGAACATCGCGAAATCTTCTTCGACGAAATGGTCGAGAT
>Ga0209181_10002449_pt1 | contig 30330 bp, 26 predicted proteins | sample MAT05_FD_187208 | JGI IMG/M metagenome (GOLD analysis project Ga0209181, IMG submission 187208) | Freshwater microbial communities from Lake Fryxell liftoff mats and glacier meltwater in Antarctica - MAT-05 (SPAdes) (version 2) | ecosystem: Environmental > Aquatic > Freshwater > Ice > Liftoff... | reverse complement strand
ATACGACGCTTGGCTGATCCGTATCAACGAGGGCCAGCAGTTCAGCAGCGGTTTTGTGGCCGTCAACCCCAACTCCAAGATTCCGGCCCTGATGGACCGCAGCGGGTCGACACCGATCCGGGTTTTCGAATCCGGCGCCATCCTGCTGTACCTGGCCGAGAAATTCGGCGCCTTCCTGCCCACGACGCCAGCAGAGCGCGCCGAATGCCTGTCGTGGCTTTTCTGGCAGATGGGCAGCGCACCGTACCTCGGCGGCGGTTTTGGCCATTTCTATGCGTATGCGCCCTTCAAGATCGAATACGCGATCGACCGCTTTGCCATGGAGGTCAAGCGCCAGCTCGATGTGCTCGACCGTCGCCTGTCCGAAAGCCCCTATCTGGCGGGCGATGCCTACACCATCGCCGACATCGCCGTGTGGCCCTGGTACGGCGCATTGGCCAAGGGGCTGGTCTATGGCGCGGGCGAGTTTCTCCAGGTGCAGAGCTACCTGCATATCCAGCGCTGGACCGACGCGATTGCGCAGCGGCCGGCGGTGCAGCGCGGGCGCCGGGTCAACTGCGTGACGGGTGACCCGGCGGAACAATTGCCCGAGCGCCACGCGGCTATTGATTTCGCGACACCTGCCCAAGACCCGGCATGACCGGATAGGCCCTGTCACCAGTACAAACGCCTGCTTCTGCCCAGGTTCTGCGTGACAACAAGCCGGTTCCGATGAAGCCGTCCCAGGGCGAGAGGCCTTGCTGCGCCACGCTGCCCCAACGGGTCATTGCCGACTGCAGGTCGTTGCGGTGGGCGCCGCGTGCATGCAGGAAGGCGGCATGGCTGCCCCCTTTGGTCAGCAGGGCGCGTGCGCGCATTGTGTTGCGGGCGTAGACTGGCGCCATGCGATTCGGGTCAGTGCTGGTGTTGCAGGTGTTGCTGTTGGGCGGTGGGTGCCAACTGGCGCGTGCGGAGTCTCCGCCTGTACGTTCCGAGCAGTGCCAGTTGGCAATCCACGCCTACCGGGCGGACTGGCAAAGCGCCGAGTCGCAGCGCAGGCTGCAGCGGGCCTGTTTCGCCGGCTCGGGCCGCGCACCTGTACTGCAAGCGCCCCTCGTGGTGGACAGCACCCGTCCCGCGGTCACTGCGCCGGTTACTCCGGCAATGCCCAATATTGTCCTGCCGTCGGCCCCTGGCGTCCTGACCCAGTGCGATGCCGGCGGCTGCTGGGACAGCCAGGGCCGCCGCTACCGTGGTACCGGGCCGGTATACAGCGGGCCTGGGGGTGCGGTCTGCATGCGCAACGGCGACCGCATCGAGTGCCGGTAAGGCCAGAGTAGCCGCCGCGCCACTCAGCGCAGGCTCAGCCCGCGCCGGATCACCACCGGCTTGCCACCGGTGCGCCGCTTGCTGACCCAATGCGACAGGGCAGAGTCGAGGTGGTGTGCGTGCGAGGGAAACCACTGTACGAGTTCCTGCACCAGGCGGCGGCAGACCTCGGTGTTGCCTTGGGCCAGCAGTGCGCGGACGTCATCCACCGACTTCATCACGGCGGCGTGTTCGTCGATATGGCACTCGCGCGGCGGGAAGGCCAACTCCACCATCCATTGATTTTCCATTTCGAAGTGCGCCCGGGTGTGGGTCGCGAACTCCTCGAGCAGCGGCGTGAGTGCCTCGTCGTCGGCGGCTTGCAGGCGGGCGACGATCTCGACGAACTCCTGGTGGACACGGTCCATTTGCGGCTCGCCGAGCAGCAGGGAGTCGTCCCATTGGAAAGTGGTGGGGTTGGTCACGGTGTTTCGATCTGGTGCTGCAACAGGCAGTCGGTGCCGGTGCGGGCGGATTCGAGGATGGCCAGGCAGGCCTCGGTGCTGGCCAGCGCCCAGGCGCCGCTGTGCAGCGGTGCTTGGCCGTGCACCACGGTGGCCACCAGTTCGTCGATGACCTCCGAGCGCGGAATCGCGGGCGCGGGCAAGGGTAAGACCTCGCGGGACTGGTCCGCGAAGATCTCGATGCCGGTAGCGGTCGGGCGCAGGTCGGCGCCGTCGCAGCTGGCGACGAGAAAGCCGAAATGCTGGTGCGCCAGCCCGGCGGGCAGCGCGTCGCTGGCCGCCGACTGGCTGCCGCCGTAGTTCCGAGCGGCCTTCAGGGCGGCTTCCTCCTGCCCGGTGGAGGCGTGGTGCAGGCGCCTGCGCGCGGTGCCGTAGTCGGCCGGATCCTTGGTCTGGCCCATTTCGCCAATGTGGTCCATCAGCACATCACTGTCATAGTGTGCATAACCGCTGTAGGTAGCCGAGCAGAAGCTGCCGTCCTCGAAGCCGAGCAGCGCACTGTAGGCGCCCTCGGTGGGCCGGGCGGCGTCCCAGCGGCCGGTGTAGGCGCGCACGCTGCGCAGACGCCCGCCGCAGAGCAGGCGCAGGATGTCGATCTGGTGCGCACCCTGGCTGAACACCACACCGCCGCCGGCGCGGGTGTCGAGCTCCTCCGGGCGGCGCGGGCGGTACAGGAAGTCGGTGTAATTCATCGCGGTGACCATGCGCAGGCGACCATACCGCCCACTGGTGATCAGGGCCCGCAGACGCAAAATGGGCGCATCGAAACTGTGGCTGTGGCCGACGACCATATGCACACCGGCGCTGGCGCAGGCCTGCACCATCGCCTGGCATTCCTCCAGGGTAATCGCCATCGGCTTCTCGACCAGCACATGTTTGCCGGCTGCCGCCGCCAGGGCCACATGCGCGCGGTGGAACTGGTGCGGCGTGGCGACATAGACCACCTGCACCTGCGGGTCGTCGCACAGTTCCTGCACCGATGCATAGGCCGGGCTGCCGAAGTCGCCACTGAACTGTCGACGGGCCGGCTCGGAGGGGTCGGCCGCGGCGACCAGCTGCACCCGCGAGTCGTGCCGGAGGGTCGGAAGCATGAGCGTGAACGCCCGGCCCAGACCGGCGACGCCGATGCGCAGGGGCGTAGCGGTAGCGGTAGCAGTCGATGCAGTCATCCCCTGATTTTGCCCGTTGCGGTCGCATTGCATTTCTACAATGTCTTGCAAAGGAGCATGTGCAATGGCAATTTATGCATTGGATGGCGTGGCGCCCCGCATGGCGGCATCGGCCTGGGTCGCGGACAGCGCGCAGGTGATGGGTTCTGTCGAGCTGGCCGAGGACGTGAGTATCTGGTTCGGTACGGTCTTGCGGGGCGATACCGACACCATCCGTATCGGCCGCGGCTCCAACATCCAGGACGGCAGTGTGCTACACGCCGACCATGGCAAGCCGCTCATCGTGGGCGACGGGGTGACGGTTGGCCATCAGGTCATGCTGCATGGTTGCACCATCGGCGATGACAGCCTGGTCGGTATCGGCGCGGTGGTGCTCAATGGCGCCCGCATCGGCAAGAACTGCCTGGTGGGTGCCCGCGCGCTGGTGACCGAGGGCAAGGAGTTCCCTGACGGCTCGATGATCCTGGGCAGCCCGGCCAAGGTGGTGCGGCCACTGCGCGAGGACGAGATCGCCGGCCTGCGTCGCAGTGCCGAGAGCTACGTGCAGAATGCGCGGCGCTTCCGCAGCGGGCTGCAGAAGCTCGGCTGACCCAGGGGCCTCAGGGCGATAGCGGCTTCAGCACCACCAGCAGGTCCTTGGCCTGCACCCGGTCGCCCGGTGCCACGTGCACCGAAGCCACTTCCGCATCGCGGTCGGCGGTCACATGGGTTTCCATCTTCATGGCCTCCAGCGCCAGCAGCGTGCTGCCGGCGTGTACACGCTGACCCGGCTGCACCGCCACGCTGACGATGCCGCCAGGCATGGGCGCTGCCACTTGCCAGGGATTGGCCGGATCTGCCACCGGCCGGCTGCGCGCCGCATCCCCGGCGTCAGGCCGCGCCACCCGCACCGTGCGGGACTGGCCGTTCAGTTCGAACTGCACCTTGCGCGCACCCTCGCCGTCGGCCGCCACCGACTGCAGCACCACCAGCAGGGTCTTGCCGGGGTCGATCTCGACCGTCAGCTCCTGCTGCAGTTGCGCACCGTAGAAGAACACCGGCGTGGGCAGCATCGAGGTATCACCGAATTGCGCCGTGTGGGCGCAGAAGTCGCGCATCACCTTGGGGTACATCAGCCAGGACGCGAGCTGGCGTTCGTCCAGCGGCTGTCCGCATTCGCCCTCGGCCTGGGCCCGCGCGGCGTCCAGGTCGACAGCCGGCAGGCGGTCGCCGGGGCGGTAGGCGGCAGGGGGTGATTCGGTGTCGCCCAGCTTCAATACCTTGCGCGAGAGCGCCTGCGGGAAGCCGTCGGGCGGAAAGCCCAGCTCGCCCTTGAACAGCGCCACCACCGATTCCGGAAAGGCCACTTCGCGCTGCGGGTCCAGCACCTCCTGCGGCGTCAGGTCGCTGGCGACCATCATCAGCGCCATGTCACCCACCACCTTGGAGGTCGGCGTGACCTTCACGATGTCGCCAAACATCCGGTTCACGTCGGCATAGGTCTGTGAGACCTCGCTCCACCGGTGCGCCAGGCCCATGCCGCGGGCCTGTTCGCGCAGGTTGGTGTACTGGCCGCCCGGCATCTCGTGGCGGTAGACGTCGGCCGTACCGGAGCGAATGTCCGACTCGAAGGGCAGATAGAAGCGGCGCACCCCCTCCCAGTAGGTCGAGGCTGCATGCAGCGCGTCCTGCGACAGGCCGGGGTCGCGCGGCGTGCCTTCCAGGGCGGCGGCAATGGCCGACAGGTTGGCCTGCGAGGTCAGGCCGCTCATCGCGTCCAGCGCCCCGTCGACCGCATCGCAGCCGGCTTCCACCGCAGCCAGCACCGATGCCGCCGACGCGCCGCTGGTGTCATGGGTATGGAAGTGCACCGGCAGGCCGGTCTCGTGCTTGAGCGCACGCACCAGCGCCGCGGCGGCACGCGGGCGGCAGATGCCGGCCATGTCCTTGATCGCCAGCAGGTGCACGCCGGACTGCTGCAGCTCGCGCGCGATGCCGGTGTAGTACTTCAGGTTGTACTTGTCCCGTTTTGCGTCGAACAAGTCGCCCGAGTAGCAGATGGCCCCTTCGCACAGGGCGCCGGTATCGACTACGGCATCGATCGCCACGCGCATGTTCTGTACCCAGTTCAGGGCGTCGAACACGCGGAACAGGTCGATGCCGCCCGCCGCGGCCTGGCGTACGAAATGCTGCACCACGTTGTCGGCGTAGTTGGTGTAGCCCACGCCATTGGAGCCGCGCAGCAGCATCTGGAACAGAATGTTGGGGATGCGGCTGCGCAACTGGTCCAGCCGCTGCCAGGGGTCTTCCTTGAGGAAGCGCAGCGCCACGTCGAAGGTGGCACCACCCCAGCATTCCAGCGAGAACAATTGCGGCAATGCGCTGGCGTACCACGGCGCAATCGGCAGCATGTCGGCGGTGCGCATGCGCGTGGCCAGCAGCGACTGGTGCGCGTCACGCAGCGTGGTGTCGGTCACCAGCACCCGCTCCTGTGCCAGCATCCACTGCGCGAAGCCGGCCGGGCCCAGCGCCTGCAAGCGCTGGCGCGTGCCGTCGGGAATGGCGGCAGCAGGCGTAGGCCGTGGCAGCACCGGTTGTGGCAGCGGCAGGGCCGGCAGCACACGGTCCTTGACCTCCGGGTTGCCGTTGACCACCACCTCGCCCAGAAAGCGCAGCAGCTTGCTGGCGCGGTCGCGGCGCGCGGTGAAGGCCAGCAGCTCGGGGGTGTTCTCGATGAAGCGGGTGGTGAGCGCACCGGTAGCGAAGGCCGGATGGTTGATCAGGTTCTCGAGGAACTGCAGGTTGGTGGCCACGCCGCGGATGCGGAATTCGCGCAGGGCACGGTCCATGCGCTGGATCGTCTCGCGTGCGGTGGGTGCCCAGGCCGTCACCTTGACCAGCAGAGAATCGTAGTAAGGCGTGATCACCGCGCCGCCGTAGGCCGTGCCGGCATCCAGCCGGATGCCGAAGCCGGCGGCACTGCGGTAGGCCGCCAGACGCCCGTAGTCGGGCAGGAAGCCGTTTTCGGGGTCTTCGGTGGTGACCCGGCATTGCAGCGCATGGCCGTTGAGCGGAATCAGCGCCTGTGCCGGCACGCCCGTCGGATGGGGTGCGCCGGGCTGCGGGCCGTTCGGCCCTTCGGTCACCCCGATGTACCCGCCTTCCGTGATGCGGATCTGGGCTTTGACGATGTCCACGCCGGTGACCATCTCGGTGACCGTGTGTTCGACCTGGATGCGCGGGTTGACCTCGATGAAGTAGCAGCGGCCGTCGTCGGCGTCCATGAGGAACTCGACCGTTCCGGCATGGGTATAGGCGACCGAGCGCATGAGCGATAGCGCGCTGTCGCACAGTGCAGCGCGGCCGGCGGCGTCCAGGTAGGGAGCCGGTGCGCGTTCGACCACTTTCTGGTTGCGCCGCTGCACCGTGCAATCGCGTTCATGCAGGTGCACCACGTTGCCGTGCTGGTCGCCCAGGATCTGCACCTCGACATGACGCGCCCTGCGGATCAGCTTTTCGAAGTAGACCTCGTCATTGCCGAAGGCTGCCAGCGCCTCGCGGCGCGAGGCCTCCAGGGCGCCGGGAAGTTCGTCGGCGTTCTCGATCATGCGCATGCCGCGCCCGCCGCCGCCCCAGCTGGCCTTGAGCATCACGGGGAAACCGATGCCGGCGGCCAGGCGGGCGCATTCGGCGTTGTGCCTGGGCAGTGGCGCCGTGGCCGGCATCACCGCCACGCCTGCGGCCACGGCGGCGTGTCGCGCTGCCACCTTGTTGCCCAGGGTACGCATCACGTCCGGCCGGGGGCCGATCCAGCGCAATCCGGCGGCGATCACGGCGTCGGCGAAGTCGGGGTTCTCGGACAGAAAGCCGTAGCCCGGGTGGATGGCGTCCACCCCAGCCTGGCGGGCGATGCGCAGGATGTCATCGCCATCGAGGTAAGCGGCCAGCGGCTTTTTGCCTTCGCCCACCAGGTAGCTCTCGTCGGCCTTGAATCGGTGCAGCGCCTGGCGGTCCTGCTGGGAATAGATGGCCACGGTGCGGATGCGCATCTCGGAGGCTGCGCGCATGACGCGGATCGCGATCTCGGAGCGGTTGGCGATCAGGATCGAACGGATCGGCTGGACTGTCATGGCGGGCTCCTGGTGGGCGGTCATTGACCAGCATACCGCACAGCAGGCAGCGCACCAGGGTATGCTGACGCCATGGATTCCTTGCCAGACGGCTACCGGGCTTTGGTGTTGGGCGCAACCGGTGCGATCGGTGCGGCGCTTGTGCAGCGTCTGCAGGCCGACCCGCGTTGCGCCGGCGTGTCAGGCCTGCACCGGCGGTCCCGCCCGGCGCTCGATTTCGACCGGGAGGACAGCCTGGGCGCCGCGGCGGCGGCCATGGCCGGCCAGGGCCCATATCATCTGCTGGTCAATGCCGCCGGCCTGTTGCATGGCGATGGCTTCATGCCCGAAAAGAAGCTTGGCAGCCTCAACTATGCGCAGCTGGAGGCGACCTTCCGCGCCAACACCTTCGGCCCGGCACTGGTGCTGCGCCACTTCCACGGGCTGATGGCACCTGGCCGGGCGCTGCTGGTGATGCTGTCGGCCCGGGTGGGCAGCATCGGCGACAACCGGCTCGGCGGCTGGTACAGCTACCGCGCCTCCAAGGCCGCACTCAACATGCTGGTACACACCGCCGCCATCGAGCTGGCGCGATCGCGGCCGCAACTGGTGGTTGCGGCGCTGCACCCCGGTACCGTGCAATCTGCCCTGTCGCGCCCGTTTGGTGGCGCAGAGGCCGGCCGGCCACCCGCGCAGGCCGTGGGCGAGATGCTGGACGTGATCAATCGCCTGACACCAGCCGACAGCGGTGCTTTCGTATCCTGGAACGGCGAGCGCCTGCCCTGGTGAGGGGAGGCCCGGGCGGCAGATCAGACGAATTCGACCAGCACGGTGCCGGCCGCCACCTGCGCACCCACCGCCACGCAGACCCGTTGCACCGTGCCGGCCACCGGCGCGAATGCCGGGTGTTCCATCTTCATCGCCTCCAGCACCACCAAGGCTGCGCCCTTGTCGACGGCCTGGCCGGCGGCCACCTGCACCGCCACAATGCGCCCGGCCATGGGGGCACGCACCTGGCTGGCGGTAGCGGATCCCGCGGCGGCAGTCGCTTGCAGGGTGTGGTCTTCCACCACGGTCTGGCGGGCGCCGCTTTGCAGGGTCAGGCGGTCTTGCGCTGTGACCCAGGTGAGCTGCCACTGGCGGCCTGCCCTGTACACGATCAGGCGCTGCGGGCTGCAGAGCGCGAGGCGGAGGTCCTGGGTTCCCTGGTCGGTGCTGACCCGGTAGCGATCGCCGCCGAGCGCCTGCAGGCGGGCCCGCTGCGGCACGCCGTCCACCGCGAACCGCATCGGCAGCGGCCACGCGGATGGCAATGCCACATGGCAGGGGTCATGGCCCAGGCACAGGGCTCGGCTTGCGACCAGCGCCAGTGCTGCGATCGCCGAGTCCAAGGGGGGCGTCGCGGCCAGCAATTCCGCGCCGTGCGTGCCGATGAAGGCCGTGGTGGCGCTGCCGCCCGTGAAGGCCGGATGGCGCAGGCAGGCGGCCAGGAAAGCCTGGTTGGTCCGCACCCCTAGTGCCACGGTGCCGTCGAGGGCCGCTGCCAGCGCGGCACAGGCACTGGCGCGGTCGGCAGCCTGGGCGATGAGCTTGGCGACCATCGAGTCGTAATACGGCGAGATTGCGCTGCCTGGCTCCAGCGCGTGGTCTACGCGCACCTGCGCGGCAGGCTGCCAAGCCTGTAGTATTCCGCTTTGCGGCAAAAAGTCGTGCGCCGGGTCTTCGGCGCACAGCCGCACCTCGATCGCATGGCCACCGTTTTCGAAGCGCTGCAGGATGGCGTCCTGCGATGTTTCGGGCAAGGATTCGCCGCGGGCGACGCGCAGTTGCCATTCGACCAGGTCATAACCGGTCAGGGCCTCGGTCACCGGGTGTTCGACTTGCAGCCGGGTGTTCATTTCCATGAAGTAGAACTGGCCCTGGCCGTCGAGCAGGCACTCGATGGTGCCCGCGCCGCAGTAGCCGATGGCCCGCGTCGCCGCCACGGCCATGTCGCCCATGCGCCGGCGCAGACGCTGCCCCGTGGCGCCGGCCAGCGCCGGCGAGGGCGCTTCCTCGATGATCTTCTGGTGCCGGCGCTGCACCGAACAGTCGCGCTCGCCCAGGTGCACGGCATGCCCGCGGCTGTCGGCGAAGACCTGGATCTCGACATGCCGCGGCTGGTCGATGGCCTGCTCCAGCAGCAGGGTCGAGGCGCCAAATGCGGCCAGGGCCTCCGAGCGGGCGCTGGCCAGCGCCGCGTCCAGGGCCTCGGCGTTGGGTACCAGCCGCATGCCGCGACCGCCGCCACCCGCCGTGGCCTTGACCATCAACGGGTAACCGACACGCGCTGCCTCCTGGCGCAACGTGCCGTCGGACTGATCGTCGCCGTCGTAGCCGGGAATGCACGGCACGCCGGCCACCTGCATCAGTTGCCTGGCGCGGGCCTTGTCCCCCATGGCGCGCATGGCGGCCGGTGGCGGCCCGACCCACACCAGCCCGGAGTCGAGCACGGCCTGCGCAAACTCGGCGTTCTCGGCCAGGAAGCCGTAGCCCGGATGCACCGCCTGGGCGCCGCTCTCCTGGGCGGCCTGCAGGATGGCCGGAACCGACAGGTAGGAATCGCGCGGCGCGGGCCCGCCGATGCGCACCGCGTGGTCGGCCTGCCGCATATGCAGCGCACCGGCGTCGGCATCGGAATACACCGCCACCACCCGCAGGCCCATGCGGCGGGCGCTGCGGGCGATGCGCACGGCGATCTCGCCGCGGTTGGCAATCAGCAGGGAATCAAACGGCCGTGCGGCGCTCACAGGAGTACCTTCACGCTGCGCACGGCGGTGCGAGCTTGCTGGGGGCGGCCCGGCGCGGCGCTCATGGCCGGGCTACTCCGAACTGCATCGGCCGCAGGCTGCGGCGCGCGGCTTCGTCGCACAGGCGCAGGCACAGGCCGAGCACGGCGCGGGTGTCGCGCGGGTCGATCACGCCGTCGTCGAGCATCAGGGCCGAGGTGGCGATCGCGCCCTGCTGGCGCTCGAAGGTGTCGATGATGGCTTTCTCCTGGGTGGCCAGTGCGGCTGTGTCGACCTCGACGCCTTTGCGCCGGGCACCGGCCTCGGCCACGATACGCATGGTGGTGGCCGCCTGCTCGCCGCCCATCACGGCGGTGCGCGCATTCGGCCACGCGAACAGGAAACGCGGCTCATAGCCGCGCCCGCACATGCCGTAGTTGCCGGCGCCGAAAGACGCGCCGCACATCACCGTGATTTGCGGCACGGTGGCATTCGACACCGCCTGGATCATCTTCGAGCCGTGCTTGATCATGCCACCGCGCTCGTAGGCCTGGCCGACCATGTAGCCGGTGGTGTTCTGCAGGTAGAGCAGCGGCGTGCCGCTCTGGCAGCAGGCCTGGATGAAATGGGTGGCCTTGTTGGCGCCGTCCGGGTCGAGCGGGCCGTTGTTGCTGATGACCCCGAGCGGATGGCCGTGCAGCGTCGCATGGCCAGTCACGGTGGCGGCACCAAACAGCGGCTTGAATTCCAGGAAGTCCGAGTCGTCGACGATCCGCGCAATGACCTCGCGCATGTCGGCCGGCTTGCGGCCATCGGCGGAAAGAATGCCCAGCAATTCCGCTGCATCGAGGCGCGGCGGCAGGCCCGGCCCATTGCGCGCGGCCGGCGTCAGGTGCCTCTGCCAGTGCAGGCGCTGCACCACCTCGCGTGCCAGGCGCACCCCGTCGGCATCGTCCTCGGCCAGGTACTCACCCAGGCCGGAGACCTGGGTGTGCATTTCGGCACCGCCGAGTTCTTCCTCGGTGGCAATCTCGCCGGTGGCCGCTTTGAGCAGCGGCGGGCCGGCCAGGAAGGCGCGGGCGCGGCCGCGCACCATGATCACGTAATCTGACAGGCCGGGCATGTAGGCGCCGCCGGCCGTCGACGAGCCATGCACCACGGTAACCACCGGCAGCCCGGCAGCCGACAGGCGTGCCAGGTTGCGGAAGATCGAACCGCCGCGCACGAAGCCCTCGACCTTGTAGCGCAGCAGGTTGGCGCCCGCACTTTCGACCAGGTGCACGAACGGAAGCCGATTCTCGAGTGCCAACTGCTGCGCGCGCAGCATCTTTTCCAGGCCCATGGCGCGGATCGACCCGGCCTCGATGCCGGAGTCCGAGGCCACCACCATGCAGCGCGTGCCGCCGACCATGCCGATGCCGGTGATGACACCGGCACCCGGCACACAGCGGGCGGGGTCCGGGTGGTCCATGCCGAAGCCGGCCAGTGCGGAAAGCTCCAGGTAGTCGCTGCCCGGGTCGAGCAGCAGCGCGATACGATCGCGCGGCAGCAACTGGGCGCGCTTGTCGAACAGCGGCTGGCTCTGGGCCGACCGGTCGCGCGTGCGCTGCTCGAGTGCGCGCACCTCGTCGAGCAGGCGCAGCATGTGCGCGCGGTTGGTGGCGAAAGCCTCGCTGTGCGGGTCGATGCGGGTGTCGATGCAGGCCATGGAACTTCAGGTTTTGCCGGTGGGGTCCGCTGGCCAGTGAAAACGCGTCGGCTGCTTGTCGGCAAAGCGCCGGAAGGCATCGCGTGCGTAGTCGGTGGTACCTGCAATGCCCTGCGCATTGGCTTCCAGCTGCAGCATGGCCTCGAGCTCGTTGCCCAGCGAGGCATTGAGCGCGTCCTTGGTGATCGCCACTGCTTCCGGTGAGGCGGCGCACAGCGACTGCGCCAGGGCCTGCGCACGAGGCAGCAGGGCTTCGGGTGCGTGCACTTCGAGTGCCAGCCCGATCGCACGCGCTTCATCGGCACCGACCTCTCGCGTCGACAGCATCAGCTCCTTGGCACGTTGCAGGCCCACCAGGCGGGGCAGCGTGTACAGCGCGCCATAGTCGGGTACCAGGCCGATGCGCCCGAAGGCCATGCAAAAGCGCGCCCGGCGGGAGACCAGCACGATGTCGGCCAGCAGCGTGAGCGAGAACCCGGCACCAAAGGCCACACCGTCCACGGCGGCGATGACCGGGCGGTCCATGCCGTGCAAGGCACGTACGATGCGGTGCCCGCGGCGCATGTGGGAGCGCCAGGCCTGTGCGTCGCGGGGCGCGTCGTTCATGCTGCGCACGTCGCCGCCGGCGCAGAAGGCGCCACCAGCACCCGTGAGAATCAGCGCGCGGACGCTGTCGTCGCGCGTGATCTGCCCGAGCAGCGCATCAAGCTCCCCCACCAGGGTGGCATTCAATGCGTTCCGCGCCTGCGGGCGGTTGAGCGTGAGTGTGGCCACGCCGTCGACGCAGGTATATTCGATTGACTCCATGCAAGCATCCTAAACGTTTCCAGGGCCCCGACCATGAGCCTCCGGCGCAAAGCCTGTATCGCGGGCGCCTACGAGCACCCCACGCGCAAGGCGCCCGACAAGACCGTGGCGCAGCTGCATGCAGAGTCGGCGCGGGGTGCCTTGCTGGACGCCGGGTTGACGCTGCAGGATGTCGATGGCTACTTCTGCGCCGGCGATGCCCCCGGCCTGGGCCCGCTGAGCATGGCGGACTACATGGGTCTGCATCCGCGGCATGTCGATTCGACCGATGTGGGCGGCGCCTCTTACCTGGTCCACGTGGCGCACGCGGCGCAGGCCATTGCCGCCGGCAAGTGCGATGTGGCGTTGGTCACGCTGGCGGGCCGGCCGCGCTCCGAGGCCTCCAGTGGCACCCAGCCGCGCAACTGGGGCCCGAATGTGCCCGATGCGCCGTTCGAGGCGCCGTTTGGCGCCGTCACGGTCAATATGTATGCGATGGTGGCCATGCGGCACATGCACGACTGGGGTACCACGCCCGAGCAGCTGGCCTGGATCAAGGTGGCTGCCTCGCACCATGCCCAGCACAACCCGCAGGCGATGCTGCGCGAGGTGGTCACGGTCGACGACGTGTTGGCGTCGCCGATGATCTCGGACCCGCTGCGCCGGCTTGACTGCTGCGTGGTCAGCGACGGCGGCGGCGCGCTGGTAGTCACGCGCCCTGAAATCGCGCGCTCGCTGGGGCGGCCGATCATCCCTGTGCTGGGCGCCGGCGAGGCGCTCAAAGGCCAGGAAAGCGGCCAGATCGACCTGTCGTTCTCGGCGGCAGCCTGGTCCGGCCCGCGTGCCTTTGCCGAGGCCGGCGTCACCCCATCCGAAATCCAGTACGCCTCGATCTACGACAGCTTCACGATCACGGTGCTGATGCAGCTCGAAGACCTGGGCTTCTGCGCCAAGGGTGCGGGTGGCCGCTTTGTGGCCGATGGCAACCTGATCTCGGGCGTCGGCCGGCTGCCCTTCAACACCGATGGCGGCGGTCTGTGCAACAACCACCCGGCCAACCGCGGTGGCATCACCAAGGTGATCGAGGCGGTGCGCCAACTGCGCGGCGAAGCCCATCCCGCGGTGCAAGTGCCCGGCTGCAGCCTGGCACTGGTGCAGGGCCTGGGCGGTGTGCTGGGCGCGCGCCATGCCAGTGCCACCCTGATCCTGGAGCGGGCATGACCACCAGCCCGAAACCACCGCAAGCGGCGCGCGTGATCCAGGCGCCGCAGCAGTACCCGGACAACCTGGAGTTCTGGGCCGGCACCGCCGTCGGCGTGTTGCGGCTGCGCTATTGCGCCAGTTGCGCCAGGCCGCATTGGTACCCGCGCCCCCAATGTCCGCTGTGCATGGGCGACCAGACATGCTGGAAGGACGCCAGCGGCCTGGGCCGCATTTACAGCTTCAGCGTCTGCCGGCGCGTTGGCCCGGTACCGTACGTGATTGCCTATGTGCGGCTGGACGAAGGCGTCACGATGCTGAGCAACATCGTCGATTGCGATTTCGAGTCTCTGCGCATCGGCGACCGGTTGCGCGTGGTCATGCAGACCAGCGAGGACGGCGCGACCCGGGTGCCGATGTTCATGCCCGTCTGAGCCTGCTGGTGCACCGAGCCTGCGTGGCGCGCGCCGGCCATCACATCAGCAAAGCCTTGCGCGCCCGGTGCAGGCGCACAAACAGGTTCTCTTCGCTGATCGACAGGGCCGCGCAGACGGATTTGGTAGACGCATCTTCGAGCACCCGCAGCCGCACCACCTCGCGCAGGCTGGTCGGCAGCGCTTCGATACGCGCCAGTGTGTGTGCCAGCCGTTCGCGCTGCTCGGCCAGTTCGTCGGGCTTGGGCAGCGGGCACTCCAGGGCCAGTGCCTGCCCGTCCTCGTCGTCCACATCCAGGCTGTCGGTGCCGGCGCGCTGCCGGACCAGGTCGACGATCTTGTGTTTCAGTATGGCAGTGAGCCAGGAGCGCAGCGCGGCGCGACCGGCGAACGCAGCGCGGCCGGACAATACCGCCTCGAACACGTCATGCACCACGTCCTCGGCCAGCAGCGGGTCGTGCAGCCGGGACCGGGCAAAGCGCACCAGGGCGCTGCGGTGCGAGAGCATCTCGCTCCAGGCCACTGGCACCGGGCTGTTGCTGTCACAAAACGAGGGGGCGAGGGCGGTGGCAGTCATGGCGGCTCCGGTTCGGGTGGGGTGGGGTGCCTCCACTGTGGCGCGCCCACCTCGCGCCAATCTCGCGAAAGCTCACAGCCAGATAACATTTGCGTAAGAAAGCCGTGCTGCCGCCGACAATCCAGCCATGCCGTCCACCATCCTTGTTGCCGAAGACCAGGCCGACATCCGCGAGCTGCTGGTCATGAACCTGCGCAATGCCGCCTACGAGGTGACGGCCGTGGCCGACGGTACGGCCGCCCTGGCAAGCCAGAACGAATCCGCCAGCGACCTGCTGATCCTCGACCTGATGATGCCGGGCATGGATGGCCTGGAGGTGTGCAAGGCCCTGCGCGCGCGTGGCCGCAATACACCGATCCTGATGCTCACCGCCAAGTCGACCGAGCTCGACCGGGTGCTGGGCCTGGAGCTGGGCGCCGACGATTACCTGACCAAACCGTTTTCGCTGGCCGAACTGCTGGCCCGGGTGAAGGCGCTGCTGCGGCGCGCCGATCTGCTGCGAGTGGCACAGTCCCAGGGCCAGCAGCAGGCCGGCGGGGTGCGCAATGGCGACCTGGAGATTCAGCCCGGCAAACGCAGCGTGCGGTACCGCGGCGAACCGCTGGAATTCACTGCACTCGAGTTCGATCTGCTGCTGCATTTCGCCCAGTCGCCGGGCCTCGTTTTTTCGCGCGGGCAATTGCTCAACGCCGTGTGGGGCTACACCCACGATGGCTACGAACACACCGTCACCACCCACATCAACCGGCTGCGTGCCAAGCTGGAGGCCGACCCGATGCATCCCGAGCTCATCCTGACGGTGCGCGGCGCCGGCTACAAGATGCGCGAGGCGCCGCGTTGAACCAGGCCTGGGTGTGGGCGTGAGCGTTCGCTTCAAGCTGGCGTTGACGATCGCTGTCACGGGCGCGCTGACGGCATTGGGCGTGATCGCCACCGTGCTGCTGGCATTCCAGCGCTTCGAACACGAAACCGCCTATTACCGCGCCGACATGTTCCTGCAGCGGGTCGTGGCCATGTACGACAACATGGTCGATACGCATACGCAGCAGCCCGAGCAGTTCAACCGGTTCCTGCGCAACCTGGTGTTGTTCGAACCCGACACGCAGCTGTATCTGCTGGACGCCACGGGCATGGTGTTGTCGTCGACCGGCAGCGTGCGGCTGCCGCCGGGCTTTCGGGTGGCGCTGGGCCCGGTCAAGCAGGCCGCCTCCGGAAGCGACATGCCCTACGTGATGGGGGACGACCCCGAGCGCATGAATACCGATACGGTGATTGCGGCGCGCGCATTGCGTTCCACCCGCATCGCACCCGGAGCTGCCGTGACAGGCTACCTCTACCTGGTGTGCCACCACCCGGTCGATGTGACCGGCCGGCTGCGGATCTTCGGCAGCACCTTCGCGGGCCCGGCCCTGCTGGCGATTCTGGCGGTGGTGCTGGTAGCCACGCTGCTGGCGGCCTGGATCATCGTTTCGGTAACCCGCCCGTTGCGTCAGCTCACACTGGCAGCCGCCAGCCTGTCGCAGCAGGGGCTGGAGTCCGGCACGCCGGGGGTGGCCGAGTCGGTGCTGCCGGCAGCGTCGTCCGACGAATTCGGCCAGCTCACGCAGGCCTTCAGGAACATGCTCGACACCCTGCGCCGGCAATGGGCCTCGTTGCAACGGCTCGACCACTTCCGCCGCGAAGGGGTCAGCAACCTGTCGCACGATCTGCGCTCGCCGCTCACAGCGACGGTGGCCTGCCTGGAAACCCTGGAATCGCGCTGGGCGCAGGATCCACAGCGGGCCTCTGACCAGGCCCTGGTGTCGATGGCGTTGCGCAATACCCGCAACGCTGCTCGGCTGGTGCAGTCGCTGGGGGATCTGGCCCAGTTGGATGAACCCGAATTCAAGCTGCGCACCGAGGTACTGGATGTCGGTGAGCTGCTCGACGACATCGTCGTGCGCTTTGGCCCGCGCGCGCAAGCCCAGGGCGTGTCGCTGCAGGCGGACCCACCGTCGCCGGATTGCCCGGCCCCGGTGGCGGTGGTCGATATCGAGCTGTTCGAACGCGCGGTGGCCAACCTGGTGGACAACGCGTTGAAGTTCTGCGCCGGCGGCGACGCCATCCGGCTGTCCGCCTGCCGCATCGACGCGCGGGTCGAGGTGATCGTGGCCGACACCGGGCCGGGTATCGCGACTGCCGAGTTGCCGCATCTGTTCGACCGCTTCTACCAAAGCCGCGCGACGGTCGCGCCAGCCACGGGGGAGGGCGGCAAGGGGCTCGGCCTGGCCATTGTCAAGCGCATTGCCGAGCTGCACGGCGGTGGGGTCTCGGTGCGCAGCGGCCCGGGCGGCGGCACACAGGTTATGCTCGTGCTCCCTGCCGCCAGGCCCTGAGTCCCTTTGCGCCCGGCAATGGCCCGCGCATGGGGTTCGGCAACTGAGCGCCCCGCTTTTCATTGCGTCCCATGATCGAACCTGTCCGCTTGTCCAAACGCGTTGCCGAAATGCGGTCCTGCTCCCGCCGGGAGGCCGAGCAGTACATCGAGGGCGGCTGGGTGCGGGTGCAGGGCCAGGTGGTGGAGCTGCCGCAGTCGCGTGTGGCCGACGGCCAGCAGGTCGACGTCGATCCCAAGGCGCAACTGGCGCCCTTGCTGCCGGTGACCCTGCTGCTGCACAAGCCACCAGGCTACGATTGGGACGCCTCCGGCCCGCGGCCTGCTGCGCAGTGGCTGGTGCCGCAAAACCACTGGGGACCGGACCGCTCGGGTATCCGCATGCTGCGCCGCCACCTGGTCGACCAGCGGTGCGCCACGCCGCTGGAGCATGCGGCCAGCGGCCTGCTGGTTTTCTCGCAGGAGCGGCCGATTCTGCGCAAGTTGCTCGAAGACGCGGCGCTGGTCGAGTTCGAGCTCAACGTCGACGTGCACGAAAAGGTCACCGACGAGTCGCTGGCCCGATTGCGCCGCACGCCGGTGGTGGATGGCCGAGCGATGCTGCCGGTCAAGGTCAGCCTGGCGGGTGATGCCGGTGCGGGCAGCCGACTGCGTTTTGCCATGAAAGGTTGCCATCAGGGGCAGGTGGCGCAGATGTGTGACCAGGCCGGTCTGCGGATCGCCGGCCTGCGGCGCATTCGCATCGGTCGGGTGCCGCTGGCGAACCTGCCGCCCGGGCAGTGGCGCTACCTGCTGCCGGGTGAGCGGTTCTAGCCCCGCGCAGCGCCAGCATGAACCACAGCCTGGTCATCGGTCCGTTCGCGTTTCCGTACGCGATGTTGCTGTTGTTTGCGGCGGTCGGATCGGCGTTCTTCGTCGGTGACCGTCTGGCGCGCAAGGTCGGGGTCGCCGTCGAGCCGGTTCTCTGGAGGGCCTTGCTCGTGGGTTTGCTGGTCGCGCGCCTGGCCTTTGTCTGGGAGTTCCGCCCGGCCTACTTCGCCGCACCCGTGAGCATCATCGATATCCGCGATGGCGGATGGAACGCGACTGCCGGATTCGTGGGTGCCTGGCTGTTCGTGCTCAGCCGCCAGGGCCGCCTCGCCGCCTGGCGCCGGCCCTTGCAGGGTGCCCTGCTGACGGCGTCGGTACTCTGGCTGGCGGGCAGTGTGGCACTGGCATTGTCTTTGCGGGGTACCAGTGGTCAGACGATGCCGGAGCTCACCTTGTCGACGCTCGATGGGCGCATGGTGCAGCTGACCGATTTCAAGGGCCAGCCGACGGTGGTCAACCTGTGGGCCACCTGGTGCCCACCCTGTGTGCGCGAGATGCCGGTGCTGCAGCGGGCGCAGGCCGACAATCCCGGTATCCATTTCGTGTTTCTGAACCAGGGCGAGCCGGCCAGCCGGGTGGCAGCCTGGCTGCAGGCGCGCAACTGGCGCCTGAACAACATGCTGCTCGATGTCTCTGGCCAGGCCGGTGCTGCCTTCAAGCAAAGCGCGCTTCCGACCACGCTGTTTTTCGACGCGCAGGGCCGCCTGGTGGGCTTGCGTGTCGGCGAGTTGTCCAGTGCCACGCTGGCGGAGCGGCTGCAGGACCTGAAGCCCTGACGCCTATGGCGATCGGCTGGCTCAGCGCCCCGTGTCGTTGAGCGACCAGTCGTAGTCCAGGTGGCTGACCGTGAGGCCACCGGCCTTGAGCCGCTCCCGGTCCGCGGGCGCGTCGGTCAGTTGATGGGCATACCGGGCCAGCAGATCGTCGATCTTGCGAAAGCCCTGGTGGCCCTTTTCGAAGTCTTCGCGGAACCACTTGAAGATGGCGCTGATTTCGGCGCGGCCATTGGCATACCGGTTGCGTGTGCGGTCGCCCATGAAGCGCAGCATGCCGTCGTCGAGCTGGGCCTCGAGCCGCGTCGCGGTGAAGGCCTCCGGCCGCAAAGCGGGGCAACCGATCGAGGCGCAGTTCACGGCGGCATGGATCCGCGGGTCGGCATACCGCGGGCGCAGCTGTTCGTGTTCGATCCAGTCGAGGTGGCGCTCTTCGCCCAGCAAAGTGAAGAATTTCTTTTTCCAGGGGCTCTGGATCAGGCTGCCCAGATCCTTGATCGATTGCAGATCCGGGTATTTGGTCAGGATCAGCTCGACGGTGAAGCCGTTGTAGGCGTTGATCAGAAAGACCATCTGCTGCTCGCGGCTGAACGTTGCAAAGTTGGCAGCCGACACCCCGGACCACTCCGCCAGAACTGCCTTGAGTGCGGCGCGGTCGGCGCGCAACCCCTTGTAGTCGGCCCGTGACTGTTTGTTGTCGGGCAGCCAGCGAACGTGCTTGCGCAGCAGGGCGTCCCAGCCGGCGTAGCTGGGGTCCAGCGCAGCGCCAGTCTGGGCGTGCACGGCGTGACCCACCCACAGGCCCAGCATGCCGCTTGCCCCTGCACCCAAAAAGAGTCGTCGTTGCATGGCTGTCAGCTCCTTTTCCAGTCGTGGTATTTGCGCACCCACTCCAGCAGGCGCAGCGGCTGGTGGGCGCGCTTCCATTCGCCGGCTGCGTACTTGTTGGCCTCTGACAGTGTGGGGTAGGTGTGGATGGTGCTCAGGATCTTGTTCAGGCCCAGACCGTGCTTCATGGCCAGCACATACTCGGCCAGCAGGTCACCGGCATGGGTGCCGACGATCGTCACGCCCAGGATGCGGTCCCGCCCCGGCACCGTAAGCACCTTCACGAAGCCGCGGGCTTCGCTGTCGGCGATGGCACGGTCGAGGTCGTCGATGCCGTACTTCACCACCTCGAAGGCAATGCCTTGTTCGCGGGCCTCCTGCTCGTTCAGGCCGACGCGCGCCACCTCGGGGTCGATGAAGGTAGCCCAGGGGATCACGGAATAATCGGCCTTGAACTTGCGCAGGTCGCCAAACAGCGCGTTGACCGCTGCATACCAAGCCTGGTGGGCTGCCACATGGGTGAACTGGTAGGGACCGGCCACGTCGCCAGCAGCGTAGATATTGGGGTACAGGGTCTGCAGGTACGCGTTGGTCTCGATCGTGCGGCCGGTCGGAATGCCGAGCTCCTCCAGGCCGTAGCCAGTGAGGCGCGCCACCCGGCCCACGGCGCAGATCAGGGCGTCGAATTCAATGCGTTTCTCCTGGCCGGAATGCTCCGCGATGATGGCGCGGGTGTCGCCGGTACGTTCGCAGCGCAGCGCCTTGTGGCCGGTGAGTACCTGGACGCCGTCGGCCTGCAGCGCGGCACGGGCGAGCTCGGACACTTCCACATCCTCGCGCACCATGATGCGCGGGCCCATTTCGATCTGGGTCACCTCGGCACCCAGGCGGACAAACGCCTGCGACAGCTCGCAGCCGATCGGCCCGCCGCCCAGCACCACGATGCGACGGGGCAGGGTGTCGAGCTGCGCGAAGCGCTCCCACAGGGTGTCGCTGGTCAAATAGCCGACGCTGTCCAGACCGGGAAGCGGTGGCACCATCGGGCGAGCGCCGGCGGCGATCACGATGCTGCGGGTGGTTAGGGTGCGGCTGCCGCCGCCGTTGAGGGCGATCTCGACCGTCCAGGGGTTCACGATGCGCGCGTGGCCTTGCACCACGTCCACACCCAGGCCGGTGTAGCGTTCCACACTGTCGTGTGGCGCAATGTCGGCAATCACCTGCTGGATGCGCACCATGACCTCGCGGAAGCTGAATTCGGTGCTGGATCTGGCCAGGCCGTATTGCTTCGAGTGAAGAATCTGGTGGCGCAGCCTGGCCGTGCGTATCAGCGCTTTGCTGGGCACGCAGCCGAAATTCAGGCAGTCGCCGCCCATCGCCTGTGACTCGACCAGCGTGACCTTGGCCTTGACGGCCGCCGCAATATAGGCGCTGACCAGCCCGCCGGCACCGGCGCCGATGACCACCAGGTTGCGGTCGAAGCTGCGGGGTCGGACCGCTCGCCAGCGCGCGTAGACCTTGCGCTGCTGCACCACGTCGACGATTTTGCGGGCTAACAGGGGAAAGAGGCCCAGCAGCACAAATGCACCGATCAGGCCTGGTGAGGCGATGTCCCGCACCGAATCCACCCGGGCCAGTGCGGTACCTGCATACACATAAACCAGCGTGCCGGCCAGCATGCCGAGCTGGCTGACCCAGAAAAAGGTGACCACCTTCATGCGCGTCAGGCCCATCAGCAGGTTGAGCACGAAGAACGGCATGGCCGGGATCAGCCGCAGCGTGAACAGGTAGAACGGACCCTCACGCTCGATGCCCTTGTTCAGCTCGCCCAGCCGCTTGCCAAAGCGTTTCTCGATGCTGTCGCGCAGCAAGGTGCGGGCTACCAGCATGGCCAGCGTGGCACCCACGGTGGAGGCGAAGGACACCACCAGGGTGCCCCACCACAGGCCGAAGATGGCGCCACCTGCCAGTGTCAGGATCACCGCGCCCGGAAGTGACAAGGCAGTGACGGCCACGTACAGCCCGAAGTACACCGCCGTCACGAGCACCGGCCGCTGGGCATGCAGCGCGGTGAACCTCTGCTGGCTCTCCTTGAGATAGGACAGGTGGAAGTACTGGCCCAGATCGAACAGGAAGAAAGCGGCGATGGCAGCGACCAGCAGGGCGAGGAGGGTGATCTTCTTGGCGGTCAACGGTCGGTCCTGTTGTGTAAGTGTCTGGGTGTCTGGTGGTCAGACTGCTGTCATGGTCGATGCGGCCATCGAATTCTTACATTGACGCAACGGCATTCCAGTGCGGCAAGGCATCACCCGCATCAAGGCCGCAGTATGACGTCTCCCACATAACCCAGACTCTGGCCCCCGGTGTTGTCGGCGTCACCACCCACAACGATCGCCATCAAGGGCGGCACGGTGGCCGACTCATGGCCAAAAGCCTGCCGAAAATCGCTGGCGATACGGCGCTCGAATGCAGTCCATTGGCCAGGCCGAGCCTCCCCGCTGCTGACCACGATGAAGCGCACCCGCGGGCTGAAGGCGTTGGCCCGCTGGGTGCCCACCGGCAGCAGGCGGTCCCAGACGTAACACAGGGTCGCCGCCGGCAGTGCTTCGCCGGAAATGCTGCGCGCCATGCGCATCCGGGTGCGCTCGCCCAGCGGCAGCCCGTCCAGCGGCATGTCGAACAGCGCACACACCTTGAGCGGCGAATCGTCACCGGCCCGGGTACGCAGATCGCTGGCGGGCAAGCCGCGCTCCAGTGACCAGCTCCAGCGCAGCAGGCTGTCAGGGCCCGGAGGCAGCCTGGGTGTGTCCAATACCAGGTTGCCGTAGGAAGCGTCGGTAGCCACCCGCAGCACCTGGCGGCCGTCGCCCGGCTGGACGCCGAACTGCGTCAGTGGCGGCTTCTGGCCCGGTAATCCGGCGACACGCCAAGGCGCGGCGGGCGTGCCGGTGGTCATAGCCGAGAAAGCGGGAAGCGGGGTTTGCGCCTGTGCTGCCACTGCGAACGTAGTCAGTAGCAATGCGGGGCAGAGGACGGTGCGCCGAATGTTCATGCCAGTCGTATTGGGCACAAGCCTTGGTCGTTCAATCTACTCGGCGACGCGCTTGCGCGGCGTCCGGCTCGAGCGAGCCGTCAAACGCTGGGCATCCGCTGCAAAAGCCAATCGGCTTGCCGAAACCTCGTTGACTGCTTCGGAAGTTGGAAATGCTTTCAAAATTCCGGGCTGCAAAACGACGACATCGCTGCCTTGCACGAAGTGTTCGAGGTATTTGCCCCGTACACCCTTGCCGGGTTGCGCACGTTTCAATTCCGGGATGTCGTGATCGGCCATTTTCGTGGATACCTTGTTCATATCGAGTGGTCCTTCTTGGGCTGATGATTCGAATCCCGTTGCGGCGCACTGTATGTATGACCACGAGAAGTCGTTCCCTGTTGGAGATTCCGGAGGTTCGACTTCGCTGCTCCGATTCGGAGTGGTCTGCGTCGGAGAAAGTCAATGCCATTGCATCACCAAAGACACTGACTGTTTCATCGAACGATACGCCAGCCTTGCCAACATTGCTCGCGATTTTTTGATCATCCCATTCGAACCTGAATATGCGAACAACTTGTAAGCTTGAACTCAGACTCTAGCCAAGACCGAAGGTCATCGAATGGGACAGCATGCTAGCGTCGCCAAACAAACCGCGCAAGGTGCATCTGATGCCACCTGCGACCACAACACATCTCCCACCGAACTACCGAACCACTTCAGGCACCTCAAGCGGCCTGCCGTTCCACGCGTCGTATATGCAAGCAGTGTCCAAGCTGAATGCCCGACCTTCGAATGTGCCAGTAATAGGCTTGACGCAGGCCTTCAGGATGCCATCGTCAAATACAGGTAAGCGCTTAATTTCTATGCAGTTCGGATGCGTCCTTCCATTGATCGAGGATTGGACGATACGAACGTCTACCTTGCTTGGCAAGGTGAACTTGTAAACCTTTTCTGCTGCGTGCGCGGCCAAACCCAATGAAAGCCCAAAACGGTGATCACGAGTTGACGTTTTTGCAACAACACAGCCGACTCTGCGCAGGCCGCGGCATGACCTGAACGTCCAAGGCTGTCCGACCATCCCAACACGAGCCAAAAGCAAGCCCGAGGCGGCAGCAATTGCTCGGCCTTTGCCCGCCGAGCCGCGGTCCAGAATGCTGCTCGTCGACCCAGCTATCCTTAACAATGTCGTTCGAACCCGACATGCCCGCAAAGGACGTGCATCGCTGCTGATATCAGCCGCAAAGACTATTGCATTGCAAGCACCATAGCCTGAGCGCAGACCATTTCTGCAGGCACTAGGTTGGGTTTTCATTCGCTGGCATGTGCGCCACAGTCGCCGGGCGCTCAAGGCGCTCGAAGCTCAAGGACTTCGTCGCCGTAGTGGTCGATCCTGCCGGTGCTCTGCCAGCCCAGGTGCCGATAGAACCCATGCGAACGAGCCTTCGGGTCTGCAGCGCAACCCAGGAACAAAGTCTGGTGGCCTATGCCTCTCAGGTGCCAGACGACCTTGCCCAGGAGCCGGCGCCCCAGACCCTGACCCTCGTACGCAGGCAGCAGCGCCAACACAACGACTTCTCCGGTAGCGCTATCTCCAAAGCAGTAGCCGACCATCTCGTTCTGATGTGTGCCGATCCAGCCGGGCAATTTCCCGGAAGCGATGTCCCGTGCCCAGGAATGCGCGGTGATCCCAAGGCTTGCCAGGCGCTCCACGGTGACTGCGTTCTCACGGGTCATGCCGCGCAGGCGAACACAGGCTGGCGCATCGGCAGGTGTGGCGGATCGGATAACGGGCATGCGCTGGAAATGCTCTTCGAGAACGCAACGATTCAAGTCAGGTCAGGTGAGGTCAGGTCCCTACAGCAATCTCACCCCCCACCGTCGTGCGGTGCAGCAACCGGCGGCTGCCGTCGTAATCGTTGATGGCCAGGTGCAGCAGGCAGCGGTTGTCCCAGACGGCCAGGGTGCCTGGCTCCCAACGCAGACGGCAGGTGAATTCGGCCCGCGTGGCGTGTTGGAACAGGAACTGCAACAGCGGGCGCGACTCGTCTTCCGTCATTCCCTCGAAGCGCTGCGTGTAGACCGGATTCACGAACAGCGCCTTGCGCCCGGTCACCGGGTGCACACGCACGACCGGCTGCAGCACTTCCAGGTCGGCCGAGGGGTCGTTGCGGGCCATGCCCACCGAGCGGCTCACCGCCGTGTCCGACCCCGGCCCGCGCGTGCCATGGGGCCATGCCGTCTGAACCGCCCGCAAGGGACCGAGCAGGTGCTGCATGGCGGTCGACAGGGCATCGTAGGCAGCGTACTGGCTGGCCCACAGGGTGTCACCGCCAACGGCTGGCAGCTCCAGCGCATACAGCAGGGTCAGGCTGGGCGGGGCTTCGAGAAAGGAAAAATCCGAATGCCAGGTTCCGCCAAAGGTGCTGATCTTGCGTTCGTCGGCCTCTTTCAGTACCGCGATGATGTCTGGGTAGGCGTCCAGGTGCCGGATGTAGGGCACCCGCAGGATCGGGCCGAAGCGGCGCGTCACCGCCAACTGCTGCTCGGGCGACAGGTGCTGGTCGCGAAAGAACAGCACGGCGTGTTGTGCCAGTGCCTGGCGCACCGGGTCCATGCCGGCTTCGCTCGTGTGGACCAGGTCGATCCCGAACACTTCGGCGCCACAGGCCGGTGCAACGGGTTGGATGCGAAGGGTGGAAGTCATGGCCCAATGCTAATCCGAACCACGGGGCGGTGCACAGAGGGGCGCCATGGCGCCATCGCCGGCCTGCTACCCTTACAGCATGGACCCAGCCTACCAATCGCGACTGTGCCTGCCCCTGGATGCAGCGCTGGTCGGTGCACTGGCCCGCATGACCGGGGCCATCGGCAGCGCCGACTGGTTCGACGCCGTGCTGAACTTGCTGGGTACCGTGTGTGCCATGGACTCGGGCGGTGCGATGGTCTACCACCGCGAACAACGGCCGCGGCGCATCCTGCACCGCTTCGACCCGTCCGAGCGCGCGCTGCCCGAGGACGCTTACCTGTCGGGCCCCTACGTGCTCGACCCGCACTACCAGCTGTTTGCGGCGGGTGGCCCGAATGGAGCGCACCGACTGACCGACATCGCGCCGGATGATTTCTTTCAGAGCGAGTATTACCGGGTGTTCTATTCGCAGATCGGGCTGTCGGATTCGATCGAGTTGCTGTGGCGTATCGATGCAGACAGTGCGCTGAATATCTTCATCGAGCGCAGCATCCGCAAACCCAAATTCCAGGATGCCGACATGGTGGCGATCCAGATCCTGTTACCGGTGATCTTTGCCTCGGCGACCCGCCACCACGAGCTGACTGCCGCCGCGTCGCGGCGCGACAGTGACAACCTGACCCACCGCAAGGTGCAGAGCACGATCGAGAACTTCGCCAGCTCGCTGCTCACTCAGCGCGAGCGGCAGGTGCTGTTCTACATGATCAGCGGGTATTCGTCGGCGCTGACCGCGCAGCGGCTCAACACCACCGAGGGCACGATCAAGATCCACCGCAAGAACATCTACCGCAAGCTCGACATAGGCTCGCAGGCCGAACTGTTCTCGCTGTTCATCAACTGCATTCCGTTTGCCATGCCTGAGGCATCGGTCGATCCGCTGGAGTCCTACCAGTCGGCGCCGGTAGCGGCGCGATCGACGTCCTTGCTGGACGCGGGCCCGGTACGGAGCGGCAAGTTGTAGTGCAGCGGCGGCGGCCCGGCCCTGGCCCTCAGGCCTGTGCAGGTATGTGGATGCCGTTGTCGTTGTCGCGCAGCCACTGCGCGATGTCGATGTCGCGGTCCAGCGGAAATACCGGCCGCGGCGCCTTTGAATAAGGCATCACGGCATAGTCGAGCGTACACAGCGCGCCGCTGTCGCACACGATCACCTCGCCGGCGATCGGCTCGAAGGCGGCCCGGAAGTGCTGCATCGACTTCAGCGCCACGACCTGCTTGCGTGACGGGTCGATGCCGAAAGCCAGGAACTGCTGCAGATCCAGCATCTGCGCGCGCACCGAGACCACCAGGATCTCGATGCCCGCCACCTGCACCACCGCCAGCGGCCCCCAGGACCGCTGCAGGCCGCCGATCATCGCGCCGCTGCCGACATAGTTGCCATTGGCGTCGAGCGATACCAGGGTGCCGGTCAGATCGAGGGGCGTGCCGCCGAAGCGCGGGTCGGTCTTGCCACCCAGGCGGATGCGAACACGGTCGCCAGGGGCATGCCCCTGCAACTGTTGCACCGTCTGGGCATCGACCATCGGGCCGAAGCAGGCATCGGCCACGCCGGCCTGCAGCAGCGCTGCCAGCAGGTTGGTAGAGTCGCCGTAGCTGCCACCACCCGGGTTGTCTGCGTAGTCGGCCACGATGATCGGGCCGCGTCCCTGGGGTTGGTAGGCCTTGCAGAAGGCTGCCGCCTGCGCCACCGTGTGGAACTGGTTGATGGACTCGTTGCGGCAGGCCCAGATGTCGTCGGCCAGTTCGCTGGCGAACGCCGCGTGTCGGGCCATGTCGCCCTGCGCGGTGACAGTCACGCTGGCGCCGACTTCGGCAATGTCAGCGTTCGGAAAGGCGCCATTGATGCTGACCACGAACACATCGGCCTGCTGCTCGTAGGCGCGTGCCCGTGTCAGCCGCCCGATCATCGGGCCGACATCGGTGCGGCCGCCGTTGGCTTCTTCCAGCATCGGGCGTGTCACGCGCAGTGTCCGGGGTTGGATCTCACCTAGCATGGTGCGTTGCAGGACGTCGGCGGCATGCCGCGCAGCCACGCGCATGTCGGTGTGCGGGTAGGTCTTGAACGACACCAGGATCTGGGCCAGGTCGCACATCGTGCGGCTGACGTTGGCATGCGGGTCCAGCGTGATGGCGATTGGCAACTCCGGGCCGACGACGGCCCGCAGCCGGCGCAGCAGTTCGCCTTCGCCGTCATCGCAGAAGTCCGGCACCATGGCGCCATGCAGGCCCAGCAGGATGCCGTCCAGCCTGCCGCGGTGTTCCCGCGCTGCAGCCACGATCGGGGCGGTCAGCGTGTCGAAGGCTTCGCGTGTCACCCGTCCGCCGGGCTGGGCGTGCGCGCTGATCACATGCGTCAGATCCCAGCCGTAGGCCTGCGCAGCATCGAGGAAGCCAGCGAGTTCGGTGTTGTTGTCCTTGCGGGCGGCGATGGCGTCGGCACCAAACAGTAGCCCGCGTTCGGCAAAGCTGTCCCAGGTGGTGGGCAGATCGCAGAAGGTGTTGGTCTCGTGCAGGAATTCGGCGGTGAGGACGTGGAATCGGGTCATGGTGCGTGGGGCAGTGAATGGTCGGGGGTGCAGGGTCAGGCGCCCAACGGGTGGTGGCAGGCCAGGTGATGGTCGTCACCGGTGTCTGGCGTCAGAGCCGGCCGCTCGATGCGACAGCGCTGCGTGGCATTCGGGCATCGGGCGGCATACGCACAGCCGCCGGGCAGGTTGAAGGCATCGGGAATCTCGCCGTGCAGCAAGGTCACCACACGGCGACGGCGCGGGTCGGGCTCGAAAGTGCTGTCCATCAGCGCACGGGTGTAGGGGTGGCGCGGCAGCGCTTGGGCGCTGGGCAGGATCTCGACCACGCGCCCAAGGTACATCACCACGATCCGGCTGCAGAAGTAGCGCACCAGACCGAGGTCGTGCGAGATGAAAAGGTAGGTCAGCCCCAGGTCGCGCTGCAGCTGTTCCAGCAGGGCGATGATCTGGGCCTGGATCGACACATCCAGCGAGGCGGTGGGCTCGTCGAGCACCAGAAAGTCGGGCTGCATGGCCAGCGCGCGTGCGATACCCACGCGCTGTTTCTGCCCGCCCGACAGCTGGTGCGGATAGCTGCCTGCGAGTGCCGGATTCAGCCCCACCATGGCCATCAGCGCCTCGACCTTCGCCTGGCTGGCGGCGCGGTCGAGTGCGACACCCTGTACACGCAGCGGCTCGAGCACGGCATCGCGCACACTGTAGCGCGGGTCGATCGAGGAATAGGGGTCCTGGAACACCATCTGCATGCGCCGGCGCAAGCCGCGCAGCGCGGAGGGCGACACGTTGGCGAGATCAGTACCATCGAAATGCACGCTGCCGCTGCTCGCATCGAGCAGGCGTAGCACCAGCCGCGCCAAGGTCGATTTGCCGCAGCCGGATTCACCCACCACACCGGTGACCTGACCACGCGCAATGTCGAGATCGACCTCGTTCACGGCCGTGAGCGTGCGTTTTTTGCCCAGCAGGCTGGCCTGGCTGCTGAAGATGCGGGTGAGGCCGCGCGCCCGCACCAGGGGGGGCGTGTCGCCAGGGGCCGTGGTGGTATCAGCCATGGTCTGGAGTTGCCAGCGCGAAATGGCAGGCCACCCGGTGGTCGCCACGTGTCTGCAACGGCGGCGCCTCGGTCTGACACAGCGGCTGCGCCATGGCGCAGCGCGGGTGGTAGCGGCATCCACTGGAGTAACTCGCCACGCTGGGCACGATGCCCGGAATACCCCGCAGGCTGCCGCTGGCCTGGCCGCTGCGCGGAATGCAGGCGATCAGCGCCTGGGTGTAGGGGTGCGCTGGCCGGGCAAATATCGCATCCACCGTCTGGCTCTCGGCGATCCGGCCCGCATACAGCACGACCACCTGATCGCAGGCCTGCGCGACCACGCCCATGTCGTGTGTGATCAGCAGCAGGGCCAGGCCGCGCTGGCGCACGAGGTCGACCAGGATCTGGATGATCTGGGCCTGAATGGTCACGTCCAGCGCCGTGGTGGGTTCGTCGGCAATGACCAGATCCGGGTCGCCGGCCAGCGCCATGGCAATGACGACACGCTGCTTCATGCCGCCAGACATCTGGTGCGGGTACTGCCCGTGCACGGTGGCCGCATCGGGTATGCGCATCTGGGTGAGCAGTTCGATGCTGCGGGCACGGGCCGCTGCCGCCGACAGGCCCCGGTGCAGCAGGCCCACCTGGTCGATCTGCGCGCCGACACGCAGCATCGGGTCGAGCGAGGTCATGGGATTCTGGGTGATGAGTGCCATGCGCCGGCCACGCAGGGCCCGGTAGCGCTCTTCTTGCAGGCCCACCAGCGCAACGCCGTCAAAGCCCACCGACCCGTGGCTGACGCGACCACCGATCAGCGGCAGCAGGCCCATCAATGCCAAGGCCGTGAGCGATTTGCCGGAGCCGGATTCGCCGACCAGGCCCAGGATGCTGCCTTTGTCCAGCGTGAAGGAGATGCGGTCCAGCGGCTGCAATTGGCCGATGGTGACAGATAGATCGCGTACCTCTAGCAGGGGCATGGTGGAGTTTGCCTCTGGCCTGTTGTGTGAACGCCTTGGCTTTGACGCTCCGTCGGACTACCTCGGCGTTGGCGCGCGTCGCGGCAGGCGGTGCCCGGTGAGGGCTCACGTCGGCGCGGTCGGGCGCTGAACGCGCCGACGGACCTGCGGTGCTCGGGCGCCGGTCGCATAGCCAAACTCGCTGCGTTCGCTTCGCTCTCTACGCTCAGACAGTGGCGATGAGTCAGAGCACGAAGTGCGCTGGCGCGCACCGACCCACGCCCTGCGCTCCTCGGCACGCCGCCGAAATCGCCCCCACCGGGCACCGCCTGCCGCGACGCTCCGAATGCAGTGTGCGTTACCCCAACCTTCGGCGCTGGCAGCGCCGACGCACGCCGGAGCGAGATTGCGGTTCGAGCACCCACCACGCCACTCCCACCAAACACTCGTCGCCCAAGGCGTGTGGGGGCCGGGTGCGGCGCGCCTCTGGGGCGCTGAGGAGCGCAGGGCTTGCTGCCCGCGGGCAGCGCGTTCAACAACTGACCCATCGCCATTGTCTGAGCGTAGAGAGCGCAGCGAACGCAGCGAGTTTGGCGATGCGGCCGCAAGACCGAGCACCGCAAGGCAGTCGGCGCGTTCAGCGCCCGACCGCC
>Ga0209181_10002448_pt1 | contig 30331 bp, 25 predicted proteins | sample MAT05_FD_187208 | JGI IMG/M metagenome (GOLD analysis project Ga0209181, IMG submission 187208) | Freshwater microbial communities from Lake Fryxell liftoff mats and glacier meltwater in Antarctica - MAT-05 (SPAdes) (version 2) | ecosystem: Environmental > Aquatic > Freshwater > Ice > Liftoff... | reverse complement strand
CGACGGCAGCGATGCAAAGCGCGTCGCTGCCACGATCGAACGGGTGTTCCCCGACTCCGCGCAGGCACACAAGGTGCGCGCACCGCGCCAAAAAGGGGACGGAGGCAATTAAGGTGTGTCGAAGTCCTGTGTCGCGTCGCCCTGATGGGTTGGCGGCGAAGGACTGCAAGGATTAATTGCCTGCGTCCCCGTTACGGTGTCGCATCGCCCCGGTGGGCGAGCGCCGAAGGACGGTCAGGGTTAATTGCCTCCGTCCCCGTTACGGTCCCCGTTACGCGGGGTTAATTCCCTCCGTCCCCGTTACGGGGCGCGATGCAGGCCGCCACGGCGCAGGGTTGTGCGCCGTGGTCGCCGGGGCAAACTACTTGTCCGGACTATTTCGGATCGGCGGATCGCAGGGGAAGGTGCAGTTGGCGGTGCCGTCGTTGACCAGGACGCTGTAGTAGCCGTTGCCGGTAGAGGTGTCGGTATCGGTGATGATCGCGATGGTGTTGTTCTTGCCGTGCGCCCACGACAACTGGCTTTTGATGTCACCATTGAAGGTGACGTCGGGGATGGTGTAACGCGGGTCGCCACCCACCTGCACGGTGATGGTGCCGCTGCCCCCGGATTTGCTTACGTCGACGCCACCGAGACCGTCGGAACCGCCGGAATACTTGTAGCTGTAGATCGTATTGGCGCTGCTGGTGGTGTTGGTGTAGCCATCTTTGCCGCTGGACGGCGAGTTGCGGATATCGAGGCCGACATTTACATTGGGCATGGGGGTGACTCCTCTTGGGCATCGACCCTGGTGGGCCGGAGAACAGGCGCTAGCCTGCGTTTGAATAAGAGCTTGACTTCAACGAGTGGCGCTGGCGCCTTGAGCCGGCCATGGCTGCAACGGCACATAGGCAACAGCATCAAGACGCTGGCGATACTGCGTAGCTTCTACTTGCTGATCAAGTGCGATCAGGGCGCGCACCAGCGGCTCAAGGCGAGGGAACGGGATCGGCTCGCCGCCCTCCAGCAACAGCTGCTTTGCATCGCTCCACGCCTGCACGGCAGCCGCCGCGTCGCCGCGCTCGTGTGCAACATCGCCTTGCAGCAAACGAGTCCCTGCCAGCCACGGCCGCACCCGTTCGCTTTGTTCCGCGCCCCATGCCGGTTCGATCAGTGCAAAAGCCATTGATACATGTTGTTCCGCAGCCGATGCCTGGTTTTGTTCGAGCGACAATTGCGCTTGCAGAAGGTGCGTCCGCACCAACCATCGCAGTATGCGCTCGTTCTGGGGCTCAGCTTTGTGTGCTGCCGACAGCAGGGTGGTGGCGTCGTTCGCGCTAGATAGCGCGAATTCCCATTGTTCCGGACCAGCCAGCTTCGCCTGCCACAAGCGGCAGATTCCATGCGTGGCCCGCCAGTCATTGTTCGCTGGGTCTTGTTCGGTCAGCGCAGTAGCAATTGTGCAGGCCGCATCGGCACTGGCTTGCGCATTCGGAATTTTTCCAAGGGATGCTTGCGCTTCGGCGAGCAGACTCAGTGCCTCGACGTTGTCGAATTTTCTTTGAAAGTTGTAAGGCTCGGCTTCGACGTTGCGTCGGTAGCCATCGAGTTGTTCGGCGAAGAAGCTTTCGGCTTCGCGCAGCCTGCCCTGGCGCAGCATCAGGCTGCCCAACCACGAAGCCACGTTCGCTGCCTCAAAGCGCACATTGGTGTCGTCGGGATGCTCCTGCGTCCACTGCCGATACAGCGCCAACTCCTCGCGCATCGCGGTTTCGGCTTCGGCGTAGCGCCCCAGGCTGTCGTCGAGCACCGCAAGGTTGTGATGGCCGTAGGCGACTTCGCGCTGCCAGTCGAAATTGTTGCGGTCCATCGCTGCCAGCTTGATCGCGCTGTCGCGGTATCGAGTCAGCCAGGCACCGGCATCGTCCAGCCGGCCCTGTTGCCAGGCGACGTAGCCGATCCAGTATTCGGCCTGGGCCAGGTCGAACAGGCGCTGGCCGTTGTCCGGAGCGCGCTCGTATAGCGCCGTGCTGCGCGCGTGCGCTTCGCGGAAAGCGGTCATGGCCTCGGAGTGGTTGCCTTCCTGCAGCCGCACCTGGCCGATGCCGGTCAGCGAGCGCGCCTGTTCCTCCAGCGCGCGGTCGGTCATGTCGCGCGGGTCGATGCTGGCGAAATAATCGGTGGCCTTGTCGTCGACCGCGCGCATCACATCCAGCCGCCCGACCTTGCTCAGCTTCTCGCGCAGGTCACCGAGCATGAAGCCGAGTATGTCCTCGGCCTGGGCCTGGCGCCGCTGGGCGTCGTTGCGAGCGACCACGGCAGTGACGGCCAGACCGATGGCGATGGCCATGCCGGCCAGCGAGGCCGTCGTGACCAGTGCAAGTTTGCGCTGCCGGCGCTGCGCTTCGCGCTGCGCAAGGGCATCAAAGCTTATCCCCAGCAGCCCGGCGACCAGCTTGAGCAAGGCGCGCTCGCGGCCGTCGCCTGCCTTGCGCGCATCGGCGGCCAGCGGTTCGGTCGGTTGGCCGTCCGCACCCGGCACCAGCAAGGCTTCGGGAAAGCAGCCCCCCGCGTCGGCGCCGCTGCCGGGCTCGCCGGCGACGACAAAGGCATAGATCTGCGCACCGCGGCCGCTGGCGCGGAAGGCCGCGATCTCGGCATTGACCCAGCGCGAAGCCGCCGCGGCCGGCGAACAGATCACGATCAATGCCGCAGAGTCGGCCAGGGCCGCGCGGATGGTGCCGCTGAGGTCGCTGGAGGCAGTCAGCTCGTCGCGATCGCGGAAGAAGGCGCCGAGTCGGGCCTGGATGGGGCCGTCGGTGCCGGCGTGGCCGACCAGGCGCGGCGGCACGCGGTATGTTTCCAGCCGTTTGAACAGCCAGCGAGCCGACGCCTCGTCGGCATGGCTGTAGCTAATGAACGCCCGGTAGCGCATGCGGCAGGCTTGGCCTCGAATCAGGCGCCCCGAGCGATGCATTGAATGCGTGGGCGGCGGGGCGCTTGGGAATCACGCAGGTCGGCACGGATCCGAGACGGCGATCGCGCGGGCAACAACCGGTCATGAAGCTGAATATAGCAGCTCGATCAATGGGGACGGAGGGGATTAATGGTGAGCCGCCCGTCGCCCCGCGCTACTGCGCGCGTTCAGGTGCAGCACTCGCGACCAGGCGTTCCACCACCGTTGCATAGGACTCGATCTCTTCAGCCAGTGGATGCTGCGGATAGTTCTGCTTGAGCTGGTGCAGCAGCTCAAGCGCCTCGGTGTCGCGGCCGAAGCGATCGACCAGCAGGTGTGCGGCGAGCAGGTAGTTGCGCGCGATATCGGCGTGCTTCGGAAAAGCGGCAGCATGAACTGCTGCGCGTTCGCCTTGCTGATCACGATCAGCAGACACAGGCCGGCCAGCAGCAGATAGGGCATGCCGAGCCGCAGCATCACCTGCAGCCACAGCAGCGGATTGAGCGCGTGCAGCCAATCGCCGTCGATCGCCGTACTGATCAGCGCCCCCGGTGTCGCCAGCGCGACAAACGCCACCACGACCACGCCGAGCACCGGCGAGCCCAGCGCTTTGCCGAGGAACACGCCGAGCAATGCCAGCCCGAACATCGACAGCTGCACCCAGAACAACGTTCAGCCGCGATGATCGTCGGTGCTGTAGTCGGCGGGCGGGTCCATCCTGCCGTGCGCGGTGCGATACAGCACCTCGCCCGCACAGCGCAGGATCGCGACGATCACCATCAGATCGAGCAACCAGCCCAGCACCGGCACGTAGCCCACCAGTCGCATCACCGCCAAGGCAGCGATGGTGAACAGCGCCTCGCGCTGCAGCGGATAGGTGGTGATCTGCGACAGGCGCTGCCGGAACGGCTCGATCGCGCGGTTCCGTTGCGCGCTGCGGGTGAATCCCGGGCGACGGATCCGTGGGCCGTACTGGCCTGAAGTTCGTGATGCTAGCCAGCGCGAGGGCAGCCCGCCAGCCGATCCCGGGCTACTGCCGCTCGCGCAGTGCGATCGCCTCGATGCCGCTGTCGGAAAGCGTGCGGCGCGCATCGTCGAGCTCGCGCGCGGTAGCGAATGGGCCCACGCGCACGCGATGCCAGGTCGCACCATTGACCGTGACCGCGACCACGTTGGCGCGCTGTCCCAGCAACCCGAGCCTGGCCTTCATCTGCTCGGCCTCGGGCTCGGAACGGAACGAGCCCGCCTGCAGCAGCATGCGCGCGGTGACGGCGCCTGCCTCGGCCGTGGGCGCTTGCGGCTGTTGCGCCTGTTCCCTGATTTCGGCCTCCGGGATCACGACCTCCATTTCCGGCAGCACGCTGTAGAAGTCGTACTTGGGTCTGCTATCGGCAGGCTTTGCCGCTTCGGCCGCGACACCGGCGTCGCCCCCGCGCGGCGCTGCCGCCTGCGGATTCGGTTGTGGACCCGAGCCACCGCGCAGCGACGGCACCCAGTCGCGATACAGCGCCACGCCCGCCAGCGCAAGGCCGAGCCCGACACCCGCGAGCAGCCAGATCCAGAACGGAATCGGCTTTGCCTGTTGCCCGCCGCGGGTCGCTTGGGATTTCGATTTGGCCATCGGTGGGGTTGCAGTTCTCAGGCGCGCAGAGTGTGCTGCAGATTGTCGCAGGTTCGGCTGAATGGAGGCTTGGTGCGGCGAATGGCGAATGGCGAATGGCGAATGGAAAGCCTGCGAGTGGTGACGGGCGAGGAATGCAGCGGACTCTCGGCGACCGGTGTGGGAGCCGGCATGCCGGCGACGGCGGAGCTTCAGGTTGCCGCAGTCGACGCCATCCAGAGGCTTCCTACATCGACTCCGGCGCAGACACGCCCAGCAATGCGAGTCCGTTGACCAACACTTGCCTGACCGCCTTGCACAGGTACAGACGCGCACTGCGCAGCGCATCGTCTTCGACCAGGATCGGTACCGCGTTGTAGTAGCTGTGAAAGCTCGCAGCCAGCTCACGCAGGCCGTTGGCCACGATCTGCGGCGAGCGGTGCTCGGCCGCGGCGATCACCAACTCAGGCCAGCCGAGCAACTGCTGCATCAGCTCCTGTTCTTGCTCGTGCACCAGTCGTTCGCGTGCGGCATCGCCGGATGCGCGATTGAAGCTCAGACCCTTTTCGGCGAGCTGGCGGAACAGCGCGCATACGCGCGCATGCGCGTACTGCACGTAATACACCGGATTGTCGTTGGACTGCGAGCGCGCCAGATCGAGATCGAAATCCAGGTGTTGGTCGTGGCTGCGCATCACGTAGAAAAAGCGCGCTGCATCGGAGCCGACTTCCCGCCGCAACTGACGCAGGGTCACGAACTGCCCCGCGCGGGTCGACATCTGCACCTTCTCGCCCTTCTCGAACAGCACCGCGAACTGCACCAGCTGGATCTCCAGCCGTGCGGGATCCAGCCCCAGCCCCTGCGCGGCAGCTTTCAGCCGCGCGATGTAGCCATGGTGATCGGCACCGAACACGTAGATGGCGCGATCGAAGCCGCGGTCGAACTTGTTGAGCAGGTAGGCGATGTCGGAGGCAAAATAGGTCGTCGCGCGGTTTTCGCGCACGACCACGCGGTCTTTCTCGTCGCCGAAATTGGTCGCCTTGAACCACAGTGCGCCGTCGCGCAGCTCCATCTGGTTCTTCGCTTTCAATGTGTCGATCGCTTTCTGCACCGCACCCGATGTGGCCAGCGAGCGTTCGCTGAACCAGTTGTCGTAGCGCACCCCGAACTCGCCGAGATCCTGCTTGATATCGGCCAGACACCAGTCGAGGCCGGTGTTGAATACGTTGCGGTAGTCCGCTTCGCCGAGCAGCTGCTTGGCGCGCGCGATCAGCGCATCGACATGGGTCTCCTTGTCGCCACCCTGCGATTCGTCCGGCGAAAGGCCATCGCCGACGCTGACCGAGGTATGCCGCAGCCGGTCGCCCTCGCGGGCGCGCAGGGCGCGCGCTATATCGACCACGTATTCGCCCTTGTAGCCGTTGTCGGGAAACCGCACGGCGACGCCGCCCAATTCCAGATAGCGCAGCCACACGCTGACGCTGAGAATATCCATCTGGCGGCCGGCATCGTTGACGTAGTACTCGCGCTGCACGCGGTGGCCATAGGCCTCGAGGATGTTGGCCAGCGATGCGCCATAGGCCGCACCGCGCCCGTGGCCCACGTGCAGCGGGCCATTCGGATTGGCCGAGACGAACTCCACGGTCACCGACTCGCGCGATTCTTCGGGCTGGCTGCCGTAGCGCTCGCCCTGCTCGATGACCCGTCGCACGCTGCCCAGCAGGCAGGTCGGGCTCAGATGGAAGTTGATGAAGCCGGGGCCGGCGATCTCGGCGCGCTCTACCAGCCGCGACTGCGGCAGGGTATCGAGCAGCGCCTGCGCCAGCTCGCGCGGATTGCGGCCCACCGACTTGGCCAGCAGCATCGCCACATTGCACGCGTAGTCGCCATGCGCCTTGTTGCGCGTGCGTTCGACCGTGAAGGTCGGCTCGTCGCCGGCTGGCAGCTTGCCGCCGCGGCGCAGGTCCAGCACGGCCTGCAGCACGATTTCCCTGATCAGTTCTTTCACGACGCCTTGGACCTGCACAAAGTCGCCTAGTGTAGTCGGCGCGACGCTGGCGGTTAAGCGGTCTGAGTCGGGCCGGGTCCGGCCCCGCACTTCACGCACTTTCTCAGGAACAGGAACGAATTGCCTGTCCGTGAAGAGAAAGTGTCCTTTATCCACATCGGCTGTGGATAAGCCTGTGTGCAACCCGTTGGCAGCAGGGCGGCGAGCTTGCGCGCAGGCCCGCAGGACCGCTCCGGGCATTTCTTGGCCAGTTTACGAAAATCTTACCGGATCAGTCACTTGCGTTAGACCCGGCGGTCTCTGGGGGACGCGGCCGGATGGCAGCCGACGGTGCGCCGCAACATGTGCATAAGCACCCGCGCCAGCGCGCTGTCATCGGACAGAAATATTCGGGTCACGAAACTGCAAGCGAACGTTCATAGGCTGCCAGACATCCCGCTGCCGCGGACCCGTCACTTGGGCGCGGCAGGATCGCAGTTCGTCCTTCGGAGTGGCCCATGTCCGCATCCCGCGCGTTTCGCCCGCGCTGCATCCTGCTTGCCCTTGCCGTGGCACTGGCTGCGATCCCGCCCGCTTTTGCCGACGACGCCAGCGAGCTGTCGCAGCGTCTGATCGCGTTGCGCGGCGAGGTCGAGACGCTCAACAGCGAGCTGGAGCTGCTGCGCGAAGAGCAGCGCACCGGCCTGCAGGGGCTGGCCGCGCAGAAGGCCGAACTCGAGAACAGTCTGAAGCGCCAGCAGGTCGCGCAGCTCGAGGCGCGCGCCAAGCTCATCAAGCTCGATGAGGAACGCGCGGCTGCCGGCACCGCTGGCGATGCCTTGACCCCGATGCTGCTGACCGCGATCGACAACCTGCGCGCTTTTGTCGCCGCAGGCCTGCCGTTCAAGATCGATGAACGACTTGCGGCACTGGATGAGATCCGCACGCAACTGGCCAGCGCGCAGCTGCCCTCGCATCGTGCGGCCAACCGCCTGTGGGCCTTCTATGAAGACGAGTTCCGCATCACCCGCGAGACCGGCCTGCACAAGCAGACCATCCAGCTCGGCACTGAGCGGGTGCTCGCCGAGGTGGCCAAGGTCGGCTCGGTGATGCTGCTGTTCAAGACCGACGACCGCCGCTTCGGCACGGCGCGGCGCGGACCGGGCGGCTGGAGCTTCGTGGTGGCCGCGAATGCCGCCGAGCAGGCGCGCATCGCCGCGCTGTTCGACGCACTCGGCAAGCAGATCCGCCAGGGCTATTTCGAATTGCCAGCTGCGCTGGCCGTCAGCGGGGGCTGATCCGATGAAATCCATTCGACTGCAATCGATCACGCTGCTGTTGTTGCTGGCTTGCATGCCGGCCCTGGCGCAGCAACCGGCAACGCCCGCAGCACCGCCGCCGCCGGCAGCACCGATAGCACCGCCACCCGCACCGAAGGTCGATCTCGCCGATGCCTATCGCAAGGAATTCGCCTTCCTCGAAGCGCAAAAGCGCGAGCTGACTGCGCGCCTGACCCAGACCCGCGGTGCATTCGAGGGCGATCGCAGTCGCCTCGAGCGCGACGTCGATGCGCTGGAGAATCGCGTGCTCGCCGCACGCGCCGATACCGATGCATCCAACGAGCAGCTGATCGCCGCCGAGCGGCAGCAGGTGGTGGTGGCCGAAGGCACCGATCTGCTCACCGGCACCATCGCGCAGGCGCAGGCCTCGCTGGCGTCGGCCGGCGACACCACTCCCGACAGCGAGGCGTTCAAGGCGCTGGGCGATGGCGAAAAGCTGGTCGAGCTGCTCGCCGCAGGCCTGCGCAAGCTCACCGAGTTCTCGTCGGTGCGCCGCGTCCCGGGTACGTTTTATCTGCTCGATGGCACCGAAGTGCAGGGCACCATCGTGTTGATCGGCAATGTCGCGGCACTCGGCACCAGCCCACAGGGTTCGGGGGTGCTGGCACCTGCTGGCGGTGGTCGCTTCAAGTTGTGGAACGTGCCGGCGTCCGATACCGCCGAAGCGCTGGCGGCCAACCGCCAGCCCGAGGTGTTGCGCGCGTACATCTTCGAGTCCACCGCAGTGGCGGTCGAGCCGCCGGCGGATAAGAGCTTCGTGAGCGAGATGCGCAAGGGTGGCGCGATCGGCTACGTGATCCTCGCGCTCGGTGCACTGGCGCTGCTGCTGATCGTGGTGCGCGCGGTATTCCTGCAGCGCGCGGGGGCCTCGGTGAACAAGATCCTCGACGTGGTCACCGCACCGGTGCGCGCGCAGCGCATTCCCGAGGCGATCGAAGCGGCCAAGCGCTTCAAGGGTTCGGCCGCGCGCGTGGTCACCGCGGCGCTGCGCAACGCCGATCGCGACCGCGCACACCTGGAAGACATCGTTTCGGAATCGATCATGCACGAATCGACGCATCTGAACCGCTTCGGCCCGATCATCGCCACCATCACCGCGGTCGCGCCGCTGCTCGGCCTGCTCGGCACGGTCACCGGCATGATCCAGACTTTCGACGTGATCACCGAGTTTGGCAACAGCGATCCGAAGATGCTCTCCGGTGGCATCGCCGTGGCGCTGGTGACCACCATGCAGGGTCTCATGGTGGCCATTCCATGCCTGCTTCTGGGCAGCCTGCTCAACGGTTGGGCCGACGGCCTGAAGGACGACATGGAGAAGGGTGCCTTGAAGATCATCAACCTCTACCAGGAAACGCGCGCCGCAGTGGCCAGCCCGCGCGCTGCCTGAGCCGGATCCCGCGCTGAGCCGCCGCCATGCTGGAGAAATTCGCCGAAGCCGGGAATCTGGTCAGCGCCGCACAGGCGTTCCTGGACTACCTGTTGCAGGGCGGCGCGCTGGTCATGGTGCCGATCATGCTCATCGGCGTGGTGCTGTGGTTCGCGCTGGGCTATCGCTGGGCACTGATGCGGCGCGGCAGCCGCAAGAACGTGCGCGTGCTGATCCGTCGCGCGCTCGATGGCCGCGCCAACCCGCCCAACGGGATCGTCGACGAGGCCATTGCGCGCGGCATCGCCATCGTGCGCCGCCCGCGAGCCAACCTGCGCCGCTTCCTCGACGAGTCGTTCTTCGATTTTCAGGCCGAACTGAAGCGCTACACCACCACCATCAATGTTCTGGTGTCGATCGCGCCGCTGATGGGTCTGCTCGGCACCGTCATCGGCATGATCGAAACCTTCAATTCGCTGGGCGATATGACGCTGTATTCGCAGTCCGGCGGCATCGCGGCCGGTATCGCGACCGCGCTGTTCACCACCCAGTTGGGGCTGGTGGTCGCGGTGCCCGGCGTGATCGCCAAGAGCCTGCTCGACCGACGCCAGTTCCAGATCGAGAACGACCTCACCGCGATCAAGGACATCCTGCTCAGCGGCGGCACCGAGCCGTCGGCATGAGCGCCCGTACTTCCGATCCGCATGCATCGCGCCGTTGCGCGCCCGGAGCCCCCGCATGATTCGCCGCGAACGCAAAATCGCCGAGACCACGGTCGATCTCACGCCGATGATCGACATGACCTTCATCCTGCTGATCTTCTTCATGGTCGCCACGACCTTCCAGAAGGATCTGAAGATCGACATCAGCCGCCCGGGTGCATCGAGCGGCGTGGTCGCTTCAACCAAGGCGATCAAGGTCTACGTCGACAAGCAGGGCCAGGCGTATCTGGAAGGCGAGCCGGTGCAGGTGTGGGTGATCCAGAGCCGTCTGCGGGATCTTCTCAAGACGCAAACGCAAAAGTCGGTGCTGGTGGTGACCGACGAGATCGTGCCCTCCGGCAAGCTGGTCGAGGTGATCGACCAGGCGCGCCTGGCCGGTGCCGAAGACATTGGTGTCGCCACCGGCGCCGAAGCCGGCGAAGGCTGAGTGCGCCGATGGCCGCCGCTACCATCCGTGGTCTTCCCGAGCAACAGCGTCGCCTCGCGATCGCATTGCTGTCGGGATTCATGGGTCTGGTCCTGGTCTCCGGATCGGTCGTCCTGATGAACCAGCAGGCCGGTCTCCATCGGCAACAGCCCGACACTTTCGCCACCGCCATCCAGGTCGAGCGCACCGAGAAACCCAAGCCGCCGCCGCAGGATAAACCCAAGCCGCCGCCAAAGCGCCAGCAGCGCGCGCGGGTCAATCCCGTCGTCGGGCTCGAAAGTTCGCTCGCAGGCCTGAACTTCGGCTTGCCGCAGTTCGAGCAGTCCGATCTCGGCGACGCCGCATCGATCCTCGGCGAGGGCAGCGGCACCATGACCGACGATACGGTCGATTCGCCGCCGCGCCCGATCGTGCAGAACCCGATGCCGTATCCGCCGCGCGCCAAGGCGCAGGGCACCACCGGCTATGTGCTGCTGTCGGTGCTGATCGGGCCGACCGGCCAGGTCGAAAAGGTCAAGGTGCTGGAAGCCAGTCCGCCGGGCATCTTCGATGACGCCGCGGTGCTCGGCGTGCAGGGCTGGAAATTCGAGCCGGCCAGCTACAAGGGTGAGGCGGTGCGCGTGTGGGCGACGCAGAAAGTGCGTTTCGACCTTGGCTAGGCGGAGACGATCATGAGCTTGCTGCGCGCGCTGCGCGACTGCCTGCGTTTCGCCTGCTTCAGCCTGCTGCTGCTGGCGGTGTCCGCGCAGGCGAAGAAGAACGAAGAGATCGACTGGCTGTCGGTCGCGCAGACGCTGCTGCGCGACGGTGCACTGGACCGCGCGGAGTCTGCGTTGGGCAATGTCGACCCGGCAGTCGAAGGTGTCGACCTGCCGCAGTACTGGACCGTCAAGGGTCTGCTGGCGATGGCGCGCAATGAGCTGCCGGCTGCAGTCGATGGATTCGAGAAAGCGATCGCCGCAGGCGCGGTCGAGCCGCTGGTGCAGCTGTATCTGGCGCAGGCGTACTTCGCGCAAGAGCAGTGGCCGAAGGCGATTTCCACCATCGAGGGCGCCGGTGCCGCACTGGCGGATATCAGTGCTGCATGGTCGATGCGCGCGCACGCGAACTGGATGGCCGGGCGCAAGCAGCAGGCGATGGACGTGATCCGCGAGGCCACCCTGAAGTTTCCGGCCAACAACACGTTCACGCGGCGGCAGATTTTCTATCTGATCGAGTCGGGCCTGTACCAGGAGGCCTCGGTGGTGGCGCGCGAATTCCTCACACGCAGCGATGTCGGCGCCGACGACTATGCCGCTATCGGTTCGGCCCTGCGTCGCGCCAAGAGCTTCAGCGAGGCGAAGCTGATCCTCGAGTCGGCGCGCTTGCGATATCCCGACAACGACAACATCAGCAAGGCACTGGCGCAGACTTATCTGGAGGATGGCAAACAGCTGGCCGCCGCCGAGCTCATGGGCGCGGTCGCCGAGCGCGATCCGACGCTGCTGCCGGAAGCGGCCGAACTGTATCGCCGCGCGGGCTTTCCGATGCGCGCGCTGGCCTTGAACCAGCGCGTGACCGACACCAATAAAAAGCTCAAGCAGCGCGTCGGCATCCTCGCCGAACTGCGCCGCTACGAGCAGATCGTCGGCATGCACGATGCGCTGGTGCGTGCGCGCCTGCTCGATGATGAAGACGTGCGCTATGCCTTGGCATACGCAACCTTTCGTGGCGGCGATTTCGCCGGCGCCGAAGTCCATCTGGCGGCACTGCGCCGGCCGGATCTGTTCCGCAAGGCCACCGAGCTGCGCCAGATCATGAACGACTGCGCGGCCGCACGCTGGACCTGCGTGTGACCCCGTCGATCCCACACCCGTGCAGGAGCGCGCCTCGCGCGCGACCGCAACATCGCAACCTTGCCGCAATCGTCGATTCCGCGGTCGCGCGCACGGCGCGCTCCTACAAAACGCGCGCTTCGGTCCTGCCGATGAACCGCGCCCCGACGCTTGCAGGAGCGCGCCCCGCGCGCGACCGCAACATCGCAACCTTGCCGCAATCGTCGATTCCGCGGTCGCGCGCACGGCGCGCTCCTGCACAACCTGGCGTCACCGTGCTTCGGAACTGCCCATGAAACGCACGCTTGGAACACTCGCCGTCCTGGTCCTTGCGATCCGCAGCGCGCTGGCGGCAACGCCGGCCGAGCTCAACGTCGTCGCGTTCGAGGATTCGACCCCGCTGGCACAAGCCATCGTCGAAGTCGACGGCAATGACATCGGTGCGACCAATGCCGACGGCAGTGCGCAGCTGCGCCTTGCACCGGGCAAGCGTGTGCTGGTGCTCAAGCGCGATGGCCAGGAGCTGCTTCGCTACGAAATCGAAGTCGCCGAAGGTGAAACCGCCGAGCTGATCGCCACCTTGCGCGGCGGCCTGCCGCCGCAGATCGCAGTCGAAAGCTCACTGGGCGATGGCGCCGATCGCGGCACCGCGAACACCGCGCCTGCAGCTGCCGACGCCGGCCCACCCGGCACCCTCAAAGGCCGCATCGTCAGCTCCGAGAACGGCGCGCCGATCGCCAACGCGCGGATCTTTGTCGCCGGCACGCCGCTGGACTTGCGCACCAATGCAAACGGCGAGTTTCAGGCCAGCGTGCCCGCCGGCGCCTACGCGATCTCGGTGATCGCCGCCGATTTCGCGGCACAGACCATCGACGGTCTTACCGTGGTGGCCGAGCAGGCCACCACCCGCGATGTCGAACTCACGCCGGCAGGCTTGATGCTGCCGGAGTTCGTGGTGCTCGAGCCTTACATACAGGGCTCGTTGGCATCGTTCGTCGAAGAAAAGCGCGAGAGCTTCGCGGTGGCCGAGGTGCTCGGCATCGAGCAGATCTCGCGCGCCGGCGATTCGGATGTCGCCGGTGCGCTGCGCCGTGTTACCGGACTGACCCTCGTCGATGGCAAGTACGTCTACGTGCGCGGTCTTGGCGAGCGCTATTCGTCGGTACTGCTCAACGGTGCTCAGGTGCCATCGCCCGACCCCAGTCGCCGCGTGGTGCCGCTGGACCTGTTCCCGGTCGAAATCTTGTCCGGTGTCGTGATCCAGAAGTCGTTCTCGCCGGAAATGCCCGGCGAGTTTGGCGGCGGGACCATCCAGCTGCGCACCAAGGGTATTCCCGACGATTTTTTCTTCAAGCTGCAGGTCGGACAGGGTTGGAGCGAGGGCACCACATTCAAGGACGGACTGCGCTATCGCGGCGGCACCCAGGACTGGACCGGTTTCGACCAGACGCGCGGATTGCCCGATTCGATCATCGAGGCCAATCAGCGCTTCAACCGCCTGCAGGTGCAGACCCCGTTCTCCAATGGCCTCACGGGCGAGGAACTCGCGCTGATCGGGCGTGATCTTGCCAGCCAAGGGTTCAACGTCGCACCGCAGAAGATCGGCACCGACGGTTCGTTCACGCTCGGTATCGGCGATGCGTTCGAGATCGGCGACGATTGGCGCGTCGGGTATGTCCATTCAACCCGCTACAGCCAGACCTGGGACAACAGGGAGGGCGAAGCGCGCCGCGCGTTCAGCTTTGTTGCCGCCGACGAGCCGCTGGCGCGGGTGCTGGACATCGTCCGCGCGAAGACCGAGCGCGCGATCGACCTCTCGGGATTCCTCGCCATGGGCTTGGAATACACCGATAACCACAAGCTCACCTCGACGACCACGCTGGTCAGACAGACCATCGACACCGCGCAGATCGACGAGGGTCAGGACGCCACCGAATCGGTGTCGCAGTTCTATCTGCTCGAGTGGGAAGAAAACGCGCTGTTGGCGCAACAGTTCAACGGCGAGCACCTGTTCCCGGTTCTTTCCGACCTGGCGGTCGATTGGAACTGGACCAAAGCACGGGCGACGCAAGCGACGCCGAACAGGCGTGAGTACCGCTACGTTCAGCTGGAGCCCTCATTGCCGTTCTCGTTCAGCACGTCGTCGGATTCGAACGCGAGCTCCTTCGGGGAACTCACCGACGAGGTGACCACCTACGGTCTGAATGCGCAGCTTCCGATCAAGCTCGGCACGGCCCACACGTTGACGGTTCTGGCCGGTGCAACCAAGCTGGACCGCGATCGCGAGTCCGAGATCAGGCGCTACCGGTTTGCCGGATCGCTTCCGCCGGGGACGCCGCCGTCGTCCCGCGAGCGGCCGCTCGATGACATTCTGACCCCGGGGAACATCCGCCCAAGCGGCTTCGTGATCAGCGACGCCACGCGCAACTCCGACGCCTACGTGGCCGCGCAAGCACTCGAGGCGTCCTACCTGACGCTGGACTGGAAATGGGACGATCTGCTCAGGCTCACTGCCGGAGCGCGGGATGAGTCGAACAGCCAGACTGTGCAAACCTTCAACATAGGCAATCCTGCGCTCATCGATAGCGATGCGTCGATCGAGACCAGTGACGTGCTGCCCTCGTACGCAGCGACGTGGTTCATCAACGACGATTCGCAGCTGCGAGTCGTCTACGCCGAAACCGTGTCGCGGCCTGATTTCCGCGAGCTGTCGACAGCGCCGTTCACCGATCCATTGATCGACACCATCTCGATCGGCAACCCGGACCTGGTGCCGGCCGAAATCGTCAATCTCGATCTTCGATACGAATACTACTTCTCGCCGACGGAGACGTTTTCCGTCGCGCTGTTCAACAAGGATTTCATCAATCCGATCGAGCGTGTCCAGGCGCCGGCGACGGGCGATGTCGTCACCTACAACAACGTGCCGGCCGCGACGCTTTCCGGCATCGAGTTCGACCTCTACAAGTCGCTCGATTTCGTCGACGGCTGGTCCTGGCTGGACGTCGGCTGGCTCGACTGGGTCGCCTGGGGCGAGATCTTCGTGGGTGCGAACTATGCGCGCATCAAATCCGAGGTCGAGCTGACGCCCGAGTCCCAGGGAATCTCCACCAACCAACTCCGGCCACTGCAGGGCCAGTCGCCGTACGTGGCGAATCTGCAGTTGAGCTGGCAGCCGGAGGACGGCGAGTCGGAGGCGACCCTGCTTTACACGATCGCCGGCCGTCGCATCTCCGAGGTCGGCGTGCGCGGAATCCCGGACGTCTACGAAGAGCCGGCCGGCCAGCTCGATTTTGTGTTCGCGCGTAACCTGTGGACGGATTGGAAGATCAAGGTGCGGCTGCGCAATCTGCTCGATCCCCCGGTGGAGTTCACGGTTGGCGATGAGTTTCGTCGCGCCTACTCGCGCGGGCGCGAGGTGAACGTGTCGCTGGAATGGAAACTGTGAAATTGCCGGCGTCATCCGAATGACACAAAACAGCAACGCTTCGGCAACCGGGTCCGACCACCATTGCAATCCCGCTGGCGTGATGGCGTCGGCGTCTACCCCCTCCATGACATCAGAGGTAAGTTTATGCTCTCCAAGAGTCTCAAGCGCGCCGCCTTGGCCGCCGCAGCCCTCGCCGGGTTCGGCGTTGGCTCCGCCAACGCCGCATTCATCATCTCCGAAGCATCGGTCGATGGAAATTGGTTCAACACCGCCCAGAGCGGTCGCGGTGCCACGGTCGACTATATCCCCACCGGTGGCAATGCCGGCGTGCTATTCGTAGCGCTGTACGCGCATGACACCACCGGCGCCCCGATCTTTTTGACCATCCAGGGCAACGTGGTCGAGGGCCAGTTCGCATTGACCGGCGTACCCGTGGCCCGCACTACCGGGGGCACATTCGCGACCACCGCGCCCAGCCTGACGTCAGCCCAGGTTGGCACCGCTTCGGTAACCTTCAATACCTGTGAAGACCTGCGGATCAATCTCACCCTGACCACCGCCGGGCTGCCGAACCTGCCGGCCAACCAGCCGGTCGAGCTGGTGTTCTCGCGCGGCGGCCTCGCCGGTGCGCAGTGCGTCTACCAGACCGCGTTCAGCGCCTGCCCGGCGGGCACCACCGAAGTCGCCGGTCAAGCGCGTACATGCCGCCTCACCGGCATCCTGAACCAGAGTGTCCGCCTGCCCAACAGCGCGACCTATCTGCTCGACGGCAAGGTGCAGATCGGCACGCCGCTGCAGCGCAATACGGCGCCGACCCAGACCGGAACGATCACCATAGCGCCCGGCACGCTGATCCGCGGCTCGGGCGGCGCTCTGGACTTCCTGGTCATCAATCCTGGTTCCAGGATCTTTGCCGACGGCACTGCCAGCGCGCCGATCATCTTCACCGGTCCGACCGAGACCTCGGGATCGTGGGGCGGTGTGGTGATTTCGGGCCTCGCGCGCTCCAATTCGGCCGATTCGGCCGGCGGGACCGGCGAGTTCGAAGCCGACCCGACCATCCGCTGGGGTGGCAGCAACGACGAGGATACCTCGGGCGTACTGCGCTACATCCAGATCCGCAACGGCGGCGTGGTTGTATCGGGCAACGTTGAGTTGAATTCCCTGACGCTCGGCTCCGTCGGTTCGCGCACGGTTGTGGAGTTCATCCAGTCCCACAACGGTCTGGACGACTGCTTCGAGTTCTTCGGCGGCACCGTCAATGCGAAGTACCTGGTGTGCACGCAGGGCAACGACGACGGCCTCGACTTCGACGCCGGCGGCTATCGCGGCAACATCCAGTATGCGTACGTCCAGTCGGGCTCGAACGCCGACACCGCCGACGGCTCTTGCGTCGAGTCGGACAACAACGCCCAGTCGCTCAACGCCGCACCGCGCGCCCAACCGCGCGTGGCGAACCTGACTTGCGTCGGCAATGCGGCCGCTCCGAACTTCCGTCGCCAGATCCGCATCCGCCGCGGATCCTCCGGTGAGTACTACAACGTCGTGGTCGCGCAACAGCCGTCTGGCGAGTGCGTGACCGTGTTCGATTCGGCCAGCTTCGATCAGATCACCGCCAATGCACTGTTCTTCCGCGGCAGCTCGCTGCTCGGCTGCGCCACCAACTTCGGTGCTGCCGACGCCACCCTCTCCGGCACGGTTGCCACCTGGTTCAACGGCGGCACCGGCAACAACGTTGGCGCGCTGGCCGGCAACATCAACGGCCGCATCCCGGTTCTCGGTGGCCCACTGGATGGCACTGCCGTTCTACCGCCGTCGGGTGGGTTCTTCGAGACCGTGCCCTATCGCGGCGCCTTCGGTCCGATGCCGTTCCGCGACTGGACGTTGGGCTGGACCTACCCCGGTTCGATCCGCCCGTAATCGTACAAGGCGCAGGGCTGTTGCCTGCGCCCACGCGAACCACTATTGAGGAAGCCGGCCCAAGGATGGGCAACCTCCTCCAAAGTTTCTCTCCAGGCGTCGCCCAGGGCGCCATTGCGACCGTGACCTGAACCACTGGACGCATCGGGGCGGCTGGCAACAGCGGCCCTTTTTGTTGGGCGACGTTCTGTGCGTCGGGATTGTGCGCCTGCCGTAGTCGCGCTTCGCCGTAATGGCGCGCGGAATTGCCGACCGCGTGCGAGCGCGTGATTCCACGATCTCGCAATCAGACCGTTTCCGCCAGCTCCAGGTGCGCCGCGAGCACCTGCTCGCCACTGAAGCTTCCGACTGCTCCTGCGCCGAAGCGCTCGCGCAACATCCCGGACAGTATGCGCACGCGCGGTGCGTTGTATTCCTTGCCCTGCGAGAACACCGCGGTGCCCAGCGGCGAGCAGAAACGGTGCAGGTCGAAGAAGTAGCGTTCCTGGCCGTCGGTGAGGAACTTCAGCGTCGGCTCGCCGGAATCGGGCGCGGCCAGCGCGCGGCCCGAGCGCATCTCGCGCTCGGCCGCGAGTCGCGCAGCACTCGCGGCGAACTCGGCGAAACGCTCGCCGACGTTGGCGGTGTCGAGGTCGGAGGCGATCAGGGCAAGGTTCACCGCGCGCACGATCATGTCGTCGCCGCGCCAGTCCGGCATTGCCTCGTCGAGCATCGCGGCGAGGTTGGGCGCCAGCGGGCCGCCGGTGTTCAGGACTTCGGCACTGTTGTAGCTGGCCGGATGCGGGCTGGCGTCGAAGGTGCTGCCGGCGATCATGATCTCCATTGCCACGAACAGATCGCGGTCGCGCGCCGGGTCGAAACCGGCAGCGACCAGGATGCGGTGGGTTTCGGCCATGCTGGCGGCTTCGTTGTTGCCGATGCCGTGGCGGAACGAGAACGCCTCGCGCTGGCGCAGGTCGTGGCAGGTGGCGAACAGCGACAGCGCCAGCCAGTCGCGGCCGGGCAGGGCGATGACGCCTTCCTGGCCAAGCACGCGCCCGAGGCGGCGATCGAGGATCTCCAGCGCGTGGTCTTCGTTGTGGTAGTCGTGGAAGTCGTCGCCGAAGGTGCCGTGGCGTAGCCCGAGGCGGGCGAGGGCAAGCAGCACCGCGCTTTCCGCGCGCTCGAGATACGACTGCGCGCCTTCGCCGTAGAAGTCGTGATAGATCGCGCGCCGCCGCCGCAGCAGGTGCGCGACATCCGGCCGCCGCTCGCCGATCAGCCGCCGCGCGCTGTCGACGTCCGGGAGCTGGCGCTCCACGGCATCGGGCGGGAAGTCGTCGACGAGTCCGGTGATCAAGTTGGCGTTGCGGCCTGGATGGACGGGTGGCGTCGAGTATAGACGTGGAGGAAACGGCAAAGGAACGTGGGTGGGGGGCTGGCCTGCGGCCCGCCATCGCGCCGCTACAGCGCAAGGCGGGAGGCTCCGCAACGATGGTTCTGCGATGTGGGAGCCGCCATGGCGGCGATTCCGACAATCGGCGGTGCTGCAATCGCCGCTGTAGCGGCTCCCACCAGGTACTTCGGGGTGTCGCGATGGCCTGAACTGCATTGAGCCCTATGGCGGGCTGGCCTGCGGCCTGCCATCGGGATGCCGCAGCGCAAGTCCGGAGGCTCCGCAACAGTGGCTCTGCCATGTGGGAGCCGCCATGGCGGCGATTCCGATGGCTCTGCCATGTGGGAGCCGCCATGGCGGCGATTGCGATGGCTCTGCCATGTGGGAGCCGCCATGGCGGCGATTGCGGCGATCGGCGCTACAGCAAGCCGCGCTCGGCCATCGACAGCGGCTGCTCGTCGCCGACCACGAAGTGGTCGAGCACGCGTACGTCGATCAGAGCCAGCGCTTCGGCCAGGCGGCGGGTGATGGCGATATCGGCAGCACTGGGCTCGGCGATGCCCGAGGGGTGGTTGTGCGCGCAGATCACTGCCGCTGCGTTGTGCGCGATGGCGCGCCGCACCACTTCGCGCGGATGCACCGAGGCGCCGTCGATGGTGCCGCGGAACATTTCTTCTGCGGCGATCACCCGATGGCGGTTGTCGAGGAATACGCAGGCGAACACCTCGTAGGGAAACGGGCGCAGCCAGGCGCGCAGGAAGGCGGCACTGTCGCGCGGGCAGGTCAAGGTGGCGCCGCGCGTGCAGGTGGACTCCAGCGCGCGACGCGACAGCTCGGCCGCGGCCTGCAGCTGCGCATGCTTGACCGGGCCGATGCCGCTGGATCCAACCACTTCGCTGGCTGGTGCTGCAAACAGCGCGCCGAGCCCACCGAAGCGCAACAGCAGTGCCTGCGCCAGTTCGATCGCGCTCACGCCGCGATGGCCGGTGCGCAGGAACACCGCCAGCAGCTCGGCATCGGCGAGTGCAGCAGGCCCCAGACGCTGCAGGCGTTCGCGGGGACGGTCGTGGGCGGGCAGGTCGGCGATGCGCATGGCCCCATGCTGGGCTGCGGCGCCGCGCGGCACTGCGGGAATGCGCCGCGTCATCCTGTAAGATTTCGCCGTATCGGAATGTCGGCGGATGCTTACGTGAGCGAACTGGCAGGGCTGAAGGTGCTGCTCGGGGTCAGCGGCGGCATCGGTGCCTACAAGGCTGCCGAGCTGGTGCGCCGCCTTGGCGATGCCGGCGCCCAGGTGCGGGTGGTGATGACCGCCGGCGCCCAACACTTCGTCACCCCGCTGACCTTCCAGGCCCTGAGTGGCAATCCGGTTCGCACCACGCTGTGGGATTCGGCCGCCGAAGCGGCGATGGGCCATATCGAGCTGGCGCGTTGGGCCGATCAGGTACTGGTGGCGCCGGCCAGCGCCAACACCATTGCGCGACTTGCGCACGGTCTGGGCGACGATCTGCTCGCGACCCTGTGCCTTGCGACCAACGCACCGCTGGCGATCGCGCCGGCGATGAACCAGCAGATGTGGGCTCACCCTGCGACGCAGTCCAATATGGAAACCCTCATCGCGCGGGGAGTGGCCGTGCTCGGCCCCGACAGCGGCGGCCAGGCCTGCGGCGAATTCGGCCCCGGTCGCCTGATGGAGCCGACCGCGATCGTGGCCGCTCTGGCCGCACTTCGGGTGCCCGGTGTGTTGGCCGGGCGCAAGGTGCTGGTGAGTGCCGGACCGACCTTCGAGGATATCGACCCGGTGCGCTTCATCGGCAATCGCAGCTCGGGCCGGATGGGCTTCGCGCTGGCCGCGGCAGCCGCCGCCGCAGGCGCGCAGGTCACCCTGATCGCAGGCCCGGTGCATCTGCCGACCCCGGCGCGCGTGCAGCGCATCGACGTGCGCTGCGCGCGCGAGATGCACGCGCAGGTAATGGCGCATGCCGCTGGTGCGGACATCTATATCGGTGCCGCCGCCGTGGCCGACTTCCGCCCGCTCGCGGTGGCCGCCGGCAAGATCAAGAAATCGCCGAACAGCGCGCCGCCGACCGTGGAGCTCGAGACCACCGAGGACATCCTGGCTGCGGTCGCGGCCCTGCCGCAGCGGCCGTTCACGCTTGGTTTTGCGGCCGAAACCGCCGATGTGGAGCATTTCGCGCGCGCCAAGCTCGAGCGCAAGCGCCTGGATCTGATCGCGGCCAACCAGGTCGGTGCGCCCGGCGCAGGCTTCGACAGTCAGGACAATGCCCTGCTGCTGCTGGGTGCCAATGGCTGGCGGCAGGATTTGGGTCGTGCGCCAAAGATCGTGCTGGCAGTGCAGCTGATCCAGATCATCGCGCAGCGCCTCGCCGCGCGCGACGCTGCCGCCGCAGTCGGGGCGCGCGCGTGATCGAGATTGCGCTGAGGATCCTCGATGCGCGCATCGGCACGCAGTTTCCGCTGCCCGCACGCGCCACTGCGGGCAGCGCAGGTGTCGACCTGCGCGCCTGCATCGACGCGCCGCTTGAGCTCGCAGCTGGCGCCACGGCGATGATTGCGACCGGCATCGCGATCCATATCGACGATCCCGCCTATGCCGCGATTTTGCTGCCACGCTCCGGTCTGGGCCACAAGCATGGCATCGTGCTGGGCAACCTGGTCGGCCTGATCGACGCCGACTATCAGGGCCCGTTGATGATTTCGTGCTGGAACCGCTCCAGCGAGGCCTTTACCATCAACCCCGGGGAGCGGATCGCCCAGCTGGTGGTGGTGCCGGTCGCGCAGGCGTCGTTTCGCATCGTCGAGCAGTTCGTCGACAGTGCGCGCGGTGCGGGCGGATTCGGGCACACCGGACGGGCCTGATTGAACGCGTTGATCGCGCGCCAGCGGCCGGATACCGCACACCTGCGCTCGGATGATGCAATCCGCGCGCAGCCTACGACGCCGCAACTGGCCAAGGACTAGCATCGCGTGGCACGCAAGCAAACCGCACTCGAAGCATCGCAAGCTCGCACCGACAGCGGCGAGCAGATCCGTCGACTCGGCCTGACCCTGGCGCTGGCGCTGGCGCTGGCCGGCGGCATCGCCTGCCTGCTGCAGGCCGTGCAGGTGTTTCGCGAAGCCTCAGCGGTCCAGACCCTGCAACAGTCGCGCAAGGCCCTGCTGGCCGACCTCACCGGGCAGATGGCGGTAGCGCAGACTGCGCTGGGCAAGGCGCTGGCCGATCCCATCTTGCGCGGTGCGCTGGGAGCCTTCGACCGCGATGCGCAAACCCGCGCCTCGCTGCGCCTGCGCCAACTGGTGCCGGACATGGTGCGCGCGGAGTTCTACCCGCCTGAACTGCCGCAGCTGATCGAAGCGGACCTGCAGAAGTTCGGCTACGGTCGCGCCAACATGCTCGCCGAAGCGCGCGATGCCGGCGGCATCGCGCGCGCCCAGTTGCTGCGCGAGGAAGACGGCAGCCTGAGCCTGGGCCTTTCGCAGGCCATCGTCGATGGCATCAGCGTGCTTGGCTATGCCTATGTGCTGCGCTCGGGAGCTGCGTTCACCGAGCAGATCGAGTCGATGTCGTTCGGCGGCGGGCGCCTGAGCCTGCGCCAGGGCACGCTGGGTTCCGTGATCAGCGAATCGCGTGGCACGCTGGGTGGCGTCGAGGACCCGGCGCTGCCGATCCCGCAGAGCATCCTGTCGATCGGAGTGCAGCGCACCGAGTTCTTCAAGCTGGGTGATGTACTGCCGCTGCTCGACTATCGCAGCCCGCTGCCGCTGGCCATCATCGGCGTGCTGCTGGTGCTGTTGGCGGGTCTGCTGGGTGTGGTGCGCGCGCAGCGCAAGGGTGAGCCGATGACGCCTGCCGCCAAGGCCGCCATCGGGCTGCTGGGCAAGTTGCGCAAGCCCGGTGCCGGCAACGACAACGACCGCGACAGCGACAGCGACGAGATCATGCCGCAGAAGATAGACCCGGCCAACGCGATCGTCGACAAGCTGCGCGTGGCGAGCAAGGCGGCCGCCAAAGCGGTGTCGGAGACGGCGATCGATCGCAGTATTTTCCGCGCTTACGACATCCGCGGCGTGGTCGGTGAGGGCCTGACGCCCGACATCGTGCGCCTGATCGGCAAGGCCGTCGGCAGCGCGACACGCGAGCGCGGCCTGAGCGAGGTGGTGGTTGCGCGCGATGGACGCCTGTCGGGGCCGGAGTTCGCAGCCGAACTGATCAAGGGCCTGCGATCGACCGGCTGCGATGTGATCGACATCGGCATGGCGCCAACCCCGGTGCTGTACTTTGCGACCTACCACCTGAATGCCGGCTCCGGAGTGATGGTCACCGGCAGCCACAACCCGCCGGAATACAACGGCTTGAAGATCGTGATCGGTGGCGAGACTCTGGCCGAGGATGCGATCCAGGCCCTGTACACGCGGATTGCCGAGAACAAGTTCGCCGTCGGCGTCGGCGGCCTGCAGGTGATCGACGTGGTGGCCGACTACATCGAACGCATCACGGGCGACGTGCAGGCCGAGCGACGCCTGAAGGTCGTGATCGACTGCGGCAACGGCGTCGCCGGCGGCATCGCGCCGCAGGTGCTCGAGGCCGTCGGTTGCGAGGTGGTGCCGCTGCACTGCGAGGTCGATGGCAACTTCCCCAATCACCATCCCGATCCGTCGGATCCGGCCAACCTGCAGGACCTGATCATGTCGGTCAAGCGGCTCAAAGCCGACCTTGGCCTGGCTTTCGATGGCGATGGCGACCGCCTCGGCGTGGTCACTGCCAGCGGCGAGATCATCTATCCCGATCGCCTGCTGATGCTGTTTGCGATGGACGTGCTCAATCGCAACCCCGGCGCGACCGTGATCTACGATGTCAAGTGCACCCGGCATCTGCAGGATGTGATCCTGCGCCACGGTGGCAGTCCGGTCATGTGGAAGACCGGGCATTCGCTGATCAAGGCCAAGATGCGCGAGGAAGACGCCGAACTCGCCGGCGAGATGAGCGGACACTTCTTCTTTCGCGAACGCTGGTTCGGCTTCGACGACGCGATCTATGCGGCCGCAAGACTGCTGGAGATCCTGGGTGCAAGCTCGCGCGACCCGCAGGCGATCTTCAATGAGCTGCCCAAGGGCGTGTCGACGCCGGAGCTCAAGATCGCCACTGCCGAGGGCGCGCACTACGCCTTCGTCGACAAGTTCCGCGCGACCGCGACCTTCCCCGGTGCACGGGTGTCGAACATCGACGGCGTGCGCGCCGACTATCCCGATGGCTGGGGCCTGGTGCGCTCGTCGAATACCACGCCCAGCCTGGTGCTGCGCTTCGATGCCGACAACGACAAGGCCTTGATCCGCATCCAGGACGTGTTCCGCGCGCAGATGCTGGCGCAGGATCCGAACCTCAAGCTGCCGTTTTGATGTGGGTGCCGCAGTAGCGGCGACCGGGGTTGCCATGTGGGAGCCGCTACCGCGGTGATTGCGATTGCCATGGCGGCTCCCACAAACAATGGTGCCGCGGTCGCCGCCATGGCGGCGACCGCATAGGCGCCGCGACGCCTGCGCTCAGTGCGCTGCCTGTCGCGCCAGCAGATCGCGGTAGCGCGCCAGTTCCGCTTCGTATTCCTTGATCGAAACCAAGCGCTCTGCGTCCTTGCGCACCATCACGGCATTCTGTTCTTCGATCTGGCTGCGAGCGATGCCGATGCTCTTGGCGATGTTTTCCGGCACCGGCGTCTTCGCGCGCTCGGATTCCGCCGCGACCGCCAGCAGTTCGGCCAGCGTGCGTTGCTGGTTTTCCAGCTGCAGTTTGGCGGTGGCGACCGTGGTGTCGATCATCTGCAGTTCCTGCTGGTGCGCACGGGTGAGATCGCCCTCGTTGGCATACGACATCAGCAGCACCTGGTCGGCGGCTTTCTGCTCGGCGGCGATCCGCTCGGCTTCCTCCTTTTCGGCGACAGCGGCCTTTTCGGCGGCCAGCTCGTCGGCAGTCTTGATGCGCTCGAAGCTGCGCACCGCCACGCCCTGCGCATTCAGTTGGGTACCGCCGCCGGCGCAGCGCACCGGGTCGTAGGTGTTCGCAAAATACGCTTCACCCTTTTCATTGGTGCACTTGTAGATTTTTTGCTGCGCGTGGACGGGTGCGGCCACGCACAGGGCAAGCACGGCTAACGCTGGCAGGATGCGCTTCATGGAACTCTCCGCAAGGTGTTCAGGTCGGCTGGATGCCGCTCCCATACTGCGCACGATACCCGAGCAACCCGTCCCGGTGCTGAACCAGACCCGGCCGCTCGGCGGTCAACTGGAGCAGTTCGTCGAGTCCGGCGATGGCAACCACCGGCAATCCGTACGACTGCCGCACTTCGTCGGCTGCCGACAGCTCGCCGCTGCCACGCTCCTGGCGGTCGAGCGCGATCAGCACCCCGCACGGGGTGGCGCCATGCGCACGGATCAGCGCCACCGACTCGCGCACCGAGGTGCCAGCGGTGATCACGTCATCGACAATCAACACCCGTCCGGCCAGCGGCGCGCCGATCAGGATTCCGGCCTCGCCGTGGTCCTTGGCCTCCTTGCGGTTGAACGCCACCGCAACGTCGCGCGCATGGCTCTCGGCCAGCGCGATCGACGCGGCGGTCGCCAGCGCGATCCCCTTGTAGGCCGGACCAAACAACATCTCGAAGCCGATCCCTGCGGCCACTACGCTTGCCGCATAGGCCTGCCCCAGCTCGCGCAGCGCAACCCCGCTGTTGAACAATCCCGCATTGAAAAAGTATGGACTGATGCGTCCGGACTTGAGCGTGAACTGCCCGAAGCGCAGCACGTCGCAGCGCAGGGCGAGGTCGAGGAAGGCACGTTGGTGGGGGAGCATGGCTAAGAGCGGCGAATGGCGAATGGCGAATGGCGAATAGGGGCGCGCATGGCGCAGCTTGTAGCGACGATAGTACCCTCAACACCTGATCCGCCAAACGCTTGGCGATAGTGCAGCGCCATCCGTGTTAGCCCGCACCCGCTCTCCCATTCGCCATTCGCCATTCGCCATTCGCCGCTCCTGAAGCCATGCGCATCATCACCGCCAACCTCAACGGCATCCGCTCGGCTACCCAGAAGGGCTTCTTCGACTGGTTCAAGCGGCAGAAGGCCGATGTGCTGTGCCTGCAGGAGACCCGTTGCCAGCGCGCGCAGCTGGCAGACAAGGCGTACTTTCCCAGCGGGTTCCACGCGCATTTCCACGATGCCGAGGCCAAGGGCTACAGCGGCGTGGCGGTGTACAGCAGGCGCGAACCGGATGCGCTGATCGACAAGCTCGGCTGGGCGCCGTTCGATCGCGAAGGCCGCTATCTGGAGGCGCGCTTCGGCAACCTCAGCGTGGTCTCGCTGTACCTGCCTTCGGGTTCATCCAGCCAACAGCGGCAGGCGTTCAAGTTCGAGGTGATGGGCTGGCTCGGCGAGCGCCTGCTTCAGTGGCAGGCCAGCGGTCGCCAGATCGTGCTGTGCGGCGACTGGAACATCGCGCACAAGGCGATCGATCTGAAGAACTGGCGCTCGAATCAGAAAAATTCCGGCTTCCTGCCCGAGGAGCGCGCCTGGCTCGACCACGTGTTCGACGAGCAGGGCTGGGTCGATGCGCACCGCACGCTCAAGCCGGAAGTCGCCGAGTACACCTGGTGGTCGAACCGCGCCAATGCGTGGGCCAACGACGTCGGTTGGCGTATCGACTACCACGTGGTCACGCCATCGCTCAAGTCCGCGCTGGCGGCGGCCCGGGTCTACCGGGAGAAGAAGTTCTCCGACCACGCGCCGCTGACGGTCGACTACGACCTGTGATTCAACGCTCGGGCACCACCACCGGATCGGCGTTGCGGATCGTGGATTCATCGGCCAGGCCCGCTCGCATCAGCAGTCCGTAGACGATGATTCCGGGCACGGCGGCCAAGGTCGTGAGCAGGTAGAAGTCGACATAGCCGAGCGACTCGATCAGACCGCCCGCCGTGGTGCCGGTCAATAGTCGACCCACCACCGAGGCGGCAGCCGACAGCAACGCGAACTGGGTGGCGGTGAACGACAGGTTGCACAGTGCGGACAGATAGGCCACCACCACCACCCCGCCGATTCCGCTGGCGAAGTTCTCGAAGCAGAAAGTGAAGGCCAGCATCGCATTGTTGTGGCCGATCAGCGCAAGGCCGGCAAACGATAGATTGCTCACCGCCATCAGCACCAGGCTCAGCATCAGCGCACGCTTGAGTCCGATCGAGGTGTACAGCATTCCGCCGACGAAGATGCCGACCAGATAGGCGATGAATCCATAGCCCACGTCGTAGGTTGCGATCTCGACGTTGCTGAAACCCAGGTCGTCGAGCAGCAGGCGCACGGTGAGATTGGTCAGGGTGTCGCCGATCTTGTGCACCAGTACGAACAGCAGCACCAGCCACGCGCCGCGGCGGCGCAAGAACTCGCCCAGCGGTTCGATCACGGCAGCCAGCACACCCTGCAATCCGCGCACCGGAGCGGGCTGCCGATGGCGTGCCGGTTCGCCCAGCCACAAACTCGCGAACACCGCCGGCAGCGCGAAGGCCGCGCACAGCAGATAGGCCGCGCGCCAGCCCGAGGATTCGGCAACCAGCAGGGCGAGTGCGCCGGCGGATACCGAGCCGATGCGCCAGCCATACTGCGACATGCCCGAGCCGGTACCGAGCTGATGGGGTTGCAGGATCTCGATCCGGTACGCATCGATCACGATGTCGAAGGTCGCGCCCGCGATCCCGACCAGCACCGCGGCGACCGCCACCGTGGCCAGACTCGCGGTCGGATCGACTACACCCAGAAATCCGACCGCCATCGCCACCAGCACCGCGGCGATCCACAGCCACGAACAGCGCTGGCCGAATCGCGAGAGTCCCGGCACACGCACGCGGTCGACCGCTGGGGCCCACAGGAACTTCAGGTTGTAGACCAGGAACGCCAACGAGAACGCGGTGACGCTTTTCTTGTCGATGCCGTCCTGCGCCAGGCGCGTGGTCAGCGTCGCGCCGATCATCGCGATCGGAAAGCCCGAGGAGATGCCGAGCAGCAGCGCGCCCAGCGGCGCATCTTCGGCATACGGACGGATGGCGGCGGGCAGGCGGCTGCGCCAGCCGGAGATCGTCGAGCTCATTGCTGAATGCTACAGGGCACCAGCGGGCAAACCGCGGGTATCCTGCGGAATGTGACCGCCGTGGTGCTGCGTCGTGACCAGCGCTGCTAATATTTGCGCACCGACTCCGGGATTCGCCGCCGTGCCCGATTTTGTGCTTCGTGGCATCGAAAACGCCCTCGCCGAGCGCATCAAGTCGATTGCGCGCGAGCGCAACTGGTCGATCAACGACGTGATCCTGTACCTGGTCAAGGTCGGACTCGGCGAAGCCGAGGAGTTCCCCGTCGAACAGGTCGCGCGCGATATCGCGCATCTGGGCGGCACCTGGGCGCCCGATGAAAGCAGCGCATTCCGTCAGGCCCTCGAGGCCTTCGAACGGCTGCCGGAGAGCGATACGCCGTTCGGCAGCGGCAAGCCCGGCAAACCCTGAGCGCAGGCTCCTGCGCCCGTCGGGCGGCAGCGTCGTTGGCCTGTTCGGCGAAAAACCTGTAGCATCCGCCACGCTCGCTGCTTCGTCCCCCGGATTTCCCTTCGGAGTCGAATCGCCGTCTGGCCTCAGGGTCATGCGGCACGCAGTCTCAGGTTTTGAGCGGTCGCCAGTCCTGATTGGACCTGCGTCCCGCCGACCCCGCCGCCCGGCGGACAGCGCGAGCCGGATCACACACCGCCATCCGGCGGTATCCGCAGACCAATCACCTGCAGCGCGGTTTTCCTGCATCTTGCATGCAGGGTCGGGAACGCTCCGGGATGAAACACGCAACAGGCTTTTGCCTGCGGCGTGGCCACAGGAGTGTTGACCATGTCTTTTGAATCCCTCGGGCTTTCGCCCGCGTTGCTGCGTGCGCTGGCCGATCAGGGCTACACCCGGCCGACCCCGATCCAGCTCGACGCCATCCCGCAGGTCAGCGCGGGCCGTGACTTGTTGGCCGGCGCCCAGACCGGGACCGGCAAGACGGCTGCGTTCGCGCTGCCGCTGCTCAACCGTCTGTACCCCAACGGCAAGCGTCCGGAGAATGCGCGGCGCTTCCGCGCGCTGATCCTCACCCCGACCCGTGAACTGGCAGCCCAGGTGCACGACAGCGTGCGCGACTACGGCAAGTACTGCGGCGTCAGCTCCACGGCGGTGTTCGGCGGCGTCGGCATGCCGCAGCAGATCCAGATCCTGCGTCGTGGCGTCGATGTGCTCGTCGCCACGCCCGGTCGTTTGATCGACCACATCGATCGCCGTGGCGTCGACCTGTCCGGGGTCGAGGTGCTGGTGCTCGACGAAGCCGACCGCATGCTCGACATGGGCTTCATGCCGCAGCTGAAGAAGATCCTCGCCATGCTGCCCAAGCAGCATCGGCAGACCCTGCTGTTCTCGGCTACCTTTTCCGATCCGATCAAGCAGCTCGCGCAGCAGTTCATGCGCGATCCGGTCGAGATCCAGGTCGCACAGCGCAACAGCGTGGCCTCGGGCGTGAGCCACATCGTGCATCCGGTCGATGCCTCGCGCAAAAAGGACCTGCTGCTGCATATCCTCTCGCAGGACAGCCGCCGGCAGTCGCTGGTGTTCTCGCGCACCAAGCATGGCGCCGACAAGCTGGTCAAACATCTCGAGCAGTTCGGCCTGAATGCGGCCGCGATCCACGGCAACAAGAGCCAGGGCGCGCGCACCCGTGCGCTGGCGGAGTTCAAGTCCGGCAAGGTCACCGTGCTGGTGGCGACCGATATCGCCGCACGCGGACTGGATATCGACCAGCTGCCGGTGGTGATCAACGTCGACCTGCCGATGGTGGCCGAAGACTACGTGCACCGCATCGGCCGCACCGGTCGAAACGGTGCGGAGGGCAATGCGATCTCGCTGGTCTCGCAGGACGAGGCGGGTCTGCTGCGCGACATCCAGCGCCTGCTCAAGCGCGATATCGAGATCAGCGCGGTGGCCGGCTTCGAGCCGCACTCGCCGCTGGTGTTGACCGGTACCGCCGGCAACTCGCGTCCGGTGCAGAAGCCGCAGCAGCGCGGCAAGCCACAGCAGCGCGCACCGGGCAAGTCGGCGCGCCCCGGTACGCATGCGCCGCGTGCGCATGCCGGCAACAAGAGCCGCAGCTCCGACGATGGCCGCCCGGGTCGCCGCGACGGCACCTCCGGCCAGCCGCAGCCCTCGCGCTGGGGTCGTTGAGGTTTCCCAGGGCGGTCGCCAAGGGGCAGGTCGGGACGACCTGCCCTGTGTGGGAGCCGCCATGGCGGCTCCCACAGAATCCCCCGATCGCCGCAGTCGCCGCCATGGCGGCTCCCACAGAATCCCC
>Ga0209181_10002446_pt1 | contig 30372 bp, 28 predicted proteins | sample MAT05_FD_187208 | JGI IMG/M metagenome (GOLD analysis project Ga0209181, IMG submission 187208) | Freshwater microbial communities from Lake Fryxell liftoff mats and glacier meltwater in Antarctica - MAT-05 (SPAdes) (version 2) | ecosystem: Environmental > Aquatic > Freshwater > Ice > Liftoff... | reverse complement strand
AAAGGGCTGTCACTGCCAGACCTGCAAGCCCGCACTCCGACGCCACCAGGCTTGCCCCGAGCACACCTCACTGTGGGAGCCGGCATGCCGGCGACTGCCACCTCGGCTTCAGCCGCGACCCCGGTCGTTGCCATGGCAGCTCCCACAGCGAGAGAGGGCTGTCACTGCCAGATCTGCAACCGCGCGCTTCAAGCCCACAAGGCACCACCTACCAACCCACCCGCTCGATCCCTTCAGCCCTATGATCCGCCCAGCACCCCGAGGCCGACCCCATGACCGCATCGCTTGCCAATCGAACCCTGTTAATCACCGGTGCTTCGCGCGGGATTGGTCTTGCGATCGGCCTGCGCGCGGCGCGCGATGGTGCCAACGTGGTGATCGCTGCCAAGAGCAACGTGCCCAATCCCAAGCTGCCGGGCACCATCCATACGGCTGCGGCCGAAATCGAAGCTGCCGGTGGCCGTGCGCTGGCGATCCAATGCGATATCCGCGATGAGGACCAGGTCCGTGCCGCAGTAGCCGCTGCAGTCGAGCGCTTCGGCGGCATCGATATCCTGGTCAACAATGCCAGTGCGATCTCGCTCACCGGCACCCTGCACACGCCGATGAAGCGCTTCGACCTGATGTTCGGGGTCAACGTGCGCGGCACTTTCCTGTGCTCGCAGGTATGCCTTCCGCATCTGCTGGAGTCCGAGAATCCGCACATCCTGACCCTGTCGCCGCCGTTGAACATGGACCCGGTTTGGTTCGGCCCGCATCTCGCCTACACGATGGCCAAGTACGGCATGAGCCAGTGCGTGCTCGGGATGGCCGAGGAGTTCCGCGCCGCCGGGGTTGCGGTCAACGCGCTGTGGCCGCGAACCGCGATCCACACCGCAGCGCTGGCAATGATCCCCGGCATCGATCCGCGCAACTGCCGCACGCCGCAAATCATGGCCGATGCTGCGCACGCGGTGCTCACCACGCCGAGTTGGGCGCGCAGCGGTCAGTTCCTGCTCGATGAAGACGTACTGCGCGAAGCCGGCGTGCAAGACTTCAGTGGCTACGCCGTCGACGCGACCCGGCCACTGACACCGGACTTGTTCCTTTGAGCACTGCCTTGCGCGCGCTACCCTGCGCGCTGTCGACCGCAGGAAACCGCCGGGCATGAGCACCGCCGCCAACGATGCATCACGCGTGACCGAGCTCGACCGCAATGTGCTGCTTGAGCGGCTGCGCGATCTCGGGCCACTGATCGACCCGATTCAGGGCTGGCTCGATCCGAATGCCGGCGGTGTGCTGTACCAACTGGCGCGCCTGCGCGCTCCGGTGCCTACAGTGGTGGAGCTCGGCTCGTGGAAGGGCCGGTCCACCGCGTGGCTGGGCATGGGACTGCTCGATCGCGGCGAGGGGCGCGTGGTGGCGGTGGATACCTGGGCCGGCACCTCGAACGAACCGGGCCATGCCGCGATGCTTGCCAACTATGCGCAAGACCAGCTGTTCGACGAGTTCCGCGCCAACATGGCGCGCCTGGGGCTGGAGCGCCGCGTCGAACCATGGCGGATGACGACGCTGGAAGCTGCGCGGCGCTGGAGCATGGGCGATCCGATCGGCGTGTTGCATATCGATGCCGCGCACGACTACGACAGCGTCCGCCAGGACTTCGAGTTCTGGTCGCCGTTCGTGGCCAAGGGTGGTTTCGTGGTGCTCGACGATGTACCGACCTGGCCGGGCCCCTCGCAGCTGGTCACCGAGTTGCCGCGCTGGTTCAGCCATTTCGGCACCTCGCCCAACCAGTGGGTGGTGGTGCGGGTTTGAGGTAGCCGCGCGGATTCGTGCGCTGCCAACCCACCTGCGGCATCGCGCAATCGGCCTCAGTCCAGCGCCTGGTCCAGATCCGCCAGCAGATCGTCCGGATGCTCCAGTCCCACCGACACCCGCAACAGGTTCTCCGGTGAGACGCGATGCGCGCCCTCCACCGAAGCGCGGTGTTCGATCAGGCTTTCCACGCCGCCGAGGCTGGTTGCATTGGTGAACACGCGCAGCTTGCCGGCCACTGCCAGCGCGGCCTCGCGTCCGCCGAGGATGCGCACCGACAGCATGCCGCCGAAGTCGCGCATCTGGCGCGCTGCCAGCGCATGCTGCGGATGGCTCGAAAGGCCCGGATAGTGCACGCACTCCACTGCAGGGTGCGCGGCGAGGAACTGCGCGACTGCGCGCGCGTTGCGGCAGTGCCACGCCATGCGCGCGGGCAGCGTGCGGATGCCGCGCAGGGTCAGCCACGCGTTGAACGGCGACAGCACCGCACCCTGGATATAGCGACGCCGCGAGATGCGCTCGTAGCGCTCGTCGCGCTGCGCGAACGCCAGCGAGCCGCCGAGCACGTCGCTGTGGCCGGCGATGTACTTGGTGGTCGACTGCATCACGATGTCGGCGCCCAGCGCGATCGGCTGCTGCAGGACGGGACTGGCGAAGGTCGAATCGACGCCGAGGATCGCGCCGTGTGCGTGCGCCAACTGTGCCAGTGCAGCGAGATCCGAGATCCGGCACTGCGGATTCGACGGCGTCTCGGCCCAGATCATTCGCGTTGCCGGCGTGATCGCGGCGCGCACCGCGTCGAGGTCGGTCTGGTCGACCATCTGCGTGGTGATGCCGCGCGCGGGCAGGACTTCGCGCGCCAGCGTACGCACACCGTGGTAGTAGTCGTTGGGCAGCAGCACGTGGGTGCCGGGCGGAAACTCGGCGAACACGTGGTCGATCGCCGCCATGCCGGAAGCGAATGCGAGCGCCGCCGGCGCGCCTTCGATCGCGGCCAGTGCGGCCTCGAGTCGATCCTGCCCGGGATTGGCGCCGCGTACATACTCGTAGCCGGCTTCCGACTCACCTGCCGGTCCGTGGCGAAAAGTTGTCGACAGGTGGATCGGCGGGGCCACCGCGCCGGTGGCCGGATCCGGCTCGGCACCCGCATGGATGGCCAGCGTCTCCGGCTGCAGTGCGCGCGGCGGATGGCTCATTTCACGCTCCGGCCTTGGCCACCGCGAAGGACTCTTCGGCGGCGGCGATGGTGTCGGCGATGTCGTACTCGCTGTGCGCGGCGGAGATGAAACCCGCCTCGTAGGCGCTTGGTGCGAGGTACACGCCGCGCTCGAGCATCGCGTGGAAGAAGCGCCGGAACATCGCCACGTCGCAGCGCGTGGCCTGCGCATAGGTCTCGACCCGTTCACTGCTGAAGAACAGCCCGTACATGCCGCACACATGGTTGGTGGTGAAGTCCACGCCGACGCGTCGTGCCGCCGCTTCCAGACCATCGCAAAGGGCGTGCGTCTTGCGTTTCAACTCGGCGTGGAATCCAGGCACTTCGATCAGATCGAGGGTGGCCAGACCTGCCGCCATCGCCACCGGGTTGCCCGACAGCGTGCCGGCCTGGTAGATCGGTCCGGCCGGTGCGACCTGCGACATGATCTCGCGCCGCCCGCCGTAGGCGCCGACCGGCATGCCGCCGCCGATCACCTTGCCGAAGGTCGACAGGTCCGGGGCTACGCCGTACAGCTGCTGCGCGCCGCCAAGCGCGACCCGGAATCCGGTCATCACCTCGTCGAAGATGAACAGCGTGCCGTGTTGCGTGCACAGCTCGCGCAGCGCCTGCAGATAACCCGGACGCGGCAGGATGCAGTTGGCGTTGCCGACCACCGGCTCGATGATCAGTGCTGCGATCTCGCTGCCGATCTCATCGAACATCCGGGTGGCCGCATCGATGTCGTTGTACGGCAGGGTGGCGGTGAGATCGGCCAGCGCCTTGGGCACACCCGGCGAGTCGGGCAGGCCCAGGGTCAGTGCGCCGGATCCGGCCTTGACCAGAAAGGCATCGCCATGGCCGTGGTAGCAGCCTTCGAACTTGACGATGCGCTGGCGCCCGGTAAAGCCGCGCGCCACGCGCACCGCAGCCATCGTCGCCTCGGTGCCGGAGTTGACCATGCGCACCATCTCGAGGCTCGGCACGATGCGATTCAGGCGTTCAGCCATCGTCACTTCGAGCGGATTCGGGGTGCCGAAGGACAGGCCGTTCCGGGCTACCTCCATCACTGCTGCAAGAATTTTCGGGTGCGCGTGGCCGGCGATCATCGGGCCCCATGAGCCGATGTAGTCGATGTAGCGCTTGCCCTCGACATCCCACAGGTAGGCGCCGGCGGCGCGCGCGGTGAAAAACGGTTCGCCGCCCACCGACTTGAATGCGCGCACCGGCGAGTTGACGCCGCCGGGCATCAGGTCGAGGGCGCGGGTGAACAATTCGTGGTTGCTGCTCATGCATGCGCCTCGGCAAACCGATATTGTCGCGGCGCGCGCCGGGGTTGTCACGGATCGCGCAGCGCATTGATTCCCCCGTCACGGGCGTGATCGGAAGCCACGCCGAAACAAGATGCAATGGCGGCCGCTGCCGCACGCGGATCGTCTGCATCGAATACGCCGCTGATCACCGCCAGCAGCGTTGCACCGGCCGCAATCAGCGGCCCGCAATTGCCGGCGCTGATGCCGCCGATCGCCACCAGCGGCAGGCCGTGGCGGCGCGCTTGGCGCAGTTGCAGCGGGTGCGCCCGACGCGCGGCCGGCTTGGTTGCCGAGTCGAAAAAGCTGCCGAAGGCCAGATAGCTCGCACCTTCGGCCGCGCGCCGTGCGGCACGCGCAGGATCGTTGTAGCAGGACGCACCGATGATCGCGCGAGCACCAAGCTGCGCGCGGGCATCGGCAATAGACACATCTGTTTCACCCAGATGAACGCCTGCAGCACCCACTTGCGCGGCCAGCGCCACATCGTCGTTGATGATCAATGGCACGCCGTGCGCGCTGCACAGTGCCACCAGCGCGCCGGCTTGCCGCAGCCGTCGTGCGCAGTCGCCGGATTTGTCGCGGTACTGTACCGCCACCGCGCCGCCGTGAAGTGCCGCGGCGACGATGTGCAGCAGCGTTGCGGTGTCGGCGGTCTCGCGGGTCAGCAAATACAAGCCGCGCGGCAGGGCAGGGACCGTGGTCATGGTGCGAGTTGGCCCGCAGGCTGGGGCCTGCCACAATACGCGGCAAGCAATCTCCGGCCTATCCCATGAGCAATTCCAATCCGGGCCCCGACGGGCAGCCCTGGCGCGTTTTCATGTGCGTCGTGTGCGGTTTCATCTTCAAGGAAGCCGATGGCTGGCCCGACGACGGGATCGCCGCCGGCACGCGCTGGGAAGACATCCCGGACACCTGGAGCTGCCCCGACTGCGGGGTGTCGAAGTCCGACTTCGAGATGGTGCAGGTCTGAGCGGAGTTGCCGCGGCACCTGCGATCGCCTCGGTCGCTGCCGTGCCGGCGACCGCAACCTTGCAACTTGCAGCGACTCCGGTCGCTGCCATGGCAGCTCCCACCGCTGGCAATGCTTGCCTCGAACTCACTATCTCGCGGTGGGAGCCGGCATGCCGGCGACGGCGGAGTCCCAGATCATGCGCGTCGCTGCCATTGTGGCGACCGCAGAGCATCCGCTCGCCCTAATTCAGCCGACTGCGCTCGCGACCTGACTTGACCAGCACGTCGCGAATCTTCGCGGCGTCCTCCGGCGGCGGCACCCGCCCCAGGTAGGCGTTCAGATCCGCTCGCGCTGCGGCCGTATGGCCCACGCGCAGGTACAAAAGGCCGCGATCACGCTGCTCTTCGGCCAGGTTCGGGTCCAGAGTGAGCAGGCGGTCGGCGCAGCGCACCGCGCGCGCCCAGTCTTCGAGCTCCACGTAAAGCGCCTTCAAGTTGCGCAGCATGCGCGACAGGATCGCGCGATTGCTCGCCGGCGCAAGCAATTCCGAGAGCTGTTCGTCGTGCAGGTCCTGGTCGCCCACATGCGGCTGCGCGCGCGATTTGAGCTCCTGCACGTCGATCGAGCGGCCACGATGGTAGGGATCGAGCACCAGCACGCCGCCGTCGACCGGCATCGAGAGCAGGAAGTGGCCCGGGAACGACACGCCCTGCAGCGGCAGGCCGGCGTGCTGGGCCAGCTCGATCTGCAGCACGCCGAGACTGATCGGGATGCCGAGGCGGCGGTCGAGTACCTCGTTGAGGTAGCTGTTGCGCGGGTCGTAGTAGTCCTGCTGATTGCCGCTCATGCCGATCTCGTCGTAGAGCAGCGCATTGACCGCGCGCAGGCCCTGCATCGGATCGACCTCAGCGGTGCCGCGCACGCGCTTGCCCCAATCGACGATGCGCTGCTCGTAGGCGGCCACATCCAGATCGGGATATTCGTCGCGCGCGATGGTCAGGGCCGCCCACACCAGCGGGATGTCCTCATCGCGGGCATCGCGCAGGAATTCCCAGGCGCGTTCGGGGGCGGGGCGAGAAGGGTCGTTGTCCACACCTCCTTATTAGGATGAACCGCGCCGCGAATCAAGCCATCCCGCGCGCCCGGATTCCGCCACTCGTCGGTCATGCGGCGGTCGTCTTACGGTGATGGGATGGCTTCCGCGGCGGGTCTTCGCCCGCAAGGAGGATGCTGTGCAGATCAAGGTGTTCGTTCCGATGCCCGACGAGGGCGCGGATGCCAGCGTGCTGGCGGGCGTGCGGCTGGTGCCCTATCGCTGCGGTGTGGCGGTGCTCGCGATGCTCGATGCCGCAACCTGCGAGCGGGTCGCCCAGCCCGCTACTGCGCCACGGCTTCCGGCATCGTCAGTGGATCGCCTTCCTTGAGCGCCAGGGCGCGGCCCACACCGCTGTTGAGCTCCAGCACGTAGCGCGCGGGACGGTTGCTCGCGTAGCTCGGGCACTGCGCGGAGCGGCACGGCGGTGCGCCGTAGTGGCCGTTGATGAAGTGCCCTTGGCCGTCGAAGAACAGGATGTCGAGCGCGATCTCGCAATTGCGCATCCAGAACGCCTGCGGCTGCGCGCGGTCGTAGGTGAACAGCATGCCGTGGTCGGGCGCCATCTCGCGGCGGAACATCAGTCCCTGGCTCTGCTCGGCGATGTCGTCTGCGATCTCGACGCTGTATCGCTGACCCTTGAGCTCGACCGTGGGCAGTGCAGGTTCACGGGCGCAGCCGGCCAGCGGCAGCAGCAGGATTGCCAGCACGCACAGGCGCGGCAGTGCGTTCATCGCGCGCTTTGTTGGCGGCGCAGGCGCTCGAACTGCTCGATGATGCCGGCCAGCACGCCGAAGTCGTGCGGCGGCATGTCGACGAACTCCAGTCCGAGCCAGCCCGGCTCGGCGTGGGCGAGCTTCACCTCGGCCTTGAACGGCTTGCCCTGGCCGATCGCGAGCGAAATCGGGAACTGCGCATTGACCACCGCCTCGAACGGGTCCGGACGGCTGAGCTTCAGGCCATTGAGCGACAGATCCAGCACCAATGCGCGAATTTCCTTGCGGCCAACCCTGAGGGTCGCGCTGCCGGCGGTCCGGAAGCGGGGTTCCAAACGCCGCTCATCGTGGAGGTCGGGCATGGCGCATGCTCGGAAAGGTCAAGAATGGTAACATGCACCCTCGCCAGCCTGCGGAGTCTCCGGATCTCGTCATGCTAGGCGGTTCTGGTTCCCGATGGGACCGGATCATCGCGCCGCGGTCCGGTCTGGACAGTCGCCTGCCCCGAATCCAGGGAGCGGACTTGCCAGTTCGCGCGGCTGCAGCTATTCTCGCGCGCCTTTTCCGTCAAAAATCCCCGTCCAGGGAGTTGCCCTTATGAAGACAGTCAGCGCCAAGAACGAGACCGTCCAGCGCGACTGGTATCTGATCGATGCGTCCAACAAGACCCTCGGTCGGCTCGCCACCGAACTCGCGCACCGCCTGCGCGGCAAGCACAAGCCGATTTTCACGCCGCACATCGACACCGGCGACTACCTCGTGGTGGTCAATGCCGAGAAGATCACGGTCACCGGCAAGAAGCTGCAGGACAAGATGTACCACCGCACCACCGGGTACATCGGCAACCTCAAGACCACCAGCCTGCGCGACCTGCTGGCATCGCACCCCGAGCGCGTGATCGAAATCGCGGTCAAGGGCATGCTGCCGAAGAATCCGCTCGGCCGCGCGATGTTCAAGAAGCTCAAGGTCTACAAGGGCCCCGACCACCCGCACGCGGCACAGCAGCCGCTGACGCTCGACATCAAGGCCTGATCCAGGAATCCACATGGCAGCTACCCAGAATTACGGCACCGGCCGTCGCAAGTCCTCCGCCGCACGCGTTTTCCTGCGCCCCGGCAAGGGCCAGATCGTGGTCAACGGCCGTCCGCTCGACGAGTTCTTCGGCCGCGAGACCTCGCGCATGATCGTGCGCCAGCCGCTCGAGCTGACCAAACTGGTCGACCGCTTCGATGTGGTGGTCACGGTGGAAGGCGGCGGCATGACCGGCCAGGCCGGCGCGATCCGCCTCGGCATCTCGCGCGCCCTGGTCGAATACGACGACGCCCTCAAGTCGCCGCTGCGCAAGGCCGGTTTCATGACCCGCGACGCGCGCGAAGTCGAGCGCAAGAAGGTCGGCCTGCACAAGGCACGCCGCGCGACGCAGTACTCCAAGCGCTAAACATCACGGGGTTTCCTGCGCCTGCCCCTTAGCAGGCGCCCGCGGTCAGAGCGCGGATCCGTACCGATCTCATGGGGGATCGTCTAACGGTAGGACAACAGACTCTGACTCTGTTTATCTAGGTTCGAATCCTAGTCCCCCAGCCACCAACAACAACGGCCCGCACAGCGGGCCGTTTTTGTTGGTGGCTGGGGGACTGGCCATGATGAGGAGCTATGGGTTCGACTGATTCGCCGGGAGCGAATCAGCGCAGCGGCGCAGCCGCTGCCCGCGCGCAGCGCGGGTGCGGCCCAAGGATGGGCCGCATTCATCCTAGTCCCCCAGCCACCAACAACAACGGCCCGCACAGCGGGCCGTTTTTGTTGGTGGCTGGGGGACTGGCCATGATGAGGAGCTATGGGTTCGACTGATTCGCCGGGAGCGAATCAGCGCAGCGGCGCAGCCGCTGCCCGCGCGCAGCGCGGGTGCGGCCCAAGGATGGGCCGCATTCATCCTAGTCCATGATGAGCACGCAGAGCCGCGGGTCGGGACGACCCGCGCTACGACCCCAGTGCATCGGGTTTGGTCGAGGCATACGGCAGGTCGTCCCCGACCTGCCATCACGGTCGCCGCGGCGAAGGTCGATGCAACGCGCAGAGTCGCAGGTCGCGACGACCCGCGCGACGACCCGGGACTTGGGGCAGAGCCATTTGTCGAAGCCCGCGCTCGTCGGCTGGCTGCCCCATCCGCGCCGCTTGCGATGCACCGCGTACTGCCGCACCCTGCGTGTCCCGGCGTCGCGGCCGCATGCCGCGCGCCATTGACCGGATTGTGTCTCGCCCCATGTCCGACGCCAGCGGCATCGTGGTCTATCGCGCCAGTCGGCTGGAGGCGTTGCTCGATCCGTTCGAGGCATTGCGGTACCGCGGATCGGAGGGTGATGTGCTGCGGCCGACGCGGGTGGTGGCCGCGCATCCGGGGATCAAGCGCTGGATGATCGGGGCGCTGGCGCGGCGGGCGGGGCCGCGTGGGGTGGTGGCGAACCTGGACGTGCGATTGCCGAGCGAGTGGCTCGACGAGCTTGCACTCACGGTGCTGGGCGGGGCGGCGCTGTCGCTGGCGCCGTATCGGCGCGACGCGCTGCGCTGGCGGATTCTGGATGCGCTGCCACGGGTCGAGCATGCGCAGCTGCGCGACTATCTCGCGCGCACCAGCGAGTCGTGGCAGCGACTGCAGTTCGCCGATCGCCTGGCCGGGCTGTATGCGCAGTACCTGGTCTATCGACCCGACTGGCTGCTGGCGTGGCAGCGCGGAAACTTCGAGCTGCCGGCGGAATCGCTGCTCGCGCCGCTGTGGCGGCGCCTGCGCGAGGACATCGGCCAGCCGCATCGCGCCGAGCGCATGGCGCTGCTGTTCGAACGCATCGCCGGCGGTGCGGTAGCGGCCGACGACGACGGTGTGCTGCACGTGTTCGGCGTCAGCCATCTGCCGCCGGCGGTGCTGCAGGCGCTGCGCCTGCTCGCGCGCACGCGGCTGGTGGCGATCTACATGCCGGACCCGTGCGTGCAGCACTGGGCCGGATTGCGCAATCAGCGCGAGGTCCTCGCGCAGTTCAGCACGCTCGGCGTCGATGCGGCGGCCGAACGCGCCTATCTCGATCTGGGCCATCCGCTGCTGGCGAGCCTGGGTCGCATGGGCCAGCACTTCGGGCTGGTGCTCAACGAGGGCGAGGAGGGCGTGCGTTCGGATACGCGCCACTGGGCCGACCGCGCGCCACAGGCCGACGATACGCAGCAACTGCTGGGCCGCTTGCAGGACAGCATCCGCCAACTCAAGCCATCGCTGGTCGATCTGTCGAGCACGCTCGATGCGGATGCCGCGTTCAATGCGCTGCTCAACGATCCGTCGTTGCGCGTGCATGCCTGCCACACGCGCCTGCGCGAAGTCGAAGTGCTGCGCGAATCGCTGTTGTCGGCACTGGCCGACGATCCCACCCTCGAGCCGCGCGACATCGTGGTGATGGCGCCCGACATCGGCGCCTATGCGCCGCTGCTGCCGGCGGTATTCGGCACGGCCGGCCAGCATCGCGGGCCGCTGCCGTACCACGTCGCGGACGTGGGTCTGGCGCGCAGCCATCCGGTATTCGAGGCCTTCCTCGCGCTGCTCGAATTGCCTACCGCGCGGGTCAGCGCGCCGGCAATCGTCGGCCTGCTGGCTCTGGCACCCGTCGCGCGTGCATTGGGAATCGATGCCGATGACTGCGATGCGCTGGACCGCTGGCTCGGACGCGCACGCGTCGCGTGGGGGCTGGATGCTGCCGCGCGCGCTGGCTTCGACGTGCCGGCGATCAGCGAGCACACCTTCGCATGGGGTGTTTCGCGCATGCTGGCGGGATTCGTCTACGGCGAGGATCGCGATGGCAGCGAGGTGCCGTTGCCGGAGCTGCTGCCGGTAGCCGGCATCCAGGGGCCGCAGGTGCAGGCGATCGGTGCGCTGGATCGGCTGTTGGGCGAGATCGATGCACTGCGCGGCGATGCCAAAGCGCAGCACCCCGCGCGGCTCTGGTTCGAACGCCTGCGACGACTCGCGAGCGGTCTGCTGCGCGCCGATCCGGACGACCGCGAGGAGAGCGAGGCCCTGGCCCTGCTCACACGCGCAATCGACGGCGTGAGTATCGAGATCGGTGATGCCGGTGTCGATCCGTCGATCGATTTCGCGACCGCACGCGGCGTGCTGCGCGAACGCCTCGAAGCGCTGCCCGGTCGCGCGGCGTACCTGCCCGGTGGCATCACCTTCTGCGGCATGGTGCCGCAACGCGCGGTGCCGTTCCGCATGATCGCGGTGCTGGGTCTGGACGACGGCGCGTTCCCGCGCCAGCGCAGCGATGGCGGCCTGGATCTGATGGCGCGCTTTCCGCGGCTGGGTGACCGCGATGCGCGCAGCGATGATCGCTATCTGTTCCTTGAGACCCTGATGGCCGCGCGCGCGCGCCTGCATCTGAGCTATGTCGGCGAAGGCGCGCAGGACGGCCGCCCGCGAAATCCCGCAGCGCCGCTGGCCGAGCTGCTGGCCTTCCTGCAGGCGCAGCATCCGCTGCTCGAGCCTGCGCAAGCGCGCGCGCCGTGGCTGGTGCGCCATCCGCTGCAGCCCTTCGACCGCCGCTACTTCGACGGCAGCGATCCACGCCTGCAGTCGCATGATCGACCGTTGCTTGCCGCCGCGGGGCAGCACAACGCAACTGCGCCCGCGTTCGTCGGCAGCGCAGGTCAAACCACTGCATACAGTGATGATGCGCTAGCGGTACCGTTGCGATCGCTGCTGAACTACTTCGCCGATCCCGCGCGTCAGTTGCTGGTCGATGGCCTCAAGCTGCGCCTGGATGCCTTCGACGATGACGCGCTGGCAGACAGCGAGCCGCTCGATGTGGCGGTATCGCGCATGGAAGGCATCGAGCGCCGGCTTGCCTTCGATGCGCTGGCCAGCGGTGCCGATGACGTGCCGGGTACGCCGCCCGACTGGCTGCGCCTGTCCGGCATCCTGCCATCGGGGCGTCTGGGCGAGCGCAGCTTCGCTGCCGTGTACGACACCGCGAGCAGCCTGCTGCAGGCCGCGCGCGAGTTGCCGCTGTTCGCGCGCGGCATGCCGGAGGCGACACCGCAGGTGCTCGATCTGGTGCTGGGTCGCTATCGGGTGCAGGGCATGCTCTCGCGCGTGTTTTGCGCACCCGACGGTTCACTGCACGTGGCCATGCTCGCGGCCAAGGATGGCAAGAAGCTGGGACTGCGCGAGCAGGTGCCGCTGTTCCTGGAATGGGCATTGCTGGCGCTGGCGCGCCCCGCTGCGCGCGTTGCTGCGGCGCTGATCGCCACCAGTGGCCCGAATCCGTGGGCGCAGTCGCTGGCAGCAGACGCCGGCCGCCTGCCGCAGTTGCGTGCGCAGGTGCTCGGTCTGCTGGATATCTGGCACGCCGCGCAAGTGCAGCCCGACTGGTACTTCCCGCGCAGCAGCAGTGCGGCGTTGACCGCGGCAAGCAAGGGGCCTGAAGCCGTCGCACGCGCCGTGGCCACAGCGTGGGCCGGGCAGGGCGATCACAGCACCGGCGAGCGCGACTATGCGCCCGGCTATGCGCGGCTGCTGGCCACCGGGCGTGCACCGGACGATCCGGATACGCCGGAGTTCGCGCGGCTGTGCGCGCTGGCGCTGCAGATCGGTGCGCTGATCGGCGCGCAGCAAACCGCGGATTCGGCATGAGCAGCGCGCCGCCTGTCAGCTGGCAGAACCTGCCGCTGCACGGCCGCAGCCTGGTCGAGGCGAGCGCCGGCACCGGCAAGACGTGGACGATCAGCGTGCTGTACTTGCGCCTGCTGCTCGAGCGCGAACTCGGTGCGCGGCAGATCGTGGTGACCACGTTCACCGAAGCGGCAGCGCAGGAACTACGCGAGCGCCTGCGTGCGCGCCTGGACTGGGCCGCAGCGTACGCCGCAGCGTGGCGCGATGGCGGCCACGCGCAGCCGCGCGATGACGACGAAGCGCCGGAGCTGGTTTGGCTGCACGATCTGCTCGCCCGCGAAGAAATCGCTGCCGATGGGCGTCCGCAAGGAGCGGCCCTGCATCGCCTGCGGCTGGCGCGCGCGGAACTCGATCTCGCCCCGATCGGCACCATCCACAGCCTGTGCCGGCGCGTGCTGGCCGATCATCCCTTCGATGCCGGCGCGCCGGTGGCCACTCCCAGGTTGGTTGCCGAAGACAGCCTGCGCAGCGAGCTGGTCGACGACCTGTGGCGCAACTGGACCCAGAATGATGCGCCGCTGCAGCCGGGTCAGTCCGAGTGGATCGACAGCGGACGCGCAGCCCTTTCGCGCGCACTGCGCGCGCTGGAACTGCCGCAGCTGCAGCTTAGCGTGCCGGATCCGGCCAGCATCGACGGGGCGATGGATCCGGGACCGGTAAAGGCCATTCGCAAGCTGGCTGCCCGCAAGGATTTCTTCGGGCGCAGCAATGCCGCGCTGATCACCGAGCTTCTTGCCTTGGCGGATTTCCTCGAGCGTGGCGATCCGGCCGCTGTGCTGCGTGAGCTCAAGCATCTGGGTGGCGAGCCGACCGCCAATCAGTTCAAGGCCGGCCTGCACGCGGCGGCCTTGGCCGATCCGACACTGATCGACGCGATGCGGGTCGCGCACGTGCTGCAGCACAAGGACCGGATCCGGCGCAACTTTGCACTCGCCCGCGCGCATGCGCAGCTGTGCGAGCGCCGCGCGCAGCTACTGGCACAGCGCGACCAGTTCACCTTCGACGATCTGATCGCCCACGTGTGTCGCGCAGTGTGCGCGCCGGATGCGACGCTGGCCGCGCGGTTGTCGACCGACTGGCAGGCCGCACTGATCGACGAGTGCCAGGACACCGATCCGCGCCAGTACGCGATCTTCGACACGCTGTTCAGCGCACCCTTCGCGATGGACACGCGCTGCCTGATCCTGATCGGCGATCCCAAGCAGGCCATCTACGCGTTTCGCGGTGGCGATATCCATACCTACCTGCGCGCAGCGCGCGACGCCGACCAGCATCTGACACTGGAGCATAACCAGCGTTCGTCGACGCGGTATATCGCAGCGCTCAACCAATTCTACGCCGCGGTCGTCGATGGACTGCTGGACCCGGACATCCGCTACATCCCCGTGCACGCCGCCGGCCGCGCCGACGCCACGCCGTACAGCATCGATCACCAGCGCTGCGAGCGCCCGTTGGTGATCCATGCGATCGACAGTCTTGCGCTCACGCCACCCAACGCGCCCGAGCGCGAGCGCTACGCGCTGGAAGCCTGCGCGGATGAGATCGTGCAGCTGCTCGCGCAAGGCAACCATCGCATCGGCGACAAGCCGATCGAGGCGGGTGACATCGCCGTGCTGCTGCCACAGAACCGCCAGATCGAAACCCTGCGCCGCCTGCTCGCGCGCCGTCGCGTGCCGTGCGTGGGCAGCGGCCGCAGCAGCGTGTGGGACAGCGAGTGGGCGTGGGCGCTGCAGGCGGTGCTGTTTGCGGTGGTGCATCCGCAGGACGATGGCGCGGTGCGCGCTGCACTGGCCACGCGGCTGTTCGGATTCGACCATGCAAAGCTGCGCGCGCTGGTGGCCGACGAGCCCGGATGGCGCGTACAGGTTGCACGTTTCCACCAGCTGCAAGTGCTGTGGCGCGACGCTGGCGTACTCGCCGTGGTGCGCCAGCTCGGCGTGGATGCCGCGCCGCAGCTGCTGGCGGCTGCCGACGGCGAACGCGCACTGACCGACCTGCGCCATCTCGGCGAGCTGCTCGCGGCCGAAGGCGAGCGCCTGCATGGCCCCGAACCGCTATGGGCGTGGCTGGTCGCACAGCGCACTGCCGAGGGCGCGGCTGATGAAGAGGCGCTGGATGCGCAGCGCCTGCGCATCGAATCGGACGCGCGCCGTGTGCAGCTGATGACCCTGCATGCCAGCAAGGGCCTGGAGTTCTCCATCGTGTTTCTGCCGCTGATGTGGGCCCACTGCGGACGCGATATCAAGATTCCGATCGTGCACGATGCTGCGATTGGCGCGATGGTGGCTGACCTCGGAACCCCCGCCCATGACGAGGCGGTCGCTCTGGCGGAAAGCGCGGATCAGCGCGAGCGTGCGCGGGTGCTGTATGTCGCGTTGACCCGCGCGAAGTACGCCTGCCATCTGTTCGCGCTGCCGGTGGAGCGCCCGCAGTCGGGCAACAAGGCGCCGCTGGCCGATCCGCAACGATCCGCGCTGGATGCGCTGCTCGAGCGCTGGCAGCAGCGCAAGCTGCCTGCCGCGAGTGTGTGTGCCATCGAGTGGCGCGGCGATTGGCCCGGCCCGCCCACGGTCGACATGCCCAGCGTGCCGAATGCGCCACTCGACTCGCTGCCGCTGCCGATGCCGGCGGAGCGTCCGTATCGCGGCCAATACAGCTTCACCCATCTGCTGCGCGCCGGTGCGCGGATCGCCGCGAGCGACGATGCGGCGGCCGACGAGACCGCAGCGACAGTGGTGAATGTGGCTGAAGACGAAAGCGTCGGCAGCGCGACCCCGCATTCCGTGCTGCTGGAACTCGATGCGATCGGCGGTGCCGATTTTGGCAACGCAGTCCATGCAGTGTTCGAGCGCCGTGCGCTGGGCCAGCCGGTCGCCGAGCAGCTGCCGCTGGTGCGGCGCTGCCTGCAAGAATACGGCGTGCGCAGCAGCAGCATGCCCTTCGAGCTTCTCGCAGCGCGGGTTGCAGCGCGCGTCGACGCCACGCTGGCTGCCGATCTGGGCGCTGGACTGCGGCTCGGAGCGCTCGGCCCGCAGCAGCAGCGCGCCGAGCTGGGTTTCGATTTCGTGCTGGAGGGCAGCTCGCTGGCGCGCCTGCGCGAGGCCTGCGCCGTGCACGGCGATCCCGGTCTGCTGCCGGCCGCGCTCGGCGGCCGCAGCCTGCGCGGCATGATGACCGGCAAGATCGATCTGGTGCTGCAATCCGGCGCCAGCTTCCACGTGCTCGACTACAAGACCAATCGCCTCGGTATGGGCTTGTCCGACTATGCCGGGCAGCATCTGGATGCCGCGATGAACGCGCACGCCTATCGCCTGCAGGCGCTGCTGTACAGCATCGCCCTGCATCGCCACCTGCGTCAGCAGTTGCGCGACTACGACCCGGCACGCCATCTCGGCGATGCCATCTACCTGTTCGTGCGTGCGGTCGGCCTCGCGCCCGGGCACGGCGTGTGGCGGCGGGCGTTCCCGCTGGCGCTGATCGATGCCGTAGATGGCGCACTCGCGCATATCGACACGACGCTGCGATGAGCGCCTTCGACTTCCGTCCGCTGCAGCTGCCGCCCTCGCTGGATGCGCTGCGGCCTCTCGATCGCGCATTGGCGCGCTGGGTCGTTTCGCAAGGCGGTTCGCTGCAGCTGGCAGAACTGGCCGCCCACGCCAGTTTCGCCGAGGCGCAGGGTGATACGTGCCTCGTGCTGTCCCAGCTGCCGCCGAGCGCGCTCGACGCTGTCGACCTCGCAGCGCTGCGCACCCAGGCACTCATCGGCGACGGATCGCAGCTGAGCGCCTTCGTGCTCGATGCCGATGCGCGCTTCTATCTGTGGCGCAACTATCGCCATGAACAGCAGACCGCCGCTGCGATCGCGCAGCGACGCGGATTTCCCTTGCCGCCGCCAGCCGCGAGCCTGGCGCACGATCTCGACCAGCTTTTCGCCGGCGCGGATCGCGCACTGACCGCGCGCCAGCGCGATGCGGTCGCAGCGGTGCTGGGTCGGCGCTGGTTCGTGCTCACCGGCGGGCCCGGCACCGGCAAGACCACCACCGTGCTGCGCATGCTCTTGATGCTGGCCCGACACGCAGGTGATTCGCTGCCGACCATCCAGGTCGCGGCACCGACCGGCAAGGCCGCACAGCGCCTGACCAGCAGTCTGCGCGAGGGCATCGCGCAACTCACAGCCACGCTCGGCGACGACTGGCAGGCGATGCTGGCCTGCATTCCGGAAGGCGACGCTCAGACCGTGCACCGCCTGCTCGGCTGGCAGCCGGCACAGGATCGCTACACCCGCGACCGCCGCAATCGGCTGGCGGGCGACATCGTGGTCGTCGACGAGGCCTCGATGCTGGACCTGGCCATGCTGCGCGCGCTGCTCGATGCCGTGCGCCCCGATGCCACCCTGATTCTGGTCGGCGATGCCGAGCAGCTGAGCTCGGTCGGTGCCGGGTCGGTGCTGATGGACGTGGTCGCCGCGATGGAGCGCGCAGCCGCTGCCGACCTGGTGCGCCTGCAGCATGTGTTTCGCGCCGACATCAGTCTGGTCGCCTTCAACGAGGCAGTTCGCAGCGGCGATCCGCATGCGCTGCTGGCCGCGGTCGAGGCTTCGCAAGGCCACGCCACGCTGCGCGCGATCGACACGCCCGCGGCGCTGCAGCGCGCGCTGCGCGACTGGGCCGATCGCATCGCGCACGAGCCGCCGCCGATAGCCAACAGCATCGGCTGCGCAGTCGCGGCACTGCAGCGACTGGCACAGCGCCAGCTGCTGTGCGCGCTGCGCGAGGGCCCGTTCGGCGCGATGCAGGCCAATCGCGCCATCGAACAGCGCCTGCGCGAGCGCTTCGGGATTGCGACCGATGCGGGACCTTACGCCGGCCGCGCGGTGCTGATCACGCGCAACGACTACGCGCGGCAACTATTCAATGGCGATGTAGGCGTGATATTGGCCGATGCCAGTGGCGAGCTGGGCGTGTGGTTCGCAGCGGCCGCAGCCGACGGCACGCTGTCCGCGCGCTGCTTTGCGCCGCAATCGCTGCCGCCGCACGAGCAGGCCTTCGCGCTGACCATCCACAAGAGCCAAGGCTCGGAGTATCCACAGGTGGCCGTGCTGCTGCCACCGGAGCGCGACAATCCGATCCTCTCCAGGCAGCTGCTGTACACCGGCGTGTCGCGCGCGCGGATGCATGTCGCGCTGTGGGCCTCGCCGGCAGCCATCGAAGCCTGCCTGCAGCGACCGCTGCAGCGCGTGGGTGGTCTGCGTGCGCGGCTTGCCGAGGTTTTCTAGTTTGCCCGCGCAGCTGCCGCGAGGATCCGACGCACCACGCCATGCCACACCAGCCACATGAAGCCCAGCGGCAACAGCACTGTCTGCACCACGAATACCGCAATCAGGGTGATGATCTGTCGGGTCGCCTCGGTGGCGGTGGCTTGCAGTTGCTCGAGCCGCGCGCCGAGGTCGAAGGTCTCGCGCGCATCATCGATCAGCGCGCGCGCGCGATCCAGCAGCGTGGCTTCCGGCGGCATGGGCGGGCGCAGGGCCTTGCTCTGTTCGGCCAGCAGCTGCGCGGTATCGGCCAGCGCCGCACTCGACTGCGCATAGTCGTCGGCCAGCAGCATGCGATAGGCCGCCTCGCTGGCGACCGCCGATACCGGCACGGCCAGACGCAGCACCAGCAGGCCGAGCGCTGCACTGCGCGCGATGCCGCGTGCGCGCGGGCTGCCGCGGATACCGACCAGAAACCACGCGATTACCGCCACCGTGAGCAGAATCTTCAGCGGCAACCACGCGCTGACGCCAATCAGCAGCTTTTGCAGTCCCAGCGATGCGGATGCGGCCAGCATCAGGCTCGAGAACTGCTCGACCAGATCGTTGACCGGGTCGAGGATCTCGCCGGGACTGAGGCTGACACCGATGCCCGCCGGCTGCACCGCGATCTCGGTGCTTTGCGCCACCGAGATCGCGCCGTTGATGCCGCGCGCGATGGCGAACGCGGCCAGTGCGCGTGTCAGCGCGGCGTCGACGGTGTTTTCGGCGAAGGTGTCGACCTGCGGCGCCCACGACAGTACGAGCAGCGCCAGCAGCGCCGCGCCGAATCCGAACTGCCGCAGCCGCGTGTTGGCCGTCGTTGTCTCCATCGCCACATTGTACGGCCGCAGCTGCAAGGTGCGCTGACGGTCGGGTAAACGCCGCGGTCCGCGTCGCGTCGCCTGCATGGCAGCGATCAGCGCCGCCGTGCACCGACCATGACCTCAGGCACCTTGCATCCACGCGCAGACATCCACATGCTTGCTGCATGCTGACCTTCTTGCTCTGGCTGCTCGTACTGGTGCTGTGCTGGCCGCTGGCACTGCTCGCGCTGGTGCTCTACCCGCTGCTATGGCTGCTGCTGCTGCCATTGCGCCTGCTCGGCGTGGTGGTCGAGGGCGTGTTCGAGTTCCTGCGCGGACTGATCGGGCTGCCAGCGCGCATCCTGCGCGGCCGTCCGCTAGCCTGAGCGCTGCGTGCTGCTCGGGTTGGCCGATCGACGCGTGATCCCATTGCCCAGGAGCGTTCCATGATCCAGCGATTCGACGTTGGCACCCGCTTGTCCGAAATGGCCATCCACAACGGCACGATCTATCTGGCCGGGCAGGTGCCGGACACCGTTGATCTGGATATCGGTGGGCAAACCGCCGAGGTGGTGGCCTCGATCGACGTACTGCTGGCGCGTGCCGGCAGCGACAAGTCGAAGATCCTGCACGCGCAGATCTTCCTCGCGGATCTGGCCGATTTCCCCGGCATGAATGCGGTCTGGGACGCGTGGGTATCACCCGGCAACGCGCCAACTCGCGCCACCGTGCAGGCGCAACTGGCGCGCCCGCAGTGGCGCATCGAGATCGTGGTAACTGCTGCGGTGTAGTGCCGGCAGGCAATCGCCTCAGTTCTTTCTGGTGGCCTGTTCGCTGGCCTTCGCCTGCAGCTCGCCGAGCATCCGCTCGACCTCCGCTGCACCCCAGCCTTCAACTGCAGCGGCCTTCTGATCGGCGAGCAGTTCTTGTGCGCGGCGCGCGTGCACCAGGGCTTGCGCCGGATCGCCGCCCCACGCGGGCGGCGTGCGCGCCAGACGCATCGCGGCGAAGTAGTGCACCCGAGGACTGTTCGGCGTTGCCGCAAGCGCGGCAACAATCAGGCGCGCCGATTCGGGCCCGAGGCTCATGCCCTTGGCGGGATTGAGCGCGATCGACAGGCCGTAGCAGCCGCTGAGCAGCGCCTTGGCTTCGCCCGCGAGCGCCGGGTCGGAACCCAGTGGCGCGAGCGTGGTTGCGCAGGCCACCAGTGCGTCTGTGGCCGCGTCCCGGTCGACGCGCGTCGCAAGCAGGGCGCGCACATAGTGCGCGTGGGCTGCGCGGTAGCAGATCGCTGCGATCCGCTGAGCGCTGCAGGCGGCCGACAGAGCCGTCGCCGCAGCGCCGAGCGCGGCCTCGTCGCGGCTGGCCAGCATCGCCGACACGGCAATGTCGCTCGGCTGTGATGGCGGCGACCGTGCGCTCGCACTGTCGACTGCAAACGTCAACAGCAGTGCAATCGAAACGCGGAAGCGGTACCTGGACATGGCGGCGGTCGCCTTGACTGCCGCCAGCTTGCTCGATCCCGCAGCACCGACCCAGTGGTCTTGGTCAGCGCCGCAGCCTGACAGTTGTCATCTGCCGGCTCAGTCGTTCTTCGCGACCGCAGGCAAGGCCTGCGTCGGCACCAGATGCTCGCGCACATACACGATCCGCTGCGTTCCGCCGTCGCAACTGCCAACGATGCGCGCAACGCCGGTGGCGGCAGGATCGACGATTTCGAGTGTGTAGTGCTTGACCCCGCGGGCATCGATCCTGGCGGCGATCTCCTGCTTGAGTTCCGTGCACGCCTTGCGGCCGGCAGCATCTGCGGTCGCTGCGGTGAGCATGGCGGTGGCGATTACGACGATGGCGATCATGCAACGGCGCATGGTGCTCTCCTGAAGGGGAGGAATTCCCCACGCAGTTGATACTCACCCGTCGCTGTGGCCGGCACGAGGCGGCGCGCGGGCGGTACGATGGCGGTTCGCGGGCACTGCGATGACAGGCGACGCGGGAATGCACGCTACGCGGACCTCGCGTGCTCTGGAAGCTGGCGCGGCGGCGAACGTAACCTCTTGTCCTGTCCACAATGCTCCGGTGCGCCGCGGTCGCGCGCGCGGCTCGCTCCTGCAACGGTTTGTGCACTGTAGGAGCGCACCCTGTGCGCGACCGTCCCATCCGGAATGCACGGTGTACTCCATCGCCGCGGTCGCGCGCACGGCGCGCTCCTGCAACGGTTTGTGCACTGTCGGAGCGCGCCCTGTGCGCGAGCGCAGCGATCGACGCAGGATCAGCGGCTAGCGCCCCACCGCCGCCGGCAGCGGATCCCGCAGCCAGCGGCGCAGCCATGCATCCATCTCGGCGTAGAAGAAGCGGCTGTTCTCGCCGTTGAGGATCCAGTGGTTCTCGTCGGGAAACACGATCAGACGGCTCTGAACCTGCTGGCGTTGCAGTGCGCTCCAATACTCCAGCGTGTTGTTCAGCGGCACCCGGAAGTCGCGCTCGCCGATCGTGACCAGCACCGGTGTGTTGAACCTGGCCGCGTAGGCAATCGGGTTCTGCTCGGTCCAGCCCTTGAGTCGTTCCCAGTGCGGGCCGCCCATGGTCACCTCGCGCCCGTAGATGCTGTCGCTGGTGCCCCACTGCGAGGCGAGGTTGACCAGTCCCGCGTGGCTGACCAGGCAGCGGTAGCGCGTGGTCGAGGCCTGCATCCAGTTGGCCAGGTGGCCGCCGTAGCTGGCACCGCCCGCGCACTGGCGGCTGCCGTCGATGAACGGATACTTCGCGATCGCGGCATCCGCGCCGGCGTTGATATCGTCGCCCGGACCCTTCAGCGGATCGCCCTGGATGCTCTGCGCATAGGCCTCGCCAAAGCCCGTCGAGCCGCGGTAGTTGCTCAGCAGCAGCACGAAGTCGCCGCGTGCGATCAGATGGTAGTTCCAGCGGATGAAGAACTGGTCGCGCCACATGATGTGCGGGCCGCCGTGCATGAGCACGAACAGCGGATACTTCTTCGCCGGATCGAACCCGGCTGGTCGCAGCAGCATGTGGTGCACGCGATCGCCGCGCTCGTTGGTGGTCCAGAAGTGCTCGACCGGCGGCAGGTCGAGCGCTGCGGCTTGCGCTGAGTTGAACGCCGTCAGCGCGCGATGCGCGCCGCTGCCCGGATCGATGCGCACCAGTTCCGGCGGCTCGCTGACGCTCTCGTACAGCGCCACCAGCACGTCGCGGCCGCGCTCGTTGCCGACCAGGTTCGTGTAGACCCCACGCTCGCCGCGGGTCACGGTATCGATCGCGCCGCGCGAATCGCGCGCACGATAGACGCGCTCGAGCCCCGCATCTTCAGCGGAGAACCACACGCCGCGATCGTCGGTAGCGATGGCGTAGGTACTGACCGCGCGCGCGCCGGGCAGCACCAGCTCCGGATTCGCCGACAGCGCCGGCCAAACGAACGAAGCCAGCCGCGCGGCGTTGTAGATGCGATCCGTACGCGGGGTGCGCAGTGCATACAGCGTGTTGCCATCGTGGCTGAAATCCGGCCGTTCCCACCCGTCCTGACTGCTGCCGCTGCCATCGCCGGTCAGCCGCCTGGGCTCACCACTTTCGATGCCGACCTGGTACAGATCGCTGTGAGTCCATGCATGGGCCGCGCTGTTGCGGTTGCTGGTGGCCGAGAACACCAGCGAGCGCCCGTCCGGTGCCCATGCGAAGTCGATCTCCTCACCGGTATCGGTGAAGCGTCCACCAAAACCGGGCTGGCGCACCAGCGCACTGCCGGCCAGCAGATCGCGCGCCGCACCCCCATCGAGCGATTGCACGAACACCCGCTGCTGGCGCTCGTCCAGCCAGCGATCCCAGTTGCGGATCGGAAAGCTGGTGTAGACCCGCGCGTTGTACTTGCGCGCCTTGCGCTCTTCGGCGATGCGCAGATTGTCGGCATCGTTGCTGCTGTCCGCAAACACGCTGCTGACGAATCCGATCCGGGTGCCATCGGGCGAGAAACGCGGCGCGCGCGCACCGGTCGAGATCGCCGTCACCCGTCGCGCTTCGCCACCACCCAGATCGAGCACGTAGATCTGCGCCACGGGGTCGTCCGCGCGCTTGGCCGAGAACGCGATGCGCCGACCATCGGGACTGAACACCGGTGTCGCCTCCGGCTCCGGGCCGAAGGTCAGTTGGCGCGGCGCGCTGCGCCCATCGGTCGCCACCATCCACAGATCGCTGCGCTGCGTGGCGGGATCGTAGGACGGCGTGGCGACCGCGACCACGGCCTGGCTGCCGTCCGGACTGAGCGCCGGCGTCGACAGGCGCTTGAACAACCACAGATCCTCGTGGGTGATCGCACGTTTGGATGCTTCGGACCACGCGTCGCCGCTGAGCAGCAGGAGGGTGCAAACCAAAGCGTGGCCCAGGCGGTTCATCGTGTGCTCCAAAGCGGGTGGTGATCCCCCGATGGAACCACACCGATGGCGCAGATGTCGATCACCGGGCGTCCGCGTTTCCTGCTAACGGTCGCGGAATGGCATCTGGCGTTGCAACAGGCGCCGCGCATCGAGCCAGGTTCGGCGGTGTGCCATGCGGGCACTGCCGTCGCTGCGCGGTTGTCGATGGCGGGCGCCGGTTGTGACTTGTTGCAATCTCGCCAAACGCAAGCGCTGCGCTGCGACGCCAGCGAACTAGCGCTTGCCTGCCCTGCGCGTAGCCAGTCCCACGCCGAGCAGAATCACGGCCAGTAGACCAAGAATGGGCGGGCTCAATGGCACTGCTGCCGGCGGCACCTGTCTGACCACCCGCTGAAGGGACGAAAAGGAGAGCGAAGCATCTCCAAAGGTCGAATAGCTGCGTACCTCCAGCAACTCAGAAGGACAGCCCGGAATCGCCGGCGTAATCTGCCATACGCACGACAGCACGCCCGGCGTCAGGGCCGCAATCTCGCCACAAAGCGCCGGGTCGGGAAACTCATCCAGCGGGCAAGGATTACTGAGCACGCAACGATTCTCCTCGATGGGAGTAAACCGTGCGCACGCGAACTCGGACAAGTGAATTCCGTTGGGAAGCACCTGATCCCCAAAAAACCTGAGGTATGCATTGCCGCTGTTGGCATTCTGGATCGTCATGGTCAGTCGCTCGACATACGGCGTAGTGGAGACCTGATCGACCCTTACCGTGACGTTTACCCGAGCAATCGATGTCTGCGATAGCGTCAGCGCAATCAGCGCCGAGAATGCCGCGCGCTGCAGCACTGTGCTCGCACACAACCTGCGCCAGCTGGAGCACCCCATGCCTGCATCGCCAATGGGCTGCATGTTTCTACCGGTCGCTCGCCTCGATCAGCCTGGGCTGCTGCCAAAACATCGTCCTAACGGCCTGCTCGGAGCGCCTGCATCGAGCGCTGGCGCACCCATGGCTCGACAAGCTCGGGCGGAGACTCGCGACGGCAGCATGTACAGCGGCGGCCTGGCGCCGACCACCGGTGATCGACGTCGGGGTCTCGCAAATCGCTGCGTGCCCCGCGGGTCCGAGCGCTTGCAAAGCTGCGCTTTCGTGCTAGAAATCGCCATTCACGGGGGAGTGATGGGGCATGCTCAGGCAAGATCGCTTAAACGCCGTCGCGGGGACGCTCGTGTTGTTCAGTATGCTGGCGATTTCCGGCTGTTCGCTGCGCAACTACGGTGCGTCGACAGCGCAGCAGCAGGCTGTCGAGCCGGTGCCGGCCAAAGCCGCCGACATGGGGGATTTCTGGCTGCATCGGCTGACCTATCCCACCGGTCACTTCAGCCCCAGCTGGCAGGTGGATGCGACAAAGGCGATGCGTACGGTCAGTATCGGGACGCCGGATGGCGCCTACGCTACGGCCGCGAAGTCCACGACCGCACTCGACCCGCTGAATTTCACCCCGCTCGGCCCCAGTCCGCTGCTCGGCAGCGGCGGCAGCTTCGCCGGCCGCGTGAACACCATCGTGACCCACCCGGTCAATCCGGCCATCGCATGGCTCGGTGCCGATGGTGGCGGCATCTGGAAGACCAGCAACTGTTGCGATGCCAACACCACGTGGGCGATCAAGACCGATATCCCCGAGATCCGCAGCAGTGCGATCGGCGATCTGACCATCGATCCGAACAACCCCGATGTGCTGTACGCAGGCACCGGCGATCTGCGCTTCGGCTCGTTCTCGTTCGGCAGCAATGGCGTGCTCAAGAGCGTCGATGGCGGCGAGAACTGGGTGGTCAAGGGCGCGGACATCTTCAATCCCTTCTACCCGCCCTCCGCCAACAGCTTTCCGCAGTACCAGTCGATCGGCAAGGTGGTGGTCGATCCGAACGACTCCAACAAAGTAGTTGCCGGCACCAAGACCGGGCTGTTCCTGAGCTACAACGCAGGTGACAGCTGGACCGGCCCGTGTCTTTCCAACGGCTTTACCTCGCAGCGCCAGGACACCACCGGCCTTCTGATGCGCGACATCGGTACCACCACCGAGCTGATCGTCGCCATCGGCACGCGCGGGTTCGAGACACCGGTGCAGCCGAACCTCAACCAGAACGGCGCCAACGGCATCTACAAGGCCAGCATGCCGGGCGCCGGTTGCCCAACCGACTTCGCTGCGATCTCGCGCGCCGACAATGGCTGGCCCGCGGGCACCGCCGGCGGCACGCCGACGCCGACCAATACGATGGGACGCATCGACATCGCGATGGCGCCGAGCGACAGCAGCGTGCTGTATGCGCAGGTGGCATTAATCAACGCCGCCGCGCCGAGCATCCTGGGTGTGTGGCGCAGCGCCGATGCGGGCATCAGCTGGACCCAGACCACGACCGGCGACATCAGTGGTGCCGGAACCCAGAGCTGGTACAACGCGGGAGTAACGGTCAGTCCCACCGACCCCAACACGGTGATCCTGAGCGCGCTGCGCACGTTCCGCTCCACCACCGGCGGCAGCGGTTTTGCCAATATCGCCAGTGCACCGCACGTCGACCACCACGGCCGTGCCTACGTCAACAACGATCCTGCGCGGCTGCTGATCGGCACCGATGGCGGCGTGTACTACAGCGGCAACGCCTTGGCGGCCACCCCGACCTGGCTGTCGTTGAACGCGACACTCAACACGATCGAGTTCTACTCCGGTGGCATCACCGCCAACTTTGCCACCGCTGCCAGCAGCGGGGCGGTCGGTGGTGCGCAGGACAACTCGTGCATGGTCTCGACCTGGAATAACGGCAACTTCGGCGCGCAGGCGTGGAATGTGCGCAACGGCGGTGACGGCCTGTGGGCCACCATCGAACCGCTGCTGGGGCAGCGCTGGTACTACTCCAGCCAGAACGGCAGCATCCGCGTGACCTCCACCGCGCAGGCAACCTCGACCGTGTCGGCTTCGCCCTCGGGCTGGGCTGCAGACCCGAAGAGCTTCCTGACCAACTTCGATCTGTACCGCTTCGGCGGCGAGTCCAGCGGCTGTCCGGCGGCCACCGGGTGCGGGCGCATCATTGCCGGCTCCAACCGCGTGTGGGAAAGCGTCACCGGCGGCGTGCCGACCAGCGGCTGGAAATCCAACAGCCCCAACCTGACCAAGGGCACGCTGGGTGGACGCTCGTTCCTCAATCAAGTCGCCTATGCCATCAGCACGCCCGATGTCGCGATCGCCGGCAGCAACGATGGCAACGTGGCGATCGGTTTCGGCATGGGTCAGGACGTCGCTGATTCAGCGCTATGGGTCAACGTGACCGACGCCAACACGGTGCTGCCCAATCGGCCGGTGATGGACGTGTTCCTCGATCCGCTCAATCCGTTGATCGGCTACGCGGTGGTCGGTGGATTCGACCAGAACACGCCGAGCACGCCAGGCCGCGTGTTCCAGGTCACCTGCACGGCGAATTGCGCCACCTTCGCGTGGCGCAATGTCAGCGGCAACCTGCCCAACATTCCTGCCAACAGCGTGATCGTCAATCCGAACCTGCCGCAGCAGGTTTTCGTGGGTACCGACTGGGGTCTGTTCTTCACCAACAACATCGACGCCGATCCGGTCGCATGGCAGCAGCACATGGGCTTGCCCGGGGTGATGATCTGGGACATGACCATCGACCGCGGGTTCACCACCCTTGCAGTGTGGACCCGGGCGCGCGGTGCGTGGGTGTGGCCGTTGCCGAACATCAGCGACGCGGTGTTCGCCAACGGATTCGAATCGGTGCCCTGATCGCAGGTAATCACGGGCGTCACCGACCGCGTGTCCGCGCGTGGTCGGTGCACGAGGGCGGCAACGATGCCCCGGAGTCGCGCATCGCGGCATCAACGCGTCGCAGCGGGACCACCCATCTGCCGCCGAATGGTCGCCGCGACCACCTGGTCGAAGCCCGCGCCTTCGCCGCCCTGCGTGTCCAGCCACGCCTTGCGCTGCGCTACCAGTGAGCCGATCACGCGCGACAGCTCGGCGCGTTCATCGCGCAGGGTGTGCAGCTGCGTGAGCAGTTGTGCCTCGGTCATGCTGCGGAAGCGCTCCGGCAGTTTGCCGCGATCGATTTCGCCCGGCTGCATGCTGCCACTGGCGACGCGCTCGAGCAGGTCGTCGCTGGCGGCCACGGTGCCGCTGGACACCTTGAAGGCCAGGCGGTCGGATACGCTGGCATCGTCCATGCGCTCGGCCAGTGCCTGCGCATCGATGCTGCTGGCAGCGGCCGCGGCACTGCCATAGGGCACCAGCGTCGCGCCGAGGCGCTTGTTGAGTGCGGCAAGGTCCTGGTCGACCGGCGTGCGCACGCGGCGCACCGCGCCCATGTCGCGGATCTGCGCGGTCTGCCCGCCGCCCAAGCGCGCGATGGCCTGCCACGCCTGCCCGGTTTCCTCGTCGCTGCCGCACTGTACTGGGTTGATCAGGATCCCCAGCGCCTTGGCCTGGGCGGCGATCTGCGCGTACTGCGGCTCGTCGGCATAGTGTTTGGGCGGTGCATCGCCAACCAGAAAGATCAATCGCAGCACATCGGCGCGCGTCGACCAGCCAGGCTTTTCGACCGCTTCCAGCAAGGCCTGGTTGACCGCCTCCGGCGTGTCGCCGCCGCCGTCGGCGCTGAAGGCGAGCAGCTCCCTGTAGATGCCGTCCATGTCCTCGCTCAAGTCGAAGCGACGCGTCACGTAGGCGTCTTCGCGGTCGCGGAATGCGAGCAGGCAGAAGCGCACCTTGGGTTTCGACGGGGCGGCGACGATCTCGTTGGCGATGAACCAGATCTTGTCCTTGGCCGCCTGCAACAAATCGCCCATCGAGCCGGTGGTATCGAGCACGAAGCACACTTCGACCTCGCGATACGGCGCGGCAGGCGTCTGCGCGCGCGCCAGCGGTGCGAGCAGCACAAACACGATCAGCAAGGCAATGGTCCGGCGCATCGGTGGTCTCCCAGGTTGGCAAGACCAGCGTGGCGGCAGGTGCGGCCCGCCTGCGGGCGAAAGCGGGACGCCTGCGGCGCTATCGCGGCGTAATCGCGGGCAGCGCGGTGCGGCTCAGCGGCTGAACTGCCACGACAGCATGCGACCGTCCTGATACGGCATCACCCCGTGGAAGGGCCGCGGGTCGGCGTCGAACACCAGCGGCAGGAAGTGGCGGTCGCCGTCCCACAGCGGCAGCTCGCCGATGCGATCGATCGCGATCCACTCCAGATCGCCCTCTGCATTGCGCGCAGGCGGCGTGCCCGCAAACGCGTCGATCAGAAAGATGAAACCCAGCCAATCCTCGCCATGCTTGCCGAAACCCGGCCAGCTGATGGTGCCGCGCAGCTGCATCTGGAGGCATTCGATGCCGGCCTCTTCGTGGATCTCGCGACGCATGCCTGCGGCGGCGTCCTCGTCGCGCTCGAGCTTGCCGCCCAGGCCGTTGTACTTACCCAGATGCTGGTCGTGCGCGCGCGCGTTGCGATGCACCAGCAGCACGCTGCAGCGATCGGGCGACAGCACGTAGCCGAGGGTGGCGACGATCGGGGTGTAGGGCATCGGACTGCGGCGCGGCTCAGCCGGTGAACGGGGCGACGCCGATCAGCGCCAGATGCGCCCAGAACACGAACAGCAGGTACACGCCGAGGCCGCCGACCACGGCGATCAAGTCGTTCCAGCGCGATGGCGGGGCCATCCGCAGTGCGCGCGGCGAGCGCCGCGTGAGCGACCACCAGTCGAGCAGGGCCCACAGCAGGAAACTGCCGAACAGCAGCGCATCGGCCAGCGTGGTGTTGCCGAGCAGATGGGCGGCCGACCACAGCACGGTGGCGCACAGCATCGGGTGTCCGACCGCGCTGCGGATGCGGCCGGGCAACGAGGATGCAAACAGCAGCGGAAACACCGGCAGCATCAGGACGGCCATCAGATGGCGGGTCCAGCCGGGTGTCGAGTACAGCAACTGTGGTGCGGCGCGCGCATCGACATAGCCGTTGACGATCAGGATCAAGCCGAGCAAGGAAATCACTGCATAGATGGCCTTCCACGGACCCTCGCCGAGGCGCGCACGCATCCGGTCGCGCAGCGGCAGCGCGACGATCGACAGCGAATGGGCGCCGAAGAAGATCAGCAGGCCGATGATCAGCAGGGTCAAGGCGCACTCCAATGCTCGGCAAGGGCGGTATCCTATCGCGCTTGGCAAGCGCGCGATGGGGTTGACGATGATCGAGCTGGTCGGTTTCGATGCGGACGATACGCTGTGGCACAGCGAGATCCATTTTCAGTCGGCACACGCAGAGTTCGAGCGCATCGTCGGCGCGTATGTGGACCTCGCAGACGCGCGCCTGCACGATCGCATGCTGGCCACCGAGCGGCGCAACATCCAGCTGTTCGGCTATGGCGCCAAGGGCATGACCCTGTCGATGATCGAGACTGCGGTCGAGATCACCGGCGAGCGCATCACCGCGGCCGATGTCCATCGCCTGCTGGAGATCGGCAAGTCGATCCTGCGCCATCCGGTTCAGCTGCTGCCCGATGTGCGTGCGGCCGTCGAGGCGGTCGCGAGCGAGTTCGCCGTGGTGCTGATCACCAAGGGCGATCTGTTCCACCAGGAGGCCAAGGTGCGGCAATCGGGCCTTGCCGAGCTGTTCCACCGCATCGAGATCGTGTCGGAGAAAGACCAGCCGACCTATACGCGGCTTCTCGCCGAGTTCGCCGTGCCGGCAGACCGCTTTACCATGGTCGGCAACTCGCTGCGCTCGGATATCGAGCCGGTGGTGCGGCTCGGCGGCTTCGGCGTGCATGTGCCTTACGCGGTGACCTGGGCGCTGGACAACGAGCACGAACTGGAGCCCGCGCACGAGCGGGTGATCGAGGTGGCAGGTGCAACAGGGATCGCGGCTGCAATCCAGGAGTTGGCGCAGCGGGGCTAGTTGGCGACGCTGGGTTTGTTGTTCGCCATTCGCAATCTCCGCCACCAGCTCACAAGCCCCCGAAGCATCCCTTCCTCGCTGTGGGAGCTGCCATGGCAGCGACTGCGGCGATCGGAACTTCCGCAGTCGCCGTCAGGGCATCGCCGGCCGATCGATCCGCGCCGTCGATGCCGGTCGCTGAG
>Ga0209181_10002445_pt1 | contig 30376 bp, 21 predicted proteins | sample MAT05_FD_187208 | JGI IMG/M metagenome (GOLD analysis project Ga0209181, IMG submission 187208) | Freshwater microbial communities from Lake Fryxell liftoff mats and glacier meltwater in Antarctica - MAT-05 (SPAdes) (version 2) | ecosystem: Environmental > Aquatic > Freshwater > Ice > Liftoff... | reverse complement strand
GAAATCCAGGCGCAATTGCGGGACGCGTTCGAGCGTGCCGCCAACGGCAAAATCGTCCGCTACGACGTGCTCGTGCGCATGGCGGGTGACACGCGGACGTGGATCGATTTCCAAGTCGCGCCGATGCGCGATAGGGAAGGGCACATCACGCATCTCATTCCAGCGGCGATAGAAATTGATGAGCGCCACACTGCCGAGGAAGGGCTGCGGAAGAGCAAGGATCTGGTTGGCACGATCAACGAGCAATTGCTCATTTCTTCCCTGCGCCAGCATGAACTCAGGGAAACATCAGAAAAGCTCAACGAGCAACTGCAAGCGGAGATCGCCGATCGCAGGCAAACGGAAGAAAAACTGCGGGAGAGCGAGTTGGCAGCTAAATCCGCGCTTGATTACGCGGAAGCCACGCTGCGCACGACACCCGTGCCCTTCCTCGTCCTGCGCGCCGACCTGCGGGTGAACACGGCCAGCGAGGCTTTTTACACGGACTTCAACGTCGAGCCCGCTGAGACCGAAGGCCGCCTGATCTACGAGATCGGCAACGGCCAGTGGAACATCCCCAAACTGCGCGAACTGCTGGAGGAAATCATCCCGCAAAAAAATGTCTTCAACGGCTTCGAGGTGACGCACGCGTTTGCCACCATCGGAACGCGCACCATGCTGCTCAACGCCCGCCGCATGGACAACGCCGAGGGCGTGCCGGAGCGCATCCTGCTGGCGATCGAAGACATCACCGAGCGCAGACAGGCGGAGGAACTGCAGGCCCACCTGGCCGCGATCGTGTCATCGGCCGATGACGGTATTCTGAGCAAGAAGCTGGACGGCGTCGTCACCACTTGGAATGCGAGCGCGGAGCGGCTGTTTGGCTACACCGCTGAAGAAATCATCGGTAATACCAACCTGCATCTGACCCCGCCCGACCTGCTCCACGAGGAGGAGCATATTTTGAAGCAAATCCTCGCCGGTGAGCCCATCAAGAATTTCGAAACCCAGCGCATGACGAAGGACGGTCGCCGCCTGCCGGTCTCGCTCACCATTTCCCAAATCAAGAACGAGACAGGGGAGGTCGTTGGCGCGTCAAAAATTGTCCGCGACATCACCGAGCGCAAGGCATCAGAAAATGCGCTGCGGGCGAGCGAAGAGCGATTCCGCGTGGCGGCGTTCGCGGTGAGTAATCACATCTGGACGAACAGCGCGCAGGGCATGATGGAAGGCGAGCAGCCCGGGTGGGCCCATTTCACCGGCCAAACTCCGGAGGAATATCAGGGCTACGGCTGGGTCCGGGCGGTGCATCCCGACGATGCCCAGCCCACGATCGAAGCCTGGAATGCGGCAGTAGCGGAAAAGCGCATATTTGAGTTTGAACACCGCGTGCGACGGCGCGATGGCGCTTGGCGCTGGTGTTCGATTCGAGCCGTGCCGGTCTTCGGTGGGGACGGCGAGATCCTCGAATGGGTCGGCGTGCATAATGACATCACCGAACGCAGGCAGGCCGAGAAGGAGTTGCGCGTGGCCATGGCGGAAATCGAACGCGGTTCGCGGGCGAAGGACGAATTTCTCGCCGCGCTCAGCCACGAGTTGCGCACCCCGCTCACGCCCGTGCTCATGACGGCCGCCGCGCTGGAGCACGACACCACGCTGCCGATCGAAGTCCGCGAACAGCTCTCGATGATCCGCCGCAATATCGAGCTGGAGGCGCGGCTGATCGACGACCTGCTCGACATCACCCGCATCACCAGCGGCAAGCTATCCATCGCACCGGTGCCCTCCGATCTTCACCTACTCCTCGAGCGCACGGCCGACATCATCCGCAGTGATGGGCTGGGCAAACAGGTCCGCGTCGTTTTCATGTTCGAGGCCGCACAGCATCACGCGCTGGCCGATCCCGCGCGGCTCCAGCAGGTCTTTTGGAATCTGATCAAGAACGCGCTCAAATTCACCCCCGCCGGCGGCACCGTCACCGTGAGCACCCACAACGACCCCGACGACCGGATCGTCGTGAGCGTGGCCGATACCGGCATTGGCATCGGTCCCGATGCCCTCGCGCACGTCTTCAACGCCTTCGAGCAGGGACCGATCGCGGGGCAGCATCGTTACGGCGGGCTGGGGCTTGGCCTGGCGATCTCGCAGGCCATCGTCGCCGTGCATGGCGGCAGTATCCGCGCCGAAAGCGAAGGGGACGGCCTGGGTGCGACTTTCACCGTGACCCTAGCCACCGTCACTCCGCCCGCCATTTCGACACGCGCGGACAGCCCGCCCGTCGCGCCGGGCCGCCCCTTGCGCCTGCTCTTGGTGGAGGATAACGAAGCGACGGCCATCGCCCTCACTCGGCTCCTGACGCGCAGCGGTCACTCGGTCACCTCGGCCGGCACCGTTCTTGACGCGCTCGCCGCCTTCTCGGCACAGCCCTTTGACGTGGTGATCAGCGACCTCGGGCTGCCCGACGGCAGCGGCTTTGATTTGATTCGGGAACTGCATCGCCAGCGTCCCGTCCCGACCATCGCGCTCAGTGGCTACGGCATGGACAAGGATCTTCGCCAAACGAAAGAAGCCGGCTTCTTCGCCCACCTGGTCAAGCCCATAAACCTGGACCAGCTCCGGCTATTACTCGACCAGATCGCCCTGCCAAAAGCGTAACCAAGGGCGAGAGCGACTATCCGCCAGATCGCAGGATGGACGCCAGAGCGCTTCGCTGAGGCTGACGGCTTTCCCCGCATCTCCCCTGCCCTACGCTCACAATTGTGAACGAAGCAACGCTGCGCCAGCGTCGGTCACTCGCTGCCACGCGGGTCGGTTAAGCCAGTCGCGATAAGTCACTTCCCGGGCGCGGTCTTTATCCTCCTCAAAAGTGCGACTCTCGGCCGCGGCAAACTCGCGGTCCATTACGTTGAGGTTGGCTTCGTCATTGAGGCGGAAGGAGCGGTTGTCAAAATTCGCCGACCCGACCGAGGTCCAAAGGCCATCGATGATCATGAGCTTGCAGTGATACATCGTCGGTTCGAACTCGAAGATGCGCACCCCGTGCTGGAGCAGGTGACCCCAGCGGTGCCGCGATGCCCGGCGCACCAAGCCAGAGTCCATTGGCTCGCCCGGCACCAAAACCTCCACGGAGACTCCTCGATCTACTGCGGCAACGAGCGTCTCCGTGGTGAGGTCGTCCGGGAGGAAGTAAGCATTGCCGACCTGGATGCTGCGCTCGGCGGCGGTGATCGAAAGTAAATACATCAGACGCGCGCTTTCACTGCCTTCCATCGGCGAACTCTTGAACATCTGGCAGCGATGCGGCCCGGCGGCCTGCAACTTGGGAAAGTAGTCTTCGCCCAGCAGCACGGCAGCACGCGCCTTCATCCAGTTATCAAGGAACGCCGCCTGCATCTGCGCGACCGCCGGTCCCTCGACGCGATAGTGTGAATCGCGCCAGTGATTGAGTGATTCCGCGTCGCCTTCCCATTGGTCCGCAATGCCGACCCCGCCGGTAAAACCAACCCTGCCATCGATGATGAGCAGCTTGCGATGCGTGCGATCGTTGACGCGGGTAAAATTCGACAGGTGGTAAATCTCCAGTTCCACGCCCGCGTCCTTCATTTGCCGGAGAGCCGCGCCGCTGACGCAATTACAGCCAACGCCATCCATCAGCACATGTACCTTCACTCCACTCCGCGCTCTGGCCGAAAGCGCGTCGGCAAAATTTTCCGCGATACGCCCTGACCAGTAGATATAGGTTTCGAAGGTAATGCTGCGGGTTGCGCCTTCGATCGCGGCGAGCATGGCGGGAAAGATCTGTGTGCCATTGCGCAGCGGCGTGACCAGATTGCCGTCGAGGATGGGCGGTCCGAGGAGCTGACTCATGGAGCGCTCGAATTGCGGGTCGTCGATCCCGTAGCCCCGCGCAATCCGGCGTTTAATCTTTTTCTCTCCTGAGATGAAGTTGCGCGCGATGCCTGTCACCGCCGCCGTGACGAGGGCCGTGACGCCGATGGTAAAGAGTGATGAGTGGCGCTTTTTCATAATTCTCGAGATTTAGGCGGGCAACGATCAGGTGCGGAAAAAAAGCGCCCGCCCATCGCATAAAGCGGCAGGCGGGCGCTGTGATTGAGGGCGGGATTAAGCGTTATTGGGCACGGCGCTCTCGCTGGCCGTCGTGATGTCTTCAGCCTGGTGTTCTTTGAAGATTTTCTCCGCACGGTCTTCCTGGTCATCGTCATTGGCGTGAACGCAGATCAGATAGTTGCCCTGTTTGAGCTTCTCTTCGTAGCGCTTAGCTTCGATCTCCGGGATGCCAAGGCCGATGAGCCCCCCGACAATTCCACCTGCCGTCGCGCCCACGGCGGCACCACTCAAAGCGGCCATGATCGGGCCGGCTGCGATGAATGGTCCAACGCCCGGAATGGCGAGCGCGCCGATTCCTGCGAGCAGACCGAGGACGCCTCCGACGACGCCGCCGGAAGCCGCACCCGTGGCGGTGCCTTCGGGAGCTTTGGTGTTTTTAACGTGACCGACGTCATGGGCGCCAGCCTTGTCGGGCAGCAGGACGGAGATTTCGGAGTCGGCGAAACCTTGAAATTGCAGGGCGCGGACGATGTTTTCGGCCTGGCCGTGGGTGGTAGCGATACAGAATACGGAATTTGACATAGGATTAATGAGTTAGGTTGTTGGTTTGTTGGTTGATGATTACTTGTTAGTTTTGACTTCGAGTTGATTATCCACCTTGTCTTTGCCGGCAGACATGGCTGCGTGGGATTCGATGGTGGCTTTCTCTTCGGCGGTGGTGACGGGACCGCGCAGCGTTACCAGCCCGCCTGCGGTGATGATCTTGCAGTTCTTGGCGGTCGCGGTGAGCGACGCGTCATCCATGACCATCTTGCGGATCGTGGCGACGAGCTTGATGTCTTCGGGCTTGTTCGACTGGTCCATCGGCGTCTTGGTCTGGCCAGATTGATCCTGCTTGTTGCGATCGGTGTTATCGGCCTTCTTCTCCTCCGCGACGGCGCAGGAGAGGGTGAGGGTGAGGGCGAGTAGGGCGGTGAAGGTGAGAGTTTTGATTTTCATAACATCTGTGCATCGTCGGACCGATGACTAGCGGATGGGTGTTGTTTGAAAATATTTCAACGCGTGGGCGTCGATCTGCGCGGGTTTGGTCACGGTGCCCGCTTTAAACTGCCGCTTCAGCCAGATCCACTCGATGATCGGGTAGGACCCACGACCGGCAAATCTTTGGCGCACTCAACCGCACGGTCTGCGCCAAAAATGTAATCCACTGTGCAAAATGCGTGCATAATAAACGCGATTTTGCAATGGGTGCGAAGCCATGAGCACATCAGTCCAAGTGCTCTTTTTGAAAGTGACGTCCTACTCCATCGCACTGAGAAATGATGGATGCACGGGCGCGGGTGCTGCCGGCTTCGATGCTACATCATCTTCTGCAAGTAGCGGCACTACCAAGCTGTAAAAAAAACGAGGCAGAGTGTGCGTGTCATCAATCAATTCTATGCGACGGCTGCACCAAAGCAAAATGCGTGAATACGCCTATACCCCGACCTGCACTAGTCTGAATGAATTCGGAAATTACTGCATATCCCGATGCGCTTCTCGCACAATTACTGCGATCACGCGGTTGACTTTCTGCCCGACTCACGCGGTTGACTTTCTTGCTCGAGCGCCCAGAGTAGGCTTGATTCGTGCAGGTCTAGGTTGCCAGTCGGGTAATCAAACGTCGCTGCCATCGTGAGGCGTGCGATTCGTGTGAATCTCCGCCTATGAAAAAAAATCTCCGTACTACTCATGTCGCCTTTGTTGGCGACTACGTCCCCCGCCGCTGTGGTATTGCCACCTTCACTGAAGACATCTGTGAAGCGATCGCCACGGAGTTTCCCAAGACCAAATGCATCGTCGGATCAGTGAATGATCGTCCGGATGGGTATGATTATCCTGGCCGGGTGCGCTTTGAAATCGAGGAGCAGGAGATAGCCTCATACCGTCGTGCGGCCGAATTCCTAAATATCAACAACGTCGAGGTGCTCTCCGTGCAGCATGAATTTGGTATTTATGGGGGTCCGGCGGGCAGTCATCTACTTGCGCTGCTTCGCGATGTGCGGATGCCAATCGTGACCACTCTGCATACCGTGCTTCAGTCACCAAGCATTGAGCAGCGGACGGTGATGGCTGAACTCGATTCGCTTTCGAGTCGATTTATCGTCATGGCCGAACGAGGTCGCGCGCTGCTGAAAACTGTTTATGGGGTTGAGCCAGAAAAAATTGATCTTATCCCGCATGGCGTCATCGACATGCCGTTCATGGACTCGAATTTCTACAAAGAGGAATTTCATGTCGAGGGTCGCACCGTGCTCCTGACCTTCGGCCTGCTTTCACCGAACAAGGGGATTGAAAAAGTCATTGAAGCGATGCCAGCGATTTTGGAGAAAAATCCCGATGTGGTTTACTTCGTATTGGGGGCTACGCATCCGAACTTACTGGTGGCCGAGGGCGAGAAGTATCGCCGCAAACTGGAAGCGCTCGCCAAGGCGCTGGGGGTTAAAGAACAGGTGATTTTCCATAACCGCTATGTCTCTTTGGAAGAACTCAAGGAGTTCATCGGCGCAGCGGACATTTACCTTACACCCTATTTGAACGAGGCGCAGATCACCTCGGGCACGCTCGCCTACACTTTTGGAGCGGGCAAGGCGATCATCTCGACACCCTACTGGCACGCCCAGGAACTGCTGGCCGGGGATTGCGGTATTCTGGTGCCTTTTGCGAACTCCGCGGCAATCGCCACGAGTGTGAATGATATTCTCTCCCAGCCGACCCGCATGACCGCCATGCGCAAGCGAGCTTGGAAACAAGGCCGGGAAATGATCTGGCCGGTGGTGGCACAACGCTACATGAAAAGCTTTGAGCGCGCACGCGCAAGCATGAGCGCGAGTTCCAGCAGTGCGGAGAGTAAGCCCCGCGTACGGTCCAGTTATCCCTTGCCCGAACTGAAGCTCGATCATCTTTTTACTATGAGCGACCATGCCGGGATCTTTCAGCACGCGATCTACAATGTGCCGAACTTCCACGAGGGTTACTGCACGGACGACAACGCCCGCGCTTTCATCTTCACCGTCCTGCTGGAGGAGTTGAATGGGCGCTCAGTGGAGGTCGAACGACTGGCGAGCAGTTATGTGGCGTTCCTGTGGTATGCGTTTGATGCCAACACCTGTCGTTTTCGAAATTTCATGAGCTATACCCGTGAATGGTTGGAGGTTCACGGCTCGGAAGACAGCCATGCGCGCGCCTTGTGGGCTGTGGCGACGGCACTCGGGCGGTCAAAAAATATAGGCCACCGCAATCTCTGCGCCCTGCTTTTTCAGCGTGGTTTGCCGCCAGTCGCCCGCTTTAGTTCTCCACGGGCCTGGGCCTTCGCGCTCATCGCCATCCACGAATACTTGCGCACCCTTTCTGGTGATCGGGTGGTGGCGCAGATGCGTGACACACTGACCGAGCTGCTTGTGGACCTATTCAAGGCGAACTCTTCGCCCGACTGGGTATGGTTTGAGCGGATTGTGACTTACGACAATGCAAAGCTTGCGCATGCGTTGATCCTCAGTGGATTCTGGACAGGGAAGCCCGAAATCCTGGAAATCGGACTCAATTCACTACGCTGGTTGCTGGAGGCGCAGACCACTTCCGATGGGCATTTTGCACCGATTGGGTGTCACGGTTTTTGGCCACAGGGAGGTGAGAAAGCGCGGTTTGATCAGCAACCACTGGAAGCACATGCGATGGTCTCTGCGTGTCTGGAGGCATATTCCGCAACGAAGGACAACTATTGGCGCATCGCCGCCCGCCGTTGTTTTGAGTGGTTCCTGGGCCGCAACGACCTCGGACGCTCGCTCTATGACGCCACCACTGGCGGCTGTCGGGACGCTCTCCTGCAAGATCACCTCAACCAAAACCAAGGCGCTGAATCCAGTCTTGCCTTCTATCTCTCGCTGGTCGAACTCCGCCGCGCCGAAGAAATCCATGGAGAAACACCTACCTTATGAACCAAGTCATCAAATCTGTTGAAGTCGAGCCTACCGGCATTGTGTTTCATCCGGACAACCGGCGGGTGCTGGTTCGCCCGTTTATTTCATCCGACGAAACCCGCATTCGCCACATTATTGAGCGGGCACTTTCCCTCAGTGAAATGGAGGTGGACACACAATTGGCAATCCTCCGTGCCGACTTCAATAACCGTCACCCCGATCTCGAAGCATGCTGGCGGCGACACTTTGCGATAGTGCGTGGGTATCTCGATGACCAAACGCTCTCGTTTAATCGTCACCTCTATATCGGTGCGCTGTTTTCGGGTGAATACGCGCTTGAATCGGCGGCTCTTTTTAATCCATCCATCGTCGCGCATCCGGATCAGAGCGGTGTCGAGCCCGGTGCGCTTCGCTTTGTTATAAGCCTGCGTGCGACGGGTGAAGGGCATATCTCCTCTATCGAGTTCCGCTCTGGGATTCTGAATGCCGATGGCTCGATCCAGACTGATGAGGTCTCCTCTATGGTGGTCGCACCTGAAGTCGTGGAAAACCCGACTTATCGTAAGGTGAATTTTGCTCTCAAGTTGAAGGAGATGGGTTTCAAAAACGACTGGTCACGGCGGGTCATGGCTTCGCTAGGCGATCACTTCACGCGCGAGGATCTGGAAAAAACCATACAAGAAACAGTGAGCAGTAGCCGTGCGCAAGAACGCACGTTGGAGTGTGTTCGCTGGCTTGCGCTGTCCAATTACGAGGTGCACTTCCATCCTAGCGTTTCACTTTCACAGCGGGTCATTTTCCCTGTCTCACCAAACGAGAGTAATGGCATCGAGGACGCTCGTTTTGTCCGTTTTTGCGAGGACGACGGGAGCGTCTGCTATTACGCGACCTACACTGCCTATAACGGCAGGGCGATTCTGCCACAGCTCATTGAGACACCAGATTTCCAGAACTTTCGCGTGCTCACGCTCAATGGGCAGGCGGTGCAGAACAAAGGGATGGCCTTGTTCCCACGTCGAATCGCCGGGCGGTTCGCGATGATCTCACGCCAGGATGATGAGAATCTTTACCTGATGTTCTCCGACAATCTGCATTTCTGGAATGACCCTGAACTGCTTCATACCCCCCGTCAGCCGTGGGAGTTTGTGAAGATCGGTAACTGCGGTTCGCCGATTGAAACACCAGAAGGTTGGCTGGTCATTACGCATGGTGTCGGCCCGATGCGTCGTTACTGCATAGGGGCGCTGCTGCTTGATCTTGAAGACCCGAGCAAGGTGCTTGGCTCGCTGCCGGAGCCTTTGCTGAAGCCGAAAGATGAGGAGCGCGAGGGCTATGTGCCAAATGTCGTCTACTCGTGCGGCGCTATGCTTCATCAGGATCGCCTAGTCCTCCCTTACGCGCTGAGCGACACATCTTCTACCATTGGAATGGTGAACCTGGCTGTGTTGCTGGCAGCCCTCAAAGCTTCATGAGTAGGTAATTTTTTGTGTGTCCTCTCACAGGATTCGCATCGGACCTTCTCATCTATCTATTCCCGTGCCGCTGAATGATCACGCCGCGCGCGATGGCGCTGGCGAGCATTTCGCGATAGCTTTCGGATGCGCAGCGACCTCCTTCGCCGGGATTGGTGAGATAACCGCACTCCACAAGCACTGCTGGAAACTGATTCTTCTTTAGCACCCGAAAGTTTGCCGTGCGCACCCCGCGACTCGCCGTGCCAGGCAGCGCATCGAGTTGATTCAGGATATTTCGCGCGATCGATTTCGAGACCGACGATATGTAATACACTTCCGCACCACTGACGCTGCGCTTGGGTGAGTAATTGAAATGGATGCTCACAAAAATGGCGTTCATCTGCATGTTTGAAATGCGCACGCGCTTATTCAATTCTACAAAATAGTCGCCTTTACGCGTCATGACTGTTTTGAACCCTGCCGCGCGCAACTTTGCATCCACACGCTGCGCCACATCCAGCGCCAGCACCTTTTCCTTGCCGCCATAACGGGTCGTAGCACCGGAGTCATGTCCGCCATGCCCTGCATCCACGACCACTTTTGTGAAGTTGCGGCTAGTATTACGAACGCCCGAGCACCCTGAAAGAAACAGGATTCCCAGAGCTAGAAATGCAAAAAGAACAGGGCGTGCAAATCGACGGTTGCGCAAAGGAAGGAAGCCGTCGAAAGTCCGGGCGATGCTTCCTGGAATTAAATGCGGATGTCTTGGAGTGGTGGCGCTGCTCATTACGGCGGCATTCCAGTCCCAAGCGGGGGAGGATGACAAGAAAGGACATATGAAAGTTTTGACCCAATTCACGAACCAGCTTGCCGGGGAAAAGTCCCCCTACCTCCTCCAGCATCAACACAATCCGGTAAACTGGATGCCGTGGGGACCCGCTGCATTTGAAAAAGCGAAGAAGGAAAACAAACCGATTTTTCTCAGCATCGGCTACTCGACCTGCCACTGGTGCCATGTGATGGCGCATGAATCTTTTGAAAACGAGGAGATCGCTGCCGTCATGAACGAGCATTTTGTGAACATCAAACTGGATCGCGAAGAACGCCCAGATGTGGACAAGGTGTACATGACATTTGTGCAGGCGACGACCGGTAGCGGCGGCTGGCCGATGAGCGTGTTTCTCACACCAGACTTGAAGCCATTTTTGGGAGGCACCTATTTTCCACCAGAAGATCGGGAGGGACGCCCCGGCTTTAAAAGCGTGCTTTTGCAAGTGGCGCAATCCTGGAAGGCCGAGCATGAAAAGATCGTGGAACACGGAAACAAGGTCGCTGAACAACTCGCTGCCTACGCTGCCAGCGAGCCTGCCGGGACCGCCTTGCAGGCCTCCATTTTAAAATCGGGGTATGAGCAGTTTGAAAAGCAGTTCGACAAAGAATGGGGTGGCTTTGGCAGCGCGCCCAAGTTTCCACGTCCGTCTTCTATGAGCTTCCTGTTCCGGTATTCGCTGCGAGACAGCGGAGACGATGGGAAGAAGGCGCGGGAGATGGCGCTGTTTACCCTGCGGAAAATGGCAGAGGGTGGAATGCACGATCATCTCGGAGGCGGCTTTCATCGCTACTCGGTGGATACCTACTGGCACGTGCCGCATTTCGAAAAGATGTTATACGATCAAGCGCAGCTCGCCCTCGCCTACACAGAGGCGTTTCAGCTCACAGGCGATGGTCAGTGGGAACGCATCACGCGCGACATCCTGGATTATGTCCTGCGCGACATGACCGGAAAGAACGGTGGATTTTACTCTGCGGAAGATGCAGACAGTTTGGAAGCACACGGGAGCGACAAACATGCAGAAGGTGCTTTTTACGTCTGGAAGCAAAAAGAGATCGTGGAGTTATTGGGTGAAAAGGACGCGGCCATTTTCAATCGATTCTATGGCGTGAAAGAGAATGGCAACGCACGCCCCAACAGCGATCCGATGAAGGAACTCACCGGCAAGAACACACTCATGCAATCCGGCTCTGTCGCCGCGCTGGCAAAAGAACTCGGACTTCCAGAAGCCGAACTTAAACAGTCGCTGTCCGCATCCCGCAAGACGCTTTACGAGGCACGCGCTAAACGTCCGCATCCGCATCTGGACGACAAAATACTCACCGCCTGGAATGGGCTGATGATTTCGGCTTTTGCAAAGGCGGGTCAGACTCTGGGCGACGCCCGTTACCTTGAAGCCGCGCAAAAGAGCGCGCGTTTTATCAAGGCGGAGCTTTGGAAGGATGGGCGTCTGCTTCGCAGCTACCGGGAAGGTGCCTCCGATATTTCTGCCTTCGCAGAAGACTACGCGTATTTGATTTGCGGGCTGCTCGATCTTTACGAGACCGATTTTGATCCGGCATGGCTGTCATGGGCGGTGCAATTGCAGGAAAAGATGGATGCCCTTTTCTACGATGAAGCACACGGCGGCTATTTCAGTACCGAGAAGGATGCGCCTCATATTTTGTTCCGCATGAAAGAAGACTACGACGGCGCGGAGCCAGCGCCAGGCAGTGTTGCCACCCATAATCTGATCCGCCTCGCACAAATCACCAGTTCCCCTACCCTGCGGGATCGGGCGGATAAAACCGCCAAAAGCGTCTCCTCGCAACTCGGACAACTCCCAAGCGCCATGCCGCAGATGCTTTGCTCACTGGATGCGCTGCTAGCCCCATCGCAACAAATCGTGATCGCCGGAAAACCCGGTAAGGACGACACCAAGGCTCTGTTAAAAACAATCAACGAACGTTTCCTGCCTCACAAAATCCTGCTCCTAGCAGACGGCGGCGACGGACAGAAGCAACTCGGCGAAAAACTCGATTTCCTCAAAACCGTCTCCATGGTGGAAGGGAAAGCCACAGCGTATGTCTGTGAAAATTTTGTCTGCAAGCTGCCTGTCACCGATCCGAGAGAGCTGGCGAAGCTACTGGATGCGCCTGCCGCGAAATAAGCCGCACCAAGCCGTGACGATGCAGGACTAGTTCACGAAAAACACTAAAGACACGAAAATAAGGTCCACCGAAAACACGGAAATTCAGAACGACTTTTCTTCTCCCCATTTCATTTCCCTATGTATCTAAAACTTGAACCGCAAAAGACGCATCTCATGGATTTTCGGAAGTAACAGAGGCATTGCAGGTAGGTGAGTTGGAGGATTGTTACGCCTCGATAGTCTTGAAAGTGAAGCGCGGGGAAACGACAAAGTAAGTGACGCGGGACCTAATTTGCCCCGCTTGCTCCTGATGCTCTCCCCTTTCGGTGCAATACTTTACCGGAGTGCCTCTTTGTGCTCAGAAGCTGGATTTATAATGGTGCCCGGCACATACGTATCTCCCTCATATTCATGCTTATGTTTCTTGATAAGAATGTTTTTTAAGATTTATTTTGATTTTTTTGTGATTATCAGTGCGACTAAGCGAATGAGCACTAATCCTCTCGGGCCTGGTACCCGAAACATTTCAACAAACGTTCCAAATGAACTCTATATTTCGGTCTATGAAATGGCCACAAATTCGGGAGTAAAGATTGGCGAATTTGTGCGAGCGCTGATGCGCTTTGCGCAGGACAAAAAAGTCATCGTGCGGGAAAATCCCGAAGACAAGGCAAACTGGGTCGCAGCAGTGAAGGCGGATTTACATCCATTGCCGGAGGTTCGACACGAAGTGATTTTTACGGGAGAATTTCAACAGAAATCGCTGAGTGAAATGGTTGTGGATTCCGGAGTGCAGACAGCAAAAGGCACACGCCTGCAGAGCAAAGGTGCTTCCGTGAAAGCATCGCGCAAGATGAAGGTGACGTCCGTGAACTAATCCACATTCGACTCAGTGGGACGTGTGCGGTATGCTTGTCGTGCATGTTCATGCGCAGCAGCGGCGTCCTGCGTAGTCGCTTAAATTTCCCCAGAATAATTCCACTCCGTATTTCCGGCACTGGCAATATCCCGGCGAACTGATTTAAAGACCGGATGCTCATTCGTCTTTTGATGTTATTGCTTTTGGCGCCTGCCTTTTGCATGGCGTTTGATCCGAAGCAGGACGGGTTTACGTTTGCGAACGAAACAGTGCTGGCTTACGGCGTGGATGAGAGTGGGCGGCTTCAAATGGATTCGAGGAAAGAACAGGTCCCGTTTTCGCGGCAGTGCTTTAATATGGTGCGGAGCGCGATGCAATTTGCACAGTTCGCGCGGTTTGATTCCGGGCAGCCACGTCTTTCTCAGGAAGAATATCGGGTCAAGCTGAGGCGACTTTTCCGGATATCGCCCTGGAACGAGCGCCAACGTGAGCGGATCGTCTTTCCCGGTTTTCGCAATCTCGCGGAGTTTTCGCGCGCGCAAACCCGGCTTATTCAGGACGAGCTTGGATCATGGATCACTCCCTATTTTCGGGTGGGAAACTGGCGGCTCGCCTGGCCTCCCACGCGCTGGGTGCAGACACATAATGCAAAGCGGCTTTTGGCGCGTATCAAGGCTGGTGGAGTGCGGGCGCTGTATCTCGCGAAATTTCCGAGCATGAATCACGCAGTGCTTGCTTACGCGGCCAGCGAGCAGACCAATGGCGATATCGAGTTTCTGGTTTACGATCCGAACTATCCGCAACAACCTACCCGCCTCCGTTACGTTAAAGCCATCCGTGGGTTTGAACTGGAAAAACGGTTTTACTTCCCCGGCGGTGAAGTTCGCGCTATGCCCATTTTCGTCTCCATTTTTAATTAAACCGTTCATCCATGCTGCCTCCTGCTATCATTACTTTCGCAACTTTCTGGCCCCTGATACCTTTCATCCTCCTTCTGATAATGATCGCCACCGGGCCGATTTTTTTTCCGCATTGGTGGCACAAAAATTATCCGATTATCTCCGTGGTTGGTGCTGTATTCGTCAGTTCGATTTACCTTTTTGGTAAAGGCGACACGCATCATGTCATACACGCGCTGTATGAATACATCGGGTTTATTGCGATGGTCGCATCCCTGTATATTGTCGCAGGAGGTATTCATATCGGCGTGAAAGGCGAGGCTACGCCGCTGGTTAACTGCATCATACTCGCCATTGGCGCGGTGCTTGCCAATATCATCGGCACCACGGGCGCGTCCATGTTGATGATTCGTCCCTGGATTCGGCTCAACAAATACCGGATCACCGCGCATCACATCGTTTTTTTTATCTTCATCGTCAGCAACGTCGGCGGTTGTCTTACGCCGATCGGCGATCCACCGCTTTTCCTTGGATTCCTGAAAGGCGTGCCGTTCTGGTGGACGCTGCAAAATCTCTGGAAGCAATGGCTGGTCGTGGTGATCGCACTCATCGCCGTCTTCTACATGATAGACAGGCGCAATTTTCACAAAACCCCAAAGCCCCTCCAGGAGTTCGCAGATCTGCCGGAAAAATGGTCCTTCAGCGGGGTGCACAATATTCTATTTCTCATCTTGGTGCTGATCGCTGTCTTCTTGCCGCCGGGCTGGCGTGAAGGTGGTCTGGCCGCTGCCGCACTGTGTTCATGGTTTTTGACTTCCCGCCATATTCACAAATCGAACGGCTTCAGTTTTGGGCCGCTGAAAGAAGTCGCGTGGCTCTTCCTCGGGATTTTTGTGACCATGATCCCCGCTCTCGAGTTTCTCCAGCTGCATGGCAAAGCGATCAGTCCCTCCAGCGCCATGGGCTATTACTGGGCGACCGGGCTGCTCTCCGGAATCCTCGACAACGCGCCGACCTATCTCGCCTTTCTTGCCACAGCTTTTGGAACGAACGGTCTCCTGCTGGATAATCCCGCCCATATGACGCAGTTTATTAAGGAACATTCCACGATCCTCACCGGCATTTCGCTGGGGGCGGTATTCTTTGGCGCGATGTCCTACATCGGCAACGGTCCGAATTTCATGGTGAAAGCCATCTCCGAACATATGGGAGTGAAGACACCGACCTTTTTTGGTTATGTCTTCCGTTTTGCCCTGCCTATTTTGCTCCCTATTCTTGCGCTGGCTGGATTTTTCTTCTTTCGATAAAGCCGACTGAGTCTGACACTGCCTGCATTATGAGCGACAACGGCTACATCACACTGACCCGTGAGATTCAGGTTATTCAGATTCCACACGGTGAAACCGTCACACTGCCCGCCGATACGCAGGTGAGTATCACGCAGGAACTCGGCGGGACTTTTACGATTCTGGCTCCGAGTCACGGGGGCTTGTTTCGTGTGCAAAATAAGGATGCGGATGCAATCGGGCGCGAACCCATCAAGCTTGCACCAGCAGGGAAGGAAGGGGAATTCAGCATCACGCACGTGTGGGCGACGCTGCGGAATTGTTTCGATCCCGAAATCCCGGTAAACATCGTGGATCTGGGTTTGATCTACGATGTTGCGGTTGCTCCAGACGATTCAGGAAAGGGACAGCGTGTCAGTGTGAAAATGACGCTAACTGCGCCGGGTTGCGGCATGGGGCCGACATTGGCGCTGGATGCTGAGCAAAGAATTCTCGCTCTGTCTGGGGTCGCGAGCGCAGGTGTCGAGCTGGTGTGGGATCCACCCTGGACGCCCAGCCTTATTTCGCCTGAAGGTAAAATGCAGCTTGGAATAGATTAAGAAATGACTGCTTTCGTGCTCGGTGCAGGACTTGGAACGCGCTTGCGTCCGCTCACCGCGCGTCGTCCAAAACCACTCGTGCCGGTCGGTGGACGCCCGCTTATCACTTACGCGTTCGATCACTTGATCAGTCTTGGCGTCACTCGGTTTGTCGTGAATACGCATTGGTGTGCGGAACGATACCTGGAGTTTTTCCCGGGAGCCACTTACCGCTCGATCCCGATTACTTTTGTGCATGAGAGCCCGGAAGCTTTGGAAACAGCGGGCGGGATATGGAATGCACAGGAGTTTTTAAAAGACGGTCCATTTGTTGTTTATAACGGCGACATCCTGTGCTCGCTGCGTTTACCCCGCGCGCTGGAACAACATCGCAAAAGCGGCTGTGAGGTGACGCTTCTCCTCCGTACGGTCGGGGCGAACCGGAATGTGACTTTCGATGAAAAAAGCGGGGCTGTCTTGGATTTGCGTCGCATCCTACGACCTGAATTGGAACCGGGATGCAGCTTCACTGGCATCTATTTTGTGGAGCCACAATTCATCGCCCGTATTCCTCCAGGGCAGATCATCTCGGTCGTATCCATTTTTCACGAAATGATCCGCGCAGGCGCGAAAGTCGGTGGCCTCATTTGTGACGACGGCGACTGGCGCGACCTTGGCACTCGCGACGAGTATCTCGCAGCCAACGCACTTTTTCCTGCAGACGACGGGAATGTGATTGATCCCACAACCAGCATTGCACCCAACGCGATTTTGAAAAATTGTGTCGTCTGGGAGAAGGCCCGTGTAGGCGCAGGCGCGAAGTTGACGCGCTGCGTAATTGCCGACGGAGCCACTGCTGAAGGTGAACATACCGACAAGGATTTCGTGTAATCGAATGACACCAAAAACAGACAGACTCGTCGCACAGTTTATGGTTGCGCTGGAGGTGGAGAGGAACGTCTCGCCAAAGACGCTGGAAAACTATGCTCACGCGATTGAAAGCTTTCGCGTCAACGTGCCGACGCCCGACTGGAAGGCGCTCACTCCGGATCATTTTCGCCGCTATCTTTTTGAGAAAATGAAAGCAGGCATGGCAAAGCCGACCATCCGGCTTCACTTCGCCGCGCTCCGTACCTTCTTTCGGCATCTTACTGAACGCCACGGCTTCACTTACAATCCACTCAAGGAAGTCCAGCTTCCCAAACTCGACAAAAAACTTCCGGTCGTGCTCACCGCAAAGCAGGTCGAAGCGCTTCTTGTGGCACCGCTGGCGATTCCCAAAAGCGATCGAGCACCTGTCTGGATGCCGCATCGTGACGCCGCCATTCTTGAGTTATTTTATAGCAGCGGATTGCGACTGGCAGAGCTTGTATCGCTCACAGTGCAAGACATCGATCCTTTCAACGAAACCGTTCGAGTTTTAGGCAAGGGCCGCAAGGAACGCATTGTTCCGGTAGGCTTGCTCGCACTGGAGGCGATCCAGAAATACCGCCATGCTGCGGGGGTGGATGTCGGGCCACTTTTCATCAACAAATCCCGTAAACGTATTTCTGCGCGTTCTGTCTGGCTCGCAATGCGACGCTATCTCCCGGCGGCGGGTATTCCGATCAATGTCTCGCCGCATAAGCTCAGGCACAGTTTCGCCACCCACATGCTCGACGCAGGAGCGGATTTGCGCAGCGTGCAGATGCTCCTTGGTCACGCCAGTCTTTCGACGACGCAGATCTACACGCACGTCACCACGGAACGGCTGAAGAAGGCTTACAATCAGGCGCATCCACGCGCTTAGGAGGCTGTTGAAATACTCAGCGGCATCTAGCTCGGGTAAAATCTTACTCTTTGTCTTGCTTCATAACCACGGCTTTTTGATGAGGGAGCCTGGACGTTGGGCACTTTCTCCAGCGTATGATTTGAACCCCATTTCGAAAGCAGACCGGGTCACTCACGCCAAAAACGCCCATCACCGAATATCAGAATGAACCCAGCATGGATGGCGCATTGAAAGCAGTGTTCCGCTTTGGACTCAAACTCGATACATACGCCAGTGCTTTTGAGCACCCATTGATGCATGAGGCAGGCAAACTTTGCTGAAACCATGATTGAGCAGCAGCGAAGGACTTCTGTAGTATTAAGACGATGGCTGAGTTGAACTACGACACGCTTGAAATTTTTCGAAAGGAGCATTCCGGATGGCGCTTGCTGCGTTCGGACCATGTCTCGCTTATCGTGGTTTTTTTGCATCGTGCATTTATCCAGCCCAATGTTCGCATTCTCCCGGAACCTACACTGGTCGAGGCACTAGAGGATGAACTGTTTGCCGTGAGAGAAAGACTGGGAGTCGATGCGTTTCCCCGCTCCGCTCGCGAGTATTTGAATGATTGGGCTTCACCCGAAAAAGGGTGGTTACGAAAGTTTTACCTCAGTGGCACCGACGAACCGCATTTCGATCTCGTTCCAGCCACCGAGCGCGCCATCGCTTGGCTCAATGAATTGAGCACCCGCTCTTTTGTCGGCACCGAATCGCGACTACTCACCCTCTTCGAGCTTCTCCGGCAAATGACCACCGGCTCAGAGTCCGATCCCGCGGCGCGTGTCGCCGAACTTCAGCAGCGGCGCGATGCGATTGACGAAGAAATCCGGCGAACACTAGCGGGCGAAATTTCGCTCCTAGACGATACCGCCATGCGCGATCGCTTCCAGCAGTTCACCCAGATGGCTCGCGAGCTTCTCTCCGACTTCCGCGAGGTGGAACAAAACTTCCGTCAACTGGATCGCTCTGTGCGCGAACGTATCGCCCTTTGGGAAGGCGGAAAGGCGGCGCTGCTGGAGGAAATCCTCGGGCGCCGGGATGCGATTGATAATTCCGATCAGGGTCGTAGCTTCCGTGCGTTCTGGGATTTTCTCATGTCGGATCAGCGTCAGCAGGAGCTTACCTCGATGCTCGACACGATTCTTGCCCACGAGGCGATCCGTCATACCAAACCCGATCCGCGCTTGCGTCGTGTGCATTACGACTGGCTACAGGCCGGGGATCACACCCAGCGCACCGTGGCCGATCTCTCGCGCCAGCTCCGCCGTTTTCTGGATGATCAGGCATGGCTGGAAAACCGCCGTATCATGGACATTCTGCACGGCATCGAAGTTAAATCACTGGCCGTTCGGAGCGCTCCTCCGATGAGTGCGGCTTTCATGGATATTCGCGAAACCTCTGCGGCAATTCATCTACCGTTCGAACGGCCTTTGTTTAATCCGCCATTCAAAGCCAAACTGACTGCGGAAGTTCTTGCGGCAGGCGACGAGGAAATAGATGCGTCCGCATTGTTTGCGTTGCGTGTCGTGGACAAGCCACTGCTAGCCTCACACATCCGCCAGGCATTGCAGACTGCGCCGCAAATTACATTGAGGGAATTGATCGCCGACCACCCGATCGAGCACGGTCTTGCAGAAATCATCGCCTATCTGGAAATCGCATCCGGCGCATGCACCATCACCGTGGATGAAACCGTGGAAGACATGCTCGAATGGAAAACCACTGGTGTCGATGGCGTGGAAACCCGTAAAACTGCCAGGCTACCCCGGATCATTTTCGTCAAATGAACCCATCACCCGACAGCCCTGAAAACATTGCGGAACCTGCGCTTTCCAGCGTGGTGATTCCGCTGCTCAAGGGGGTCGTCTATCAAGAAAACGATGCGCAATTGTGGGGACGTTTGATCACGCTGGATGCAAAAGTCCGCGATTGCGTGAGAGTGCTGGAGCTTGAACTCGTGCTCGACGAATCCGAGGGCTACGCATTTCTCCGCTCGCGGGATATTGAGGGCGATGGCGAGCCTGCGATAACAAAAAACACCCCACGCCTTTATGCACGTCGGCCGCTTTCATTTTCCGTAAGTCTGCTGCTCGCACTGCTGCGCAAAAAGCTGGTGGAATCCGATGCCTCGGGTGGCGCTACACGACTTGTGCTCACGCACCAGGAAATTGTGGAGATGCTCCGTGTCTTTCTCCCGCCGCAGGATAACGAAGTCCGACTGGTGGATCAGATCGAAACACACCTCAACAAAATCGCCGAGCTGGGATTTGTGCGTAAACTCAAGAGTCTATCCGGCTCGGGCCATTCTGCGGCCTATGAAATCCGCCGTATCCTGAAGGCATTTGTGGATGCTCAATGGCTGGCGGAATTCGATGTACGACTAGCCGCGTATCGCGCTCATTTGCAAAACAACGAAACGGAGGCGGAAGGAAATGAATCCTGAAACCGAACTTCTGGAATTTTCCTCGAGCGATGCGCTGACCGGATTCCGGCTTCATAAGCTCGAGGTTTTCAACTGGGGCACATTCCACGGAAGAATCTGGAGCCTGCATCCCAGCGGAAGAAACAGCCTGCTGACGGGCGACATCGGTTCTGGAAAATCCACGTTGGTGGATGCCATCACCACGCTGCTGGTTCCGGCAAACCGCATTTCCTATAACAAGGCGGCCGGGGCGGATTTCAAGGAGCGCAGCCTGCGTTCCTACGTGCTAGGGCATCATCGCACCGAGCGCAATGAGCAGGGCACTGGCGCGGCAAAGCCTGTGGGTTTGCGCGACGCAAACACGTTCACCGTTCTGCTCGCGGTATTTAAAAACAGCGGATATTCGCAGATCATCACCCTCGCCTGCGTGCTCTACATGAAAGATCCACAGGGACAACCCGCCCGATTTTATGTCGGTGCAGAGAAAGCACTGTCCATCGCGGAGGATTTTTCCAATTTCGATTCCGATATCAACAAACTAAGACGAAGACTTAGAAATGATGGCGCCACACTCTTCGAGAGCTTCCCCGATTACAGCGCATGGTTTCGCCGCCGCTTCGGCATCGAAAACGAACAGGCGCTCGATTTGTTTCATCAGACCGTTTCCATGAAATCCGTGGGCAACCTCACCGATTTCGTCCGCGACCACATGCTGGAGCCTTTTGATGTCGAGACACGAATCGCCGCACTCGTTACGCATTTTGACGACCTAGACCGCGCGCACACCGCAGTCGTGCGGGCAAAGCGCCAGGTTGCATTACTGACGCCCATTATTGTCGACTGTGACCGTTACGAATCACTGAAATTGGAAACGGAGGAGTTGCGTTCTGCGCGCGGTTTTCTCCAGCCCTACTTTGCCTCATTGAAGCTTGGTTTGCTCGAAACGCGGGAGTCCTCGTTGGCTGTTGAACTCGAACGCCAAAATCGCAAGGTGGAGGAAATTGCGGAAACCCTGGCGGGATTACGCCGGGATGAGACTGATCTACTGCGGCAAATCGCGGAGAATGGCGGCGACCGGCTCACGACCCTGAGCCGACGAATTGAAGAAATGGGGCCGGAGCGGGATCGACGCCGGAAAAAAGCGGAGGAATACACGGGCATGCTGCGTCAGTTGGATCAGCCGGAGATACACGATGCGGCAGCGTTTACTATCCAGCATGACCGGAGCGGGGATCTAAAAGCGGAGGCAGAGATCCGCAATGTAAATCTCGCCAACCAGATCACCGAGGACACTGTCGCGATGAGAAAACTCCAAGGGGAAATTGCCATGCTGGATGCAGAACTCCAGAGCTTGAAAGCACGCCGCAGTAACATTCCCTCCACACAGGTCGTGATTCGCGAAGAGCTCTGCAAGGCTTTGTCACTGTCTCCCGACGCTATGCCTTACGCGGGTGAATTGCTTCAGGTGAATGAAAAGGAGAGCACCTGGGAGGGAGCCGCCGAGAGGCTGTTGCATAATTTTGGACTCTCCTTGCTCGTTCCCGACGCCCATTACCCAGCCGTGATGGAATGGGTGGATCGCACCCATCTGCGAGGACGTCTGGTATATTTCCGGATTCGACCGCTACGGCGAGAAGAGCCTCCTGCGCGCCATCCCGATTCCATCATTCATAAAATCTCCATTCTCCCGGACTCCCTATTTTACGCTTGGATGGAACGGGAGCTTGCACATCGTTTCGACGCTGCCTGTTGCGAAACACAGGAGCAATTCCGCCGCGAGACTCGCGCCGTCACACGGGCGGGTCAGATGAAAATGCCCGGGGAACGTCATGAAAAAGATGACCGTCACCGGCTGGATGACCGCTCGCGCTACGTGCTGGGCTGGAGCAATGAGGCGAAAATTGCCGCGCTAGAACACGAGAAGTCCAGACTTGAAAGCCAAGGTTCCTCCATTGCGGAGAAAATCAACAAAGCGCAGTCAGAAAAAAACGTGCTCACCTCTCGCATCCATCTGCTTTCCAAACTGGAGGTGTATCGTGAATACCGCGAGATTGACTGGCAGTCCGTCGCTGTCGAAATTGCCGCATTGATGGAGGAACACCGTCAGCTCGAAAACGCCTCGAATGTATTAAAGCAACTCAACGAACGTCATCTCCAGGCCAAATCTGCTATTGCGGATGGCATGGCAAAACAGACGGACGAACAGGAAAAGCTCGGGGGGATAAAAAGCCGCATTCAAGGTACCGCCGAAACTCTCGAAAGCGTGCGCAGGTTGCTCAGTCAGCCAGGTGAGGGGAATTTTCACGAATGGACGGAGCGTCTGGAGCTGATACGGCAGGAGGCACTCGGGGAACACAAACTAACCGTGGAAGGCTGCGATACACGGGAGCGCGAAGTGCGCGACTGGCTGCAAAACCGCATTGATTCCCGCAATAAATCCATGGATGGAGTCCGGGATCGTATCATCAAACAAATGTCCGCCTTTCGGAATGAGTTTGAGACGGAAACACGCGAAATGGATTCCGCTGTGGAGTCCGCAAATGAATTCCGCAGTATGCTGGGACGTTTGAGCGAGGATGATCTCCCGCGCTTCGAGGGCAAATTCAAGGAACTACTAAACCAGAATACCATTCGGGAAATCGCGAACTTCAACGCCCAGCTCAATCAGCAGCGAGAGACCATTCGCGAACGCGTGGAACGCATCAACCAGTCGCTTGTGGAGATTGATTACAATCCAGGCCGCTACATCCTGCTCGAAGCCACGCCTGTTCCTGATCAGGACATCCGCACTTTTCAAAATGAGCTACGTGCCTGCACCGATGGCGCATTGAGCGGATCGGAGGAAGAGCAGTATTCCGAGGTGAAATTTCTTCAGGTTCAATCCATCATCGAGCGCTTTCGCGGACGCGAAGGCGTGACCGAACTGGATCGCCGCTGGACGCGCAAAGTTACCGACGTGCGGAACTGGTTCGCCTTTGCAGCCAGTGAACGCTGGAGGGAAGACAACACCGAGCACGAGCATTACTCAGACTCCGGCGGAAAATCCGGCGGACAGAAGGAAAAACTCGCCTACACCATTCTGGCCGCAAGCTTGGCTTATCAGTTTGGGTTGGAATGGGGACGTGTCCGTTCGAGGTCCTTCCGTTTTGTCGTGATTGATGAAGCGTTTGGACGTGGTTCCGATGAATCCGCGCAATACGGTTTACGCCTGTTCGAAAAGCTCAACCTCCAGCTCCTCATCGTCACACCGCTGCAAAAAATTCATATCATCGAACCTTATGTTTCGTCTGTGGGCTTTGTACACAACAAGGAGGGACGCGACTCGCAACTACGCAATCTCACCATCGAGGCCTACCGCGAGGAGAAGGCGCGATCCCACACATGAGCACTTCGCGCTGGAGTACGCCTGCCGATATCAAGGCGACCCTGCTTCGACGATGGGAGCGTGGCGACCTGCTCACTGCCTCACTTTCCGGGGCCGATATATTTCCGATTCGACTGCCGATTTGCGCCCCCTCCTCTCGCGAGTTTGCCTCCGATTTTTCCTCTGTCCGTGACTGGATCACCACCTGGCGGAAGCAAACCACCATCCCCTGTGAATGGAAGGCATCCAGTCACCGCATCTTCGGTAGCAACGAAAAGCCGGCTGCCGCTGTCTTCAATGAAGTTGATACGGTGGTGGCATTACTAGGAGTCAGACACGCTTGGAAGACGTTTGAAGCAATCAGCGAGCAAACGCGCCAGGCTTTTCCTGAGCTGCTGCCCTGGCTGGCAGCGCACCCAGTACGCGCCCTAGAATTGAGCGCGGACTGGAGCCATTTACTCGCTGTCATTAAATGGATTAGGGAACATCCTCACTGCGGACTTTACCTGCGCCAGATGGATATCCCAGGCATTCACACCAAATTTGTGGAAACTCACCCCGGTGTCCTTGCAGAGTTGCTTGATCTCATCCTTTCGCCTTCGGCAATCAACACGGAAGCCCGGGGTGCAGCCAATTTCAGCAGGCGTTATGGATTTCTTGTGAAACCGGAACGCATTCGCTTTCGCTTTTTAGATCTTTCCGGCGCTATCGGATACCAGCACCTCGGCCCAGATCTCAAACTGGAGGCTCCATTTTTCGCCCGACTAAATCCGCCAGTCAGCCGTGTATTTATTACAGAAAACGAAGTCAACTTTCTCGCATTCCCAAATCACCCAAAAAGTCTCATCATTTTTGGTTCGGGCTATGGTTGGTCTTCATTAAACGGTGCAAACTGGCTGGCACGTTGTGAAGTTTATTATTGGGGGGATATAGATACCCACGGTTTCGCGATTCTAGACCAGCTTCGTCGTGACATTCCTCACGCCAAATCCTTTCTCATGGATGGCGATACCTTTCAAAAACATCGGAGTTTTTGCAGCACAGAACCGAAGCCTTACAGGGGTGAGCTTCACAGACTCAGTCCTGAGGAGCGCACTGTTTACAATCTCTTGCGCCACGGAAGCTATCCAGATTCGCCAAGGCTTGAGCAGGAGCGAATTTCATTTTCTATGATTCAGGTTGTTTTGCAAAAAATGCTTGAGGAAAATCCCTAGTCTAATGTGCTTCGCGTGACAATTGGTGACAGAAGACATGTTGCTAAACTTACGCCCCCCGTATTGAAGAAAAAGATTCCTCTTGCCGTTCAAGACTTACCCGCTAGCTTGACGTTCTCAAATCGCGGGGTGGAGCAGCCTGGTAGCTCGTCAGGCTCATAACCTGAAGGTCGTCGGTTCAAATCCGGCCCCCGCAACCATTTCAAACTCTTGAAAATGGCTTAAACACTTGCTCCCAGCCTAGAGCAGCCGACTCCGGCAATTTTCTCCGCACAGCCTCGCACAGGCCTGATAGCCCCTAAATTTGTCCGCTTTTTGTCCGCCACTTTTACAGAGATGTGCAATTTCTGAAAAATTAGGTTTTTCGATGAATCAAAACAGGAGCTTTGGAGAAGAAAAGTCAGGGTCCTGATACGAATTACTACTCGCTGAATTCTGGCACTTTTGCCCACTTTGAGATTTCAGTCTCCATCCGCTTACTACTGGCCCGGAGTTTAAGCAGGGTGTTGAATTGCCTGTCTTGCTGCGAAAATTAAGACTCCGCGAATGAGACAAATTTTCTCAGCCTGCATTAGCAAAAGCATGGGAGAAAATTTGGGGATCTCCTATTTATCCTTGGGGGTATCCCCATCCATGCACCACCCAACGGCGCATCATAGCCCAGCAGACGTTTGGGGCGGGGAGTCGGAAAAAAGATTTTTGCGATTTCATCCTCGATCTCCTTCCTTCGATCCAAGGCAACCAGTGAGGAGCACAGCTTTAAAACAAAGCCGGCCTCTGCTCCATTGTTTTGAGCAGACGCGCGACTCATCACCAATCGCCACATCTGGATTGCCTCCTCATGCTTCCCTTCAGCCATCAGCTCACTGGCGATCTGGGCGTAATAATGATCCTCATTACCGTAGTTTCCGCCTCGGATTTTCGAAGGGGCGCTTGCTGTCATTTTTAAGATAGCTGCAGCCAGCCGGGGCATCTGTTTCACACTCTGGAAACCCGAAATAATAACCTCAGCTCGTTGCCGTTTCCACCGATGGCAGGCGAATATGACAACAAGAGCGTCTCCCATATCTTCATTGCCTCCTCTTTCTCATCCTGCTCATCAGCATTGCCGCCAATTTCATTTGGAACTGTCTGTCGCCCGGCTTGAGTTCGAGCATCTTTCTATAATAGGCGAGTACTTTGTCCTTTCCCTTTTCATCCGCATTCCAAGTCTCCGCCAACAAATACACTATCCGCACCGATGTGGGCGATTCTTCCAACTGCTTCTCCAGCTCCGCGCGATAGCTTTCCAACTGCTTGAAAGTCTTCAGCGCCTGCAACGCCTGCACACGCACGTAGTCTTCATTCCCTCGTTGCTGTTGGCGGAAAATCCCCAGAGGATCTTTCGCTAAAATAGCCCGCGCGATACCAAGAGCCTCCTTCTCGCTTTTGGCATCCACATGTTTACGCATCTGATCCTCGATCCGAAATCGCTGTCCACGTGAACCCGGTGAAACCGTCCGTTTATTCGCCAGCACCTTCGCCTCTTCTTCCAAATTAAGGGCCTGGACGATCTGCAGTAACGTTTGCTGCTCATTCACTCCAAGGCGGATTGCGGTAAGCTGGGCGATCAGCACTTTCGCAGCGGGAATATCTTTCCTTTGCTGCGCGATGGAGAGAAGACGGAATAACTTGCCGATCAAAACCTCGCCTTTGGCTCCCTCGCTCATCTGCGACAGCACCTCTTTCGCAGAATCCGGCTGCTTCACCTCCATCAGCATGCTTGCCGCCAGGAGGTATAATTCGTCGTCTTTCAAATCCCTCGCCATTTCCATGACACTCTTGACCGCCTCCGGCTTGTCGTCGTCCCACCAGCTGAAACAGGCGAGCACCAGATGGGTGTAGATCGATTGATCCCCCGGCAGCTTGAGAATCTGGCTGTGCAGTTCCTTGTTGAATTCCTTTTTCATACCCAGCGACTTGATCCGCTCATAAGTCTGACGCCACTGCTGGAGTTGATACTCATCCAAGTAGCGGTTCGCATATGGAAACTGCATTTGCTCCTGCCAGACAACACGCTGCCCACGGCGACCTCCATACACGGGCGACTGTGCTGGTAGGTTTTTCGGATAAGTCTCCGCCAGCTTCTCCGCCATCATCTTGATTCCGCGACCAGCCGTCTCCTTATTTGAAAACAGCGATTGCATCAACGACGCCTGGAAGTGCGGCATCTGCTGCCTCAATGCAGTCTGCCCCGGCTTTTCGCTCTCCTCGAGAAGCCTCGCATATATTTTCTCCACCAGCTCCAGTTTATCTCCCCGCTGTGTCGCGAAGTAAAAAATAGATGGCAGGGAATCCATGTCCGCAGTTTCGGCTGCCGCCAGAATTTCATCCGCATATTTCTGCGCCTCCTCTTTTGTGCCCGCGCCCTGCGAAATGGCAAACATCGTCTGTTTACGTGAAAGCATGACTACTGGCTTGGCTTCACGACGATAAATCGTCTCCAATTGGGCGATCAGTTTCGGATCGGAATTATTTGCCCCGATTCGCTGAAGCAAAGACTGAAAACTAAGCGCCTCCAGTTCCGCATTTCCCGAGGGCTTTGCGAGTTCCGCTTCCATCTCTGTGTTCACCAGCTCCTGCGCCTGCACTACCGAATACACGACGAAACGTTCCTCCCTCGGAGCGTTTTAGGAGCGGCTCGACCCTGTCCATAAACTCCTTCTCCTTCTCCGCCTGCTGCGCGATCGAACTCAAGTATGCCAGCGCGATATCCTGTGCATCCTTGAGTGCGCTCGCTCCCGCAGGGGCGATTACCCCACCTCTTCCAAAGGAAGATCCCCCTCTGCGCCCATAGCCTCCCCACCCACGCCCATTTGCGAAAGTGATTGAGTGAGCGTTTGCATGGCATTTTGCGCGCGATTGATCCGCATCTGCAATTTCCCTGAGCCTCCACCGCCATAATAAAATGGGTTAATATAGCTTCCACCCCCGCCAAGCTTAATCCGTCTACCGGACCCACTTACCGGCATAATCACACCGCCGCCTTGCACCGCCGCTGGAGGCGCAGGCGCCGGGACAGGAGCCGCACTCACGGACTCTTCCTTCATGGAAACAATCTCCCAAAGCATCCGCTCTGCGGCATCCATATTTCCCAGCGCGATTTGTATTTCGGAAATCGCGAGCCGCGCCTTCCAGTCATCCGCACGCTTCTCAAGTCCCAGACGGATTTGTTCCGACAGCGCATCGTCCACTCCCATCGTTTGAACCTGCACAATGATGTCGCGCCACTTTGCAGGGTCTTTCAATAGATTCTCCTGATTCGCCCGCAACAGTGTCAGCGCCTCCTCCGTCTCGCCCGTATTCAGCAACAGAATCACAAGCTGGATCTGATTTTCCTCACTAGGCTCGACCTCCGCAAGCATGCGCGTGTAGCGCAGCATCTCCACGTTGTTGCTTTCCATCTCGGCGAGGCGCAGCAACTGACGAATAAATCCACCGTCTCGCGAGCGTGCGACGAGCGCCTTGGATAACTCCTCCCGTGCTGCGCCGAAATCCTGCATCTGCTGAAAAATCTCCGCCAGATATTGGGCATATCTCCAGCCACCCTCCTCCGCACGCTGACGCTCCCGGAAGCGGCTGATCAAATCCTCCAACTTGCCCTCCTGCATATAAACCTCGCTGAGCTGTCGCGTCATCGCCAGCCGCGCCTTCGGATCGGTCTCCTCATCAAACGCCTCGTCGTAAGTCTTCAACGCCTAAGCGCCTTTTCCCGCCTCCAGTAAAGTCCGGGCAAGCCGCAGCCGGACATCATTCGGTCTGTCTGCAACCTTCATCGCCTCGCGCAGCTTCGCAATTCCAACGTCCGTGCGCTGTGCCGCAAAATTAATATCCGCACACAGCAGATAGGATTCGGACGACGCAGGTGCTGCATCCACCACGCGTTGCGCAACCGCGAGCGCCTTGTCCCATTCCTCGGCGTCCTGCCATGCGCGCGCCATCTCACGCAGCCATTCGATCTTTTGCTTCGGCTGCAATTCTACGAGCTTTTCCAGCGCCGCCACCCGTTCCGCCACATTGCCCTGACGCTTCTCAAACTCCACCTTCCAGCGCAGGAGCGGAATCGAATCTGGAAACCTTTTCATCGCGACCTCGATCGCATCCTCCGCAATATCGAGGTCTCCTTTCTGCATCACGATCCGCAGTAATAACGCCAGCTCCCGCTCAGTGAGCAAAGGCTCCTTTTCCAGCCTGGCGGTCATTTGTTGTTTCACTTCCTCAAGACGCCCCAGTGCACGCAGCCCCTGCAAATGCCAGTCTTCAACGAGCTCCTCCGAATAGACGCTCGGCGCAGCGGCGAGCAGCTGATCGTGCAACGCCAGCGCCTCCTCCCACTTCTCAGTCTCGGAATACAATCTCCATTGCAGCGCAAGGAGATCGAAGTTTTTCGGCTCAAGCGCAAGCCCTCCAGTTGCCGACTCCATCACCGCTTTTTTGTCATCATGACGCGATTGCAGCTTTGCCAGCCGTAAATAATTCACCGGAGTAGCCCGCTCTCCAGTCGCGATTTCGCGCACAACCTTCCAGGCTTCCTCATCGCGCTTCAGTTCAAAAAGATACTCCCCATGCCGTTCACGCAATTCCACCATATCCGGGGCGATACCCACCGCCCGCACATATCCCGCCAGCGCCTCCTCCGTGCAATCGTGTAGTTTCAGCATGTCGGCAACGCGGCTGACTTTGTTTGCATCCTTGGTGTCTGCCGGGGCCAGTTGCTGCCAGCTTTCGATAGCAGCGCGTTTTGCGGTCTCGTTTTTCTTGAGCTCAAAAACCTGCCAGTGCGCATTCCCCAAAAGCTCCCGGTAGCTTTCCTCCTCTGGATGCTCCTGCACCAGTTTCTTCAAAATATCCACCGCTTGCTCCGGTGTATCTGATTCGCCCAGACGCTTCGCCAGCAAGATCAACACTTCCTTGCGATCAGGTGCCCATTCCGATGCTTTGCGTAACCAGTCCACCGCCTCCGTTTTCCTGCTCAGTTCAATCAGCGCATCGCTCAACCGCAACGCCACCTCCACATCTTTGCCCTGCTTTTCCAGCCAGCCCTGATAATACGCGACCAGCCCGGGCAGATCATCCTGACGCCGGTAACCCTCCTCGATCCGGCTCCGCACTTCGCGATGAATCCAGCTCGACTCCGCTGCCATCGGCAGCGCGCTCTCGTAAATCTCCCGTGCCTTGTCGCGGTTCCCCTGCTTCTCCTCGAGCTGTGCCAGACGCATCACCGCCATCACTTTTTTATACGCGTCGATATCCTTCAAATCGCGCAGTTTTTCGTAACCGACTTTTGCTTCCGCATAAGCCTCCGCCTCAAACATCGCATCCGCCACCTCCTCGATGACAAAAAGATCTTCCGGCGCCTCCTCCATATATTTTTGCAGCGTCTTTTGTTACTCGACGCGATAATCGCGTGTGATTTTGGCGAGATAAAATGTGGAGAAGGCGGGTGTATTTTCTAATTGGGAGCGGGGGATTTTCACGGGGG